>WNGG01002994.1_pt1 | contig 19105 bp, 17 predicted proteins | sample 5400661 | NCBI WGS metagenome assembly WNGG01 (sample SAMN13153372, study PRJNA577476) | soil metagenome | isolation source: 100 cm soil or saprolite under Garry oak tree replicate 1 | place: USA:California | collected 2016-06-15
ATGCGTCTGCTGCGATCGTCACAAACGCCATACGTGGGTTTGGGAGGCATCGCCGTGCTCGTGATCGTTCTGGCAATGGTTTCGAACCTCCGCGCGCGTCGTCGGTGAGCCGCTAGACTCGCCCGAATGCCCAGCCCGCATGAACGCCTCCGCGAGCTAGGGCTGGTCCTCCCATCGCCACCTTCAGCGGTCGCCTCTTACGTGCCGACGCGCCTGGTGCCGATTGGTGGCGGACGCTCCTTCCTTTACATCGCAGGCCAGGTGCCGATGCAGGACGGGAAGCGCATGACCGGCCGCTGTCCGGACCAGGTGAGCGTGGAAGAGGCGCAGATTGCTGCGCGGGTGTGCGCACTCAACCTCCTCGCGCAGATGGAAGCCGCCGCGGGCCTGGACAGCGTCGAGCAGGTGACTCAGCTGATCGGGTTTGTGCTTTCGACCGACGACTTCGGAGAGCAGCCGAAGGTCATCAACGCAGCGTCGGAGCTCCTGGTCGATGTCCTCGGTGATGCCGGGAAGCACACGCGGGCAGCGCTGGGCACCAACGCGCTGCCCTTCTCCGTGACCGTCGAGATCGCCGCCGTTGCCGTTGTCCGCGTCGACTGACAGGCCGCCGGCGCAGCGCCGGCCCCGCCTGATTCTCATCGGCAGCGTTATCTACCTGGCGTTGCTCTTCGGGGTGATGCTGTGGCGGGGCATCTCCATCGAACCGGAGTGGGTCGTGCTCGCGCTGCTCCTGATCGCAATCGCCCTCGGCCGCGGCCGCACCTTCGTCGTCGACTGGGGCCCATTCCTGGTCCTGTTCTTCGCGTATGAGGCAATGCGCGGGTTTGCCGCCAAGACCGGGTTTGCGCCTCACGACCTGTCAGGCTTCGAGCGACCCTTGTTTGGAGGGATTCTCCCGACGCTGACGCTGCAGCACGCCTTCTATCGACCGGACACGGTCGGCCTGCAGGACCTGGTTGCGATGTTCTTCTACTTCATGCATTTCCCGCTGCCGATCGTGGTCGGCTTCATCTTCTGGGTGCGCAGCCGCGACCACTACCACAGGTTCATAGCGGCGTTGCTGCTGATGGCCATGCTGTCGTTCGTGACCTACCTCTTCTGGCCTTCAGCGCCGCCGTGGTACCAGTTCGGTCCGGGGGGTGGTTACAGCGGGCCGGGCACCATCCACAAGGTCCTCAACGAGACCGTCGACAAGCTGTGGGGGAAGAACTACGTGGTCACGCCCCTCTACACGAATCTGAATCCCAATCAGTTCGCAGCCTTTCCGTCGCTGCATGCGGCGTTCCCGATGCTGGCCGCGGTCTACGCGTGGTCCAGGTATCGATGGCTGGCGGTGGGCTTGATCGCGTGGTCGGCAGCGGTCGTGGTCTCGATCGTCTACCTCGGAGAGCATTACGTCGTCGACGCTCTCGATGGTCTGCTCTATGTGGCTGCAGCCACCATCATCGTCGAGGCTGTCAGCCGATGGAGGGCCCGGCGCCCGCCGCAGGTGCCGGCTACGCCTGCCAGACCTTCCGCATGATCACACGGGCCAGCTTGTCTGGATCGTGGTGTGAGGGAATCCGGATGTTGACGACGTCGGCGGGGATGAAGCGAACTTCTGGGTTCGCAGTCGAATCCTCGGGCTTGAAGATCACCTGCGACTGGCCACCTGTGGGCATGTGCGCGTGGTTGGAGTTGACCAGCACAAAGTCGAAGAGATTCGACCCGACGTGGTCCCGGATGACGCGCAGATAATCGCTGACTTCGTACCCGTCCGTTTCTCCACGCTGCGAGGCGAGGTTACAAATAAGGACCTTGATCGCGGGTGAGGCCTTGATCGCCTCCACCATGCCCTCCACCAGGAGGTTGGGCAGGATGGACGTGTACAGCGAACCGGGGCCGATGATGACGAGCTCGGCACTCAGGATCGCCTGCGCAGCCTCGGGGTTGGCCTGGGCACCGTCCGGCTTGAGGAATACCTGGCTGATCGGAGCGTTCTGCTTCGGAATCTTGGACTCGCCCTCGACTGACCGTCCATTGATGGATGCGACCAGGGTCACGTCCTGCAGCGTCGAGGGCAGGATCGTGCCTTTGACCGCGAGCACCTTGCCCGACTCGCGCAGAGCGTGTTCGAAGTTCCCGGTGACATCGGCCATGGCCATGATGAAGAGGTTTCCGAAAGAGTGGCCGTTCAGGGATCCCTCCGTGAAGCGGTGGTCGAAGAGCTGTTTCATAAGGGGCTCTGCGTCGGCCAATGCGATCAAGCACTGCCGGAAATCACCTGGGGGAAGGATGCGGTACTCGTCTCGAAGCCGGCCCGACGAACCGCCGTCGTCGGCGACGGTGACTATCGCGGAAAGGTTCGACGTGTAAGTCTTCAGTCCACGAAGCAGTGCGCTGAGCCCCGTGCCGCCGCCGATGGCCACGATGCGCGGCCCGCGTCCTTTCAACCTGAAGGCGTGAATGACATCGACCAGGCTCCCGGTGCTGTTGCCGGGCAGGAACGGTCCGAGAACCGATTGTGTCAGCTTGATGTAGCTGTACAGGAGCAGGGCCACGCCGAGGGCTCCGAATATGACCGCGCGGGCCCAGTGAGGCAAGAACTGCAGCGTGATGTAGTAGAACTGGGCGGGCAGGGTCGCCGTCTCGTAGAAGGCCTTCAGGAAGTAGGCGAAGCCAAGCACAAGGGCGAGCTCGGCGATCATGAGCAGAAGGAGCCAGCGCTTGATCTCGAGACCAGGCGTAAGCCATCGAAGCCATCGTGTCGTGGATTGCAGCCTGGTAGCCATCTACCCCGCCTGCAAAAACGGATTCAAGACGTGCAAGGTTATCTTTGGACTACTCTCAGTCTGAAGTATGGGCACTTTGCGGGGGCTCCGACGTCTCGTCCGGCTGGCGGTCGTCGGCCTGGTGGTGGCGGCAGTCGCCACCGAGCTTGCCAAGCCCGAATCAGAGCGCACGTGGCATGGTCGGGTGGGTGGCGTCGTGCCATACGATTTTCGGCCTCCAACGTGGGAACGAATACGCGCCGCCTACTGGAACCCTGAGTCCGACCGCTTGTTCAGCGATCGGGTGTTCGGCGTGGGGTGGGCGATCAACCTCTACCGCGCCAAGATGCTGCTCGAAGGGGTCTTCGAGCGGCTGATGGGCCCGCCGCCCCAGATCTCGATCCGCATGAGCTCGCGGCAGCCGGCGAACACGCCGGCCGGCCGGCGCCCTGAGTAGGCCCTGACAGGCCGGTAACCCACCCGGCGCGGGCAGGCAACCACAGCTGTGGAGACTGTGGGGAAAAGCCGTTCAGGGGAGGTTCAGGGGCGTGGCTAGAATAGGCGGCCGGCCCGCGCCGGCGAGTTGGGGAGTGGCGCAACGGTAGCGCAGCTGACTCTGGATCAGAAGGTTGAAGGTTCGAATCCTTCCTCCCCAGCCACCACATCTCGTTGGGCAGCTTCTAGTGGCCGAGGCGTCGCGACCGCGTTCGACATCACGTAGCGCGGATAATCGAACAAGGTGGGCGGCGTTCGCGATGACCTGCGCTGCTGGGCTGAGCTCAGCGAGGCTGCCCGAGCCCTCGACACGGTGGTCGACACACTGCCGACTGAGGAAAGTGAGGAAGCTCGCCGGTTGTTAGTTGAGGTCGACAAACTGCGGGCCCAGGTTGAGACACGCGTTCTTCGCCCTCTCGGAATCGAACCCAGGCCCCCCTACTCTGGGGATTAGTCGAGCTTCGCTTTTGTTGTCGTCTGTATGTCACCAGGTTGGCGAGTCGGACTGCCAGTGGTCCGCGTCATACAATTGTGATACAGTCGCCAGGTGGATAGAGCGATTTCGATCAGGCTCGATGAAGAGGCTCAGGAAGCGCTTCGGTCACTGACCAACTCGGGCCGCAGCCAGTCCCAAGCAGTGCGCGAAGCCATCGTGGAGCTGGCCAAACGAGGTCGGCGAGGCGACCTTGCTGCCGAGGCGAAACGGCTGAGCGTTGACAGCGAGGATCGTGCTGAGAAGGCTCGCGTGGCGAGGTTGATGGAATCCCTTCGTGCGACGGGGTGAAGTCTTCCGACTGCGGTCGTCGCGAGGAGTACGAGGACACGAGCAGGCTGGGCAGCGCTACGGGGTGGTTCTGCAGGCCGATGAACTGCTCAGCTTGTCAACCGTGATCATCGCACCGACCTCCACGCGCGCCCAGCCGGCTTCATTCAGGCCTGAGGTGGAAATCGACGGTCATCGGACCAGGGTCTTGGTCGAGCAGCTTGGCGCCGTAGAGCCGAGCAGGCTCGGCGAATCCCACGGGCTGCTGGCGTTTGGCGAGCTTCGTGAGGTCGATCACGCCCTGGCCGTAGTTGTTGGCCTCGGTACCTGAGCATCGGGTCAAGCTAGGCAACGCCTCTTAGACGCGTTACGCGCCGGTTTCACGCCAAATTTCCGTCCCGGAATCAGACGCGGAGCCAGTGCGCAATTCGCTAATCAGACGCGAAAACCCAATTCGGAATCGCGATCGGCGATAGGGTGGACTGCTCTGGATCAGAAGGTTGAAGGTTCGAATCCTTCCTTCCTCCCCAGCCACCGGCTCCCGAACGGCTATTCAGCCCTTGACGCGGCCGCCGACCTGGCGGCGGCACCAGGCATACAGCGCGTCGTACATCGGCGTCTCGAGCGCGATCTTCTGATGGTCGTCCTCGCCATGCAGCGTCAGGAAGCCCTGGGCGATCGCCTTTAGCCCGGCGGCTTCAGGCGTGATGCCGATGTCCGCGGCAACGTCCGCGCCGTGCACGATGAGCGCGAGGCGCCCCAGGGCCGGGTCGTCCAGCCCGTACTTGAGCAGGATCGACTCGAAGCTGCAGCGCCCGTCGACGTGGCCCAGCTCGACGCCCCCGACATCGTAGGGCAGCGCTCCCTCGGCCTCTGCCACCGCCAGTACGTCCTGGGCTGGGACGAACAGGAACTCGGCTTCAGGGTCGATGAAGCGCTTGACCAGCCACGGGCAGGCGATCCGATCGACGTTGGCGTTCTTGCGGGTGACCCACTTCACTCTTTTCTTCCTATGCCTCTTGTCTTTGAAATGTCGCCACGGCTAGTATTCTCGGCCGGTGGCTGCGGCGCTTTCGGTCATGCCCCTTGCGATCGAGATCGCCTTCGTACTCCTCACGGTCGCCGTGCTCGTCGACTGGGTCCAGCACCGCGACCTGCGACATGGCTATCTCGCCCTGGCTTTCGGCTCCCTCACGCTGCTCATCCTGATCGCTCCCGGCCTTGGTCCAGCCGGCGGGTATGGCAGCGGAGCGACCGAGACCGCCCTGGCGCTTTTCCTCCTATCCGGCTTTGCCCTTCTCATGTTCCGCGATTCGTTTCTGCCGATGGGCTCTGCCGTCCGGATCGCGGTCACGGTGGTCATCATCGCCGTGCTCGTCGTTGGCATCGCCGCTCAGCTGCCGACCGATCCTCAGTCGCCACACAGTCCATTCCAGGCGCTGGCGCTGGCCGCGATCCTCACCACGTGGGGACTGTGTGTCGTCGAGCCGATCGTGACTTTCTTGATGGCTTCTCGGGGACGGCCGGCCGTGGAGGGCGCGCGGATACGGGGGTTGAGCCTGGGCTACACCGGGTTGGTCGCGGTGGTCATGGTCGGGACGCTGGGCGGCGAGGCCGTGCGCAACCCAACCGCCGAGCTGATCCTGGACATCGTCACCCTCGCCATTGTCCCAATCCTCTACTTCAGCTTCTTCCCGCCACCATGGCTGCGCCGGATCTGGAGCCAGTCTGAGGAGGAGGAGCTGCGCCACGGCCTGCACGACCTGCTTGGACACAGTCCCGACAAGCCCACCCAGGCCCGACGTGCTCTCGGGTGGGCGACCCGCCTCGTCGGTGCGCAGGGGGCGTTCATCGTCGACCCGGACGGGTCACTGCTCGCCGTGCGCGGCATGAGCGACGCCGACGCCGGCGCGATGGCCGCGGCCACGATGGCCGCGCTGCCCGATGACACGAAGCAAGCGAGCGGCCGGCCGTCCACGCTCGTGGTGCCGCTCGAGCTCCACGACGGTCGTGGCGCAATGGTGATCGTGCCGGGGGCATTCACGCCTCTGTTCGGCGACCACGAGGAAAAGCGGCTGCGCCAGTACGCCAGCAGCATCACGGCCAGCCTCGACCAGGTTTCCCTCAACCAGCGGGTGGCGGCGCTGGAACGGGCCAAAACCGACTTCCTGAACATCGCCTCACACGAGCTGCGTGGGCCCATGACCGTGATCAAGGGCTACCTCACGATGCTCGACGGTGGCTCGTTCGGCTACCTGCCGCCGAAGGCGATCTCCGTGCTCCCGCTCCTGATCTCAAAGGCGGACGAGGTCAACTCGATGATCGAGCAGATGATCGAGGCGGCTCGGCTCGAGGAGGGGCGGCTGGCCCTGAAGAAGGAGAGTGGTGACATCGTGGAGCTGACCGAGATGGCGATCGCCGACATGACGCCGCTCCTGGCCAAACATGACGTCGAGCTCGACAAGCCGCCGCGTCCCATCGCCGCCGATGTCGATCCCGACCGATTCCAGATCGTGGTCAAGAACCTGATCAGCAACGCCGCCAAGTACTCCGAGGAGGGCAGGCCGATCAAGGTCCAGGTGACCCACTACGGGACGAGCGGGACCGTCAAGGTGATCGATGAAGGCGTGGGCATCAGCAAGGGGGACCAGGCCCGCCTCTTCACCCGGTTCGGGCGAATCGAGAGCGGAGCCACGATCCACGTCTCGGGGGCCGGACTCGGCCTCTGGCTCTCGCGGGAGATCGCGCGTATGCACGACGGAGACCTGACCGTCGAATCTGAACCCGGCAAGGGCAGCACGTTCACATTCAAGGTGCCGATCACCCATTAGCCTCTAGGTGTGCACGTCGTCGCCCTGCGGAAGCCGCTCGCTCTGGCCCTGACGCTGGCGTCGATCGGCCAGGGCTCCTCGCTGCGGCTGCGAAACCGAGAAGCGTGGCGTGCCACCTACACGCCCGAAGGTCCTGCCACCGTTCATCTCCTGCATTCCGGGGGGACGCTGCAGGTCGAGGCCTGGGGAGCTGGCGCGGCGTGGGCCTCCGCGCAGGCCGCCGCCCTGGTTGGAGAGGAGGACGACGACACCGGCTTCCACCCTGCCCACCCGCTGCTGCGCGAGGTTCACAGGCGCAACCCGGGGTTGCGACTGCCCAAGACGCGCGCGGTGTTCGAGGCGCTCGTGCCCGCGGTGCTCGGCCAGAAGGTGACCAGCGTGGAAGCGCACAGCTCGTATCGACTCCTTGTGCAAGCGCTTGGCGAGCCGGCGCCGGGGCCGATCGACCTCACCGTGCCGCCCACGGCGGCAGTGCTCGCGCGGACGCCGTACTGGACATTCCACCGATTTGGGATCGAGCGCCGCCGAGCCGAGGTCATCATCAATGCCGCCCGGAGCGCGAAGCGGCTGGAGGAGGCGGCCGCGATGGACCTGCCCGCCGCGAACCGGCGCCTCGAAGCATTTGCCGGCGTCGGTCCCTGGACCGCCGCCAAGGTAGCGCTCGTCGCGCTAGGTGACGCCGATGCGGTTCCGGTCGGGGACTACCACCTTGCGCACAGCGTCGGATACGCCCTCGAAGGTACGGTGCGTTCGACCGACGAGCGCATGCTCGAGCTGCTGGAGCCCTATCGAGGACACCGCGCCCGGGTGGTCAGATTGATCGGTGTCGCGGGGATCGGCGCGCCCAGGTTTGGCCCCAAGCTCCCGCTCCGAAGCATCGCGCGTAACTGAGCTATCCCTCGAGCCGGGCGAGCTCCTCTTCGACGACCGAAATCAGCTCACGCATGCCCTCGCCGTCGAAGATCAGGCGAGCGCCCGCGGCTTTGAAGAGCTCTGGCAGCGGCTGCGTCGCCCCCAGCGCCAGGGCCCCACGATACATGCGCACCGCCTCCTTCGGGTCCTTAAGGCTGTTCCTCCAGACTTGAAGTGCGCCCAGCTCGGCGATCCCGTACTCGATGTAATAGAACGGGCTGCCGAAAAAGTGCGGCTGCTGATACCAGCGCGCGATGCGCTCAGCGTCCAGGCCGCTCCAGTCCACCGAGTTGCCCTCGAAGCGACGCCGCAAGTCGAGCCACTTCTGGTCCCTGGCGTCGGCGTCTCGGCCCGCCTCGTCGAGGTAGATCCAGTGCTGGAATGCATCCACCGACGCGCAGTGAGGGAAGAATTGGATGATGCCTTCGAGGAGCTGGATGCGCGAGCGTCGCGCCTCGTCCTTGGTGTAGTAGCCACCACTCTCCTTGTCAATGAACGGCGCCGCCAGGAGCTCCAGCGACATCGATGCCACCTCCGCCATCTCAGCTCCTGGGTGGCGCTGGAAGAGCAAGGGCAGGCTTGCAGCCTCGAGCGAGTGGAAAGCGTGCCCCGATTCGTGGAGCAGGGTGCGAACGTCGCTGTCAACGCCGACGGCGTTCATGAAAATGAGCGGCAGCTTTCTGAACGCGAGTGTCGAGCAGTAGGCGCCAGGCGCCTTGCCCTTGCGGTTCTCCAGATCCAGCAGCTTTGCATTCTCGATCGCTTTGTAGTAGTCGCGGAAGTCGGGGTCCACATGCGCAAAGATCGCCCCGGCCCTATCGATGAATGTGGCGATGTCTTCAAATGGTCTGAGCGGCTCCCGGCCCTCGGGGTCTACAGACATGTCCCACGGCCTCAGGGCGTCAAGGCCCATGTGGCGCCGGCGCCTCGCGTTGATGCGCTCCACCGCAGGGAGAACCGCCTCTTCGACCGCGACGTGAAAGCGCATGCAGTCCTCGGGCGTGTACTCGAAGCGGTTCTTGTCGCGGTGCGCGAAGTCTCGGTAGTTGGCGAACCCGACGTTCTTGGCGATGTGTTGGCGGAGGTCGTACATGCGGTCGAAGATGCCTGCGAGCACGTCGCGCTGCTCCAGGTAGGGCTGCGCGCGCAACCTGAAAGCACGCTCGCGCACGGCACGATCGGTCGAGACCAGAAAGGGCAGCAGCTGGGCCGGTGTCTTCTCTTCGCCGTCCCAGCTGACTGTGAGCTTGCCGTTGACCTTGGCCCACTCGGTGATGAGCTTGGCGAGCTCGACGAAGAGGGGCACGTTCGCCTCGTCGAACAGCTCCATCTGGTTCCGGAATCGCCGGATGGTGGTCTCAAGGCCGGACGGGACAACCCCCAGCTCGACCAGGCGGGCCTGCAGCTTCACCCTCTGCTCGTGTGCTCGTGGGGCGATCTGGGACCCGAACCTGAGCTGGGCCTCCTCGCGAACAGCGTCGGTCGTGTCGCATGAGTAGGCGAAGTTGGCGAGCGCCGACGCTTCCGAGAGGAGGGATTCGAAATGGGACCAGTCCTGAAGCCAGCCTTCGACACTGGCTGCGTCGAGCGGCCGTGCCGCCAGCTCCTCGTAATACGGAAGCACGTCCTTCCAGGCAGCGCCCTGGAAGGCCTCTACGGTTTGCGGCAAAGACATCTCACCCTCCGTTAAGCGCTCGCTTATACGCTCGCGTAACAATCATGCTACATAGGCCATGAAATCGGAGGCCTCGACGGGGCTTCGATTGCCGCCACAAGTCCGCGCCGCCGCGCTCGCTGCGGTGGGTGGGGGACAGCTCAAGCACGAGTTCGCGTGGATGAGCTGGGCGGGGACGGTATGGCGGCTGGACGGCGACGCGGGCACGGTCTACGTGAAGCGGGCGGCCGACCTGGCCGGTGAGCGTGATCGCACTGTCTGGCTGGGGGGCCGGCTCCCGGTGCCCGAGGTGCTCGGCATGTTTCAAGGCTTCGGCGACGACTGGCTGCTCACGCGGGCAGCTTCCGGGGTGCCTCTCCACGACAGCTCACTTGGATGGGATGCGGTCCGGGTTGCTACCCGCCTGGGCGAGATTCTGGGCGAGATACACGCTGTCGATGCATCGGATTGCCCGTTTGGATCACGCCGGCCCGGGCACGTGCTCATCCACGGCGACTACTGCCTGCCCAACGTGCTGGTCGAGGACGGTCGGCTCAGCGGCCTGATCGACCTTGGCGGCTCCGGGTTGGGAGACCCGCTCGTCGACCTCGCCGCAGGAGTGTGGACGCTCCAGTACAACTACGGTCCCGGCCACGCTCGCGAGTTTCTTGATGCGTACGGCTTTCCGCCGATGGGCGACAAGGCCATCGAGCGCCTTCGGCGGAGGTACAGCCGCTAGGTCGGCAGGACGATCCTCTCGACCGCCCGCCAGCAGTACCATGCGGCGATCGAGCGGTACGGCCGGAAGCGGTCTCCCTCAGGCTGCAGCGCTCGTGGCGTCAGCGGCTCTTTGAGGCCGTGTGCAAGGGCCCAGCCCTTGCGGACGCCATAGTCGTCCACCGGCCACACGTCGAGCCTGCGCAGCTGGAAGATGAGGAACATCTCCGCTGTCCAGCGTCCGATCCCGCGCACCTGGACCATCCGCGCCACGAGCTCGTCGTCGGACAGCCCATCCACGTCGTGCAGCGGTACGGCTCCGTCGCTCACCTTTCGTGCCAGGTCGGCGATGGCCGCCGCCTTCGACCCGCTCACCCCGGCCGTGCGCATTGCACCTTCGGGCAGCGCGAGCACAGCGGCCGGCGAGAGCTCATCCGCGAACAGCTTGAGGAAGCGGGCATGAATCGCAGTCGCTGCCGCGCCCGCCAGCTGCTGATACATGATCGATCGCACCAGGGCCGCGAAGCCGTCAGCGAGGGGATCGCGAAGCTCCACGGGTCCCACGGTCTTGATGAGGCGTGCCATGGCGGGATCGCGGCGGGCAACCATACGCGTTCCGCGAGTCAGCTCCTCAGGGAACGACCTAGGCACGGCGCTGCTGCGGTTCAGGCGAACTCCGAGATGAACTGGCTGAACTGCTCGCGTGTGAGTCGCAGCTCGTCCTCGCCAAGCTCCACGAGCGGACGGTCCGGAATGCGCTCCGTGGTGGCGAAGTCGTCCATCGCCGTGTCGAGGTAGAGCAGCCCGGTGACGAGGTGACCAGCCGCGCGTCCTTCCTCGATGACCCTCATGGCGGCACGGCGATCGGTGGGGTCATGGTCCTCGCCCAGCTTCTTCAGCAGGATGTGCGACCCGTCGTGCAGCTCCACGTCACGAACGGTCCCGGGCTCGTAGTCGACATGGACCTCCTCGAAGAAGGGAATGAACGAAACGTCCGCTATGGACTCCTCATGGTCTTTGACCCAGCTGTAGCTCTTGGTCGAGCCGTCGTGGTCGTTGAACGTGACGCAGGGCGAGATGATGTCGAGGACCGCCGTTCCCCGATGAGCGATGGCGGCCTTGATCAGCGGGACGACCTGCTTGCCATCGCCGCTGAACGATCGGGCGACGAACGAGCAGCCGAGCGCGAGGGCGACAGCGCACGGGTCGATCGGCTGGAAGGTGTTGACTGTGCCTTTCTTCTGCACTGAACCGAGGTCGGCGGTGGCCGAGAACTGGCCCTTGGTGAGGCCGTACGTTCCGTTGTCTTCGATGATGTAGGTGCAGTCGATGTTTCGCCGGATCATGTGCATGAACTGGCCGAGGCCGATGGACGCGGTGTCGCCGTCCCCGGAGACGCCCAGCATGATCAGCTGCCGGTTGGCCATCTGAGCGCCCGTGGTCAGGGCCGGCATCCGTCCGTGGACGCCGTTGAAGCCGTGTGCGCTCTCGACGAAGTAGGCGGGCGTCTTCGATGAGCACCCGATACCGGACATCTTGGCAAGTCGGTGCGGGTCAACACCGAGCTCGTAAAGCGCCTTGATCATGTGGTTGGTGATCGAGTTGTGGCCGCATCCGGCACACAGAGTGGTCGCGGCGCCCTTGTATGCGTCTCGGGCCAGCCCAATCCGGTTCACGGTCACGCTCATGCCGGTACGGCCTCTGCGCTGAGGAGTGGGTCGGTGATGGCGTCGGCCGGGATGGGGTTGCCGTCGTAGTGCCTGATGGAGCGCACGCGATCGACGAGCTCCGGCGGCAGCGCGAGTCGGATGAGGTCGAAGACCTGGCCATCGCGATTCTGCTCGACGACGTAGACGTGCTCATGACGCGAGACGAAGGACGTCACCTCGGGCGAGAGCGGAAGGGCTCGGACGCGAAGGTAGTCGACGTTCGCTCCTCGCGCGGAGAGACGCTGGCGCGCCTCGACCACCGCGTGGTGCGTGGAGCCGAACGCGATCAACCCGATCCTGGAATGAGCAGTCTCATCCACGATGGGCGCGGGCAGGACGGCCCGGGCGGTCTCGAACTTGCGGACGAGGCGGTCCATGTTGGCCGCATATGCTTCGGCGCTTTCCGTGTAGCGCGCATGCTCGTCGTGCCCGGAGCCACGCGTGAAGTAGCCGGCGGCGGGGTGGTCGGTGCCCGGCAGCGTCCGGTACGGGACGCCGTCGCCGTCGACATCGCGATAGCGGGCCCACTCACCGGCCAGCCTCTCCAGGTCGGCCTTGGAGAGCACCTTGCCACGATCGAAGGGCTTCTCTGGATATTTGAACTCGGGCGTCATCCATAAGTTCATGCCGAGATCCAGATCGGACAGCACGAACACCGGGGTCTGAAAACGGTCGGCGTAATCAAAAGCGTCGCGCGCGAACTCGTAGCATTCCGCGACCGTCCCCGGCAGCAGCACCAGGTGCTTGGTGTCGCCGTGCGACAGGGTGTAGGCAAACCCCACGTCTGCCTGCGACGTCCGGGTCGGCAGGCCGGTCGACGGACCGATGCGCTGGATGTCGAAGATCACCACCGGCACCTCGGCGTAGTAGGCAAGGCCGGCGAACTCCGCCATGAGTGAGATGCCGGGCCCGGAGGTGGACGTCATCGCCCGGGCGCCCGCCCATCCGGCTCCGATCGCCATGCCCACCGCCGCCAGCTCGTCTTCGGCCTGCACGACCGCGATTCGCTTGTCACCGTTGGCGTCGGTTCGGAACCGATCGGAATACGCGATCAGGTACTCGCACAGCGACGACGACGGCGTGATCGGATACCACGCGGCCACAGTCACGCCGCCCATAAGCGCGCCGAGCGCGGCGGCCTGGTTTCCCTCCACGAGCATCTTGCCCTCGACCACGCCTGTCATGGGCTCGAGCCGATACGGATCGCTCTTGGAGAAGTTGTCCTGCCAGTAGTCGAGCCCGACCTTGATCGCGTCGAGGTTGACCTGCACCGCCTTCGGCTTGGACAGGAACTGCCGCTTGACGCCGTGCTCGAGCGCCTCCCACGGGACGCCCAGCAGACCGGCCACGACACCTACGTAGATCATGTTGGCCAGCTGCTTGCGAAGGGTGTCGCTCTGGATCTTCGACTTGGCCAGCTTCGCGAAGGGCACCGCGTAGTAGGTGACGTCGTCGCGCGCGTCCGCTTTCGAGAACGCCTCCTCATGGACGACGACGCCGCCCGGACGGACCGAGAGGAGGTCCTGGTGCCAGGTGGCGGGGTTGAACGCGACCAGGATGTCCACCTCGTCCGATCGCGCCATGTGGCCCTGCGGGGTCACCCGCAGCTGGTACCAGGTTGGCAGGCCCTCGATGTTGGAAGGAAAGACGTTCTTGGGCGCAACCGGGATCCCCATGTGGAAGATCGCACGCGTCAAGACCAGGTTTGCAGTCTGGCTCCCAGAGCCGTTGACAGTCGCTGCCTGAATGGTGAGGTCGTTAGGGGTGTGCTCGGTCACTTCGTACTTGCGGCGCGGCGATGAATTTTACGCGCCCGATGAAGCGGACCTGTCACGTTCCGTCCACCGGACTCTCCCTCGAGGGGGGAGGGCCTCTATATTCCTGTGGGCTGTGAAGGTCGCCACTCCGAAGGAAACGACTGCAGACGAGCACCGGGTCGCTCTGGTCCCCGACACGGCCACAAGGCTGAAGGCAGCCGGCCTGGACGTGGGCGTTGAGGCTGGAGCCGGCGCGGCGGCCTACATCTCCGACGAGGCGTACCAGCAGGCCGGGGTCGAGGTCGTCAAAGGCGCTGGACAGCTCCTGCAGGACGCGGATGCCGTGCTCAAAGTCCAGGCGCCGTCAGTGCCCGAGGTAGACCTGCTCCGATCCGGCGCGGTCCTGATCAGCTTCCTGCAGCCCGCCACCCAGGGTGACGCCGTCCGGGCCCTGGCGAAACGTGGGGTTACCGCCTTCAGCCTTGAGCTGCTGCCGCGCATCTCCCGCGCACAGTCGATGGATGCCCTGTCGTCGCAGGCGTCAGCCGCGGGCTACAAGGCGGTCCTCATGGCCGCCGGGCGGCTGGGGAAATTCTTCCCGATGATGATGACTGCGGCCGGCACGGTGGCTCCTGCCCGTGTCCTGGTCATGGGCGCCGGCGTTGCCGGCCTGCAGGCGATCGCCACCGCCCGGCGGCTGGGGGCGGTCGTGTCCGCCTACGACGTTCGACCGGCCGTCAAAGAAGAGGTGCAATCGCTTGGGGCCACCTTCATCGAGCTGCCCCTCGAGACACAGGAGGGTGAGGGTGGCTACGCGCGCGAGCAGTCAGAGGAGTTCTTGCGCAAGCAACGTGAGCTGATCGGCGAGCACGTCGCTCGCAGTGACGTCGTGATCACGACAGCGGCCGTGCCCGGGCGGCATGCGCCACTGCTGGTGACTGCAGACATGGTGCAGGGAATGCGACCGGGCTCGGTGATCGTCGACCTGGCCGCGGAGACTGGCGGCAACGTGGAGCTGACAAAAGCTGGCGCTGATGTCGAAATTGGCGGCGTTACCGTCATCGGCACCCGCAACGTGCCATCCACCATGCCGCTGCATGCCAGCCAGCTCTATGCGCGCAACGTCGCCAACCTGCTCCTTCACCTCGTCAAGGACAAGGCGATCACTCTCGACTTCGCGGATGAGATCACCAAGGGCTGCTGCGTCACCCACGAAGGTGAGATCGTCAACGAGCGAGCGAAGCAGCTCGTAGCTCCGAAACCATAGTGTCCCGCCCCCGAAGTTCCTTGCATCTTCGCGGCCTAGGCGGCCTGGCGCCTGCGGCGCTGAAGCCTGCGTCAAGGGGCCCGGCCCCGCGCATCCTCCCGCGCTTCGCGCGGGGACCCCAAAGGTATGCGCTCCTAGCCGCGCCACCCTTTCCTTGGCTCAGGCCGCCGATGCCGACGAGTATGCTGCGACCCTCGGGGACTGGACACTCGTGAGCAACGAGCTTCTCAACGAGCTCACCTTCTTCGTGCTGGCGATCTTCGTCGGGATCGAAGTCATCTCCAAGGTGCCGACGATCTTGCACACGCCTTTGATGTCGGGCACGAACGCGATCCACGGCATCATCCTGGTCGGCGCACTCGTGATCGCGGCCGGCGCGAGCTCGCCGGTCTCGGTAGTGCTTGGGCTCGCGGCCGTGATCCTGGCCACGACCAACGTGGTCGGCGGCTTCGTCGTGACGGACCGGATGCTGGAGATGTTCAAGGGCCGTCAGGCAGCCAGGACCGATGAGGCGGCAACGAAAAGATGACCGTCGTCATCACGCTTGCCTATCTGTTGGCGGCGGTCCTTTTCATCCTCGGGCTCAAACAGCTGAGCTCGCCCAAGGGCGCGCGCAACGGCAACTTCATCGCCGCCCTGGGCATGGTCATCGCCCTGGCGGCGACCATCCCCCAGCTTCACTTCACGACCACGGGCCTGATCATCGTCCTGGTAGGCGTCGTCATCGGATCCGTGATCGGAACAGTCGGCGCGCGCATGGTGAAGATGACGGCGATCCCGCAGATGGTCGCCCTCTTCAACGGTGTCGGGGGCGGCGCCGCCGCCCTCGTAGCCGTTTCGGAGCTGCTCCGGCTTGGTGCTCACCCGCCGTTCGCGGAGGCATTCCCAAGCGTCTTCAGCATCGTCATCGGCTCCATCTCATTCGCGGGCAGCATGGTCGCTTTCGCCAAGCTGCAGGAGCTCCTGACTGGAACGCCGATCACGTATCCCGGTCAGCAGGTGGTCAACGCGCTCCTGGCGGCGGCGATAGTGGGGTTCGTGGTGGCGGTACTCGTGATCGCGTCGATTCCTTTCTCTTTCCTGGCCCTGATGGTGCTGGCCGTGGTCCTGGGGGTGGCGTTCGTGCTCCCGATTGGCGGGGCCGACATGCCCGTGGTGATATCGCTGCTGAACGCCTTCACCGGTCTGGCCGTCGCCGCCAGCGGTTTCACGCTCAACAATTTCGCGCTTATCGTCGCCGGCACCCTGGTCGGCGCCTCCGGGAGCCTGCTCACCAAGCTCATGAGCGACGCCATGGGCCGCTCGCTGGGAAACATCCTTTTCGGTGCGTTCGGCCAGGTGCACGCCGGGGCTGGGACCGCCGCGGGCGCGCAGGGCCGCACGGTTCGAACCAGCTCGATCGAAGACCTCGCCACGCTCCTGGCCTACTCGCGCCGCGTCATCATCGTGCCCGGCTACGGGCTGGCGGTGGCGCAGGCACAGCATGCGGTGCGCGAGCTGGCGGAGCTTCTCGAGAAGCGCGGCGTGGAAGTCAACTACGCGATCCATCCGGTGGCCGGCCGCATGCCCGGACACATGAACGTGCTTCTTGCCGAAGCCAACGTGCCCTACGAACAGCTCAAGGAGATGGACGACATCAACGACGAGTTCAAGAATGCGGACGTCGTCCTCGTCGTCGGCGCCAACGACGTCGTCAATCCCGCGGCTCGCTCGACCCCCGGAAGCCCCATCTACGGCATGCCGATACTGAATGCAGACCAGGCGCACAACATCGTGTTCTTGAAGCGGTCCATGCGTCCGGGCTTCGCGGGGATCGACAACGACCTTCTTTACGACCCCAAGACGATCATGCTTTTCGGCGACGCCAAGGATTCCCTGACCAAGCTCGTCAGCGCGGTCAAGGCAGCCTGACTACCTAGAGCGGAGTGGAGCCTAAGGCCGGGTTTATCCCGGCCGTCACTTGCGTGCACCTTCCAGGCGCCTCCTGACAACGTGTTACGCGGAGGGGGTACCACGGGGGAGGCCTGCCTCCCCCGTGCCTGAAAACGACGAGCCTCCTGCCCAACGTGGGAGGAGGCTCGCGCCGCGAAGAGGGTGTGGTGGGCCAAATCCTATGCGCGTATCCCCGGTCTGGGTAGTGGTCAACCTACAAATCCCAACGCGATTCGTTGTGCCGGGATCAAGACTGTTTCGAACCTACAATCGCTTCGTGGACGGTCGCGCGGTCCTCCTGGTCACGGTCGCCCTGCTCACCCTGTACGTGGTCGGGATCGGCGGCGCCACCGCGACCGCGATCCGCAGCAGCGAGAGGTGGCGACGGCGCCCGCCGGCCGGGAACGCCTTCGGTCCTGGCCCGAAGGAGGTCGTGCTGGACGCGCCGACCCTGCCTCCGGTCGTGCGCCGGCTGCGCACTGCGGGCTGGGTGGCATTTCCGCTGGCGCTTGTGCTCGCCGTTTTCGCGAACCTCAGCTTTCCCTGGGAGGCGCCGCTCGCGGTGCTGGTGATGGTTGCGCTCAACGGTTTCTACTTCACCGCCATGCAGGGGATGGGGGAGCCGCTGACTCTCTCCAAGGAGGGCTTTCGGATGGGCGTGCCGGGCCGCGAACGATCAGTGCGCTGGGTCCATGTCACAGAGCTGACGGGTGCGCGCGTAGGCGCATTCAGCGGCATGCGGATGTCCGAGGCTGGCGAGTGGGAGGATCCAAAGCTCCGACCGAACGTGATCTTCTACCGCCTCAACCGCGCGCTCGTGCATGCGCCCAAGAGCATCTGGCAGCGGCTGGGCGGGCTCGGCTACTACGACGGCATGATCCGCAATGCGTTCGGAGTCTCGACACCGCAGCTGCTGCAGGCGATGCGCGAGTGGCGGAGTCAGGCCATCGAAGACGCGGCGCCGCCGCTTCGGCGTCCGCGCCCGGGCGAGAAGAAGACGAACACAAACTAGGCCTCAGCTTCTTTCAGGACGCGCTGCAGCCCCTTGGTGTCGAAGGGGTGGGCCAGGCGCAACACGAAATGCTGCAGTCCGGCATCGAGATACTCCTTGATGTCGCGAGAGCTGCCCACGCTCACGTTGGCGGTTCGCTCGATCTCGCTCGGATCGCGCCCGACCTTGCGGCACCACTCGTCGAGGATCTTGGACTTGCGCGCGAACTCGTCTGGCGAACCGAGCGCGTTCCACATCTGGGCGTGCTCGGCCACCAGCCTCAGCATCACCTTCTCGCCGCCGCCGGCGATCAGGAGCGGCATCGGCCCCACGGGTCCGGGTTTGAGCTTTTGAATCCGCTCCTTGATGCGCGGAAGCGCGTCCTTGAGCGTGCGCACGCGGTCCCTCGCCTCTCCGAACCCGTATCCGAACTCGTCGTAGTCGCGCTCGAACCATCCTGCCCCGAGGCCGAGCACGAGGCGCCCACCTGAGAGCTGGTCGACCGTGCTGGCGAGGAACGCAATCAGGTCGGGATTGCGATATCCGATCGCTGTGACCATCGGTCCGATCTGCGGAGCACGGGTGTCGATCGCCGCCGCCGCCAGCAGCGACCAGCACTCGAAACGGTTGCCGTCGGGGTTTCCGTAAAGCGGAAAGAAGTGGTCCCAAAACCAGATGCTGTCGACGCCGAGGTCATCGGCCCTGCGCCATGCATCGCGCAGCTCGGTGATGGTGCACTGCTGCGGATGGATGGTGACCCCGACCTTGAACCTCCTCAGCGCCGGCATCGGGGAGCGATTATCCTCTCCATCTTGTGAGCAACAGCTGGCAGCCGGTCGAAGTCAACACAGAGACAGCGGGCCCGGACTTCTGGGCGCGCTTCCATCCATACCGCAGGCTGCGGCACTCAGAGGCGCACCCCGACGATCCGCCCGAGCCCAACGACAAGGTCGAGGCAAATCTGAAGCGCCCAGATCCCTTCGAGTTCAAGCACCGCTACGAGATCAGCCGCGACGGGCAGATGCTGAGCTGGTTCACGGCCAGCGCCGCCAAGCCCAGCAATCCCGAGTACGAATCCAGCAAGCACCTGATATGGGCAAACTGGTCCGTGCACCGTGACCACCGGCGCCAGGGGATGGGGCGATCGTGGATCCCGCTGGTGCTCGAGCTCATGGAGCGCCACCACAGCACGACCCTTTCAGTCGGCAGCGATGAGGATTCCGGGCACGCGTTCTTGAAGTGGCTCGGGGCTGAGGCCAAGTTGACGGGCGCCGAGAACCGGCTTCAGTTCGCTGAGGTCGACTGGGACATGGTCCGTCGCTGG
>WNGG01002995.1_pt1 | contig 19104 bp, 20 predicted proteins | sample 5400661 | NCBI WGS metagenome assembly WNGG01 (sample SAMN13153372, study PRJNA577476) | soil metagenome | isolation source: 100 cm soil or saprolite under Garry oak tree replicate 1 | place: USA:California | collected 2016-06-15
TACCCAAGCCCGCCCTTCTTCTCAATAAAGGCGGCGATCTCTTCGACGCTCTTCCCGGTGCGCAGATTGCTGAAGACGAACGGGCGCGTGCCGCGCATGCGCTTGGCGTCACGCTCCATCACGTCCAGTGAGGCGCCGACATGGGGCGCGAGATCGATCTTGTTGATGACCAGAAGGTCGGAGCGGGCGATGCCGGGCCCACCCTTCGAGGGAATCTTGTCGCCGGCGGCGACGTCGATGACGTAGATGGTCAGATCGGCGAGCTCGGGCGAGAACGTCGCCGCCAGATTGTCGCCGCCCGACTCGATGAGCACCAGGTCGAGATCGGGAAATTTTGCCCGCATGTCGGCGACCGCCGCGAGGTTGATCGACGCGTCCTCGCGGATCGCCGTGTGCGGGCAGCCGCCGGTCTCGACGCCGGCGATCCGCTCGGGCGCGAGCGCGCCCGAGCGCACCAGATATTCGGCGTCCCACTTGGTGTAGATGTCGTTGGTGATGGCGGCGATCTCGAAGCGCCCGCGCAGCTGCTTGCACAAGTGATCCATCAGCGCGGTCTTGCCCGATCCGACCGGGCCGCCGACGCCGACGCGAAGCGGGCCGTGCACGCTGCTCATGGCGCCGTTTACCCTCTTGCGGCTCGCCGCTTTACGCCAGCCTTCGAAACGCCGAAATTGCCCGGCGACATACGCGAGCATGATAACAAATCCCGCGGCCCATATGGCAACGCGCCTGTCCGCCGTCGCGCGCAGGGAACTCGTCGCCGACGGCGTCATTCATCTGATCGGCGTCGTCGCCGGCCTGGTCGGCGCCGGCACCCTGGTGATCGCCGCAGCGCTTCGCGGCAGCCCGCTCGAGCTTGCCGCGATCGTCACCTATGCGGGCGGCCTGCTGGCGATGCTCGGCTGCTCGGCCGCGTATAACCTGCTGCGGTCGAGCCGGCGCCGCGAGCTGCTGCACTGCTTCGACCATTCGGCCATATTCCTGATGATCGCCGGCACCTACACGCCGTTCACGGTGTTGCGCCTGGCGACCCCTTGGGCCGTCGCCCTCACCGCAGTCGTGTGGACGACCGCGGCGTTCGGCATTGCGCTGCGGTTTGTGCGCCCGGACCTGTTCCGGCGGCTGTCGATCGGCTTCTATCTGGCGCTCGGCTGGGCCGGGCTCGCCGGCATCCACCAGCTCGTCCCCTCGGTGCAGCCATCGACCTTCGTGCTGCTGGCGGCCGGGGGACTGCTCTACACCGTCGGCGTCGCCTTTCACGTCTGGGACCGGCTGCCGTTCCAGAACGCGATCTGGCACGGCTTCGTCCTGGTCGCGGCGGCGGCGCATTACCTCGCCGTTTTCGACGAGATCGTCCTCTTCCATGCGAGCGTCTGACGGCAAACGCCGCAAAACGGGAACCCGGCGCAGTCCCCGGGCGTTGCGAAACGGCCGTTGCAATGGCTTTGCGAATGGGTAGAGTGCCATCGACTCGCGCAATGACTCCGGCACATGCCGTGGTCAATGGGGACCGCGGCCTGCCGCGGAGAGAAAGCGTCGGGCCGTGCACAGCGATGGCGCCTAGCAATCAGTTCCGATCTGCCGGGGGGGCGAGGCGTTTCGGATCCGCGCGCGTGCTGGGCGGCGGGATCGCGCTTGCGGCAGCCCTCGCCATGGTCGCGATCGGCGGCCAGGCGGCCGAGGCCAAAGGGCACCCGCGGCCGCACAAGCGGGCCGTCCACGGCGCCAGTTACCATCCGCCCTATGCGGCCATCGTGGTCGACGACAATTCCGGCCAGATCCTGCACGAGAGCGACCCGGACAGTCCGCGCCACCCCGCCTCGCTGACCAAGGTGATGACGCTCTATCTGCTGTTCGGCGAGATCGAGGCCGGCCGGCTGCAGCTCGACGAGCAACTGCCGGTGTCCGCCCACGCGGCGATCCAGAACCCGACCAAGCTCGGCCTCAAGGCGGGTCTGACCATCAAGGTCGATGACGCGATCAGGGGGATCGTCACCAAGTCGGCCAACGACGCGGCCGTGGTGGTGGCCGAGGCGATCGGCGGCACGGAGGCCGAGTTCGCCGCCATGATGACGCGCAAGGCCCGCGCGCTCGGCATGGCCAACACGACCTACGTCAACGCGTCGGGCCTGCCCGCCGAGGAGCAGATCACCACCGCGCGCGACCAGGCCACGCTCGGCCGCGCCATTCAGCACCGCTTCCCGGTCTACTACGGCTATTTCGCGCTCCCGAGCTTCGCGTATCGCGGACGCGCGATGAGCAACCACAATTCGCTGTTGCGCACGGTCGAGGGCGTCGACGGCATCAAGACCGGCTACACCGAGGCGTCGGGCTACAACCTCGTGTCCTCGATGCGCCGCGGCTTGCGCCGCATCGTCGGCGTCGTGCTGGGTGAACGGTCGAACGGCGCGCGCGACACGCGCATGCGCGGGCTGATCGAGCACTGCATCGTGCAAGCGTCGGACCGGCGCACCGCGGCGATGATCGTCGAGCACGATGATGCCGCCGCCGGGCCGGATGTTGCCGCGCTCCCCGTGGCCGGCACGGACCTCGCCACCGTGGTTGATGCGGAGCCGCCGCCCGCCGTAGTGCCGGCCCTCGGCCGGGAGGTCGCGGCCCTGCCGGTCGCAAACTACAGCCTGCAGTCGGCCGCTGCCGCGCCGGCCCGCTCCGCATTCGAAAACGTCCCGTGACGTTCTCCTGACGCGCGGCGTCAGATCACGTCCTCGCGCGCGACGGCGCGGCAATCCATCTCATATTCGAGCTCGCGCACCGGCGGCCGGGCGAAGTGCCAGGTCAGGCCGCCGCGCGCCGCGCCGCGGCGCACGATCTCCTCGCCGAGGAACGGAAAGATGTCGCGCACCGTATAGACCTGCGTCGCCGTCGTGTCGGCCCAGCCGAAGCCGATGAGGCCGAGCCGCCGCTCCATCTCGCCCAGCACGAAGCGCGCCTTCTCGCGCATCGCCTCGGCGCCGCTCTCGCCGCGCCGCACGATGTGCGCAGCGTAGCTCCCCCGCCCCTCCGGGGCCTCGCCGCTGCCGGCAATGACGAAGCTCGGCACGGCGCGCGGCGCCGCGACCGTGAACGAGAAGGCGTGGAACGATGGTTCCGACGGCGGATCGATCTGCGGGCACACGTTGCTGCGCGCGACCGGGTTGGTCCGGCCGTCGAACAGGCCCCATTGGGCGAGCGTCGCGACATAGACCTCGTTGAAGGCGCGAAAGCCGTCCTCGGTGAACGGCGCAGGCGAACGAAGCTCGCAGGCGCACAACGACGTGAGCGGCCGGCCGGCGGCGCCGATTATGGTCGCGATGCGCTCGAACCCTTGCGCCAGGGGCACGGGATTCCTGAACCGGACGCGGCGGATTGCGTAATCGGGCAACGCCGCGACGCCCGCCGAGTATTGGAACACGCCGGGGATGAAGCGGTAGTTGCCCGACAGGAAATCGACTGTCGTGGTCATGCTGCGGCTCTCATTCGAGTCCCTGGTAGCCCGGATGGAGCGAAGCGAAATCCGGGGATCCCGCATTCCGCTACGCTCCATGCGGGCTACATGACTTTGCCGCGGATCGCCGTGGCATGCCACTTGCTCCCGTTTGCCCGACGGGAGATGGTAGGCGCCGGAGCGTGGCAGCGCCCGGGGCGAAGGGCTTTCGGCCCAATAATTCGGCAGACTGGCGCAAGGCTGGGCGGCCCGGCGGAACAGGGAGATTGGTGATGAAGAAGGTCGATCGCAGAACTCTGCTCAAGGCCGCGGCCGGCGCCGCTGCGCTTGCCTCAACCGGCCGGCTGTGCGCGCCGGCGCTGGCGCAGGGGGCCGCGCGCACGCTGCGCTTCGTGCCGCAGGCGAACCTCGCCAATTTCGATCCGGTGTGGGGCACCCAGTACGTGGTGCGCAACGCCGCGGTGCTGGTGTGGGACACCCTCTACGGCATCGACGACAAGCTCGAGCCGCAGCGCCAGATGATCGAGGCCGAGGAGGTCTCGAGCGACGGCCTCACCTGGACGTTCCGCCTGCGCGCCGGCCTCAAGTGGCACGACGGCGAGCCGGTGCTGGCCAGGGACGCGGTGGCGAGCCTGACCCGCTGGACCGCCCGCGATTCCATGGGCCAGATGCTCAAGGCGATCCAGAACGAGCTCGTTGCGGTCGACGACCGCACCTTCCGCTGGGTGCTCAAGAAGCCCTACCCGAAGATGCAGTTCGCCCTCGCCAAGAACGCGACGCCGTGCGCATTCATGATGCCGGAGCGCCTCGCCAAGACCGACCCGTTCCAGCAGGTCGCCGAATACATCGGCAGCGGGCCGATGAAGTTCGTGCGCAACGAATGGGTGCCGGGCGCCAAGGCGGTGTTCGAAAAATTCCCCGACTACGTGCCGCGGCGCGAGCCGGCCTCCTGGCTCGCCGGCGGCAAGGTGATGCTGGTCGACCGCATCGAATGGGTGATCATGCCCGACCCCGGCACCGCCTCGGCGGCGCTGCAGAACGGCGAGATCGACTGGTGGGAGAACCCGATCTCCGACCTGGTGCCGGTGCTCAAGCGCAACCGCAACGTCGCGGTCGACATCGCCGATCCGCTCGGCAACATCGGCAGCTTCCGCATGAACCACCTGCATCCGCCGTTCAACGACGTGCGGGCGCGGCGCGCGGTGCTGATGGCGATGAGCCAGGAAGACTACATGCGCGCGCTGGTCGGCGACGACCCCAATCTGTGGAAGCCGCTGCCCGGCTACTTCACGCCCGGCACCCCGCTCTACACCGAGGAGGGCGGCGAGATATTCAAAGGCCCGCGCAACCTCGACGCCGCCAAGCGCCTGCTGGCGGAAAGCGGCTACAGCAATCAACCGGTCACCTGCCTGGTGGCGCAGGACCAGCCGATCACCAAGGCGCAGGGCGACGTCACCGCCGACCTGCTCAAGCGGCTCGGCATGAACGTGGACTTCGCGGCGATCGATTGGGGCACGGTCGGCGCGCGCCGCGCGCAGAAGGCGGCGCCCGGCCAGGGCGGCTGGCAGATGTTCCACACCTGGCACGCCGGCTCCGACTGCATCAATCCGGCGCCCTACATCGCCATCCGCGCCACCGGCGAGAGCGCCTGGTTCGGCTGGCCGAAGAGCGACAGGGTCGAGGCGGAAGTGACGAACTGGTTCGAGGCCAAGAACCTGGAGGAAGAGAAGGCCGCCATCCGCCGCCTCAACAAGGCGGCGATCGAGGACGTGGTCTACGCGCCGACCGGCTTCTTCCTCAGCTACCAGGCTTGGCGCAAGAACGTCTCCGGCATCGTCAAGGGCCCCCTGCCGTTCTTCTGGAACGTCAGCAAGGCGAGCGCATGATCGCGACGCGACGCGGCGCCCGACTCCCTCGCCCCGCTTGCGGGGAGAGGTAAAGCGCGCACCATGTTCGCCTACATCGTCCGGCGCATCCTCGCGACCGTCCCGGTCATGGCGGTGGTGGCGCTGTTCGTGTTCAGCCTGCTCTACATCGCGCCGGGCGATCCGGCGGCGGTGATCGCCGGCGACCAGGCGACCCCCGCCGACGTCGAGCGCATCCGCCAGAGCCTCGGTCTCGACCGCCCGTTCCTGGTCCAGTTCGGCGAGTGGGTATGGAACATCCTGCACGCCGATCTCGGCACCTCGATCTTCACCAACCTGCCGGTCACCGCCATGATCGCGCAGCGGATCGAGCCGACGCTCTCCCTGATGGCGGTCACGCTGGTGTTTGCCGTATCGGTCGCGGTGCCGCTGGGCGTGGTGGCGGCGTGGCGGGCCGGCACCTTCGTCGATCGCGCCGTGATGGCGTTTGCGGTGTTCGGCTTCTCGGTGCCGGTGTTCGTGGTCGGCTATCTGCTCGCCTTCGTGTTCGCGCTCGAGCTCGAATGGCTGCCGGTGCAGGGCTACACGCCGTTGTCCGAGGGCCCGTGGCCGTGGCTCGAGAATCTGATCCTGCCGGCGATCGCGCTCGGCTGCGTGTACATCGCGCTGATCGCGCGCATCACCCGCGCCGCCATGCTCGAGGTGCTGCAGCAGGATTACATCCGCACCGCCCGCGCCAAGGGCATCGGACAGCGCGGCATCCTGTTCGTCCATGCGCTCAAGAACGCGTCGGTGCCGATCGTCACGGTGATCGGCATCGGCATCGCGCTGCTGATCGGCGGCGCGGTGGTGACCGAGAGCGTGTTCGTGATCCCGGGCCTCGGGCGGCTGACCATCGACGCGATCCTGCGGCGCGACTACCCGGTCATCCAGGGCGTGGTGCTGCTGTTCAGCTTCGTCTACGTGCTGGTCAATCTGATGATCGACCTCCTCTACACCGTGCTCGATCCGAGGATCCGCTATTGAGCGTCGAGGCCCTCACCGGCGTTCCCCTGCCGGACGGCGTCGCGGTCGCGCCGCCGCTGCCGGACGTGCTGCCGCCGGTCAAAGTTCGCCGCGGCGTCGCCCGCTTCGTCCGCCGGCATCCGACGGTGACGATCGGCGGCGCGCTGCTCGTCCTGCTGATCCTGATGGCGCTGCTGGCGCCGTTCCTCGGCACGGTCGACCCGACCGCGCTGGCGCCGGCGCGGCGCACGCGCGCGCCTTCGCCCGAGTTCTGGTTCGGCACCGACATGCTCGGCCGCGACGTCTACTCGCGCGTGGTCTACGGCGCGCGGGTGTCGCTCGTCGTCGGCTTCTCGGTCGCCCTCCTCGCCTCGCTCGCCGGGCTCGCCATCGGGCTCGTGTCCGGATTCCTGCGCTGGGCCGACGGCTTCATCATGCGGGTGATGGACGGGCTGATGTCGATTCCGCCGATCCTGCTTGCGGTCGCGCTGATGGCGCTCACCCGCGGCAGCGTCGGCAACGTGATCATGGCGATCACCATCGCCGAGATCCCGCGCGTCTCGCGCCTCGTGCGCGGCGTGGTGCTGTCGCTGCGCGAGCAGCCCTACGTCGACGCCGCGGTCGCGGCCGGCACCCGCACGCCGCTGATCATCCTGCGCCACATCCTGCCCAACACGCTCGCGCCGATGACCGTGCAGGCGACCTTCATCTGCGCCAGTGCCATGATCATCGAGGCGATCCTCTCCTTCATCGGCGCCGGCACGCCGCCCACCATTCCGTCGTGGGGCAACATCATGGCCGAGGGCCGCGCGCTGTGGCAGGTCAAGCCGTTCATCATCTTTTTTCCCGCCGTGTTCCTCTCCGGCACCGTGCTGGCGGTGAACCTGCTGGGCGACGGGCTGCGCGACGCGCTCGACCCGCGCATGGCCAAGGAGCTGTGAGCGGATGGCGCTGCTCGAGGTCGAGAACCTGCAGACCCATTTCCGCACGCCCGACGGCGTCAACCGCGCGGTCGACGGGGTGTCGTTCCAGGTGGCGGAGGGCGAGACCTTGGCGCTGGTCGGCGAAAGCGGCTGCGGCAAGTCGGTCACCGCGAACTCGATCCTGCGCCTGATCCCCGAGCCGCCCGGCAGGATAGCCGGCGCGGTCCGCTTCCAGGGAACCGATCTGCTGAAGTTGTCCGACCGCGCCATGCGCGACATCCGCGGCAACGACATTAGCATGATCTTCCAGGAGCCGATGACGAGCCTCAACCCGGTGCTCAGCGTCGGACGGCAGCTCGGCGAGACGCTGCGCCTGCACCAGGGGCTCGACAAGCGGGCGGCCGAGGAGCGCTCGATCGAGATGCTCGTCCTGGTCGGCATTCCGGAGCCGCGCCGGCGCCTGCGCGAATATCCGCACCAGCTGTCCGGCGGCATGCGCCAGCGCGTGATGATCGCCATGGCGCTCGCCTGCAAGCCGAAACTTCTGATCGCCGACGAGCCGACCACCGCGCTCGACGTGACGATCCAGGCGCAGATCCTCGAGCTGATGGCCGATCTCAAGCGCAAGGTCGGCGCCGCCATCATCCTGATCACCCACGATCTCGGCATCGTGGCGGAGGTCGCCGAGCGGGTGATGGTGATGTATGCGGGGCGCAAGGTGGAGGAGGCGCCGGTCGGAAAACTGTTCCGCTCGCCGCGCCATCCCTATACGCAGGGCCTGCTCGCCGCGGTGCCGAAACTCGGCTCGTCGCTCGCCGGCACCGCCAGCAAGCTCGCGGAAATCCCCGGCCTGGTGCCGAACCTCAAGCAGCGCATCCCCGGCTGCGTGTTCGCGAGCCGCTGTGCGCTCGCGACCGATCTGTGCCGGCAGTTTCCCCCCGCGCTCGAGACCAAGGCGCCCGGCCACGTCGCCGCCTGCCACTATGCGGCGAAGGAGGCGGTTGCCGCATGAACGCGCCGCTGCTCGAGGTCAACGATCTCAAGAAGCATTTCGCGGTCGGCGGCGGGCTGCTGCGCAAGCGTGCGTTCGTCTACGCGGTCGACGGGGTGTCGTTCACGATCGGGCGCGGCGAGACCCTGGCGCTGGTCGGCGAGTCCGGCTGCGGCAAGTCCACCGTCGGCCGGGCGATCCTGCGCCTGTTCGACATCACCGACGGCCAGGTGATCCTCGACGGCCAGCGCATCGACGACCTCTCGGCCGCGGCGCTGCGGCCGATGCGGCGGCGGGTGCAGGTCGTGTTCCAGGATCCGTTCTCGAGCCTCAACCCGCGCATGCGCGTGCGCGACATCCTGGCCGAGCCGATGCGCAATTTCGGGCTCGCCGCGGATGCCGCCGACATCGAGGCGCGGGTCGAGGCGCTGCTCGACAAGGTGCGGCTGCCGCGCGACGCCGGCAGCCGTTGGCCGCACGAGTTCTCCGGCGGCCAGCGCCAGCGCATCGGCATTGCCCGCGCGCTCGCCGCCGAGCCGGAGCTGATCGTGTGCGACGAGGCGGTGTCCGCGCTCGACGTGTCGGTCAAGGCGCAGATCGTCAACCTGCTGCAGGACCTGCAGCAGGAACTCGGCCTTGCGCTGCTGTTCATCAGCCACGACCTCGCCATCGTCGAGCACATGACCCACCGCGTGGCGGTGATGTATCTCGGCAAGATCGTCGAAGTGGCGCCGAAGCGGCAGATTTTCGCCGCGCCCCGGCATCCCTATACGCAGGCGCTGCTCTCCGCCGTGCCGGTGCCCGAGCCGGGCGCGGCGCGCAAACGCATCATCCTCAAGGGCGACGTGCCGAGCCCGATCAATCCGCCCAAGGGCTGCCGCTTCCACACCCGCTGCCCCTACGTATTCGACCGCTGCCGCAGCGAGGAGCCGGCGCTGCGCCTGACCGAGGCGGGGCATCTCGCGGCGTGCCACCTGCACGACCTGCCGGCGGAACGGAATCCGCTGGCGGCAGAGGAATAGACACGCTGATTTCGATAGACATCTTGACAAACTACGGTTAATCCGTAGTACCATGGAAGGTGATGTCTTTGAATGGGATGAAGCCAAGGCCGCCGATAATTATGCGAGGCATGGCGTCACCTTTGACCAGGCCAAAAGGGTTTTTGCCGATCCATTTGCGGTCGAGCGTCTCGATGATCGCGAAGACTACGGCGAAGACCGCTTCAGTATCTTAGGGATGGTCGACGGTCGGCTCCTCTACGTCGCCTACACCTTGCGCAACGGTACCATTCGCATCATCTCGGCGCGCGGAGCAGAAGCTTATGAAAAACGCGAATACCACGAAGACAACGCGTGATCGCGCCAAGCCGTCCAAGACGGATTGGCGCCGGTTCGACGCCATGACCGAGGCGCAGCGCCATGCGGCGGCCCTCGACGATCCGGACGCGCAGCCGCTCAGCGACGAAGACTTCAGGCGGATGAAGCGCACGCCGCGGGCGAAAATCATCCGCCGCGCCCTCGGACTAAGCCAGGAGGACTTTGCGGCGCGATACCGAATTCCGATCGGCACGCTTCGCGATTGGGAGCAGGGCCGTGTCGAGCCTGACCAAGCCGCGCGCGCATACCTCACAGTCATCGCCCACGATCCGGAGGGCGTGCGCAAGGCGCTCGCGCCGCACCGGCGAAGCGCGTGAGATTCACGCGACGCGCTTCGCTCGCGCCCCAGGGTGAGGGTTATTTGCTCGGCGCTGTTGATAAGACTACGACCGCCGTCCCGGCCGCATCAGCTTCGGCGGCTGGCGCTCCATCGTCTGCCGCCCGCGCTTGAACGCCGCCACCGGATTGCGGATTTCGGCGATCGCCTGCTCCGGCGTCTCCGTGTCGAACGCCACGATGTCGGCCGGGTTGCCGACCGCAAGGCCGTAATCCGTCAGGTTCAGGAGCCGCGCCGAGCGCTCGGTCAGCATGGCGAAGCATTCGCGCAGCTTCGCCGGGTGGCGCACCTGCAGGACGTTGGCGTGCAGATTGGCCATGCGGATCAGCGAGCAGTCGCCGTAGGGCGTGGCCGGATTGAGCACGTTGTTGCTGGAGAGCGAGCAATTGACGCCGTGCTCGAGCAGCAGGTTGGCGTCGGCGACGCCGCGCCGCACATTGTGGTCCTGGTCGCGCCCCATCAGGTAGAGGTCGGTCGCCGGCAGCACGCTGACGGCGACGCCCACGTCCGCCATCCGCCGCGCCACCTCTTTCATGCGCTCCGGCGGCATGGTCGAGAGCTTCGCCATGTGACCGGCGACGACGCGCCCGCCGCGCCGGTACTTTTCCGTCAGCTCGCAGACTTGGTGGACGTACATTTGATCGGCCGTGGGTCCGACGTCGAGATGGATGTCGATGTCAACATCGAACTCGCGCGCCAGCTCGAAGATGCGGCGGATCTGCGCCGGTCCGTCCGTGTCGTAGCGCGGCGCCCCGCCGATCAGTTTCGCGCCTCGCTTGAGCCCCTCGACCAGAAGCTCGTCGGTGCCGGGATAATTGGTCAGCCCCTCCTGGGGGAACACGCACATCTCGATGTCGATCGCCCATTTGTACTCGGCGGTCAGGGCGGACACCGCCTCGAATCCGCGCATGCCGATCGCGGGGTCGACCTCGACCTGGGTGCGCATGCGCGTTGCCCCGTGCCGGATGCATTCCTCCAGCGTCCGCGCGGCCCGTGCGTGAACATCCTCGACCGTGAACGTCTTCTTCAGCGGCGCGACGCTCTTGACCGGGCTGACCTCGCGCCCTTCCTCGGGCGGGCAGCGGTCGATGATGCGCGACTTGTCGAGATGGATGTGGGTCTCGATCAATCCGGCGCAGACGATGCCGCCGCCGGCATCGTAGGTCTTGGCATCCGCCGCGAGCGCGCGCTCGATCGCGACGATGCGGCCGTTCTCGACGCCGATGTCCACCGGCTCATCGCCCGGCCTGGTGCTCAAGCGCGCGTTGCGGACGATCAGGTCCATGGCCGCTTCCTCATTGTTCGTCACATGGCGGCAGAATAACAAGTACTGCGTCCGCGACCGCAGCCGCCATGCTAAGCAGCCACGGTCACGCGGCGGACTTGAGGCGAAGAGTCTGCAGGGATCGGGATGCCATGAACGCGCCGATAGCCGAGCACTGCGCGGATCGCTTCCTCGGCGTTTGCGAGCGCCTCGCGCTCGCTGTCCCCCTCCGTGACTACTTCCGGAAGTGCCGGAACAAGCACCGTAAAGCCGCCGCCCTCCTGTGGCTCAAGAATGACTGAGAAACTATAGCTGTCCGGCATTGCATGCTCCCTTTGCTCAACGGCATTATGGCAAAGCGTCCCGTCTTGGCCAGGACAACGGACACGAGACGATTTGGCCGTTCCGTGATTATTTGATCACCGTCACCGGCGCGCTGCGATAGCGCTCCACCACCGCCATGTCGGGATCGCAGCCGAGGCCGGGGCCGTCGGGCACCGTGACCTTGCCGCCGCGGGCGTCGAGCCACGCGCCGAACGGGCTTGCCTCCAGCTTGACGTAGAGCCGCTCGAACGGCGCCTCGGGCGCGAGCACCGACGAGGCATGCAGCGAGGCGAGGAAGCCCGGGCCGAAGTACGCGCAGTGCGGCACGAGCCGCACGCCGGACGCTTGCGCCAGCGCCGCGATCTTGCGCATCTCGCCGATGCCGCCGATTTTCGTTACGCTCGGCTGGGCGATATCGACGGCGCCCGCCTCGAACATGTGGCGGAAGTCGTGCACGCCCGCCGCGTTCTCGCCCGCCGCGACCGTTGCACCCGCCTTGCGCACCTGCGCCAAGCCGGCATGGTCCTCCGGCGGCCACACCGGCTCCTCCAGCCAATGGAGGTTGAACGACGCGAGCGCCTTGGCCATCTCGATCGCCTGCGGCACCGACCACGGGCAATTGGTGTCGCACATGAGCGCCACGTCCGGCCCGATCGCCTCGCGTGCCGCCTTCACCTGCGGCACCTCGATCTCGTGCAGCTTGATGAAGCGATAGCCCTCGGCCGCCGCGGCTGCCGCCATGCGGCCGACCGTATCGGGCGCGCCGTAGCGCAGGAGGCTCGCATAGGCGGTCAACTCGTTTCCTTTCTTGCCGCCGAGCAACTGGTGCACCGGCCGCCCCGCCCGCTTGCCGGCGATGTCCCACAGCGCAATGTCGATCCCCGAGAGCGCATAGACGACCGGCCCGTTGCGGCCGAAAATATGCAGGCGCTGGAACATCTCGCCCATCAGGCCGGCAACGTCGCTCGGGTCGCGGCCGATGAAATGCGCCGCTACCATGGTGTCGAGGGTCGCCTTGGTGGCCGGCGCGATCGCATGGCCGAAGGCTTCGCCCCATCCGGTGACGCCTTCGTCGGTGTCGACGCACACCAGCAGGATCGCCATGCGGCTCCAGCTTTGCCCCGCGAGCTTTGTCGGCGCGCCCGCCTCGTAGGGAATGTGCATCAGGATGGTCGAGATGGCGGTGATTTTCATCATCAGCTCCGGAACAGTCGTGTGTACTGCGTCTCGTGGCGCAGGCTGGCGAGATCGGCGCGGAACGCCGCGCTGCCGACCTCCTCCTGCGGGGTCGCAAGCGCGCGCGCCGCCGCGTCGGCGATGACCGATTCGAGCGCGGCGAGCACGCGCTGGCCGTCGGTCTGGCCGATCGGAATGAGGCGCACGCCGGCCGAGATGAGGTTGGCGGCGAGCGCATGCAGGAAGGCGGCGAGCGCCGGCGCGAGCGCGATGCGGTGGCCGGCCGCCGCGGCGCCCACCGCGACCGGGTAGGCGCACGGGCCCGGCCACGCGGCGATCAGCCGATCGAGCGCGGCGCAAGGCCAGGCCGCGCGCGTGGCGCTGAGGAACGCGGCGCCCTGCGCCGTGGTCTCGAGGTGGCGCTCCTTCGACGGCGCAAAGGCGGCCGCCAGCTCGGCGACCGCCGCGAGCGCCCGGTCGTCCGCCGTTTCGATCGCGCGCCAGGCATGCACGAAAAAGACCGCGTCGCAGAACGCGCCGCCTGCGGCCAGCACCACGGCGATCCATCTTTGCAGCGAGCCGGCATCGACGACGTCCTTTGCCTCGACCGCCCACTCGAGCCCGCCGGAGAAGGAAAACGCCCCGACCGGATAGGCGGGCGACAGCCATGCTTGCAGCCGGTAGAGCGCGGCGGAGGGCAGGCTTTCCTGTTCTTTCGCGTCATTGCTCGCCGGCGCAGGCCTATGATCCGCGTCGTGATCATGCGCCCCGGCGCTTGCTTCCGGATTGAACGCAGCCTCGATCGGCGTGACGCTCGCGCCGAGACCGGCCGCCATCTCCTCCAGCACGTGGTCGCGCCGCACCCGAACGGCGCCGCGCGCGAACTCGACGTCCGCATGACGGTTGCCGAGATGCCAGGCGAGCCGCACGAAATCGAGCGGCGTTGCGGCGTTGATCTCGGCGAGCGGCTCGGCAAGGCCGGCCACGCGCACGATCGCCCCGTCGTCGAGCAGGAGCCCGTCGCCGTCCTTGAGCGACGCCGCCTGCGGCAGATCGAGCAGAAACGTGATGCCCCCCTCCCCGGTCAGCACGATGCGCCGGCGGTTGCGGTCGTCCGCGTCGAGCGCCACGCGGTCGCGCGCCAGGGCCGGATCGAACTCGCCGGCGCGGAGGATGGAGGCGGCGCGGAGCATGGCACGGGTTCAAGGTCGCGACCTGATCGACAGTATAAGGACACGCCACGCGCCCTGTCGCCAGGCCAACGGCATCCCGACGCGCAACCTGGACGTTCGGGCCGTTCGTCCCCACATAGGGCCTTCCGATCACGCAAGCCCGAGAACCCTCATGTCCATTCGACCCGTCAAGCGGATCGTCGAGTCGCGCCCCACGATGGAGGGCGCCGGGGTGAAGCTGCACCGCGCCTTCGGGTTCGGCGACACCGGCGAGTTCGATCCGTTCCTGCTGTTCGACGACTTTCGCAACGATCGCCCGGACGACTACCGCGCGGGCTTCCCCTGGCATCCGCACCGCGGCATCGAGACCATCACCTACGTGCTGGCCGGCAGCGTCGAGCACGGCGACAGCCTGGGCAACAAGGGAACGCTCGGCGCCGGCGACGTGCAGTGGATGACGGCCGGAAGCGGGATTCTCCACCAGGAAATGCCGCAGGGCGATCCGCGCGGGCGCATGCACGGCTTCCAGCTATGGGCGAACCTGCCCTCCTCGCTCAAGATGACGTCGCCGCGCTACCAGGACATCCCGGGGCTCGAGATTCCCGAAGTCGTCGACGACGACGGCACCCGCGTGCGCATCGTGTGCGGCGATTTTTGGGGCAAGCGCGGTCCGGTGGAGGGGGTCGCGGCCGATCCGCGCTACCTCGACATCTCGGTCCCGGCCGGAAGGCGCAAGACCCTGCCGGTGGAGACCGACCGACACGCCTTCGCCTACGTGTTCGAAGGATCGGGGACGTTCCGCGACGCGTCGCGCCCGTTCGGCGTGCTGACCGAAAAGGACGGCGCCGACGGAGCGACGCTGGTGCGGGAACGCACCGGCAACCGCTCGCTCGTCCTGTTCGACCGCGGCGACGAGGTGACGGTCGAGGCCGGCGAGGACGGCATCCGCTTCCTCTTGGTCTCGGGCAAGCCGATCGAGGAACCGGTCGCCTGGTACGGGCCGATCGTGATGAACACGGATGCCGAGCTGCAGCAGGCCGTCAGCGAACTGCGCAACGGCACGTTCATCAAGCACGGGTGACTACACTCCGAACCTCATCCTGAGGAGGCCGCGAAGCGGCTGTCTCGAAGGATGGACGGAGGCACGGCCTCGATCATCCTTCGAGACGCGCGCCTTCGGCGCGCTCCTCAGGATGAGGGCGGAAGAGTCGCTCACGGCAGGAAGTCGGGATCGAGTACCTGATCGATCGTATAGGAACATGACTTCGGGAACGTCGTCAGTGCAAGACCGCTTTCCGCCGCCGCCCGCTCGCTTGCAATCGCGTATTCCTCTTTGCGGACCTCGCTTGGATAATTGCGCAGGCTCGGGCTCTCCTGCAGCCGTTTGAGCAGGCGCGCCCGCTGCTCGATGATGGTCGATTGCCAGCCGCCCGACCGCTGGGCCGGCTGGAACTGCCACTTGAGCAGATGGACGAGCAGCACGCCGAGGCGGTTCTCGATCTCGCGTTTCTCCGAGCGTCCCAAGTCCTCGATCTCGTCGATCAGGTTGGCGAGATCGACCTCGGCGAAGCGCCGCTTGCCGAGGAGCATGGCCTGCCGCATGAGCCAACCGTAGTAATCGCTGTCATAGGCGCTGGCTTCCTGGGCGCCGGTGCGGCCCCGGCCGCGGAATAGGTCCGGCCGAAAACGGCTACGTGGGATGCCGGTGATGCGTTCGAGCTCCGCGGCGCGCTCGATCGGAACCTCAGTCCACTGGTAGATCGCCTGGCGCGAAACACCAAGTTTGCGCGCAAGCTTGGGCACTCCGCCGACTTTGCTCGCCGCCTCGCGAATGACCGACAACATGCCATTTGAGGTAAGCTCAACTTGACCACTTGTCAATGTCGACAAGGAAAGCTTGTCGACATTGCGAACACAGCAAATGTAGCCCGCATGGAGCGGAGCGAAATGCGGGAGCGCCGCCCCGGATTTCCCCCCACTTTCGCGGGGGTTCATCCGGGCTACGGGCGCATCAAAACAAGAAGTAGCGCTGCGCCATCGGCAACACGTCCGCCGGCGCGCAGGTGAGCAGCTCGCCGTCGGCGCGCACCTCGTAGGTTTCCGGATCGACCTCGATCCTCGGCGTGGCGCTGTTGTGCACCATGCTCTTCTTGGAGATGGTCCGCGTGTTCTGCACGGCGACCAGCTCCTTTTGGATGCCGAGCTTGCGGCCGAGCCCCGCCCGCACCGCGGCCTTGGAGGCAAACACCACCGAGCTTGCGGTGCGCGCCCGCCCGAAGGCGCCGAACATCGGCCGGTAGTGCACCGGCTGCGGGGTCGGGATCGACGCGTTGGGATCGCCCATCTGGGCGGCGACGATCGAGCCGCCCTTGATGATCATGTCGGGCTTGACGCCGAAGAACGCCGGCGACCACAGCACCAGGTCGGCGAGCTTGCCCTTCTCGACCGAGCCGATCAGTTTCGCCACGCCGTGCGTGATCGCCGGATTGATCGTGTACTTGGCGACGTAGCGCTTGGCCCGCGCGTTGTCGTTGTCGCCCTTCTCTTCTTTCAGCCTGCCGCGCTGGCGCTTCATCTTGTCGGCGGTCTGCCAGGTGCGGATGATGACCTCGCCGAGCCGGCCCATCGCCTGGCTGTCCGACGACATCATCGAGAGCGCACCGATGTCGTGCAGGATGTCCTCCGCCGCGATCGTCTCCTTGCGGATGCGGCTTTCGGCGAAGGCGAGGTCCTCGGGGATCGACGGGTCGAGGTGATGGCACACCATCAGCATGTCGAGGTGTTCGTCGATGGTGTTGCGGGTAAACGGCCGCGTCGGGTTGGTCGACGACGGCAGCACGTTCGCCAGCCCCGCGACCTTGATGATGTCGGGCGCGTGGCCGCCGCCGGCGCCCTCGGTGTGGAAGGCGTGGATGGTGCGGCCTTTGAACGCCCTGATGGTGTCCTCGACGAAGCCCGACTCGTTGAGCGTGTCGGAGTGGATCATCACCTGGATGTCGTAGTCCTCGGCGACCGCGAGGCAGTTGTCGATCGCGGCCGGCGTCGTGCCCCAGTCCTCGTGCAGTTTCAGCGCGCAGGCGCCGGCCTTGATCATCTCCTCGAGCGCCGCCGGGCGCGACGCGTTGCCCTTGCCGGCAAAGCCGAGGTTGACCGGGAACGCGTCCGCCGCCTGGATCATGCGCGCGAGGTGCCACGGTCCCGGCGTGCAGGTGGTGGCATTGGTGCCGGCCGCCGGCCCGGTGCCGCCGCCGAGCAGCGAGGTGACGCCCGACATCAGCGCCTCGTCGACCTGCTGCGGGCTGATGAAATGGATGTGGGTGTCGAACCCGCCGGCGGTGAGGATTTTTCCCTCGCCGGCGACCACCTCGGTGCCGGGTCCGATCACGATCGTCACGTTCGGCTGGATATCGGGATTGCCGGCCTTGCCGATCGCAAAAACCTTGCCGTCCTTGAGGCCGACGTCGGCCTTCACGATCCCCCAGTGGTCGAGGATCAGCGCATTGGTGATCACCGTATCGACCGCACCCTGCCGGTTCGTGATCTGGCTCTGCCCCATGCCGTCGCGGATCACCTTGCCGCCGCCGAACTTCACCTCCTCGCCGTAGGTGGTGAGGTCCTTCTCCACCTCGATGATGATGTCCGTGTCGGCAAGCCGTACGCGGTCGCCGGTGGTGGGACCGAACATGTCGGCATAGGCGCGCCGCTCGATCTTGAACGTCATGGCGGTTCCTCGCTAACGGCTTCGGCCATCGACCCTCTTCACGTCGAGTGAATCGAGATCGACGCCGTCCAGGCATCGGACGTTGACGGCCGCCATCTCCGCGCCGCCCGGCCCCTTGCCCCGGGCAAAGGACTCGATGCCGCAGGTGGCGCAGAACAGATGGTGGATGGCGTGCTTGTTGAATTGAAAGTCGGTGGTCGCGCCGTCGCCGGAGATCAGCTTGAAGTCCTGCGCCGGAACAAACGTGAGCAGCCAGCCGAGCTTGGCGCATCGCGAGCAGTTGCACGAAATGACCTCGCCAAGGTCGGTCGTTGCTTCGTAGCCGACCTTTCCGCACTGGCAGCCGCCGGCGTATGTCTGCCGCATCGCGTCCTCCGGTCCATATCAAATTTCAGGGGAAACTAGAGCTTCCCCATCACGTCCTGGCGAAAGCCGTAGACCGTCCGCCTGCCGGCGAGCGCCACCAGCGTCACCTCGCGCGTCTGCCCGGGCTCGAAGCGCACCGCGGTGCCGGCCGCGATGTCGAGGCGCATGCCGCGCGCCTTTTTGCGGTCGAACCTGAGCGCCGGATTGGTCTCGAAGAAATGATAATGCGAGCCGACCTGGATCGGCCGGTCGCCGCTGTTGGTGACCGTGAGCGCCACGGTCTTGCGGCCGGCATTGAGCGTGATCTCGCCGTCCTTGATGAAGAGTTCGCCCGGTATCATCCCCGTCTCCCTGTGAGGCATTTCCCTATGCGGCGCTCTTGGCGATGGTGGCGCGCGCGTCCGTCGCGGCGGCGTCGAACGCGCGCTCGAGCGTTTCGTTCAAGCCGCGGCAACCGGCCACGACCTGCTCGGCCCAGTCGATGTAGTCGGCGACCCGCGCCACGTCCCAGTCGGCCGGCGGCGAAGCGACGAGGGTGCGCAGGTTGCTGGTCTTGTCGGCGATCTTGAGCATTCTTGCGCGCGCGCTGGCGGCCGGTGCGCTCACGACCTGACGGCGCTTGCGCTCCGCCTTGGGCAGGCTCTTGTCATCGGTGACCTCGGCGACGAGCGCCGCGATGTCCGCGCCGAACAGAGCGTCAAGCTCCTCGTATTCCGTCTCGGTGTCCTCGAGCGTGTCGTGCAGCAGACCGGCCGCGACCAGCGCGGCATCGCCCCCCTTGGTCGCCTCGGCGAGCAGGGCCGCGACCTCGATCAGGTGATTGACGTAGGGCTCGCCGGCAATGCCCTTGCGCCGCTGGTGGACGTGCCGGCGCGCGGCAAAGTCGGCGGCGTGCATGACGAGCGGGACGGCGTCTTTCATCGGATCGGTTCGTGCACGGTCACCAGCTTGGTGCCGTCCGGGAAGGTCGCCTCGACCTGGATGTCGTGGATCATCTCGGCGATGCCGTCCATCACCTGGCTCCGCTGGATGACGTGCGCGCCGGCCTCCATCAGGTCGGCGACGCTGCGCCCGTCGCGCGCGCCTTCCAGGATGAAGTCGGAGATCAGCGCCACCGCCTCCGGATGGTTGAGCTT
>WNGG01004153.1_pt2 | contig 19102 bp, 17 predicted proteins | sample 5400661 | NCBI WGS metagenome assembly WNGG01 (sample SAMN13153372, study PRJNA577476) | soil metagenome | isolation source: 100 cm soil or saprolite under Garry oak tree replicate 1 | place: USA:California | collected 2016-06-15
ATCCGACGCTTCGCCCCCTTCCATGCCAACCCCGCCTTCCTGCGCGAGCGCGTGAGCGAGATCGTGGGCGTGCACTACTTCGTCGCCTTCCCCAACCGCGAGCTCGAGAGCGGCCGCGGGCTCCGGCGCTCCCCGCTCTACGAGCGTCTCCAGGCGCGCGGCGCCTGCTTCGGCAGCAAGATGGGCTGGGAGCGCGCGAACTGGTTCGCCCCGGCCGGGGTCACGCCGAAGACCGAGTACTCCTTCGGCCGCCAGAACTGGTTCCCCCACGCCGCCGCCGAGCACCGCGCGTGCCGCGAGGCCGTGGCCCGCTTCGATCAGACCTCCTTTTCCAAGTTCCTCGTGCAGGGTCGCGACGCCGAAGCCGTTCTCCAGCGGCTCTGCGCCAACGACGTCGCCGTGCCACCCGGACGCGTCGTGTACACGGCCATGCTCAACGAGCGCGGCGGCTTCGAGAGCGATCTCACGGTCACCCGGCTCGCCGGGGACGCCTATCTCGTCGTCACCGGCTCGGCCCAGACCACGCGTGACGCGGACTGGATCCGCCGCCACATCCCCGAAGACGGCCGCGCGACCCTGACCGACGTGGGCAGCGCCTATGCCGTCATCGGGGTGATGGGGCCGCGCTCGCGGGAGCTCCTGTCGCGCGTGAGCTCTGCCGACCTCTCCAGCGCCGGCTTCCCGTTCGCCACGAGCCGGGAGATCGGTATCGGCCGGGCCATGGTCCGCGCCTCGCGGATCACCTACGTGGGAGAGCTGGGCTGGGAGCTCTACGTGCCGATGGAGTTCGCAGGCGACGTGTACGACACGCTGAGCGAGGCGGGGGATGCTCTCGGGCTCGTGGATGCCGGCTACTACGCCATCGACTCGCTGCGGCTGGAGAAGGGCTACCGCGCCTGGGGGCGGGAGCTGACGCCCGACGACACCCCGCTCGAGGCGGGGCTCGGCTGGGCGGTACGCTTCGACAAGGGGAGCGAGTTCCTCGGCCGCCAGGCCCTGCTCGAGCGGAAGGGCCAGCCTCTCGCCAAGCGCCTGGTCAGCCTCGTGCTCGACAATCCCGAGCTCTTGCCCTGGGGCGACGAGCCCATCTGGTGCGACGGCAAGCTCGCGGGCGCGGTCACCTCGGCGGCCTTCGGGCACACCCTCGGACGCGGCGTGGCCCTCGGCTGGATACGCCGCGACGAGGGCGTGGGAGCGGCCTGGCTCGAAGGCGCGCGGGTAGAGATGGAGATCGCCGGCCAGCGTCATGCGGCCCGCGCGAGTCTCCGGGCGCCGTACGATCCCGACGGCCTGCGAGTAAAAGCATAGCGGGCGCCACGCGGCGCCATTCATCCCTCGCCTCGGCAGGCGAGTGCCATCGTCCGCTCAACCTCCTCGCCTAGACGCGCCTCCTCGCTCGGGCGCCTCCGCCCGCCCCCCATCCCCCGAGACGGGGGTCGCTCGCCGCCCCGCCTGCGGCGGGGACGACTCGCGCGGCGGAGGCGCCCTGCGCTTCGGGGCGCGCTACGGCTCGTCGGATTCGCTCCCGACGGCACTCGCCTGCCGAGGCGAGCGCGAGGTGGATCGGGGGGCGCGTTGTGCCCGGTCAGCGGCCCTATGCTAGACTGCGCGCACATGGAGCAGGGCGGGGATCTCCTCCTCGACGTGCAGAACCTCCAGACCCAGTTCTCGACCGGCGGCGGCATCGTGCGCGCCGTGGACGGCGTGTCCTGGGACGTGCGGGCGGGGGAGACGGTTGCCCTCGTCGGCGAGTCGGGCTGCGGCAAGTCCGTGAGCGCCCTCAGCATCATGCGGCTGATCTCCGCCCCCGCCGGCCGCATCCTCGGCGGGCGCATCTTCTTCAAGGGACGCGATCTCCTCCAGCTTCCGGAAGACGAGATGCGCCAGATCCGCGGGCGCGAGATCGCCATGATCTTCCAGGAGCCGATGACCTCGCTCAACCCCGTGCTCACCGTCGGCCGCCAGCTGACCGAGCCCACGGAGGTCCATTTCGGGATGAGCTCGGCGCAGTCGCGGGCGCGCGCCATCGAGCTCCTTGGCCTCGTGGGCATCTCCGATCCCGAGCGGCGACTGCGACAGTATCCCCACCAGTTCAGCGGCGGGATGCGGCAGCGGATGATGATCGCCATGGCCCTGGCCTGCAACCCCGCCCTCATCCTGGCCGATGAGCCCACCACCGCGCTGGATGTCACAATACAGGCTCAGATACTCGAGCTGATGAAGGGCCTGTCGCGCCGGCTCGGCGTGGCCATGGTCATGATCACCCACAATCTCGGCGTGGTCGCGCGCTACGCCGACCGCGTCAACGTCATGTATGCCGGCCGCATCGTGGAGCGGGCCACCGCCCGCGAGACCTATGCCAACCCGCGCCACCCGTACACGCTCGGCTTGCTCCGCTCGGTGCCCCGGCTGGACGAGCCGCGCCGCGCGAAGCTTCTCCCGATCCAGGGGCAGCCCCCGGACCTGTCGCGGCTGCCCCCCGGGTGCGCTTTTCAGCCGCGCTGCCAGTTCGCACTGGAGCGCTGCCGTGTCGAGGCGCCGCCTCTCGAGTCGGTCTTGCCCGGGCACGTGTCGGCGTGCTGGGTCGCCGCCGAGCTGGGCCAGAAGGTGCCCGCGTGACCGTGACGGCCTCCATGCGTGAGGACCGGGGTCCTGAAAATCGCGCACGAGATGATCGAGTGCGCGATGAGCCCCAAAGGGGCGAAGAGATCCTAGAAGTCCGTCACCTCAGCAAGCATTTCGAGGTCAGCGGGGGCTTCTTCGGCGCCCGCCGCGGCATCGTCAAGGCCGTGGACGACGTGTCCTTTTCCATCCGCCGCGGGGAGACGCTGGGCCTCGTCGGCGAGTCCGGCTGCGGCAAGACCACCACCGGCCGCTGCGTCCTGCAGCTCGAGAAGCCGACGAGCGGCTCCATCTTCTTCGAGGGCAAGGACCTGGCCGCGGCCTCGCCCGCCGAGCTTCGCGCGGTGCGACGGAAGATGCAGGTCATCTTCCAGGACCCCTACAGCTCGCTCAACCCGCGAATGACCGTGGGACAGATCATCGCCGAGCCGCTGGCCGTGCACGGCATCGTCGCCGACGGCGCGGCCAGGGAGGCGCGGGTCAAGGAGCTGCTCAGCCACGCCGGCCTGCTCTCGGCCATGGCCCGGCGCTATCCGCACGAGCTCTCGGGCGGCCAGCGCCAGCGCGTGGGCATCGCGCGCGCCCTCGCCATGGAGCCGACGCTCATCGTCTGCGACGAGCCCGTCTCCGCCCTCGATGTGTCGATCCAGGCGCAGATCATCAACCTGCTCGAGGAGCTCCAGACGGAGTTCGGCCTGACCTACCTCTTCGTCGCCCACGATCTCTCGGTGGTCCGCCACATCTCCGACCGCGTGGCCGTGATGTATCTGGGCAAGATCGTCGAGATCACCGACCGCCAGGCGCTCTACGAGGATCCCCAGCACCCGTACACCAAGGCCCTCCTCTCGGCGGTGCCCATTCCCGACCCCGCCGTCGAGCTGGCCCGTGAGCGTACCGTCCTCGGCGGTGAGGTGCCGAGCCCACTGAATCCCCCGTCGGGATGCGTCTTCCACCCCCGCTGTCCTATTGCTATCGAGGAATGCAAGGAGGGCGTCCCCGAGCTGCGTGAGACGCGGCCCGGGCACCGCGCGGCCTGCATCCGCGTTTAAGCGCTACCGGATGACGCCGCCAACTTGACAGGACGCGGCGCGGCCCGCTAAGGTACGGTAACTCATTGTAACGATTGACCGACTATCCCGTGGCTCCCGGAGGCTCCGGCCTCGCCGTGATCGGTTCCATCCGGGCGATGAGGACAGGCGCCGGAAGCAACCGCGCAAGGAGGCGTGAATGAGCGTGTCCAAGCTGATACGGATCACGATCGGGCTCCTGGTGGCGGGCGTCCTGGCCGCGCCAGGCTTGGTGACCGCCCAGGTCAAGCCGCGCTCCGGTGGTGAGCTGGTCTTTGTCGTTCCGTCCGAGCCGCCGTCCTACGACGCCCACCAGGAAGAGACCTTCGGCGTCATCCATCCAATGGCACCGCTCTACAGCACCCTCTTGCGAGTCGATCCCGTGGACAAGACAGGTACCCGGCCCGTGGGCGATCTGGCCGAGTCGTGGACGGTCTCCAAGGACGGCATGACGTACACGTTCAAGATCCGGCACGGCGTCAAGTTCCACGACGGCAGCGTGCTGACTTCCAAGGACATCAAGGCTTCCTACGACAAGATCATCTCTCCGCCCGCGGGCATGAAGTCCCTGCGCAAGGAGGCGTACGAGGCCATAGAAGTCGTGGAGGCGCCGGATCCGTCCACGGTCCGGTTCCGTCTCAAGCGGCCGGAGTCATCACTGCTCCTGAACCTCGCCTCACCCTGGAACTGGATCTACAAGGCCGATCTCCTGGCCAAGGACATCCACTGGTACGAGAAGAACGTGATGGGGACGGGCGCCTTCACCTTCGTCGAGCACGTCAAGGGCTCGCACATGGTGGGCAAGAAGAACCCCGACTACTGGGACAAGGGCAAGCCCTACCTGGACGGCTACCGGGCCATCTTCATCAGCTCCTCTTCTGCCCAGGTGGCGGCCATCCGCGGCGAGCGGGCCCACATCCAGTTCCGCGGCTTTAGCCCGCCCGAGCGCGACCAGCTCGTGCAGGCGCTCGGGCCCAAGATCACGGTGCAGGAGAGCCCGTGGGATTGCCTGAACTTCGTCTCCATGCATCACGAGAAGAAGCCGTTCAGCGACAAGCGGGTGCGGCGGGCTCTCTCGCTGGCCCTCGACCGGTACGAGGGCTCGAAGAACCTGTCCAAGATCACCCTGGTGCGGGACGTGGGCGGCATCCAGGTGCCGGGCACGCCGTATGCGACGCCCCCGGCGGAGCTGGAGAAGCTCGCCGGCTACGGCCACGACATTGCCGCCAATCGCGCGGAGGCGCGACGCCTTCTCAAGGAAGCGGGGGCGGAAGGGCTCTCGTTCACCTTCAAGAACCGCGGCATTCCCCATCCCTATGAGCCCATCGGCATCTGGCTGATCGACCAGTGGCGGCAGATCGGGGTCACCGTCAAGATGGAGATGATCGAGGCCTCGGCGTATCACCCGATGCTCAAGCGGGGAGACTTCGAGGTGGCCATGGACTTCCAGTGCGGCTTCATCGTGGAGCCGGATCTGGACCTGCCGCGCTTCATTACCAAGTCCGACGCGAACTTCGGCAGGCACAAGGACACGATCATCGACGACCTCTTCCAGAAGCAGGCGAGGGCCACCGACCTCGAGGAGCGCAAGAAGTACCTCCGGGCGTTCGAGAAGCGGCTGCTGGACGAGGAGGCCCACGTCATCTACACGATCCAGTGGCACCGGATCATCCCGCACAGCGCCAAGGTCAAGGGGTGGACGATCACGCCCAGCCACTATCTGAACAACCAGCTCGACGTGGTCTGGCTAGGAGATTAGCTTGGCTAGCCAAGCTACTCCTCATATCCCTCTCCCCCATCGGGGGAGAGGGAAGGGTGAGGGGGCAGTTCCCGAGGGGGCGGTTCTCGAGGGGACGGCATTCCCGGAGGGAGTAGTCCCAGGCTGAGAATATGTGGCGCTATCTCCTCAAGCGCTTCGTCCTGATGTTCCCCACCTTGCTCGGGGTGGCGATCTTCACGTTCTTCCTCATCCGGGTCATTCCCGGCGACGTGGTCGAGCTGCGGCTGGCCGGCGACCGCGGCTCCGTCTCCCCTGAGGCGCTGCAGTCGGAGCGCGCGCGCTTCGGCCTCGACCAGCCCATCTGGCGCCAGTTCGTGACGTGGATCGGGGGCGCCGCGCGGCTGGACTTCGGCACGTCCATGTGGACGGGCTCGCCCATCTGGGAGGAGATCCGGCTTCGCTTCGCGCTGTCCTTCCAGGTCGCCATCATGGCCACCATTGTCGCTGTGCTCCTGGCCATTCCCCTGGGAGTGATGGCCGCCCTCAAGCAGGACACGTGGGTGGACTATGCCGTCCGGGTCTTCTCCATCGCCGGGCTGGCCACGCCCTCCTTCTGGCTGGGCATCGTGCTGATCCTGGCCCTCCTCATCATCTTCAAATGGCTGCCCCCGATGGTCTACACGCCCTTCTGGGTCAATCCCTGGCAGAACCTGGCCCAGCTCATCTGGCCGGCCCTCGCGGTGGGCTACCGCTATTCGGCGGTGGCCACGCGCATGACCCGCTCGGCCATGCTGGAAGTGCTCCGCGAGGACTACATCCGGACCGCGCGCGCCAAGGGCCTCGTGCAGAAGCTCATCCTCACCCGGCATGCCCTCAAGAACGCCATGCTCCCCGTGCTGACGGTGGTGGCCATCGAGTTCGCCTTTCTCATCGGCGGCCTCGTGGTCACCGAGCAGGTCTTCAATCTCAACGGCATCGGGCTGCTCTTCGTGCAGGCCGTCGCCCACCGGGACTACACGCTCATCCAGGCGCTCGTGCTGCTCGTGGCCGGCATCTTCATCTTCATGAACTTCCTGATGGACATCATGTACGCCTGGCTCGACCCCCGGATCCGGTACCGATAGGAGTCCGCCATGGCCATCAATCCCGCCATCGATTCCATCGCCGACCGGCTCGCCGAAGAGCCCCGCTCGGGCTGGCTCGCCACGACCATGGACTTCGTCCGGCGCCGACCCCTCGGCGCCATCGGCGGGTTCGTGGTGGTGCTGATGCTCGTCACGGCCGCGGGAGCGGGCGTCTTGGCGCCGTACGATCCGGTGACCGTCGATTTCGGGGCCATGCTCGCTCGACCGAGCGCGGCTCACTGGCTCGGCACCGACGCCTTCGGCCGCGACGTGCTGAGCCGACTGATCTACGGCTCGCGCACGGCGCTCCTCGTCGGGTTCGGCGCGGCGCTGATCGGGGCCACCGGGGGGGCCATTCTCGGGGTGGGGAGCGCCTTCTTTGGTGGAAAGGTCGACCTCTACCTGCAGCGGCTGATGGACATCTTCCTCTGCTTCCCGCTCATCATCCTTGCCCTCGCCCTCGTGGCGATTCTCGGCAATAGCCTTCCCAATCTCATCGTGGCCATCACGATTCCCATGATCCCGCGTTGCGCCCTCGTCATCCGCTCGAGCGCCCTGGCCATCCGCGAGATGCCCTATGTCGACGCGGCCCGTGCGGCGGGCTTCAGCAACGCTCGCATCATCCTGCGGCACATGCTGCCCAACGTGATGGCGCCGTACCTGATCATGCTCACGGCCTTCCTGGGCCAGGCCATCCTGCTCGAATCCTCGCTGTCCTTCCTCGGTCTGGGCGTCCAGGAGCCGACGGCCGCCTGGGGGCTGATGCTGCGCGGGGCGGCCGTGGACTTCGCCGAGTCGGCGCCGTGGATGGCCATTTTCCCGGGGGTCGCCATCAGCCTGGCCGTCTTCGCCTTCAACCTCTTCGGCGACTCGCTCCGGGACGCCCTGGATCCCAAGCTGAGAACACTCTAGTCCTGGGCCAGGAGCTTAGAGGCTTGACACCTGCTGGGCAGGTTGATACAACTACGTGGGTTTTAGCGCCCGACGTCGCGCGCCGACGAGGAAAATTGCGGTTCACAGGGAGGCGGTAATGGCGTACATCATCGCGGAACCCTGCATCAACGTGAAAGACAAGGCCTGCGTCGAGGTGTGCCCCGTGGATTGCATCTACGAGGGCGACACCATGCTCTACATCCATCCGGAGGAGTGCATCGACTGCGGTGCCTGCGAGCCCGTTTGCCCCGTCAAGGCCATCTTCGCCGAGGACGAGACACCGGCGAACTGGAAGAACTACATCGAGCTGAACAAGCAGTTCTTCAAGGACCACCCTGGGGTCAAGCCCGCCACCAAGTCGTAGCCGCTCGCCATCACGCGAATCCACGCGGGAGCCCACCGCCGGGCTCCCGCTTTTTTTGTGCGCGCGCGCTGCCCAGCCTTCGTTGCAACGCGCGCGCCTCGATGCACAGAGGATGCGGCAGCCGCGCGTGGCGCCGCCGCGCATATGGCTGAAAACCTGCAGCGCCACTCGTGGCACAGCGCTTGCGATCGTGTTCTGCATGGCCGCCGTCGCCCCCACCCCCGATCCCAAGCCGCCGGGCTTCCACGGCGCCGTCACCGACTTCAAGCGCCGACTCATCGAGGCGACCTTGACGCAAGCCGGAGGCAATCGCACGCGTGCCGCCCGGGCGCTGGGCCTCCAGAGAACGTACCTCCTGCGACTGATGCGCGAGTTCCAGGTCAACATCCCGCCGCCGCCCGGCCCACACGGCCGCGCCGCCGGGGTGCCGCCCGCGAATGGCAGTAACGGCGCCACCCCCGCGCCACCGAGCCCGAGACGATGACCTCGGGGAGCCGTGCTAGGCTTTCTTTTCAGAGCCGACGGCCGGGTGCCGCGGCGAAAAGGAGCCTGGCGATGGCGACGTTCTCGGGAGTATGGCTGCCCATCATCACGCCGTTCATCGACGGCGAGATCGACTACGCGGGCTATGAAAAGCTGATCGACCACTACCTGCGCGCCGGGGTGGCGGGGATCATTCCGCTCGGCACCACGGGCGAGAGCCCGACCATCGACGAGGTGGAGGCCGAGACGCTGGTGGAGCGGACGGTGGCCGCGGTGGCCGGGCGCGTGCCGGTCCTCGTGGGAGTAGGCGCCAACGATACGCGCAAGGCCGTCAAGGCGGTGAAGCGCCTGGGCCGCCAGAGCGTGCAGGGCATCCTCTCCGTCTGCCCCTACTACAACCGGCCGAGCCAGGACGGGATGCGCGAGCACTTCACGCGCATCGCGGAGGCGACCGACCGGCCGATCCTGATCTACAACATCCCGTATCGGACGGGCGTCAACCTGACCAACGAGACCTTGCTCGCGCTGGCCGAGTTGCCCAACATCGTCGGGGTGAAGGATTCCTCGGGCATCATCGCCCAGTCTCTCGAGCTGCTTCGTCTGCGCCCCAAGGGCTTCAGCGTGCTCACGGGCGAGGACGCCTACTTCTACACGATGCTCGCCCACGGCGCGGACGGCGGCATCCTCGCCTCCTCGCACGTCGAGACCGGGCGCTTCCTGGCCGTCTACCAGCGCATGGTGGCGAACGACCATCACGGCGCGCATGCCGTCTGGCAGGGGCTCGAGCCGCTCGTGCCCCTCCTCTTCAAGGAGCCGAACCCCATGCCCATCAAGCACTGCTTGTGGCGGCAGGGGCTGATCCAGTCGCCCGAGTGCCGCCTTCCCCTGACGCGCGTCTCCGAGGCTCTCGCGCGCGAGCTCGACCGCGTGCCCACCGGCGCCGCGAAAGCGGGTGTGTAACGCGCCGGCAAGGCTCGATTCTCGCCGTCCGGTCAAAGAGTTTGACACTTCATAGGCTCACGGTTTGAAATGAGTCCGTGAACCAGGTGTGGATCGCCGGGGCGGGGATGACCCGCTTCGGCCGGCGCGACGAGACCCTCCCCGACCTCATGGCCGAGGCCGCCCTCTCCGCGCTCGCGGACGCCATGATCGAGCAGCCCGACGGCCTCGTCGTCGCGGCCATGAATCCCGAGGAGTTCACGGGAGCGGGCAACTACGGCTCGCTGATCAACACGCATCTCGGCCTGTCCCATGTGCCCTCCCTACGCGTGGAGACGGCGACCTCGTCGGGTGTGGCGGCCGTCTATAGCGCGTTTGCCGCGATCGCCTCGGGACTGCACAAGACCGTCCTGGTCGTGGGCGGCGAGAAGATGACCCACGTGCCGACGCCACGGGTGTCGGAGATCATCGGGCGATCCATCGATCCGCACGAGCGGAGCTATGGCACCACCATGCCGGCCCTGGCCGGGCTCATCACCCGCGCGGCCATGCACCGGCGCGGCCTCACGCTCAGGGAGATCTCCCAGGTCGCCGTCAAGAACCACGCCAACGGGACGCGCAATCCCCTCGCGCACTTCCAGGAAGCGGTGACGCTCGAGGCGGTCATGGAGAGCCGTTTCGTGGCCGACCCCCTCCGGCTCTTCCACTGCTGCCCCATCTCCGACGGCGCGGCGGCTGTCGTCATGACCTCCGAGCCCGCGGAGGTGCGCATCGCCGGTATCGGGCAGGGCACGGACACGATCGCCATGCGCTACCGGAGCGATCTGACCGCCTTCGTGGCGACCCAGACGGCGGCCCAGGCGGCGTACAAGATGGCGGGGTTCGGCCCCGAGCGGGTCGAGGTCGCCGAGATCCACGACGCCTTCGCGCCCTTCGAGATCATCTCGCTCGAGGACACCGGGCTCATCCCGCCCGGCAAGGCGGGGCGCGCCACCCTGGAAGGCGAGACGGCGCTCGACGGCCGGCTGCCCATCAATACCTCGGGCGGGCTCAAGGCGCGCGGGCATCCGCTGGCGGGCACGGGCATCGCCCAGATCGTCGAGCTCTGCTGGCAGCTGCGCGGCATGGCGGCCGGCCGCCAGGTCCACGCTCAGGTCGCGCTCGCCCACTCCATCGGCGGCCTCGCCACCAACAACTGGGTGACGCTGCTCGAGGCGAGGCGATGAACGTCCACACGCTGCCCGCCTCGCGCTGCCCGCGCTGTCATCGCGTGGTAGTGCCGCCGGCCCGGCTCTGCCCCGACCATCCCGTGACCATGGAGGCGGCCACCGTGTCCAATCTCGGCGAGGTGGTCTCGTTCACGACGCTTCACTCGCCACCGGAAGGCTTCAAGGCGCCGCTCCACATCGCGCTCGTCGAGCTGGACGGCGGCGCCCGGCTCTTCTGCCACGGGGAGGAGACGAAAGGCATCAGGATCGGCTCGAGCGTGGGTGTCGAATCGCTCGACCGCGTGTTCTACTTCTCCCACATGGGGTTCGCGGATCGGGCGCGCCTCTTCTGGCGGCGGGCGGGCGCCCGCGGCGAGAAGGTGGCCTCCATCACCAAGAGCGTGGTCCAGGGCATCTGGAGAGGACGGTCAAGTGGCGACAGCTAGGAGGCAGAGGAAGCTGGCGAAGACGGGCCCGTCCCCCTCATTGACTCAGTCCTCGCCTCGTCGCTCGAGGCGAGCGTCTCAGCTCGAACGGCGGCCCTCTCCTCGAATGGGCGAGAGGGAGAAAAGAAGCAAAGCCCGACCGCCGCTCGCGGGCATCCGCGTGCTCGACCTGACGCGCGTGCTCGCCGGCCCGTTCTGCTCGATGATCCTGGGGGACATGGGGGCGGAGATCATCAAGGTCGAGGAGCCGGGCAAGGGGGACGACACGCGCGGCTGGCCGCCCTTCTCCGGCGGCGAGGCGACGTACTTTCTCTCCGTCAACCGCAACAAGAAGAGCCTGACCCTCAACATGAAAGCGCCCGACGGACAGGCCATCCTCCGCAGGCTCGTGGCCAAGGCCGACGTGGTGCTGGAGAACTTCAGGCCCGGCACCATGGAGCGGCTGGGCTTCGGCTACGACGCCCTCCGCAAGCTGAACCCGCGCCTGATCTACTGCGCCATCTCGGGCTTCGGCGAGAGCGGCCCCGAGGCCTCGCGCCCCGGTTACGATCTCATCGTGCAGGGCGAGTCGGGCGTCATGGATCTCACCGGCTTCGCCGACGGCCCGCCCGTCAAGGTGGGCAACTCCGTCGCCGATCTCGTCTCCGGCATGGCGGCGGCTCACGGCGTGACCCTCGCGCTTCTCTCTCGCGCCCGCACGGGCAAGGGCCAGAAGGTCGAGATCGGCATGCTGGACGTCATGGCCTCGCTCCTGACCTATCAGGCGGGCCTGTACTGGAACGGCGGCGGCCAGCCGGCTCGCCGCGGAAACCAGCACCCGTCCATCGTGCCCTACGAGGTTTTCCAGGCCCAGGACGCGTACATGACGCTGGGCGTGGCGAACAACTCGCTCTTCGACCGGATGTGCCGCGCCATCGGCCGGGAAGAGCTCGCGAAGGATCCGCGCTTCGATTCCGAAGCCAGCCGCGTGACCAATCGGGAGGTCCTCGTCCCTCTCCTGAACTCGATCTTCTCGACGCGCCCGGCCTCGGACTGGCTGAAGCGCCTCGACGAGGCCGGCGTGCCCGCGGGCCGGATCAAGACCGTGGCCGAGGTCTGCGACAGCGAGCATCTCCGCGCGCGCGGCATGTTCGTCTCGCTGAACCATCCCAAGGCCGGCGCCGTCACCGCCATGGGCGTGCCCATCCGGCTCTGGGACACGCCGGGCGCCGCGCAAGCGCCCGCGCCCCTCCTCGGCCAGCACACCGACGAGATCCTGACCGGTCTCCTGCGCATCCCGAGGGCCAAGGTCGACAAGCTCCGCGCCGACAGCGTGGTCTAGGACTAGACTCCCCCCGTAGCACATCCACGATCCGGTGCGGGGCGCCGCCGGCGCGTTCCCCGCGCCAAGACGGAGGTCACCTGTGCCCCAGACTCCGCATGTCGAGAAGCACTTCACCGCCTCGGAGACGATTCGGGACATCGTGATCGGGATGTCGGACGGGCTGACCGTGCCTTTCGCCCTCGCCGCGGGTCTGTCGGGGGCGGTGGAGTCGACCCGGGTCATCATCACCGCGGGCTCGGCGGAGATCGCCGCGGGCGCGATCGCCATGGGCCTGGGCGGTTATCTCGCCGCCAGGACCGACGCCGAGCATTACGCCTCCGAAGAGGCGCGTGAGAGACGCGAGACGGTCGAGATGCCGGACGAGGAGACGGAGGAAGTCACCCAGATCTTCCGGACTTATGGCTTGCCGGAGGGGATGGCTGCCAAGGTGGCGCATGCGATTCGGCGGGACCGCCGGCGCTGGGTGGACTTCATGATGAGGTTCGAGCTGGGGCTCGAGCGGCCCGACCCCAAGCGTGCCCGGGTGAGCGCTCTCACCATCGGGCTGTCTTACGTCGCGGGCGGCCTCGTCCCGCTGTCGCCCTACTTCTTCACGAGGACCCCGGCCACGGGACTCCTCGTGTCCATCGTGGTCACCCTGCTGGCGCTCCTCGTCTTCGGCTACGTCAAGGGCACCTTCACGGTGCGCCGGCCCCTGAGGAGCGCGTGGCAAACGGCGGTGGTCGGCGGCCTCGCCGCGGCCGCCGCCTTCGCCATCGCCAAGTTCATCGCCTGAGAGAGCGCCTGAGAGGGGGTCAGGTCTTGCATTGCCACATCGTCGCTTGATTTTTTTACCCAGTGTTGCATTGCAAGACCTGACCCCGATCAGCCGCCGACTACGTGCTTCTCGTGGAGCGCGCTCAGGATCTCGTCGATGCCCGCGGAGGCCCAGAGGTCGAAGAAGGGCGAGGCCTGGAGGGCCCTGAACTCCCCGCGGTCGCGCTCCTTGGCCTGGGTCTCGCTCTCGCCGGGGCGGGCCGCCTGCATGTGGCCCCGCACGCGGTCCTTGTGGTAGATGGCCGGAAACTCAAAGTAGCGGTGGAGCTCAGTGAAGTCCTTGGAGTAGATGGCGACGACGGGCAACGAGGCCCACTCGCCGCCGTTCTTCTTGTTCATGAACTCGAGCATGAGATCGTGATTGCCGTCGGGGTAGGCGGCGGGGTCCGGCCGCCGCGTGCCGAGGATCTTCTTGCCGTCGCGGTTGAAGATGCGGAACTCGAGCCCGCCCGCCTCGGCCAGTCGCTGGAGCATGGGCAGGTCACGGCGACAGTCCGATGACCAGTCCTCGGAGATGGCGAGGATCCTGGCGGGCCCGTTGGGCTGGGCGGCCAGCCACTTGATGGCGGCCACCTGGTGATCCGCGAGACGCGCGCGGGCGTAGCGCTCGCGAAACACGCTGCTGTTGTCCGGTCGAGAGGCGCCGATCGACCCCGCGTCGGGAAAATACCCTCCCCAGGCCTCACGCGCGAGGTTCTCGGGCGAGCCAATGTACTTCACGTACTCGTCGAAGGTCATGCCCTGGGCGAAGCGCTCGGGCGTGACCACGCTCCTAGACACGGGCAACTCCCTTGCCGGCGGCCAAGACCTCCGCGGCCTGCTTTTCGACCACCGTGCCCTTGAAGAAGTCGGGATTGACCTCGCCCCAGAAACGCACGGCATTGCTGAACATGAAGTCACGGAAGTCGCCGTCGTTGAGCAGTCCGTGCTCGACCAGCTCGTAGGCCTCGGGGACCACGTCGGTCATGTCCGGCACGTCGAAATGCCCGATGTCCGAGCTGAAGATCGCGTTGAGCCGGGCGCCCATCGGGTTCGCGCTCTTGTTGAAGGCCCAGCCGTTGACGGGGTCGTCGGCCTCGCACCCGAAATAGAAGCGCGGGACGAACAGCTCGCGGATGTCTTGCTTTTTCTCGATCTTGCAGCGGAAGTAGTCGTCGAGATCCTCGATGCCCCCCGTCGCCGTGGAGTTCGAGTCGCCCTCCAGCCCGTCGCCGCGGCGCACCGCCTCCACCATGGTTTCGCGTCCGTACTTCTGCGTGTACTGCAGCAGGGCGGCGCGGTCGAGCTTGCTCGGGTTGGTGCTCTCGATGGCCTGGCGGTTGCGCTTCTCCCAGTGCCCGATGAGATCGGCGTAGAGCATGCAGGCCCAGCCGACCCCGCCCTCGAGGAAGGCGAAGTTGAGGTCCGGGAAGCGACGCGTGACACCGCCGAAGAAGAGCGCCTTGCACACGGCGTGGCCGGCGGAGGCGAAGTGGCCGATGTGGTTGTAGCAGAAGTTCGACGGGGAGTTGCGCAGCAGGATGGAGCGCGCCCCGTTGTGGAAGCTGGGCGCGATCTTGAGCTCGCGGCACTTGGCCCACACGGGATCGTAGTCGTGGTCGCTGTCGATGCCGACCACGTCGTACCACTCGATGAGCTTCGCGGCGTCGGGCTTCTCCTCGAGGAGGGCGGGAATGGGCCGGCGCATGAGGCCGCCGACCATGATCACCTTGTAGCCGAGCTGTTTGGAGGCGAACTCGATCTCCTCGATCGCCTCCTCCGGCGTGTACATGGGGATGATGGCGGCGGGGATGACGCGATCCTCGAGCCCGCGGAACTGGTCGGCCGCGAACACGTTGTAGGCGCGGCAGATGGCGCGACGCTGCCGGGTGTCCTGCATGCGGTGATAGCCGAGGCCCGCCGTGGGATACACGACGCAGAAGTCGATGCCGAGATCGTCCAGGCGCTCGTACATGAGGCGCGGCAGCATGGCGGTGGCCCGGTCGAGCACGTTCTCGCACGGCGAGCCCCAGAACGCCTCCTGGCCGACCCGGCGCCGGCGGCGCTCGGCCAGCGTCATCTTGAGGGAGTTCGGGACCCGCTGGCTGGCGATGTCATAGGCTTCGACCGCTGCCTCCCCTCCGATGCGCCGAAATTCCTCCCGCATGACCGGGGCGTACTCGATCCAGTGCCCATCGGCGTCGATGACGGGGTGGCTGAGACGGGAGTGGAGCTTCCGGGCCTCCGTGTGACCGTTCGTCTGCATGGACGAGCCTCCCAGGAGAGCGGGTTGAGAGATGACGTGAGGGGATGATACCCGACCAGGGCGCCCTGCGCGACAGGGCAGCGCCCTTGCAGCGCCCGGCACGGGTCGACTACGATAGCGCCCGGAGGTGTCATGAGATCACTTTTCGCCCGAGTCGGAATCGTCACGCTGGCCGCCTTGCTGCTGCTCCCCGCCCTTGGGGGGCCGGTCGCGGCCGCTCCCGAGGGGACGATGACCTGGGGGCTCCACGTCACGCTGGCTGCGAAATGGCTCGACCCCTCCGACACCGAGGCGTTCATCAACCCGTTCATGGTGCTGTACGCTATCCACGACGCGCTGGTGAAGCCGATGCCGGGAAGCGACAACACGCCGAGCCTGGCCGAGTCGTGGACGGCGTCGAAGGACGGGCTCAGTTACGAGTTCGTCCTGCGCAAGAACGCCAAGTTCCACAACGGCGATCCCGTGACGGCGGAGGACGTCAAGTTCTCCTTCGATCGCTATAAGGGCGCGGGAGCCACGCTCCTGAAGGAGAAGGTCAAGGACCTCCAGGTGCTGGCCCCAAACCGCGTCCGCTTCGTCCTCAAGGAGCCGTGGCCGGATTTCATGACCTTCTACGGCACCTCCGCCACCGGGGCGGCCTGGATCGTGCCGAAGAAGTACGTGGAGAAGGTGGGCGACGATGGCTTCAAGAAGGCGCCCATCGGGGCGGGGCCCTACAAGGTGGTCAGCTTCAACCCCGGCGTGGAGCTGGTCATGGAAGCGTACGAAGGCTACTGGCGAAAGGTTCCCAGCGTCAAACGGCTGATCTTCCGCTCGATGACCGACGAGACCACGCGCGCCGCCGCCCTCAAGGCGGGAGAGCTCGACATCGTCTATCTGTTGAGCGGGCCGACGGCGCAGGATATCAAGCGAACCTCCGGGCTCAGGCTGGCCGCGGCAATGCCGCCGGGCGTTCCGTACCTCGACATGCAAGAGCAGTGGGATCCGAAATCGCCGTGGCACGACGGAGTTCGCGCGCGCCTACGAGCCACCCGCCTACGACCCCGCGCGCGCCAAGAAGCTGCTCGCCGAGGCGGGCTATCCCAACGGCTTCGACGCGGGCGACCTGACCCCGTTCCCCCCGTTCTTCTCGCTTGCCGAAGCGATCGGCGGCTACCTCCAGGCCGTTGGCATCAAAACGCGCGTGCGCACGATGGAGCGCGCCACTTTCTTGGCCGCGTGGCGCGAGAAGAAGATCAAAGGGCTGATCATGGGACTGGGCGCCCCCGCCGGCAACGCGGCGACGCGCATCGAGGTCTACGTCCTCAAGAGCGGGATCTATTCCTCCGGCGTGGTGCCGGAGATCGAGGACCTGTACCAGCGGCAGGCCCGCGAGCTGGACCGAAAGAAGCGCGAGGCCCTCCTCCACCAGATCCAGCAGATCATGCACGACCGCGTGCTGCACGTGCCCATCTACGAGCTGGCCTTCCTCTGGGGCATCGGCCCCCGCGTCGAGGAAGCCTGCGTCGATCACATCAAGGGCTTCTCCTATTCCGCGCCCTACGAGGACCTCAAGATCAAGCCCGGGCGCTGACACAGCTCGCAGCCAGAAATTTCAGGGCGTTCGGATAGGCGGGCAAGGCGTCGCCGCCTCTCACCCGCACCGAGAAAGCCGCACATCGGCGTCACCGGCCCCGACTGAACGAGGAACGCTGGAACTATGAGCGTGATCGGCGCGGAATATACCACCTGCCGCCGCAGCGTTTGCTGTGTTCAGAACCGCTAACCCAACTTCCGCAGTTCGAGGGGGTGAGGGTCGTAGATTCGGGCACTTAGGCAAAAAGTCGCCACTACATTTCGGCGGTTCGAGCGACGGGCGGCGGCACGCGGAGCCGCTGCGGGAGGTCGAGGCCGAGGCGGTCGAGGAGGGCGGCCTGCGCGGCGTCCGGGCGCACGACGCACCGCAAGCGGAGCTCGCGGCCATCATCCGTGGGCAGGACGACGTCGGTGCTCTGAATGCGACGGAGCTCGTCGAAGATCGTGCGGGGGCTCTGCCCGAGGCCCGCCCGCCGCTGCCACTGCTCGAGGGTTTTCCACAGCACGTAGGCCAGGAAGCAGACGAGGATGTGGGCCTGCACGCGGTCGGCCCGCTGGTGCCACACCGGCCGAATCCCCAGCTCGCTCTTCTGGATGCGGAACGCCGCCTCGACGTCGGTCAATTGGACGTACGTCCGCCACAGGTCCTCGGCGCTCCACTCCGTGACGTTCGTGCGCAGCACGTAGCAGCCCTCACTCCAGCGCGCCCAGTCGTCCCACTCCGGGCGGGCGCTCCAGGCCAGCCGCACGCCCGCGGGCTGCGTCGGGTCGGGGACGAAGTCGATCACGTACCGGCCGGCCGCTCGCTGGTTGCGTTCGAGCAGGCGCCCGAGCTGCCGCTCCAAACGGCGCACATCGAGCGGGCGCCGGGCGCGCGCCAGCCGCTGGCCCAATCGTGTGAGGCCGTCCTCGATCCGTCGGCAGAAGCGCCCGTGCATGGCGCGCTCTTTCTCACGGCGCTCCACGGAGCGGATCAACACGAACGTCTCGCCCCCATCCGGGCCCAGACAGTGTTTGGCTTCGATGCCGTCACGCACGGCCTGCCAGTCGCGGGCCTCGGCCAGCGCGCCCGCCCACTTCTTGAGCTCGCTCTTCGGGGTGCCCACCAGGTAGCGCCGCCCCGTCTCCCGCAGCCAGTCCAGGTTGTCTTGGCTCGTCATGCCCCGATCCATCACCCAGATCCGCTGGGCCAGCCCGTAGCGTGTCTCCATCGCCTCGACGATGTCCTCGACCGTCGTCACGTCCGTCCGGTTGCCCGCGAAGACCTCGTAGCCCAGCGGCATCCCGTCCCGCGTGACGACGAGGGCCAGGCACACCTGCTTGCAGTCGGGCCGGTGATCGCGGCTGTGGCCACGCTGCGCCAGCGGATTCGCCGCGGCCAGCCCCTCGAAGTACACGCTGGTCACGTCGTAGAGCAGCAGATCGTAGTCGAGCGCAAACAATTCCCCGAGCCGCGCCACCAGGTGCTGTTCCAGCGCCGCCTTGTGCGGGACGAGGCGATCCAGGGCGCGATACAACCGATCGTCATTCACCAACGGCGTCGGCAGGGCCAGCAGATCCTCCAGCGCCGTGCCCCGGTACCAGGTCTCGGCGATGTGCAACTCGCTCGACGGCTCGCACAGCCGCGCGAGGACCAGCACGGCAGCCATCGTGGCCCACGGCACCGCTTCCCGGCCCTCCGGGAGCAGGCGAGTCAGCGCCTCGTCCAGCCGCAGCGCGCGCCAGAGCGTCCAGCCGAGCCAGACGTCGCCGAAGCCGCGGCCCCGCTCCAGGCGGATGCGCTGGAGCCGGACAGGGATCGTCTCGTCGGCGTGGTCCTCACCGAACAGGTCGGGCTGCTCGCGCTCCCCGGTGATCGCTCGCGCCAGCGCCTGGGCGCGCGCCCGCCCCTGCGCGTCGAGTTCGCCGAGGTGGGCGACGGTTTGCTGAACGACCTTGCGGCCGACGCGGACGGAGCGGACGAGCTGCCAGTACCGGTGGACCTTCCCATCTTTGCGGCGGGTCGTGTGACGCAGGTACATTGTCTAGCTTATCGGGCATCGCCGGCACCGAAGTCAATGAACTTGGTCGCCACTACACGCCGATTTCCTGGCTCTGGTGTCGACGGCGCCGAGAGATACGAACGGCACGACCGCACGGCCGTGTCGTTTGCCTACCTCAACTGCGGAAGTTGGGCTAACGCCCTCCGCATCACCATCCCGCCGTCAGTGCTGGGGCGGGCGGACAAGGTCATCGA
>WNGG01005545.1_pt1 | contig 19099 bp, 14 predicted proteins | sample 5400661 | NCBI WGS metagenome assembly WNGG01 (sample SAMN13153372, study PRJNA577476) | soil metagenome | isolation source: 100 cm soil or saprolite under Garry oak tree replicate 1 | place: USA:California | collected 2016-06-15
GATTCGGCGCCCGCTCACTTCTCTCCTCCCGTCGGCGCGACTTCCGCGGCGACTGCGACCTGACCCAGGGCAAGACAGCCCAGCAACCGAGCCTACGTGCCCGGCAGAGCCGGCAGGCCGGGCGCGGTACGTCCGCCCGCGCCCCGGGCGTCTCGCCTCCCGGCCACGCCGTCGCCAGCAAACGCCCTTGCCTGATGGCCTTCCAGCAGGAATTGGTATGTCATGGATTCGGGGCCGAAGCGGTGACATCGGGAGGCTGTTGTGCGTGATTACGTCATAGTCGGCGCCGGCTCTGCAGGATGCGTGCTCGCTGCCCGGCTGAGTGAAGATCCTGACGTGCGGGTGACCTTGATCGAGGCGGGTGCGCCCGATTCGGCGCTGGAGATCCACATCCCGGCTGCATTCGGGAAGCTGTTCCAGTCCAAGTGGGACTGGGATTACCTGACCGATCCCGAGCCTGGCATCGATGGCCGGCGCCGGTACCTGCCGCGAGGCAAGATGCTCGGCGGCTCGTCGTCGATGAACGCGATGATCTACATCCGCGGCAACCCGGCCGACTACGACCAGTGGGCGGCGGGCGGGGCGACCGGCTGGGGCTGGGCGGACGTGCTGCCGTATTTCCTGCGCGCCGAGGACAACGAGCGTGGCGCCAGTGACCTGCACGGCACCGGCGGCCCGCTGACCGTCAGCGACGGCCGGTCCCGGCACGTGCTGATGGACGCCTATCTGGACGCTGCGCAGCAGGCCGGGCTCAAGGCCAACGATGACTTCAACGGGCCGGAGCAGGACGGGGTCGGCTATTACCAGCTCACGCAGCGGAACGGGATGCGGTGCAGCGCCGCGGTGGCGTACCTGCATCCCGCGCTGGCCCGGCCGAACCTCGAGGTGATCACCGACGCGCTGTGCACCCGGATCCTGTTCGACGGCAGCCGCGCGATCGGGGTCGAGTACGAGCGGAACAACGAGCTGTCCCAGTCGCTGGCCGACCGTGAGGTGATCATCTCGGCCGGCGCTTACAACTCGCCGCAGCTGCTGATGCTCTCGGGCGTCGGGATCGCGGCCGAGCTGCAGGCCTACGGCATCGAGCCCCGGGCCGACCTGCCGGTCGGCGAGAACCTGCAAGATCACGTCCATGCCGCGATCGGCTACCTGACCGACACGCAGACGCTGCTGACCGCGGAGACCGAGCAGAACATCGCGCTGCTGCGCAGCGAGGGGCGCGGCCCGCTGACGTCCAACATCGGCGAGGCCGGCGGGTTCTTCCGCAGCCGGGACGGCCTGGCGGTGCCGGACTGCCAGATCCACGCCGCCCCGGTCATGTTCGTGGACGAGGGCCTGGGGCTGCCGACCGACCATGGCTTCGGTTTCGGCGCGGTGGTGCTGCAGCCGGCCAGCCGGGGTAAGGTCTACCTCCGCTCGCTGCTGCCCAGCGCGAAACCGCACATCGTGCACGGCTATTTCACCGACCCGGCCGACCGGGACACGATGATGCGTGCGCTCCGCGTGCTGAGCGAGATCGCTGCCCAGCCCGCGCTGGCCGCGCACCGCCGAGCGGACATGCGCGTCCCGGCATCCGACAGCGACGCCGACCTCTGGGAGTTCATCAAGCGCGAGTGCCAGACGCTGTACCACCCGACCAGCACCTGCGCCATCGGCTCCGTGGTCGACCCGCAGCTCCGGGTGCTCGGCCTGCAGGCCCTGCGCGTGGTAGACGCCTCCGTCATGCCCACGGTGGTCAGCGGCAACACCAACGCCCCGACCATCATGATCGCGGAAAAGGCGGCCGACCTGATCAAGAGCGGCAGCTGACCCGGCCCGGCCGGCCGACTGGCCGGGGACGCTGACCTGATCCGGCCGCCCGCGCCCGTTTTTACGCCCTTGGACCGGGGAGTTTGTGATGACGTTTCGTACTCTATGGAATAGCACCATCCTTGACGGCGCCAATGAATTCCCGCCACTCATCGGTAGTGAACCGCAGAACCGGGCCGCTACAGACGAACCGGTGTGTCGCTGCCTCGCCGCTCGCAGTAGTCTGCGTGATAGCCGCGAGACCGGAGGAATCTATCCATGGCTACCTTGAGCAATGTCATGCCAGCAGCCTGGCCTTCGCGCTGCCCGCACCTGTCAGCGGGCGACTGGCCGCCACCTGGTGGACATCTGGCCGCATGTGACGTGAACATCTGGCCGGCGCGGTTACAGCAGACCGCCGCTCGCGAATAGCACGGCGTCGGCTTCGAGGTATTGGTTGTTCATGGCTGGCGTCTCCAGGAAGGTCATGAAGAGCCGCTCGACCGGCAGGTGGCAGCGCAGGAGGGCGGCGGTCTCGGCCCGCTCGGAGTTGAAGTGGCTCTCGGCGAGGGCGCGCGAGAAGGTGGCGGAGATGAGCGGAACGGCACGTGTCTCCAGCGCTGCCTGGCCTTGCAGCCCGATGCCCCGGTAGATCATCAGCCCAGGGTGGCTGGCGCGCTTCCATAGCGCCCGGGTAAACGCGGCGCGAATAATGATGTGAGCCGCGCGACGTTCTTCGGTCCACATCCCGGACAGGCTGGCCGCGTCGCGGACGGGCTTGCCTCGGTACGAGGAGAGCCCGAGTCTGGCCGCCGTGATGAGGTGCGCTCGGATCATGTCCCCTGACCAGGGGTTGCTGACGTAGCTTGCGGCAAGATCATTGTCCATGGCAAGCAACCCCGCGGGCGCGCTCTCAGCGAGGTAGCCCGCGAGCCATCCGAACGCTTCCTGGCTGCCGAGCCTGCTGTCGATGAAAGGTGTCGCATCGATCTTTTCCGGGGCACCGTGAGCAGTTAGCCACTTATGCACCAGTCCGCGCGCGTGCGCTCTGCGGCGATCTTCCGCTCGCTCTGACGGCGGGCTTCCTGGTCCGCCGCGATCTCAGCCGTGACGTCCAGGCGCCGGATGACGTCTTCCATGCTGGCCACCAGTGCCACAGAAGCGCGGGCACCGCCGGGCGCGAATTGGTAATGGGTGACCTCTTCCAGCGGCACAAGCCACCTGGCTCCCTTGTCTTCAAAGGCGAGAATCTCGACCTCGAAATAGCCATGCGGGACGTCGACCGCAGATACGCGCACAGGCGTGCGTCGTCCATCTAGCAGCCGGCCTCTATTGCCGGGCACCAGCCAGCGCAGTTCCCCGGCAGCAAAGCTATCATCCGGCGGGGATTTTGGATCAGCTTGATACATCGCTACTTTCGCTTGCCTGGCAAGCAACCCCTGAACGCCGCTTCCGCTAAGGTACCAGTCATTGCGGAAGTAGTCATGCATCTTCGCATGTCAGCAGTAATCTACTGTTGATCATGTGACCGGCTGGGACGCTGCGGAATTCGTCTACGTGCAAGTGGCGGACGATCTTGCAGCGCGCGTCGCGAGCGGCGAGTTTCCGCTTGGCTCACGCCTGCCCAGCGAGGCTGAGCTTGCAGAGCGTCGCCGATCGTCACCGCCGCCTGCGGATTGCTCAGGAAATCAGTTCCCGGCGTTCTGGACTCTCTCCTCCGCGCCGGCCATGGGGACGCAGGCCGCGGGATGCGCAGGCCAATGGAACCGTCCATCAGGCCATGGTGGCGCAGGATAGGCCCATGGATACAGCAGCGACGGCCGGATACGTGCACGGGTACTCGGACTACGAGTCCCGCCGGCTGGCCGACCAGGCGAACATCCTCGCGGACCTGCTGCACGCGGGCACTGCCTACCCGGCTGGGAGCCGGGTGCTTGAGGTCGGCTGCGGGGTCGGCGCGCAAACGGTACACCTGGTCACGGCAAGCCCGGGGGCGCGCATCGTCGCAGTCGACCTGTCCAGCCAATCGCTTGCGCAGGCCCGCGCCCTGCTCGCGGCCCGGGCACCGGAGGCCAGCGTGGAATGGCGCCGCGCTGACCTCTTCAGCCTGCCGTTCGCCGACGCGACGTTTGACCACCTGTTCGTGTGCTTCGTCCTTGAGCACCTGCCGGACCGACACGGGCGCTCGCCGGGCTGCGGCGGGTGCTCCGGCCGGGCGGCACCATCACCGTGATCGAGGGCGACCACGGGTCGGCGATCTTCCATCCGGACAGCGCATACGCCCAGGCGGCGATCGACTGCCTGATCCGGCTGCAGTCCGCCAGCGGCGGCAACGCGCTCATCGGCCGCCAGCTACAGCCGCTGCTGGCCAGCGCCGGATACGAAGATGTCGTGGTGCGCCCGCGGACGGTTTATGCGGACCAGACCCGCCCGGGCTACGTCAGCGGCTTCACCCGCAACACGTTCACTGCCATGGTCGAAGCCGTCCGCGACGAAGCCCTGGCAGCAGGCCTGATCACCCCGGCTCGCTGGGACCAGGGAATCGCCGACCTGCGCCGGACCGCCGACGACGGCGGCACCTTCCACTACACGTTCTTCAAGGCCGGCGCCGTGAACCGGCTTCAAGGCCGTCGCCATGAACCGGCTTCAAGGCCGCCGCCATGAACCGGGCCGAGCCCCAGTGAGCCCGGCCCGAGCCCTTGGGGGCCCGGGCCAAGATCCCGGGCGCACGGCGACTGCCCCTGCTGGCGCGTTACGGTCACTACATGAGCAGCAGGGATCCTGAAGTCCTGGTCATCGGGGCGGGCGTGTCCGGGCTGACGACCGCGGTCTGCCTGGCCGAGGCGGGTGCCACGGTGACGGTCAGCGCCGCGGCGCCGCCCGCCCAGACAACGTCCGCCGTGGCCGGGGCGATCTGGGGGCCGCATCTCATCGAGGCCAGCGACCGGGCCGCCACCTGGGGCACGGTCACCCTCGCCCGGCTGATCGAGCTCGCATCCGAACCGGCCGCCGCGGTCCGGATGCTCACCGGCCGCCTGACCGTGCACGCAGGGCAAGACCCGCCGGACTGGGTGGACGTGCTCGGCGGCATGCCGCTCGGCAACCCGGAGCTGCCGGACGGATTCACGGCCGGCTGGCGGTTCACCGCCCCTGTCGTCACCATGCCGAGGTACCTGGACTGGTTGCAGGGCAGGTTCCGCGCGGCCAGGGGCCAGCTGGCGGAATCGCGCGGCAGCGCGCTCGGCTCGCTGGCGGAGGCGGCTGCGAGCACCACCGCGGGCGTGATCGTGAACTGCACGGGCATCGGCGCCAGGGACTTCGTTCCCGATCGTGAAATGATGCCGGTTCGCGGGCAGGTCGTGGTCGCGGCCAACCCCAGCCCCCGCATCTCCGAGTTCTTCATCGGGCTCGGCGACGAGTCAGCCCACCTGACCTACCTGTTTCCGCATGGCGACATCGTCGTGCTCGGCGGCACCGAAGGCCGTGGCGACTGGAGCCTCGAGCCCGACCCGGCCACGGCCGAGCGCATCCTGCGCGACTGCGCGGCGATCGAGCCCCGCCTGCGCGGTGCCCGGGTCATCGAGCACCGGGTCGGCCTGCGGCCGGCCAGGCCGACGGTCAGGCTCGAAGCCGAGCGGCTGCCCGGCGGTCAGACGGTGGTGCACAACTACGGGCACGGCGGCGCGGGCGTCTCGCTGTCCTGGGGCTGCGCCGCGGACGCCGCCGGGCTCGCCCTCGCGGCCCTCGGCATGGCGCACCGCGTCTGAAAGGGTGAGGGCATGCAGATCGGTTTCGGCGCGCCGGTGTCCGGCGCGTGGGCTACCCCGGAGAACCTGGCCAGCTTCGCCGTGCGCGCCGAGAAGGCTGGCTACGCGACGCTCTGGTCGTTCCAGCGCCTCATCGTCCCGGACGGCTCGGGCATGGAGCCGGTGTACCACAGCGTCCTCGATCCCTACGCGGCGCTGACCTACGCGGCCGCCGTGACCAGCCAGATCCGGCTCGGCACGGCGGTGGTCAACCTGCCGTTCGTCTCGCCCGCCTACCTCGCCAAGCAGGCAGCGTCGCTGGACGTGCTGTCCGGCGGGCGGCATGACGTAGGGCTCGGCATCGGCTGGATGCCGGAGGAGTTCGCCGCGACCGGTGCTGACATGGCCCGGCGCGGCGCCAGGACCGCCGAGTACATAGCGGTCCTGCGGCGCCTGTGGACGCAGGATGTCAGCGGGTACGACGGCGAGTTCTACACGGTGCCGCGCGGCCGGATGGCGCCCAGGCCGGTGCAGCCGGGCGGGCCGCCGGTGCTGCTCGGCGGCATGGCCCGGCCGGCCCTGGAGCGGATCGGCCGGATCGCGGACGGCTGGCTCACCTCCAGCCGCACCGACCTGTCCAGGATCGGCGACGGGATCGCGGTGGTCCGCGCGTCCGCCGAGGCGGCCCGCCGGGATCCCGATTCGCTGCGGATCATCTGCCGCGGCGTGGTGCGGGCGGGTGCCCCGGTCACCACGCCGGGCGGCGGCAGGCTGCTGCTGTCCGGCAGCGCTGATCAGATCCGCGAGGATACTGCCTGGCTTGCTGACCGGGGTGTCACGGAGCTGTTCTACGACCTGAACTGGGACCCGCAGGTGGGCGCGCCCGACGCGGATCCGGCCGCGGCGGCGGAACGCGCGGGCGAGCTGCTCGACGCGCTGGCTCCCGGCACGCCGGCCGGCCCGGGCTAGCCGCCGGCCTGGCCTACTGCAGCCGGTCGGGCAGCCCGACGCCTGCCCTGTGCGCGATCGCCGCGGCCTCGGTCCTGCTGGCCGCACCGAGCTTGCCCAGGATGTTGGACACGTGCACGCTGGCCGTCTTGGTCGCTATGAACAGCTCGGCAGCGATCTCCCGGTTGCTGCGGCCCGCCGCCAGCAGGCGCAGCACCTCCCGCTCGCGGGCGGTGAGCCCGGCCAGCGGGCTGGCGAACGGCGCGCCGCCCTGGCCGCTCGCCGCGCCGGCCCCGGCACCGGCGGGCATGCTGGTCCGCAGCCGGGCGCGGCGGGCAAGGTCGTCGAGCGCGGCGCGCAGCGGCTGCGCGCCGAGCCGGTCGGCGGCCTCGAACGCCAGCCGCCATTCCTGCTGGGCCTCGTCCCGCCTGCCGGCCTCCGCGAGCGCTTCGGCCAGCCGCCAGCGGGACCTGGCGCCCTCGTACACGAAACCCGGGCCGAACTCCGCCACCACTGCCTGCCACGCCGCGGGGTCGTTCTGGTCCTGGGCGCGGAGCCATTCGGCCTCGGCGCGGGCCAGCCAGGCCCGCCCCTCGACGCCGATCACGAACTTGGGCCGGCGGCGGTACGCAGCCCCTTCGCGAGCCGCCTCGACGAGCTCGCGGGCAGCCTCGACCGCCACGGCCGCACCGGCGGAGTCCCCGGCGGCCCTGGCCCGGCCGGCCAGGTCGGCCTGGGCGTTCAGGCCTATCGCGGCCACCCGGATCACCGGCGGGCTGTATCCGCCCACGTACGTCACCTGCGAGTGCACGATCTCGGTTGCCTCGCGCGCCGCCGTCTCGGCATCGCCCTGCCAGAGCGCGTGCTCGGCCAGCAGCCCGCGGGCGATATAGGCGCCGAACCCGTCGGCTGACCAGAATGGCCGCAGCCAGGTGCGGCGCTCGCCGACCCGCGGGCTGCCCCTGGCGACGTCGATGAACAGCGCCATCGCCGACAGCCTGGCCTCGGCCACGCTGGTGACCCGGACCACGAACCCGTCGGCGACCTGCTGCGCATGGTCCCAGTCGCCGTCGGCGTAGTGCGCCAGGTAGTGGGTGTACTGCAGGTCCAGGCCGTACGGGCCCAGGCCGACGCCGGCCTCCTCGGCCAGTTGCAGGCCCTGGTGGGCGGTCTTGCTGGCGTCGGCTAGGTCTCCTCGTTCCAGGTGGGTCCTGGCCAGCTGGAACGCCGCCCGTAGCTGGACGCCAAGCACCCCGGCGTCGAGTGCCTGCTGGTGCGCCATGGTGAAGAGGCCGATCGCCTCCTTTGTCCTGCCCACCCACTCTTCCAGCAGGCCGAGCGTCACCAGCGCGTCCGCCTCGACCCACGGCGCGCCAGCGATGCGGGCAGCGGCCAGCGCCTGCTCGGCCTTGGCGCGCGCGGGCGCCTCGCCCCGGGTGTGGTAGAGCAGCGTCTGGGCGTGCGTCGCCAGCGCCCGGGCCCGCTCCCAGCGCGGCGGGTCCTCCGGCAGCACGTCCACCGCAGCCTCGGCCGCCTCGGCGGCGGCGGCAACCTCATCGATCTCCAGCAGGAAGTACGCCAGCCGCTCGCCCACCCGGTTAACAAGCACCGGGTCGACGCCGGCGTCCAGGTACCCGCGCAGCCTGCGCAGCTGGTGCACCGCACGCGCGACGTCGCCGCTGGCAGCGGTGTTGTTGGCGGAGTCGAAAGCCAGCCAGCCGCGGTCAAGCCCAGCCCGCTTCTCCGGCTTTTCCACCCGGTCCCAGAGCGCGAGCGCCTGGTCGAAATGCCGGTGCGCCTCGGCCGGGGCGGCCAGCCGCTCGGCCTCCTTGCCTGCCCGCACCGACGCGGTGAAAGCGCCGGTAATGTCGTGACTGGCCAGGTAGTGGTGGGCCAGCTCGGCCGCCGAGCCTGGTACGGCGGCCAGCCGTGTCTCGTCGGCCAGGAGCTCGGCCAGCCGTGCGTGCAGCCGGGTCCGCTCGCCGGGCAGCAGGTCGGCGTAGATCGCCTCGCGGATCAGCGCATGCCGGAACGAGTACCCTTCGTCGCCGTCGGGGATCAGGAGCTGGTTCGCGACAGACTCCCTGACGCCCTCCTCGTACTCCGGCGCCGCCAGCCCGGACGCCTGCCGGACGATGTCGTCGTCCATCCGCCGGCCGGCCACCGCCGCGGCGCGCAGCACCTGCTGGGCGCCCGGCGACAGCCGCTCCACCCGGGCCACGAGCAGCCCGGCCAGCCCGGCCGGCAGCTCGCAGCCGTCCGCGGAAGCGGCGAGCAGCTCCTCGGCGTAGTACGCGTTGCCCTCGGCGCGCCTGATGATCGCGTCGACCGCGGTCGCTTCCAGCCGCTTGCCGACCAGCGTGGTCAGGTACTCGGCCATCGCGGGGGCGGGCAGCGGGCCGAGCTCGACCGCGGTGACGCTCGGCAGCCTGAGCAGCTCGCCGACGACGCCGCGCAGCGGATGGCTCCGGTGCAGGTCGTCCGTCCGGTACGTGGCGATGATCGCGATCCGCTCACGGTGCAGCACCCGGCTGAGGAACGTGACCAGGTCGCGGGTGGAGCGGTCGGCCCAGTGCAGGTCCTCCAGGATCAGCAGCACCGGACGGTCAGCGGCGACCTCGGCGAGCATGCCCAGCACCGCGCCGAACAGCTGCTGCTTGGCCATCCCCGGCAGGTCGGCGCCGGGCTGCCCGGCGCCGGCCCGGTCCGGCAGCAGCCGGCCGAGTACCGGGCGCGCGGCCAGCGCGTCCAGCAGCGGGGCTGCGGCGGACGGGCCGGTCGTGGCGTTCCGCAGGGCGTCGGCCAGCGGCAGGTAAGGCACGCTGTCGCCGAGCTCGGCGCAGCGGCCGGACAGCACCGTGAAGTCCCGCTCGGCCCGGACGGCCAGCTCGGCGATCAGCCGGGTCTTGCCGATGCCCGCGTCGCCGCTCACCAGCGCGACGATGGGCTCGCCCGCGGCGGCCTGATCAAGCAGCGCGACCAGCCTGGCCAGCTCGCGCTCCCTGCCGATCAGCTGGCCGGAAACCTGTAGCACGTCTCCAGTATCCCAGCCGGATCCGACAATCCCCTATCCCAGCCGGATCCGACGGATCCGACAATCTCCGCAGCGTGCCCGCCGACCGCTCAGCCGACAGCTGAACGATCCCGGCCGCCGACGGACTGCGACCGCCCGTAAGCGCAACCGGAACGCTGAGCGCTACACTTCAACTCTGAGCCGCATTGTCAAGCACGGGCTGGTCTGCCATGGAACAGTGGGAGCATCTCCTCGAAGAACTCCACGCGGAGTTCATCATGCGTGAACGAGAACTCGAGCTCTTACACGAAATCGACCTCCGTTTGCTGGCTAGCGAGCGATCATCTCAAGATCTTTTCCTCTTTATCGTACAGCAGACAAAGAAACTGCTACAGGCAAGTAGCTGCGCCATTCTGCTCCGCAGAGGCACTTTCTTGGAGCCGATGTACGCAACCTTAAAATCAGTCCAGGGGCAGCGAATTCCAATCTCCAGGACATTTACTGGACTCTGTCTCGGGACAGACACATTAATTAATGTCCCTAATATCCTGAAAAGTCAGTATACGGAGCGCTATATACCGTATAAGGGTTATCGGGGCAGCCAGATGCTCAGCTTGCTCGCCACTCCAATCCGCATCCGTAGCATCCCCGTCGGCGTATTGAACATTGAGAGCAAGCTTACAAATGCCTTTGGGCCCGTGCACGAGCGAGTTCTGGCTGGCATAGCTGCGCAGGTGGCAATTGCGCTGCAGCGAACTCAGGCCCTCGACAGCTCAATTATTCTTGCTGACGTAGATCGCTTGATGTTCACGAGTGACGACTCGCAGCACGTGATTCAAGTTGCTCTAGAGCGAGTCATGTCCGAACTGCAGCGCCTCGAGCATGTACAGCATAGCCGGGCAGATATAATGTTCGTCCGCGGAACGGACGAGCTTGAGATCGTTAATAGCACCAATCCGCAGGATGTCGGCCTGACCTTGCACGTGGCGAAGTCGGTAACCGGCCGCGCCGTCCGGGAGCGCAAGACCATCATTGTTGGTGATGTCAGCCAGGATTCCGAGTACCAGCAGATGGGCCCGCTGATCCGTAGCGAAATAGCCGTGCCGATACTTTTCGGCGAGGACGATATTGTTATCGGCGTGCTCAACGTCGAAAGCGAAGAAGAAGATGCCTTTTATGGTTTCTATCAGATTGTCCTGGAGAGCTTTTCTGAAAAGGTAAAAACACTCCTTGCCTTCGCCAAGCTGCGGACCGATGTAACCGAGGCGCTGGAATTGCGCAGCGCAGATGACCTCTTAGCCGCGGTCGGTGACCAGACGAGCCACATGATCCACCGGCTCAACAACACGGTCGGCGCGATGCGCATGAGGATCATCGAACTGCAAGACTTGCAGGATGGCGACACCCCAGTTGATGACGAATTTCTCCGGGAATCCTTGGAAGCGCTGCGTAATCTGGCCGAGCGAACCCTGAAGATGCCCGATGAGATTACGCAAGTGCTGGGCCAGGACAGTACCAAGATCGACGTCAACGACGCCGTGCAGCACGCGATTGATCAGCTGGAGAAAAACCCGGATGTAAAGATCGAAGTTACTCTCGACGAGAACATACCGAAGCTACCGCTCTACTGCTTTGACATCGTGGTGCAGAACCTCATCCAGAACGGCCTCGATGCCATACCAGAGCGCGGGCAGCTTTCAGTCACGACTTCGATCGTGCGTCATCCGACTACCTCGACAGGATACTTCCAGCTCATCGTCCGGGATACCGGCAATGGCATGTCGGCGGACATCCGCAACAGGGTCTTCGAGCTGAATTTCTCGACCAAGCACGAACGTGGCAAGGGCCTGGGCCTGGGCCTGGGCCTCTGGTGGGTCCGTAACTTCGTGCGGCGCGCCCGCGGGGACATCACGATTCGGAGTACCGTCGGCGTCGGGACCGAGGTTACGGTGAAGATACCGTTGGCCGCGCCCGAGCAGAATTAGCGGCGTGTGCGGCGAGTGAACCCGTGGGCTAGAGGAGGCAGAGCGGTGGGCCATGGTGAAAACGTCTTGATCGTCGAGGACGAGGATGAGTGGCGCCAGCTCTATCAGCGGGCCGTAGGCAGCCAGTGGCCGGGCACCAGGGTCAGTGTGGCTGCGGACCTCGCCAGCGCCGAGCGGCTGATTGATGCCACCAAATTCGCCGTTGCCTTCGTCGATGTCGGCCTCGACGTTTCGGATGACCGAAACGTGGACGGCCTCCGGGTCATGGAGAAGATCCGCACGACTGGCGACGAGACGAGCATCGTCGTCGTGACTGGCCGCAGTGGCCAGGACGTCCTGAAGATTACCCGCGACGCGATCAAGAAGCACGGAGCATACGACACCGTCGGCAAGAGCAGCGTCGTGCCCGCAGATATAAGGAAGCTGCTCGAAGGAGGGCTGAAAGAGTACCGGGAGGCCATCGCGAAGGCTGTCTCGAAAGGCGGTAGGCGGGCCCATGACGCCCTTCGCGGGGAGGCGGAAGCAATGGGCTGGGATCATCAGGTCATGCGGACAGTAGACTTCAACGGCAGTGCTACTGAGTTCTACAATTTCCTGGACAGCCTGGTTGGCGCATACCTCCCGATCGTACCCAGGAGAGCCGGCGGCCAGCTGCATATCGACCCTTCGACCACCCTTGTCTCGGGAAGCTACTGGAGCAGGGCTATTGCCGAACCTGTGCTCGTCTGCTTTGGTACCGCGGCGGCGGTTGATCAAGCGATGGAAGCGCGCCGGGCCGACCCGGAGTTGGGTGGCAGCCAGGTGACCGGCAAGCCGCTGAAGGAACTCTCCAGGCACGGCTTGAAGGGTGTCGTCCTCAGGCTGGCAGAGGCTCGGCGTGCCGATTTCAGCGAAAATCTCATGAGGTAGCCTCATCAGCATGTCGGGCAAGGAAACTATACGGATGGGAAGTCACTCACTGCAATGCTGGCTGAGGGCGACCTATTTTTATTGTTCAGCTCGGAAGCAGTTGGCATCGGATGTGAGTTGGCGAGCCGAATGGCGAGAATCCTGCTCGTAGATAATGACCAGGACTGGCTGGACTTGATCGCCAGATCATTGCCAGAGCATGAAGTTGACACTGCGATATCCTATGACGCCGGGGTGCAGGCTATCCGGAGTGGGTCGCCGTACGATGTCGCGATAATTGACTTAAATCTCATCGACTCCCCGAACCGTTACACTAAGGATGAACTCGGCGGCAAGATTCTCGACATGTTGCGTGACGAGTACCCATCAACGCGCCGCATAGCCTTGACGGCTGATACGCCGAGCTCGGTGCGGCAAGTGCTCGATAAATATGATGTGCATGACCTGCTACTCAAGAAGAATATGGCATTTGCCGTGATCGGTGAAGCGGTAAAGGCAGCGCTGGAGGGCACTTCGGCCCCACTTGCGCCGGGCGCTCAGGGTCTTATATCGGACATGCGGCAGGACTGGCGCGGGTGGCGGCATGCCAGAGCCTGGCAGCTTGATCAGCAGTTGCAGGGCCTCCGTAACGACCTGCGCAGCCCGGCCCACGGGCCGGCCGGGGCCAGTGGCGGGAACGCCGTCGCCAGCCTTCAGGCTCGACTGTCTGCGCTTGAGGCGCTGAAGAAGGATTTCAGCCAGGCGTGTTCGAGAGTCGAGGCGATGATGGGCAGGGCATCGAGCGCCGGGGACATCGCGGCGATAAGGGATGAGATTGGCAAGCTCCGGCAGAGGTTTGGCACGGATGGTGGCATCGCCGAGCAGTAGGCGCCTAAGGCCGGCTCCGGCCGTTTGCCCATCGGCGCAGGCGCCCGCCGTCAGGTGAGACCGGTCTCTTAAAGAAGTCTTCGGCAACGGAACTTGGTGCACCACCCCTGATCCGTACAAGCGCGCCGAACCGGTCACGGAGCCAGAGTCCTCCATGAGTCGCGTCGTAGAAGATCATTTCGACGGGCGGCGAAGGCTCGTAGCTGCCGTCGGGCGTGGCGCCGAGCTGCAACAAGGCATCGTGTTGCTGGGTACATCTCGGCGGGAGGATATCGATGAGGCTCAGTTGCGCATACCGAACCTTGTCACTCGACCAGCTCGCGCCGACGGCGAGCCGCACGCCATAAACGGGCTCATCGCTGGAATTCTGCACCTTCACGGTGACCTTGTGGAATCCGTTGTCCCCCGTCGGCTCCACGTGGTCTGCCCATGCGGATACCAGCCGCGCCTGGGCCTGACGCTTCTCTGTGCGCGCTTCGCGCTGCTCTGCGCGCGTGATTTTCAGCGTGGCCCAGGTGAAGAACAGAGCACCGGCGGTCCCGATGCCACCGACCCAGGTAGCGAGGTCGCCTATTTGAACAGATAAGGCTGCATCTCCCACCAGGCCAGCATGACAGGCCTGCAGCCACCGCGCACGGTCACATATGGGCTGGCTTGCTACTGTTCAGGTCGTGAAACGCCCGCCGGGATCACCCAGCCGGGGCGGGGCGGCGGCGTGGCTGACGTTCCCGAGGTGGTGCGCACAAGGCGGTCGCGGCCGACCGGGTGTCCGGGTAGGCCGCGCTGGCCGGCCACCGCTCGTGGCAACATCGAGGTATTCGACCAGCGCGCCCCCGGCTACGAGAGCGGCTGGCTGGGCAGGTTGCACCACGACATCGCCAATCGCGCCGCGGACCTCGCGCTGGCCTGCTCGCCAGCGCCGCGCCGCGTGCTTGACGTCGGCTGCGGCACCGGGTACCTGCTCCGCGAGCTGGCCATCCGCGTTCCTGATGCGGAAGAGCTGGCCGGCCTCGACGCGGCGCCGGCGATGATCGAGGCGGCCAGGTCCGCGGCCATGGACGACCGGCTGAGCTTCCGCACCGGAGTGGCCGAGCGGCTCCCCTACCCCGCCGCGGCCTTCGACCTCGTGGTCAGCACCACCTCGTTCGACCACTGGGCGGATCAGCGGGCCGGGCTCACCGAGTGCGGCAGGGTGCTGGCACCGGGCGGCCACTTCGTCCTGGCCGACCAGTTCTCGGCATGGCTGCTGCCGGCGCTGCTGGCCGGGCGCCGCGGCAAGGCGCGCACCAAACAGCGGGCCAGCCAGCTGCTGGCGGCCGCCGGATTCCGCTCGCTGCAGTGGCACAGCCTCTATGCGGTCATCATCCGCGCAGTAACGGCCACGAAGTAACGCGCGGGCCTCCGCCGCGGCGGGTCATCTGCTGGCCGGCGGGTAGCCGATCACTTCCGCGCCCGCCTGGTGCGGGGGCTTGTACCAGGTTTCCCGGCAGCCTGGCTCCCGGCAGTGCACCCGCAGGTGCCCGTCGCCGCCCGCGCACCCGCACGGCGTCCAGCTGACCGCCACCCGGCCTGGCCCCCACGGATGCCCCCGCCGGCACGCGACTGGATAACACCACCAGTCCGGCCGCTTCACATCGTCCATCGGCCTAGTAGAACACATAATCGATGTACATCAACTGCCAGTCGATTCACATATTAAGGAAACAACTGGGCAGGTGAGTGCGCCGACCCGGCCGCATTGCGGAGCGTGGCTAATGCGTGCCGGGCCGCATCCGGAAGTCATAGTGTCGGCACCGGGAGAGGCTCGATCGGGGGGTTATGAAGCAGGTCTCGGAGGCAGCCGCGGCAGGGCTTGCCGGACGGGACGCCGTGCGGCTGGCGGGCGCCAGGGCGGCCGCTGCCGCGCATGCCGGACGGGACGCCGTGCGGCTGGCGGGCGCCGAGGCGGCCGCGGCCGGGTTTGCCGGATGGGGTGCCGTGCGGCTGGCGGGTGCCGACCGGCTCGGCTGCCTTGAGGCTCCCGCGGTGCCGCTACTCTCGTTCACCCCGCAGGCCGCCGTGGCCGCGCTGCTGGGCTCGGCGCTGTTGCGGCGCAACGGGCACGGCGGCGCCGCAGCCACCGCCGCGCTGGCTGCGGCGGCGCTGGCCGTGGTGACGCTTCCGCGCGCGATCAGGCGGCCGCAGCCGCGGGCGCGCGGGCCCGTGCTGCGCGTTCTCACCGCGAACCTGCTGGCCGGGCGCGCATCCGCGGGCGCCGTCGCCGGGCTCGTCCGGCGACACCGCGTTGACGTGCTGTTCCTGCAGGAACTCACCGGCGCGGCGGTGACCAGGCTCCGGCAGGCCGGGCTGGGCCAGCTGCTCCCGCACGAGATGACCGACGCCAGGCTGGCCGGCCCGCGCGGTTCTGGCATCTTTGCCCGCTTCCCGCTGGGCAGCGGGCTGGATTTGGCGCCCGCCTCCATGGCCCAGCCCGCGGCCCGGCTGGAACTGCCCGGCGGGCACCGCGTGGACCTGGTCTGCGTCCACCCGTGCGCGCCGGCCCCGCCGTCGCTGCGGCACAGCGTCCCGCGGTGGAGGCGGGAACTGGCCGCCCTGCCGCCTCCCGCGGATCCGCCGCGCGTGCTCGCCGGGGATTTCAACGCCACCGCCGATCACGCGCAATTTCGCCGGCTGCTGCAGGCCGGCCACGTGGACGCCGCCAGCGCGGCCGGCCGGGGGCTGGTCCCGACCTGGGGGCCAGCGGGATGGCCCGCGCTGCTCACGATCGACCACGTGCTCGTCGATCCCCGGTGCGCCGTGCTGGCGGCATCGGTGCATTTCCTGCCGGGCAGCGACCACCGCGCGGTCTACGCGAAATTCCGCCTGCCCGCCTGATAAGCCGCCGTACCGGCTAACCGCCGTCCCGGTAAACCGCCCTCCCGGTAAACCGCCGTACCGATAAACCGCCGGGCAGCCCGGGGCACGCTACGATGTGCGGCATGAGCGCAGATTTCCGCTCCAGCGACGTGCCGGCCAGGCCAGCGCTTGACGGCATCGAGGAAAAGTGGTCGCGCCGGTGGGAAGAGGCTCGTGTAGTACACGTTTGACCGCACCCGGAGCCGCGACGGCGTCTACGCCATCGACACTCCCCCGCTGACGGTCAGCGGGTCGCTGCACATCGGCCACGTCTTCTCGTTCACGCATACCGACACCGTCGCGCGGTTCCAGCGGATGCGCGGCAAGGCCGTGTTCTACCCGATCGGGTGGGACGACAACGGGCTGGCGACCGAGCGCCGGGTGCAGAACTACTTCGGCGTCCGGTGCGACCCGTCGCTGCCGTACGACCCGGATTTCGAGCCGCCCGGCCAGCCCGCGGCCGGCCGCCCCGCCGCGCCGGTCCCGGTGTCCCGGCGCACTTTCGTCGCGCTCTGCCAGCGGCTGACCGAGCTGGACGAGGAGTCCTTCGAGGAGGCCTGGCGGCGGCTCGGCCTGTCGGTCGACTGGGCGACCAAGTACCGCACGATCGACGCCAGGTCCCGGGCCGTGGCCCAGCGCGCGTTCCTGCGCAACCTCGCTCGGGACGAGGCCTACCTGGCCGATGGCCCGTCCATGTGGGACGTCACCTTCGGCACCGCGGTGGCGCAGGCTGAGATCGAGGACCGGCCGGTGCGGGCCGCGTTCTACCAGTTGGCCTTTCCGGTCGCCGGGCACGGTCCGTCCTCCGGCGGCCCGGGCCCGCGCCGCGCCGAAGTCCTCGTCGCCACCACCCGGCCCGAGCTGCTGCCCGGCTGCGTGGCGCTGGTCGTGCACCCGGACGACGAGCGGTACGCCGGGCTGGTCGGCGCCGTGGCGCGCACCCCGCTGTTCGGGGTCGAGGTGCCGGTACTCGCGCACCGGCTGGCCGAGCCCGGCAAGGGCACCGGCATCGCGATGGTGTGCACGTTCGGCGACGCGACCGACGTGACCTGGTGGCGGGAGCTGCAGCTGGAGACCAGGCCGGTGATCGGCCGCGACGGCCGTCTGCTGGCCGAGCCGCCGCCGGGGATCGGCGCGCCCGCCGGGCGCGCCGCCTACCGGCAGCTGGCCGGCGCGACGGCAAAGGAAGCCCGGCAGCGGATCGCCGGGCTGCTGGCCGCGGCCGGCTGCCTGCGCGGCGACCCGGAGCCGGTCGAGCACGCGGTGAAGTTCTACGAGAAGGGCGAGCTGCCGCTGGAGATCGTCACCTCCCGGCAGTGGTACATCAAGAACGGCGGCAGGGACCCTGGCCTGCGTGACGCGCTGCTCGCCCGCGGCCGCGAACTCGACTGGCACCCGGCGCACATGCGCACGCGGTACGAGAACTGGGTGCACGGCCTGTCCGGCGACTGGCTGATCAGCAGGCAACGGTACTTCGGCGTGCCGATCCCGGTCTGGTACCCGCTGGACGAGGCCGGGCAGCCCCGCTACGACGCCCCCATCCTGCCAGCCGACGACGCGCTGCCGGTCGACCCGGCCGCCGACAGCCCGCCCGGGTACGCGCCGGAGCAGCGCGGCAGGCCGGGCGGGTTCGCCAGCGACCCGGACGTGATGGACACCTGGGCGACGTCCTCGCTGACCCCGCAGATCGCCGGCGGCTGGCCCGCGGACGCCGACCTGTTCCGCCGGGTGTTCCCGATGGACCTGCGGCCGCAGGCGCACGAGATCATCCGGACCTGGCTCTTCTACGCGGTGCTGCGGTCGGCCGCGGAGCATGGCCAGCTGCCGTGGCGGCACGCGGCGATCTCCGGCTGGATACTCGACCCGGACCGCAAGAAGATGTCCAAGTCCGCGGGCAACGTCCTCACCCCGATGACCCTGCTGCGCGAGTACGGCTCCGATGCGGTCCGCTACTGGGCCGCCAGCGCGCGGCTGGGCACCGACACGGCCTTCGATCCCGGCCAGATCAAGATCGGCCGGCGGCTGGCTATCAAGATCCTCAACGTCAGCCGGTTCGTGCTGGCAGCGCTGCCCCAGGGCGATCCGGCCGGGCAGCCGGCAGCTGACGCAGCCGTAGCCGGGCGGGCATCAGGTGAAAGTTCAAGATCAGCGGTAACGGAGGCACTGGACCTGGCCATGCTCGGCAGGCTCGCTGCCGTAGCGCGTCAGTGCACCGGCGCGTTCGAGGCGTACGACCACGCCCGGGCGCTTGAGCTCACCGAGCAGTTCTTCTGGTTCTTCTGCAACGACTACGTCGAGCTGGTCAAGTCCCGGGCCTACGGCGCGCACGGCGCCGCTGCCGCCGCATCGGCCACGCATGCGCTGCGGCTAGCGCTGTCGGCGCTGCTGCGGCTGTTCGCCCCTGTCCTGCCGTTCGTCACCGAGGAGGTGTGGTCGTGGTGGCAGCCGGGCTCGGTGCACCGTGCCGGGTGGCCGGACCCTGGCGAGTTCCCCGGCATGGCCGGGGACTCCGGCGGCCGGATGCTGGCGGCGGCGTCCGGCTCGATCGCCGCGATCCGGGCAGCCAAGTCAGCCGCCCGGCAGTCCATGCGGGCGCCGGTCAGCGACCTGGTCGTCACCGCGGCGGACGCCGATCTGGCCGCGCTGTCCGCGGTGCTGCCTGACGTGCTGGCGGCCGGGCGGGTGGCGCGGGTCGAGCTGCGCACGGCGGCCGTGCCGGAACCGGAGTACGGCGTGCGCCTTGAGCCGGGCTGACCCGTCCCAGCTCGCGCTGACCCTGTCCGGCTGACCCGGCCCGCCGCTGACCCGGCCCGCGCCGACCCGGCCCCGGGGGCGAGCCGGTCAGCTCGCCGTCCGGGTAATCTCGCTGGCATGGAGAATGTCCGGCTGACAGACGCAGAATGGCGGGAGCGGCTGACCCCGGAGGAGTACCGCGTGCTCCGGCAGGC
>WNGG01003377.1_pt1 | contig 19092 bp, 17 predicted proteins | sample 5400661 | NCBI WGS metagenome assembly WNGG01 (sample SAMN13153372, study PRJNA577476) | soil metagenome | isolation source: 100 cm soil or saprolite under Garry oak tree replicate 1 | place: USA:California | collected 2016-06-15
ACGACCTCTACCGCCGCGTGATCAACCGCAACAACCGCCTGAAGAGGCTGCTCGAGCTCGGCGCGCCCGAGATCATCGTGCGCAACGAGAAGCGGATGCTCCAGGAAGCGGTGGACGCGCTGATCGACAACGGCCGCCGCGGCCGAGCCATCACCGGCACGGGCAACCGCAAGTTGAAGTCGCTTTCCGACATGCTCAAGGGCAAGCAGGGCCGCTTCCGCCAGAACCTGCTCGGCAAGCGCGTGGACTACTCGGGTCGCTCCGTCATCGTGGTCGGCCCGGAGCTGAAGCTCCACGAGTGCGGCCTGCCCAAGAAGATGGCCCTCGAGCTCTTCAAGCCTTTCGTCATGCGCGAGCTCGTGAACAAGGGCTACACCACCAACATCAAGTCGGCCAAGCGCATGGTCGAGCGCAGCCGGACCGAGGTCTGGGATGTCCTCGACGAGGTCATTCGCGACCACCCGGTGCTGCTCAACCGCGCCCCGACCCTGCACCGCCTGGGCATCCAGGCCTTCATGCCGGTCCTGGTCGAAGGCTCGGCGATCCAGATCCACCCGTTGGTCTGCGCCGCCTTCAACGCCGACTTCGACGGCGACCAGATGGCCGTCCACGTGCCCCTTTTCAGCGGCGCCATCGCCGAGGCGAAGAACCTCATGATGTCGTCGCAGAACATCCTGTCCGCGGCGGACGGCCACCCCGTGGTCGCGCCGACGCAGGACGTCGTCCTGGGATGCTACTGGCTGACCGCGACCCGCGGCGACCAGCCGGCCGACACGTCCAAGCTGCGGATCTTCAGCTCCCAGAACGAGGTGCTCCTCGCACTCGAGAGCAAGGTCGTGAAGCTGCAGGAATGGATCCGGGTCAGGATCGGAACCGAGACGGTCGTTACGACTCCGGGCCGTGTGGTCTTCAACCAGTCTCTGCCCATCGGGCGCAAGCCGATGGACGAGGAGTCGATGCAGCCGCTGCCGTTCCAGAACGCGCACTACGACCGCAAATTGCTGCGCGTGCTCGTCGCCGAGCTGTACCGCCTGTACGGCAGCGATGTCACGGCGACCGTCGTCAACGACATCAAGCGCCTGGGCTTCCGTTACGCGACACAGGCCGGAATCACGGTGTCCGCGATGGACATCCCGCACCCGGACACCAAGTGGCAGATCATCCGCAACACCGAAAAAGAAGTGGCCGACGTCGAGCGAATGTACCGCCGAGGCGTCATGACCGAAGACGAGCGCTACCGCAAGGTGATCGAGCTCTGGCAGCGCGCCTACGAAGACGTTGGCAACCAGACAGAGCTTGCGTTCGACAAATTCAGCCCGATCTGGATGATGATGGGCTCGGGCGCCCGCGGCAACATCCAGCAGATCCGCCAGCTGGCGGGCATGCGTGGGCTGATGGCCGACCCGACGGGCCGGATCATCGACCTGCCGATCATGGCCAACTTCACCGAAGGGCTCACCGTGCTCGAGTACTTCATCTCTACGCACGGCACGCGCAAGGGTCTTGCCGACACCGCTCTGCGGACGGCCGACTCCGGCTACCTGACCCGGCGTCTCGTCGACGTCGCACAGGACGTCATCGTGCGCGAGGAGGACTGCGGAACCACGAACGGGATCTGGATTCGCGACATCACCCCAGAGCGGGCCAAGAACGAGCCGATCTTCGAGAAGATCGCCGGCCGCGTGGCCGCCGAGGACATCTCGATCAAGAACAAGGTGCTGGTCGCGGCGGGCCAGTCGATCAGCGACGAGGCCGCGCGCGCGATCATCGTCGCGGGAGCGCCCGTGAAGATGCGGTCGGTGCTCGTGTGCGAGGCTCGCGAGGGCGTCTGCCGCACGTGCTACGGGCGCAACCTGGCAACCGGCAAGATCGTGGAGATCGGCGAGGCGGTGGGAGTCATCGCGGCGCAGTCGATCGGCGAGCCGGGCACCCAGCTCACCATGCGTACGTTCCACACCGGTGGTGTAGCCGGCGTTGACATCACACAGGGTCTTCCCCGCGTGGAGGAGCTGTTCGAGGCTCGCATCCCCAAGGGCAAGGCCATCATCTCGGAGATCGACGGCGAGCTCGACATCATCCGCCAGGAAGGCTCACGCAAGGTGCGCGTGACCTCCAAGGAGGAGTTCGAGGTCTCGTACCCGCTGCCGGCGAAGATGGAGGCGCTCGTCAAATCGGGCGAGGACGTGATGGAGGGCCAGGAGCTGGCGCGTGACTCCAAGAACGACGTCATCCGGACACGCCACGCGGGCAAGGTCGCGATCTCGGCCAAGGAGATCACGGTCAAAACGGTGGACGAGGAGGTGCGCGAATACGCGATCCCGCACCAGGTCCGCATCCGGCCGGAGCTCGACCGGCGCGACGGTCACACGGTGCTGATCAAGGCCGGCCAGCAGATCACCGAGGGTTCGATCTCTCCGCAGGAGCTGCTCCACATCCTGGGCAAAGAGGCCGTCCAGACCTTCCTCGTCGACGAGGTCCAGAAGGTCTACCGCAGCCAGGGTGTCGACATCAACGACAAACACATCGAGGTCATCGTTCGGCAGATGATGCGGAAGGTTCGCATCGACTCCGCGGGCGACACCGGCCTGCTGCCCGGCGAGATCGTCTCGCAGTGGGAATACGAGGAGGCCAACGCCCGGGCGCTGGCGGAAGGCGGGGAGCCCGCCACCGCACAGACCGTGCTGCTCGGCCTGATCAAGGCGGCTCTCAACACCACGTCGTGGCTGTCCGCCGCGTCCTTCCAGGAGACAACCCGCGTCCTCACCGAAGCCGCGATTTCGGGCAAGGTGGACCGCCTGCGGGGCCTGAAAGAGAACGTGATCATCGGCAAGCTGATCCCCGCCGGGACGGGGCTCGACTACTACAAGAAGCAGCGCGAGCAGGCGGCTCGAATCCTGGAGGAGGAGCCAATTGACCTGGAGACGCTATCTGTATAGATAACCGACCCGGTTTAGGGTAAAGTCAACCTACGTGCACAAGGGGGCGCCCGCCAGGGTTGCTCCCTTTTGTTTTGCACCACGGAAGGAAACCTAAGGGTTCCTACCGACTACTTAAGATGAGGGGCGTGACTCCAGGCTCAAGGTTCTGGCGCGCCATTGGCGCCGTGATCGCGATCACAACAGTCGCGACCGCCTGTGATAGCGGCGTCACGGTCGGGCCGAAGCTCGCGAAGGACCAGGTGCTGCGGGTGCAGCTCGAGGACCAACCCGCATCGCTGGACCCCGGCCAAACGCAGTACACCTACGAGACGGCGTTGCTGCGCGCCGTCGCCGAGCCGTTGCTCAAGCCCAAGGCAGACCTGAGCGGTGTGGAGCCGGCCGCGGCGCAGAGCTACGAGGTGAACAGCTCCGGGACGGCCTACGTCTTCCACCTGCGGACCGCCGCCAAGTATTGGGACGGGACCGCGGTCAAGGCGCAGGACTTTGTCTACGCCTGGCAGCGCCTGATCGACCCGCGACTGGCGGCGCCGAACGAAACCCTCTTCGCCGACGCTGTGCTCAATGGTGAGAAGGTCTCGCTGATGGACCCGCAGCGCGACAAGGCCACGATCGACACCGCGCTGAAGACGCTTGGCTTGAAGTCGGTCGACGACTTCACGTTCCAGGTCCAGCTCGCGCATCCGGATCCCGCGTTCATCTGGCTTGCCGCGATGCCCGCTTCCGCGCCGATTCGCAAGGACGTCGTGGCGACGAGCGGCGACAAGTGGGCCACGGCCCCGGAGACGTTTGTCACCAACGGCCCGTACCGGGTGACCGAGATGGTGAAGAACGATCACATCCGGGTCGAGCGCAATCCCAACTACTGGGGCCCAAAGCCGTCGTTGGTGCGCATCGATTTCATGATCGTCAACGACGGCGCGGTGGCGCTGACGAAGTACAAGAACGGCGAGCTCGACGAGATGTCGGTGCAGCCGGCGCAGGCCTCGTCGGTGAGCAGTGACTCGGCGCTCAACCGCCGGCTCGTCAAGACGCCGAACCTCACCGTGTTCTGGATCGTCTTCCGCGTCAACTCGCCGCCGCTCAACAACCTGAGGGTCCGGCAGGCCATGTCGCAGGCGATCGACCGCAACGCGTTCGTCGCGCAGGTATTCGAGGGCGAGGCCGCCCCTGCGCAAACCTTCATCCCGAAAGGCATGCATGGCTACTCGCCGAACCTGACCTCCCAGAAATTCGACGTCGCTCAAGCGCGCGCGTCGCTCGCCGCCTCGGGGCTTTCGGCCAAGCAGGTATCGCTGACCTACGCGTACGACCAGTCGTCCGACTTCGCCAAGGCGACGGCCAAATTCGTGCACGACCAGCTGAAGACGAACCTTGGGATCGAGCTCAACCTCCAGGCGCTCGACCCCAACACTCTCTCCTCGCGCGTCGAGGCGGGACAGTTCCAGATCACCGGGCCGAGGGGCTGGACGGCCGACTATCCCGACCCGGCCGACTGGTACGCCCTCTTTCTAACGACCAGCTCGAACAACATCGCGTTCTGGCAGAACCCGCAGTACGACAACTTCGTGAGCGTCGCCCGGACGGATACACAGCCCACGCGGCGCGACCAGGAATACCTGCAGGCGCAGTCGATGCTCGTCGGCGAGGCGCCTGTCGTGTTCCTCGCCCAAACGGTGACCTGGTATCTCGTCCAGCCGTACGTGCGGGGCCTTGTCAACTCACCGGTCGACGAGTGGCCCGGGGCCTTGGCGCCGGCGGGGCTGTCGATTGCGCCCCACTGAGCCGGCGCGCTCCAAACACCTGTTCGTCTGCTTCTTGTGCTCAAAACTTGACACTTGTTAGCCACGCACAACAGAATTCAAAGTGGCCCGCAAGAGTGGCTGTGAGTAAGACCTGCTGCCGGCGCACTCTCGCCCCGGTTCGGCCGCCGGGAAGAAGGCTGCAGGATGAGTCTGAGAGGTAAGACGCGTATGCATTCACGGTTAACCATTCGCCGTGCGTTGTCGCTCGCGACCGCCGGGGTGTTCCTGGTTGGCTGTGGTGGGGGCGGAAGTACCAGCGCAAACCCCGCTCCACCTGACAAGCAAATTCTCCGTGTCAACGACCGCACCGAGCCGAACAGTTACGACCCCACTCAGCAGACCTACTCATATGAGGCGGGTGTCGGCCGCCAGGTCTTCGAAGCCCTGCTCAAGCCCAAGGCTGATGGCAGCGACGTGCAAGCCGCCGCTGCCAAGAGCTACGACATCTCGTCAGACGGACTGACGTACACATTCCACCTGCAGCCGAATGCCAAGTGGAGCGATGGCAAGCCGGTGACCGCAAGCGACTGGGTCTATGGCTATCAGCACTTGCTCAACCCTGCCCTAGCTGCTGGCTACGTCGACCCATATTTCGACAGCGTTATCGCCGGTGCCACACATTGGGGCGATTTCAGCTCGAAGAGCAGCGTCAAGGATATCGATGGCTTCGTCTCTGGACTTGGTCTCTCCGCACCCGATCCCAGCACATTCGTGATCAAGCTCGATCACCCCGCCGGGTATTTCAAATGGGTCGTGACCCTGTGGCTCGCGGCTCCGATTCGCAAGGATGTTGTCGAGCAGGCTGCTGGCGGGGCATTCCCATCCAACGACCCCACCAAGGCCCTGATGTGGGCTAACAACGCCGCGACGATAATCGGCAATGGCGTTTTCAAGATCTCCGAGATCGCGCCCAAGGATCACGTCACCCTCGTCCCCAATCCGTACTACTGGGGTGGGCCGGCGAAGCTCCAGCAAGTGATCGAATACTTCATCGAAGACGGCAACACGGCGTACTCCAAGTACCAGACCGGTGCTCTCGACATGATCGGAGTCCCACTAGCCGATGTCACCGTCGTGCGTGGCGATCCCAAACTAAGCAAACAGGCGAATCTGTATCCCAGGCTGGGCACCTGGTGGATGGTGGCCAATGCCCAAAGGCCACCCCTAGACAACCCCAAGGTGCGCATGGCGTTCGCCAAGTCGATCGACCGCAACAGTCTCGTCAACAACGTGCTGCACGGTGTTGGCACGCCGACACTGAGCTATATCCCCAAGGGCATGGCCGGATATGACGAATCGAACAAGGTACAAAGCTTCGACCCGGCGGCGGCGAAGAAGCTGCTGGCGGACGCGGGCGTGACTGCAGCGGACCTCAACAAGTTCAAGCTGCTGACGCGCAACACCACGGGAAACAAGACGATCAACCAGTTCATCGTCGACCAGTGGAATACCAACCTGGGGCTTAACATCCAGTTGGATGTCGTCGACAGCAAGACCACCACCAGTCGCTACCTCCGCAAGGGGGATTTCGATCTCTATGGTCCCGACGGGTGGGGCGCCGATTATCCGGACCAGCAGGACTGGTTCGACAACTACACTACTGGCGCGTGCCATTCCCTCAACTGGGGCTGCGCCAAATTGGACGGCTTCGACGAGCTAGTCAAGAAGGCAGACGCCGGAGTCGATCAGGCACAACGCAATAAGGACTACGCCGCGGCCCACAAGATCATGATCGACCAGGCTGCCATCGGCATGCTTTACCAGGACGCCGAGTACGATCTCATACAGCCGTGGGTGGCCAATGTCAAATCCACTGCAATAGACGATCAGTTTCTGGTCGGCTCCTTCTACTGGCACGACGTGTACATCACGACGCACTAGAAGTTAAATGGCAATAAGCGAAGGGCGCTCCGGTCGGGGCGCCCTTCTGCCGTTGCGAATGTCACAGCTGGCAGGCAGCAGGGGCGGCAGCCTCGCCATCTTCGTGGGTAAGCGAATCCTGTGGATGGTGCCGATCGTCTTCTTCGTGATTCTTATCACTTTTGTGCTCATGCATCTGGCCCCGGGAAGCCCGTGGGATAGGACTGGGGGCCGCCAGCTGTCGCAGGCGGTCATGAACAACCTCAACATCAAGTACGGCCTGGACAAACCAGAGACCGAGCAGTTCAAGCTTTACCTCTGGAACGTCATCCACTTCGACTTCGGCCTTTCGTACCAGTACGAAGGCAAGAGCGTGGTCACTCTCATCGGCGGCGGTTGGCCATACACAGCGACCATCGGCTTTCTGGCGTTTCTTCTGATCGTTCCAGTCGGAATAAGTCTCGGTGTGGTTGCTGCTTTGCGACAGAACACCCGCGTGGACTACATCACGATGGGTTTCGCAACTTTCGCTGCCTCATTCCCGAATTTCGTAATCGGGGCCTTGATGGTCGTCGTCTTCTCGGTCGTGCTCTACAAGGCCACGGATGGCAACTTCTTCCTCCCGTCGGCCGATTTTGGCCTTGACTCTCACCTGATCATGCCGGTCATTACGCTCTCACTGCTGCCGATCGCTTACACCGCCCGTCTGACACGAGCCAGCACCCTGGACACGATCCGCCAGGACTTCGTTCGGACCGCTTGGGCGAAAGGCCTGCCGGAGCGGTTGGTTGTCATCAGGCATATCTTGAAGAACTCGCTGATCCCGGTCGTGACCACACTTGGCCCCACCTTCGCGTTCCTGGTAACCGGCTCGGTGATTGTAGAGACGGTGTTCAACATCCCTGGCATCGGACGAGCTTTCGTGGTGGCGGTCTCATCACGAGACTACCCGATGATCCTCGGCACCACCGTGCTTTTCTCGGTCATCATCGCGGTCGCCAACCTGGTGGTCGACGTCGCCTATGTCTTCATCGATCCGCGCGTGAGGCTTACGTAGGTGGCGGTGCCGGCGGTCGCGGTCGAGCAGCTGGTCGAGTGGGAGGTCGCCGAGACCCAGATCGGTCTATGGACTGATGCCTGGCAGCGCTTCCGGCGCAACCGCCTTGCAGTCGCTGGAGCGGCGCTTGTTCTCATTCTGGTGCTGATCGCCTTTCTCTGCCCGCTGCTGGTCCAGCTCGGGATCCTCCAGAACCCAGTGAAGCAGAACGTGCAATATATCGAGGCCGCCCCTGGTCAGGCGGGGTTCCTTCTTGGCTCGGACGAGCTGGGCCGAGACACCCTCAGCCGGTTGCTGTTCGGAAGCCGGATCTCGCTCTCGGTCGGGATCCTGGTACAGGGCATCATCCTGCCCATCGGGCTGGCGATTGGGCTTGCCGCCGGCTATTTTGGTGGCCGCATCGACAATCTGCTGATGCGGTTCACCGACATCTGGTACGCATTCCCAGACCTGCTCTTCGTGCTGGTAGTGGTCTCGGTTTTCAAACCTAACCTGCTGACTATCTTCGGCGCGATTGCGCTGGTGAACTGGGTAGGACTTGCGCGCCTGGTCCGCGGACAGGTGCTGTCGATAAAGGAAAAGGAATTCATCGAGGCTGCGAGGTCGTCTGGGTCACCGCCACTCAAGCTCATCATCAAGCACCTCCTACCCAACTCCCTGGGCCCGATCATCGTGACCCTCACGTTCGGCATTCCACAGGCGATTTTTCTCGAGGCGGTCCTCAGCTTCCTCGGGGTCGGCATCCAACCGCCAACACCGACCTGGGGCCAGATGGTGTTCGACGGCTACGAGGCGGTCTACGCCAACCCGACCTCGGTAGTTTTCCCGGCCCTGGCGATTGGGTTCACGCTGCTCGCCTTCTCATTCATCGGTGACGGCCTGCGCGACGCCCTCGACCCCCGCATGCGGCGATAGCGTTTCTATTGGCACAGCCGCTGCTTCAAGTCCAGGATCTCCGCACACAGTTCTTCACGACGCGGGGTGTCGTCCACGCAGTCGACGGTGTGACCTTCCACGTCGACGCCGGCGAGACGCTCGGCGTCGTCGGGGAGTCCGGTTGCGGCAAGACGATGACGGCACTCTCCATCCTCCGACTCTTGCCCGACCCGGGCAAGATCATGTCCGGCAGGATCCTGTTCCGCGGTAAAGACGTCACCAAGATGACGGATGAGGAGATCCGCGACTTCCGCGGCAACGACGTCGCGATGATCTTCCAGGACCCCATGACCTCGCTGAACCCGGTCACCAGGATCGGGAGCCAGATCGAGGAGGCCATGACGGCGCACGAGCGCTTCACGGAAACCCTCGCCCGAGGACGTGTCATCGAGCTCCTGAAGCGGGTGCGAGTGCCGGCCGCCGAATCGCGCGTCAAGGACTACCCGCATCAGTTCTCCGGCGGCATGCGTCAGCGGGCGATGATCGCGATGGGTCTTTCCAACGAACCCGACCTGCTGATCGCCGACGAGCCGACCACGGCCCTTGACGTCACGGTCCAGGCCCAGATCATCCAGCTGATGAAGCAGCTCAACCGCGAGCTGAACACCGCGATGATGCTGATCACGCACAACATGGCGCTGGTTGCGAGCCTGTGCCAGCGGATCATCGTGATGTACGCCGGCCGGATCGTCGAAGAGGGTCCGGTCGAGCAGATCTTCAAGAGTCCGCAGCACCCGTACACCTGGTCGCTCCTCCGCTCGGTCCCCCGCGTCGACGAGGCGCGCAAGGACAGGCTCGTGTCGATCAAGGGACTGCCGCCCGACCTCTCGCATTCGCCCCCAGGTTGCAAGTTCCACCCCCGCTGCCCCTTCGTGATCGACAAGTGCAAGGACGAGCCTGAGCCTCCGCTGGGCGAAGTGGCGACGAACCAGGTGGCACGGTGCTGGGTTTTGATGCGGAACGTCAAGCAGGACGACATCGACGCTGCCAAGCAGAGCGCGCTCTCGAAGGAGGCCGCCGAGAAGCTGAAGGCCCCGACAGCCGAGCTGGGGGGGACCATTGGCGGCTGAGCCCGCGTCGATTACCGCGGTCCGGCAGGATCCCGTGCTGCTCCGGATCAAGGCCGCCTACAAGCACTTCCCGGTCGGTGGTTTCTCGGGTCTGTCCGTACGCGCCGTGGACGGCGTCGACCTCGAGATCAGGCGCGGAGAGACGTTGGGCCTGGTCGGCGAGTCAGGCTGCGGTAAGTCGACCCTGGCGAGACTCGTTACGGGACTGCTGCCGGCAACCGCGGGTTCGATCATGCTCGATGGGCAGGACATCACGCGGCTGCGCGGTGGCGCTCTGCGACGGGTGCGCCGGAAGATGCAGATGATCTTCCAGGACCCGTATGCGTCGCTCGACCCGCGCATGACGGTCGGCGACATCCTGCAGGAGCCACTCGACAACTACGCGGTAGGAACCTTCAAGGAGCGGCGGCGCCGTGTACAGGAACTGCTGCGGCTGGTGGGCCTTAATCCCAACTTCACCAACCGTTACCCGCACGAGTTCTCCGGCGGCCAACGACAGCGGATCGGAATCGCGCGGGCGCTGGCGGTGAACCCCTCCTTCATCGTGTGCGACGAGCCGGTCTCGGCGCTGGACGTGTCGATCCAGGCCCAGATCATCAACCTGCTGCAGGACCTGCAGCACGAGTTCCGGCTGACCTACCTTTTCATCGCCCACGACCTCGCCGTGGTGCGGCACCTGTCGGACCGCATCGCAGTCATGTATCTGGGCAAGGTCGTTGAGACGGCCGACCGGAAGGACATCTACGACCGGCCGCAGCATCCATACACGAAGGCGCTCCTATCCTCGATCCCTGTCCCGGACCCGGTGGCGGAGATGAGCCGAGCGCCGATCACGTTGAAAGGTGAGATCCCGTCGCCGGTGAACCCGCCGTCGGGATGCCGGTTCCACCCGCGTTGCCCGATAGCGAGGGTGCCCGGCGTCTGCAGCGAGCAGGAGCCGCCGCTCGAGGCGCATGGGGCGCGGGACCAGATGGCGGCGTGCCATTTCGCGGGTCAGTTCTAGCCCTGCTCGGACTTGGGGCCCTCCCTTCTTCTTGCCGGGCCCTCCCCCGCCGGCCGAACCTGGGTTGAGCTTGGCGGTTTCGAAAAACCGCTCCCACCCAGCCTGTTAAGAGGCGGCTTTGACCTCGAGCACGCGGTAGCCCTTCTTCGATCGGAGCCGCGTCACGTCGAAACCTTGCTCGCCCAGCCACTTCGCCAGCGAGTCGGAACCCAGATTGCGCTGCACGACCAAATAGGCGGCCCCGCCCGGCTTCAGCCGCGGCAACCACGTCAGCAGGAGGTCGTGGAGCGGCGCCTTGCCGACCCGCACGGGCGGGTTCGAGTAGATGGCGTCGAAGCGAAGCCCGTCGGGCACCTGCTCGGGCGGCATGGCGGAGACATTCGGGGTCTGAGCCGTGGCGGCGTTCGCCCGCGTCAGCTCGATCGCCCGTTCATTGACATCCACCGCCCAGACATGGGATTCGGGAGCTCGCCGGGCCAGGACCAGGGCGATCGGCCCGTAGCCGCTACCCAGGTCGAGTAGATCGCCGGACAGGGGCGGCGGCGGCGCCTCGCGGAGCAGGATCATCGTCCCGGCGTCGATCCCCTTGGAGCCGAAAACCCCCCTGTCGGCCTGCAGCGCGAGTTCGAGCGCACCCAGCCGCAGACGCACCGTCCTCGGCCGCGAGGCGGTCGCCGGGCGAGCTTCGAAGTAATGGGATTTGGGTATACTCATCGCTTGTCGCCCAATCGGCTATTGCCGCGTGGGAATCAAACCGCCATTCGGAGAACCGTTTGCCAACCATCCAGCAGTTGGTCCGCCTTGGGCGCAGGGCGGCCAGAGCGAAGTCTAAGGCGCCCGCGCTGCGGGGCTCACCGCAGAGGCGGGGCGTCTGCGTGCGCGTCTATACCCAGACCCCCAAGAAGCCGAACTCGGCCCTCCGGAAGGTCGCCCGCGTCCGCCTGACCACGGGGATCGAGGTCACGGCCTACATCCCGGGCATCGGCCACAACCTGCAGGAGCACTCGGTCGTGCTCATCCGCGGCGGCCGCGTCAAGGACCTCCCCGGTGTCCGCTACCACATCATCCGGGGCACCCTCGACACCGCCGGGACCAAGAACCGCAAGAAGGCTCGGTCGAAGTACGGAGCAAAGCGGGAAAAGGGCAAGGCGGCAGCCTGATGCCTCGTCGCAACCGTCCCGTCAAGCGTGTCGTCGCGCCCGACCCGGTGTACCAATCGGAGGCGATCGCCAAGTTCGTGAACGTGGTCATGAGCCGCGGCAAGCGCTCGACCGCCGAGAAGGTCGTCTATGACGCGCTGACCCGAGCTTCCAAGCAAGCCAAGAAGGAGCCGCTCGAGGTCTTCGACCAGGCCCTGCGGAACGCCACCCCGCTGCTCGAGGTCAAGCCTCGGCGCGTCGGCGGTGCCACGTACCAGGTACCGATCGAGATTCGGCCGGAGCGCCGGCTCGCCCTCGCCCGGCGCTGGATCGTCCGTTTTGCGCGCCAGCGCGGCGGGAAGAGTATGTCCGAGAAGCTCGCTTACGAGATTCTCGATGCTGCGCAGAACACCGGCGGCGCGGTGAAGCGCAAAGAGGAGACCCACCGGATGGCCGAAAGCAACAAAGCTTTCTCGCACTTCCGGTACTAAGAGAGATGAACGTGGCACTGAAGATGCAGGAGCGTCCCGTCGCCATCGACAAGGTCCGAAACATCGGAATCATGGCGCACATCGACGCGGGCAAGACGACGACGACTGAGCGGATCCTCTTCTACGCGGGCCGCATCCACAAGATGGGCGAGGTCCACGAAGGGGCGGCGACCATGGACTGGATGGTCCAGGAGAAGGAGCGCGGGATCACGATCACGTCGGCGGCGACGACCGCCAACTGGCGCGACCACGCGGTCAACATCATAGACACACCCGGGCACGTGGACTTCACCGTCGAGGTCGAGCGGAGCCTGCGCGTTCTCGACGGTGCGGTCGCGGTTTTCGACGCGGTCGCGGGCGTCGAGCCCCAGTCGGAGACGGTCTGGCGCCAGGCCGACCGCTACGGCGTGCCCCGAATCGCCTTCATCAACAAGATGGACCGCATCGGCGCGGACTTCTACGGGTCGCTGGCGTCGATCCGCACCCGCCTGGGCGCTCGCGCGGTGCCGATCCAGCTGCCGATCGGCTCCGAGGGCGACTTCGTGGGTTATGTCGACCTGCTCAGCAAGGAGGCCGTCGTCTACACGGATGACCTCGGCACGACGTCGACCGAGTCGCTGGAGATCCCGGCCGGAATGCAGGACCTGGTCAGCCAGTACCGCCACGACCTGATCGAAGCGGTCGCGGACTTCGACGACAACGTCATGCACAAGTACCTCGAGGAGCAGGACATCTCCGAGGAGGAGATCAAGGGCGGGCTGCGCCGGGGCACGGTCGCGGGCATCCTCGTCCCGGTGCTCTGCGGGGCGGCACTCCGCAACCGCGGGGTGCAGCCGATCCTCGACGCGGTAGTCGAGTACCTGCCGTCGCCGGCCGACGTGCCGGCGGTCGAGGGCAAGGACCCCAAGACTGGCGCCCTCCAAGTGCGGGAGCACGACGACAGCGAGCCATTCTCGGCACTCGCCTTCAAGATCCAGATGGACCCGCAGGGCGTCGGCAAGCTGACGTTCTTCCGCGTCTACTCAGGCCGCTTGAAGGCCGGCTCGTCCGTCATGAATGCGTCGACCGGGAAGCGGGAGCGCATCGGGCGCATCTTGCGCATGCACGCGATCCGTCGCGAGGACGTCGACGAGGTGTTCACGGGCGACATCGCCGCGGCCGTCGGCCTGAAGGTGACGACCACCGGCGACACCCTATGCGATGAGGCGCACCCGATCCTGCTCGAATCGATCACGTTCCCCGAGCCCGTGATCTCGGTCGCCATCGAGCCCAAGACGAAGGTCGACCAGGAAAAGCTCGGCATGGCTTTGCAGAGGCTTTCCGAAGAGGACCCCACGTTCAAGGTCCACACCGACGAAGAGACGGGCCAGACGATCATCGAGGGCATGGGCGAGCTCCATCTCGAGATCATCATCGACCGGCTTCTGCGCGAGTTCCGCGTCGATGCCAACCAGGGCAAGCCGCAGGTCGCCTACAAAGAGGCGATCAAGAAGGCGGCTAAGGGCGTGGGGCGGTTTGTCCGGCAGACCGGCGGCAAGGGCCAGTACGGCCACGCCGAGGTCGAGGTGCGGCCGGGCGAGCAGGGATCCGGATTCATCTTCGAAGACAAGGTCACGCAGGGACGCATCCCCCGCGAGTACATCCCCGCGGTCGAGAAGGGAATCAGGGAAGCGCTCCAGTCGGGCGTCGTCGCCGGATACCCGGTGGTCGATATTACGGTCACGCTGGTCGACGGCTCGTATCACCCGGTTGACTCGAGCGAGATGGCGTTCCACGTCGCGGGCTCGATGGCCGTCAAGGACGGCATGCACAAGGCCAGGCCCTACCTGCTCGAGCCGATCATGAAGGTCGATGTCGTGATGCCCGAGGAATACCTCGGCGACGTGATGGGCGACCTCGCGTCGCGGCGCGGTCATATCCTCGGCATGGAAGGCCGCGGCACGTCGCAGAACGTCAAGGCCAGCGTCCCCCTCGCGGAGATGTTCGGCTACGCTACCGAGCTTCGGTCGATGACTTCGGGGCGGGCGACTTATTCGATGGAATTCAGTCATTACGCAGAGATGCCAGGCAACTTGGCGGAGGCTGTGGGCCGCCGCGATAGGCCGAGAAGTTAGTTAGGAGGAGACAGTGGCGAAGAAGAAGTTCGAGCGGACCAAGCCCCACCTGAACGTCGGGACCATCGGTCACATCGACCATGGCAAAACGACGTTGACGGCCGCCATCACGAAGGTTCTGGCCGAGAAGGGACTTGCGGAGTTCACACCATTCGACCGGATCGACAAGGCTCCAGAGGAGAAGGCGCGGGGCATCACGATCTCGATCACCCACGTGGAGTACGAGACCGAGAAGCGTCACTACGCTCATGTCGACTGCCCTGGTCACCAGGACTACATCAAAAACATGATCACGGGCGCCGCCCAGATGGACGGCGCGATCCTCGTCGTGGCCGCGAACGACGGCGCGATGCCGCAGACTCGCGAGCACATCATCCTGGCCCGCCAGGTCAACGTGCCGTTCCTCGTTGTCGCGTTGAACAAGTGCGACATGGTCGACGACAAGGAGTTCATCGAGCTGGTCGAGCTCGACCTGCGCGAGCTGCTGAACAAGTACGAGTACCCGGGCGACGATATCCCGATCGTCCGCCTCTCGGCGCTCAAGGCCCTCGAGGGCGACCCCGAATGGTCGCCGAAGATCCTCGAGCTGATGAACGCGGTCGACACCTACATCCCGGAGCCGGAGCGACCCGTCGACAAGCCGTTCCTGATGCCGATCGAGGACGTGTTCACGATCGAAGGTCGCGGCACCGTGACCACCGGCCGTGTCGAGCGCGGCAAGCTCAAGAGGAACGAGGAGATCGAGATCGTCGGCATCCACCCCAACAGCACTAAGACCGTCGTCACCGGAATCGAGATGTTCCACAAGGACATGGACGAGTGCCAGGCCGGCGACAACGTCGGCACGCTGCTGCGTGGCGTCAAGCGCGAGGATGTCGTGCGCGGCCAGGTGTTGGCCAAGCCCGGTACCATCACGCCCCACACTCAGTTCAACGCCCAGGTTTACGTCCTGACCAAGGAAGAGGGTGGGCGGCACACGCCGTTCCTCACCGGCTACCGGCCGCAGTTTTACATGCGGACCACCGACGTCACGGGTGAGGTGAAGCTGCCCGATGGCGTCGAGATGACGATGCCCGGCGACAACGTCGTGATGGAAATCACGCTCGGGGAACCGATCGGTATCGAGCAGGGCCTCCGGTTTGCCATCCGCGAAGGCGGCAAGACCGTCGGCGCCGGCGTGGTGACCGAGGTCATCAAGTAAGGCACATATAAGAAGGAGTAGGGAAAAGGCAGCCAGTGGCGCAGAAGATTCGGATCCGGCTCAAGGCCTATGACCATCGGGTCCTCGATCAGGCGGCGGACAAGATCGTGGACACCGCCCGCCGTACGAACGCGCGCACAGCCGGCCCCATCCCGCTCCCAACCGAGATCTCAAAGCTGACCGTGATCCGCTCGCCGTTCATAGACAAAGACTCCCGCGAGCAGTTCGAGATGCGGACCCACAAGCGGATCGTCGACATCCTGGACCCCAACCCACGCGTCGTGGACGCACTCATGCGCCTCAGCCTCCCGGCCGGCGTGAGCATCGAGATCAAGTCGTGAAGGGGCTTCTCGCCAGGAAGCTGGGCATGACCCAGCTCTTCAACCCCGACGGCACGGTGACCGCTGTCACCGTGCTCGAGGCAGGGCCGTGCAAGGTGCTTGGCCTGCGCACCGCGGAGAAGGACGGCTACAGCGCTGTTCGGATCGCGTTCGCGCCGGCCAAGGAAGGCAAGCTGAACAGCCCGCGACTGGGCGAATTCAAGAAGGCCAACCTCGAGGGGCACAGGCACGTCGTCGAGATCCGCAACTACGACGGCCTCGAGGCAGGTCAGGAGCTCAAGGCCGAGATCTTCGCCGCCGGCGAGCTCGTCGACGTGACGGCGACCAGCAAGGGCAAGGGCTTTCAGGGCCTGATCAAGCGTCACAAGTTCAGCCGAGGGCCCGAATCGCACGGCTCCATGAACGTCCGCCAGCCGGGCGCGATCGGCGCGACCGACGCCGCGAGGGTGTTCAAAGGGGTGCGCATGTCCGGCCAGATGGGCAACGTGCGCACTACGTCGCGCGCGTACAGGATCGTGCGTGTCGACGCCGACCGGAATCTGCTCATGGTCAGGGGCGGCGTGCCGGGCGCGAAGAACGCGCTGGTGCTCGTCCGCCAGTCAACCAAGAAGGTCAAGCCCAAGGGCCCGGCGGGCAAGCCCAACCCGAGGAAGGTCTGATGGCGTTGCAGGCTCCGTATTTCGACGCCCTCGGCGAGCGCAACGGCGAGGTCGACTTGCCGACGGCGATCTTCGAGGAGAAGCCCAACATGCCCGTCATGCACCAGGCTTATCTCCGCCAGCTGGCGAACGCGCGGCAGGGAACCGCCAGCACCAAGACCCGAGGCGAGGTCTCCGGCGGTGGCGCCAAGCCCTACCGTCAGAAAGGAACCGGCCGCGCGCGCCACGGGTCGATCCGGGAACCGAGCATGAAAGGCGGCGGCAACGTCTTCGGACCGAGGCCGCGCGACTTCTCGCATCGCATGCCAAGGCAGATGCGACGACTCGCGCTGCGCTCCGCGCTCAGCCAGAAGGCGATCGACGGGCAGGTTCGCGTGATCGAGAACTTCGTGTTCGACGAGCCGAAGACGAGCCAGGCCGCCGAGCTTATGGAAGCGATCGGCTTCGACAGCACCGCGCTCGTGGTCCTCCCGGCACCGAACTATACGGTCAGCCGGTCATTCGAGAACCTGGCGGGCGCGAAGATCGTGCTGGCCCGCAACCTGAACATCCGCGATCTCTTCACGCACACGTATCTGCTGCTTGCGAAAGAAGCCATCGAGCTGCTCGAAGAGAACTTCAGCCCGCGCCAGAAGGAGACCGCCTGATGGCGACGAAAGCGGCGTCTGAGATCGTGATCGGCCCGGTGATCACTGAGCGCACGTACCAGCTCTACTCGCAGGGCCGCTACACGTTCAAGGTCCTCGCCACCGCGTCGAAGACCGAGATCAAGAAAGCGCTCGAGGAGCAGTACGAGTCACAGAACATCGAGGTCAAGCGGATCAACACCGTGACGATGCGCGGCAAGAAGCGGCGCGCGTTTCGGCGCACGGGCACGGGCGCGGTCGGACGGACCACGGACTGGAAAAAGGCGATCGTGACGCTTGGCGCAGGCCAGAAGATCGAAGGGCTCTTCGGGTCAGTCTGATGCCGGTTAGAAAGTTCAAGCCCACCAGCCCCGGCCGTCGCTTTATGACGATCTCCGGCTTCGATGAGATCACAACCGATACGCCGGAGAAAACGCTGCTCGAGTCCTTGCCGACGCACGCCGGCCGCAACAACCAGGGCCGCATCACGACGCGCCACCAGGGCGGCGGCTATCGCAAGCTCTACCGGAAGATCGACTTCAAGCGCGACAAGCACGGCGTCCCAGGAAAGGTCGCGACCATCGAGTACGACCCCAACCGCAGCGCCCGGATCGCGCTCATCCACTACAAGGACGGCGAGAAGCGCTACATCCTCGCTCCGGTCGGCTTGAAGGTTGGCGACCCGATCGAGGCGGGGCCAGAGGCGGCCGTCCGGATCGGCAACGCGATCCCGCTGGAGAACATCCCTGTGGGTTCGACCGTGCACAACATCGAGCAGAACGAGTCCGGTGGCAAGGCAGGCCGCAGCCGCTGGCTTGGCCAGCGCCCCGAGGTCCGCGGTTCGACGATGAACCCCCGCGACCATCCGCACGGCGGCGGCGAGGGCAAGACCGGACCCGGAGGCAACCCCAAGACGCCTTGGGGCAAGCCCGCGCTCGGCTATCGAACGCGGAAGCCCAGCAAGGCCTCGAGCAAGCTGATCATCCGCCGCCGCGAAAAGAAGGGACGCAAGAAATAAGTGAGTAGGTCAACCAAGAAGGGTCCGTTCATCAGCCCGTCGCTCCGCGACAAGGTCGAGAAGATGAACCAGACACGCGACAAGAAGGTGATCCGCACCTGGGCCCGCGCGTCCGTGATCTACCCCGACATGGTCGGTCACACCATCGCCGTGCACGACGGGCGCAAGCACGTGCCCGTTTTCATCAGCGAGAACATGGTCGGTCACCGGTTGGGGGAGTTCGCGCCGACGCGACACTTCCGCGGCCACGGCACCCACACCGAAAAGACGACGACGGTCAAGTAGAGAAGTTGGCAACAATGGAAGTTTCCGCGGTCCAGAGGTTTGTTCGCCGAGCGCCTCGCAAGGCGCGCCTGGTCGCCGACTCCGTCAAAGGGATGAAGGTGTCGGAAGCTTTGGCGTACCTGGAGTTCTCGCCCAAGCACGCGGCACGCGACGTCGCGAAAGCGATCAAGTCCGCGGCGGCCAACGCCGAGCACAACTTCAACCTCAACCGCGATGACCTGGTGCTCAAGCAGCTGCTCATCGACGAAGGGCCGACGTTTCGCCGGCGCCGTCCTGTGAGCCGCAGCATGGCGCACGAGTATTTCCACCGCACCTGTCACATCACGGCGGTCGTCGAAGACCAGCCCGATGGAAGGAAGTAACTAATTGGGTCATAAGGTTCATCCGAACGCGTTCCGCCTCGGCTTCTTCCGTCCCTGGGAGGCCAACTGGTTCGCCAACCCCAAGGACTACACGAAGATGCTGCATGAGGACCTCGAGATGCGCCGCGTCATTCTCGCGCGCCTGCGCAACGCGGGCATCGCGAAGATCGAGACCGAGCGCTCGTCGAA
>WNGG01002997.1_pt1 | contig 19091 bp, 13 predicted proteins | sample 5400661 | NCBI WGS metagenome assembly WNGG01 (sample SAMN13153372, study PRJNA577476) | soil metagenome | isolation source: 100 cm soil or saprolite under Garry oak tree replicate 1 | place: USA:California | collected 2016-06-15
TTGCCGGACAGAAGTCCCTAAACTCTCAGAGGACATAGATTACCGAAACCTACTACCCCTACAGATTTGGGCGGTGGAAGCCGATAGAGAATGCTATACCTGAGCAGTGGGGGTGTAGGGGGCAAAACCCCTGCCGGGGTGCGGGGTGTCCCCCGCTCTTTCTCCTTTTCCCAAAGGTTGGGTGATGATGCACCAGGTCTATAAAGGATGTCCCTGAAGGAGAGTTCCCAATATGAAAAACAAACCACAATTTCCAGAACATAATGAGCAGATTGGTGCAGAGTGGCGGCAGGCAGAACCAGAAGCCTCTACAGTTAGCCTACCAGAAGAGCAAATGTTCCTGGATTACCTGCTCGAAATGGGGTTTACATGGCAGGAGGCAGTGAAGCTGCTCGGCCTGCGTGAGCATCTTTACGAAAATGCTGAAATGCGCCAGCGTCTTGCTAACGATTGTCGGATGCACTTTGCTCGCTGGTTATATGAACATGGAGAAATTAAAGAAGTATAACTGAGGCATAGCAGGGGATGGTGTGGAGCACCATCCCCATCCCCTGCCATGCCTGGGTGTCCCTCGTTTTGTGGCAAGCCAGCAGGGCGACCGCAAGGGATCGCCCCTACCAAACCTACGGGGTATGCTTCATCGTGCCTGGGTAGGGGCGATCCCTTGCGGTCGCCCTGTTAGGTCCACGCACAATCTTGGGGCTCACCTGCCATGCCTCACCATATGGAAAAATGCTTGCCCTGCCCTAAGGGATATGCTATACTGTGCAACGGAGAGATGTCTGAGTGGTCGAAAGTGCCGCTCTCGAAAAGCGGTAGGGTGAATAGCCCTCGTGGGTTCGAATCCCACTCTCTCCGCCAGGGCGCAATCAATCTATCACCTCTCCTCAGGAGAGGATGCCCTACCAGGAGGAGTCTCATAGTGGCCTAGTGAGCACGACTGGAAATCGTGTAGGGTTAATAGCCCTCGTGGGTTCGAATCCCACCTCCTCCGCCCGTCATTTCCCCCTCTGAAGATGAATGGCCTTTCCACCATTGCAAACACTCCAGTCTCACCCAATTTGCCTACGGCCTGTCCATAGGGATAGGTAAAGAGTGATCACCAGGACGACATTGTTATACAATACTACTATTCTCTGCCCGACGTAACTCGCCAGGTCGCCTCTCTTCTAGAGTCCTCACTGCCTCCGGCAGTTCGTAAGAGGTTTTGGATGGGTGTGTGGTTTGCAGCCTGGGGCTGCAAACCACACACCCATCCAATGAATGGCCGAGCCGCCGCAGGCGGCGAAAAGTCCTCTGTAGGGGCACAATTCATTGCGCCCAGGGTGGGGAAGAGTTACTGCCTGGCTGTAATCTATTAAACAGCGCAAATCGTAATACAGGTCAAGTAGACAGATTGGAGCCCACTATGAACTGCAAAGAATTTGAAGAGATTTCGGGTGCCTATGCTCTTGACTCCGTTACACCTGAAGAACGGGAGGCAGCACAGGCACACCTTGCACAATGCCCAACCTGCACATTCCTGCTGAAGGAACTACGTTCGGCTGTGGCATTGCTAGCGTTAGCGGCTCCACCGCTGGAGCCACCGGAATCCCTAAAAGCACGGATCATGTCAGCCATCCAACAAGAGAAAGTCGATATCACTACTACCGCTGCACAGTCTACACCGCAAGTACAAACTGTCCAACGTACCAGGCGGCCACGCCTGGTAACACAGCTACTGGCTGCCGCAGCCTTGCTCCTGCTCGTCCTCTTTGGAGGAATGTCTGCCTGGAATATCTCGCTTCAACATCAACTCGCCGGCACGCAGCAACAGCTCGCCAATACTCAACAACAACTTGCAAAAGTTATGAGCAGAGAAGCAAGTGTCACGATCTATACAGTGAAGGGCAACCAATCTGTCCAGGGGGCAACCGGTGAGCTTTTCTATTTTCCGCAGCGCCATATCACAGTGCTGGTCATGCGTGGTCTACCACAACTTCAGGGCGCCCATGTCTACCAGGGTTGGCTCTTACGCGGTGGACAACCTACCAGTATCGGTTTACTAACTGTACAGAACGGCGTTGCCAGTGTAACTTTCCCTGGTGATATAACAGGCTACGATGCTGCTGCTGTTAGCATGGAACCAGGTCCAAATGCCAGCAAAGCAGCACCCGCCGGGCCTGTGATAGCTGTAGGAAAGTTGCAATCTACTCAGTAGCGAAGCTCTGCAAGGGCCAATGCAGGCTCACGAACGCCGCCTGATCAGATATATCGCGCTATAAAACAAAAATGTTCCCAGTACAGTGCCTCCCAGAATAATCCAGAGATTGCGCTCTAATTGAGCCAGTACACCATCTGAGATATTTGCATCTACGCTATTGGTCAGGCAGTTTACTGGCCACTGATTATTATTGCCACCCGACCCACCTCCTGAAGCAACTTGATTCGCTCCCTGAGCATTGGGACTACTGCTTACAGTTGGGATTACGGTTGGACTTCCCACGACAGTCGGGCTTTCTGTGGGAGTCACTGTCACGGTCGGTGTTACTGTTACAGTTGGGCCAGCTGTCGGCGTTCCTCCCACAGTCGGTGTAACAGTTGGTGTTGGTGTGCTCGTTACTGTTGGCGAAGGTGTAGGGGAGGGCGTTGGTGTGGGTGTAGGGGTAGGGGTAGGGGTGGGCGTGGGAGAGGGCGTGGGCGTAGGGGAGGGCGTTGGTGTAGGCGTTGGATGCGATTGAGTACGAGTCGGCGTTGGTGTAGGCGTTGGATGCGATTGAGCACGAGTCGGCGTTGGGGTTGGCTGATTTGGAGAAACCTTCTTCCCTCTGTGGGCTGTTGGGCTTTGACGCAGCGAAGGAGTCTTGCTCAGTTGTGGCGTAGCAGAGCAAGGAGTTGCCGTACTGGTAGCACCTGGTGCTACGCTGGTTGGTGTATTATCTACGCTTGGCCCCCTGGAGTTCGATTGTGCAGTAGCAGTCAGATCTGCCACATTCAGGCTCTTTCCATTACTAGAAGAGGCGTGCGGAAATAACGACGACCATGAACCTCTGACAGTAATCAAAAGTAGGGATATACTCATACAAATGAGAAGAAAAGCAAAGAACACTCCTATTCTCCGATTACCATGCCCCCGGTTCCATAGTGCCATCAAAGTATCTATCATCACCATCACCTGTTCCTTCCTATCCCCCCGATTCGGGTGTAGTTCATTTTTTTGCACGGAGAGGCCCCGCCGCAGGGCGACCGCAAGGGTCGCCCCTACCCAACTACGGTGGAGATGTCCGTCGTACCTGGGTAGGGGCGACCCTTGCGGTCGCCCTATGCAAAAAAGCCCCAAACCCCGGCAGAGGGCTGGCTGCCCTCTGCACTCCCGCTTCTAATTATCACTCTTCATACGCTTCCAGATTAGCCGTATTTTCTCTCTCCAGTGCCTCCAGCGTTGCTAGTGTGTCTGCCATATCCCAGTTGCACATCGGTAGAGGGGTGGTATCCACACACCTGCTCGTAAGAGGTTCTCCTGTATTAAATTCGGTTGATGAAAGGAGTGTTTGCGGGACATCCCCAAGCTCTCCCCCAGGGAGCTCCATCTCTTGGGGTCCCTCATTACCCACCCCAGGCTCCTCACTTTGTGCAAAATGCTCAAGAATGCATTCCAGGTACATCGCACATTCCAAAGGCCGACTCAGCTCAAATATCACTCGTTTGCGCCAGTGATCTGCGTCAAATGCAAGAGCACCACGCAAACGCGAAACATGTAAAAGACGTGCGTAATCCAGCACAAGCTGGCTCTTTCGTCCAATGTAGATCAGTCGCAGGTTTGTCAGAATCAAGAGGCCATAATCGAGTGCCGGGTAGACGTAGCGCATAGGCTCGCCTATACGCTCACCACAAAGCGTGGCATCAGTGCGATAATGGGCTTCTTCGCCAGGAAGTAAGCGTACTGGAACCTGGACGCAAGGGAGAGGTTCGAGTTGGAGGCGTTGTGCCAATTTCTCGAGATCGAAGCCATATTCGCGGAGTGAACGCTCGACGCGCACACGCTTCTGCCTGCGTTCGTGTTGCTCCTGGAGCAAGCGTAACCAGCCAGGAACTTCAACTGGCAGCGTTGTGATCTTTGCCAGTTCACTCTGGGAGAGTTCCTCAGAAGTACCAGCAGGATGCCTGTCTTGCGAAGAGGTAATAGCCCCTACCGTAGAAGGCACGTTTTTCCCATCGTATAGGAGAGGCGCACCCCTGCGGTATTCCTGGGAATCCCACTCACCCGCTTCCGATGGGGTTTCATCCGTCTGTTCGCTGCTGCTGGTCTGATCACAATCCGTACTTTCTAGATCAGAACGGGAAGAACATTCGGCAGACAGGTACTCCACTATTTTCGAGAGGTCTTCAAGAGCAACAATGCCACGCAGGACAACCTTCTTTCTCCCAAACACCAGTTCAAGCCGGGCCGAGGAAACACCCATTACCTTTCGATAGATGGGGCGAATATCTTTGAGTTCGGCAAGCACATAATGCTTCCCGTTTACATCAAGGCAATCCTGATAGAGGTGGCAGACCTTCCCCCAACCAAACGCACAACTCACAAGTGGTGGCTCTTTTCGCATATGTTCTTTCCTCCCCACTTCAACCAACCAACCAATTAACATAAGGAAATTAGCTTTCTAAAAGATAGGAACGGGAGAACAAGCAAAACGTAACGAGTATTGATATATTCACTGATATAAATAATGGAAAAAAGTTTTTAAGGGCTTGACAACGAACACGCTATCTAGAGGTTGTGATCTATTATCCCCTTGCAAACGTAGAGATTAATGGATCACTGCACGATGAATATTCACCGATGAAATGTCGTAATCACGGAATCATGGAATCATGGACACACAGGAGAACACGCTCATGTCAACAACAGTCTCGCAATCCGTCGTCATCAACCAACCCGTCGAGAATGTCTTCGCGTTTTTCGCAGACACCAACAACATCACAAAGTGGCAAACGAGCATTATCGAATCCCGGGCCACTCCAGAGGGACCTGCCCAGCCGGGGACAAAGGTGACAGATGTACGCACCTTCCTGGGGCGCAAGATGGAGTCAACCTATGAGTTTACCGACGTGGAGCCGAATAAGCGGATAGTCCTCAAGAGCATTTCGGGCCCCTTCCCCTACCAGGGCACTATGAACTTTGAGCCAGAGGGCGCCGCAGCGACCAGAGTGACCTTCGATGCAGAGATAGAGCCGAAGGGCTTCTTCAAGCTGGCCGAGGGCATGCTGGCAGGCACTATGAAGAAAGAGACGGAAACCCAACTCGCCACCGCAAAGCAGCTGCTGGAGTCGCAAGCATGAAGTCTCCAGGGTGATCCTACGGGGCAAGGGATCACCCTGGAAGCTACCTTCTTCTGAACCTCCTCAAGAACAACTGCAAGAGCAGCGCTCGCAGACGTGGCTGGAGTCGCTCCAGGTCAGCTTGTTCAGCAGGATGAGGCGCGTGGTGAGTTGGAGCCCATCGTTCGCGCACAAAAAGGTCAGTTAAACGGCGCAACGGGGCTGCCGTCTGGGCAGGAACATTTCTGCTCAGCATGGCGCTATATTCATAAGGGGTCTGCGAGCCAAGAGGAGGCAGACCTGCCCAGCTTGCAGCACGACAGATACGCCAGTACATTCCTGAGACAAACGAGGCATTCGGGTAGAGGTTGCGCCACCAATAGGTACAGATGGCAGCAAGTAGTACCAGGAAGGAACACAGCAGAGTAGCTATGGTTAGCCCTACCAGCAGATTCTCGCGTGCAATTGCGGCAGGTGTCCTGGCACCTGGCGTTGAACCAGGGTCGAGATTCTGAGGAGTATGTGAACCTTTTTTAGGTGCAGGCGTAACAGCCCTAACCGTCGGAGACGATTTAATGGATGGAGTGGGTGTGGTCGTGACTTTGGGCGTCGGATTACTTATGTTACTCGACGAAAAACCGGGGGTTGGATCAAAATTGATCCAACCGAAGCCGGGGAAGTATGCCTGCACCCAGCTATGGGCATCATCGCCATTGACAATCCAGGCATGATGTTGCGCATCAAAATGTCCATGACTGAAACCATTCACTATGCGTGCCGGGATGCCCAGGAGACGCGCCATGATCGTCATTGCCGTAGCATAATAGGTACAATACCCTTGTTTTGTTTGCAAGAGCCAGGTCACAGCATCAACATTATTGGGCACAGGCGGGTTAGTGACAGAATAGGTGAACTGCGTTCGATCACTCAGATGTGAGACTAACTTCTGCAAAGCCTCATAGGCATTCGTCGAGTCCTGAGTCCATTGCAAGGTAGTTTTCTCGACATTGTCTGAGAGATTGACTGGGACCTGGAGATAGTACGTCGAGAGACTGGTATAATTGCTATCTGCTTGCCAGGTACCTTGATCATTCTGCGGCAGTGGTACTTCAGATAAGCTCTCAGCAGTAGCCAGGATGCTATTGGAAATTACCTGATAATGTTCACCACTACTCAAAGGACCCTGTTTCACCCAGGCAGCAGGAGTATCACCTCCATACACCGTGACAGGCACACTAAAACTCAATGGCTCGGCAGGACCAAAAATATAGTGTTTCGTCCCTCCAGGTGGCTGAGTGATGGTGATCTCAGTTATGATCTGACGAGAGGCTTCCGGCACTGCATTCCCCGGAAGCTGGCCCTTTGCTCCAAAGTTATAGGAGGTAGAGACCGATGATGTCCAGGTATGACCATCAAAGTGATCGTATGTGAAGCCTTCCAGATATTGCGGCAAGGCAGTACCAGTATAGGAGAGTACCTCGCCAGAGGGTAGACGAACATTGCCTGTGATAGCAAGTTGATCGCCGAAAAAGGTAGCCGGAGCCTGATAGGGAAGAGTAATTGAGCCGGGGTCCTGCACCGAGAAATTTCCATGAATAACGTTCATCCAGGTATTATCCAGGCGATCCCAAAAAGTCATGGCCGCCGATGGCTCACTCCTCATAGGAGAGATCCAGCTGACGATAAGGACAAGCAAGGTAAGCAGGGAGGCAAACCGCATGACCCGGTTAATCAGGTTCCGCAGCCAGGGACGATCTGTATGCAACCCTTCACTCGTCCAGTAGGCCAATTGTGTGACAAGTTGAATACGTGCAATCAATAGAACCAGGGCACCCAGTAGAATGAGCACTAAAAATGAGAGGTCCTGCTTCACATAGTTCAGGTTGACAAGCATGATGGAGCAATAGGCCAGCGCAACCAGCCAGGGCAGGTGAGCACGATAGGTTAGCCAGGAACCCAGATAGCCAAGGAAGAAGCAGAGGAAAGAGAGGTAGAAGAGAAACACCATCTCGCTGCCTGGTGTCATACCAGTTCCAAAGCCATCAGTGATGGCCGTGCGTAACGTTCCCAGCAGGAGCAGCCACGAGATATGATATGCAATGGCACTGGTGAGCCAGATCGAAAGCCAGTGCCCAAGCAGGCATGCTCCAAGGTGCATTATGACCTGTGGAAGCGGTCGTATCTTCGCAACAAGCAAGCCAAGTAGCAAGCCAACAGCCGTACTCCAGAAGAGAATGAAGGTATGATCCACCCATTGAGCAGAGATAATTGAGTACACCACGCTATACACTGCCACAACCAGGAGTATCAGAGCCAACCACCCTTCTGCAGGTGCGAAACTCCTATAACGTGTAGAACTGCGTTTTGGGGGTCTCGCAGGTTGCGGTGGTAGTGGCCCCTGGGGATTCCATCGAACGCCAACTTGCGGCTGGTAATATGTAGTTTGACCGTTGGAACTTGATGAAGGACGGGGCGCAACTACACTCGATCTCATTAAGGCACCTCAAACATACAAGTGAAGCATATAAATCAGACAAACTACCGTATAGTATACGACGAAAATCACGGAATTGCTGTGAAAGAGTTCACAGAATCAGACGACAGGGCGTTTCAAATAGTTCCACAGTCATTCTTCACAGTCAAAGTACTTGCTAATCGTCACCAAGTCAAGAAAATCATTACTCAGTGGGCAAAATTACCCCCTCCCTTTGAAAAGGCGCCAACCAGCCGGAATGCAGAGGCCGACCGCCCTTTGCCGGAGCGCGAGGTGTCCTCGCAAAACCCCCTTCCTCCTCGCCGCCCAAGGCGCCAACCAGCCGGAGTGCAGAGGGCCGCTGCCCTTTGCCGGAGCGCGAGGTGTCCTCGCACAACTCCTTCCTCCCCGCCGCCTGTAGAGTGCGGATTTATCCAGCACGTGCGGCAAAAAAGAACTTGTAAATCGCCCTGACTGTCCCTTTGTCCATTGCCTTATGACTATGACGTATGATACGTTATGAACATGTGTCTACCTGGTCAGGAGTAACTCTCTAATGTCTTTGTCATCCGATACCTCTGAGTCAACTATGCAAAATAGAGACCCATCACAAAAACGCCCTTTCATATCCTCCCTCTTGCATCTGCCAAGAAATATCTATCTCCTCCTCCTCTTCACAACAGGGAAAGGTTTTCAACTGAGCATCAGCGCGTTAACCCTTAATTACTATGTACATAGCCTGGGCTACCATCCCGACTTTATCGGCGTGTTCAGTGCCATGCCTGCCACTGGAGCGCTCATTAGCGCCGTTCCAGTCGGCATACTTGCAGATCGTATGGGGCGTAAGCCAGTGCTGTTGCTGACTGCCGTCCTCACCCCCCTCTTTCTTGCGATGTGCGCGCTTGTCACATCTGCTCCACTTTTGCTCATCTGCGCCTTTATCCAGGGCATTGTCTCGACGGCCTATTGGGTCACAAATCTCCCACTCCTGGTCGAGAGCACAACGGAGAAACAGCGTGTTGGCGTGCTGGCAATGAACACTTTTCTCTTACTTGGTATTGGTGCTCTTGGCAATCTCTTAGGTGGTGCCATTCCTGAGTTTATAGCAGGCATCCTCCATGTTTCTGCTGCCAGTACGCTGCCTCTGCGTTGGGGAGTATTCTCTGCCGCTTTGTTTACCTTTGTCTTTGGTCTTCCCCTCTGGTTGCTACGTGAACCAAAGCGAGCGGAACATGGTGAGCAATCTCCTACGGCTATCAAAGCAGAGGTAACAACTATGCCAATTTCCAAAGAGCGCAGGCCCGTCCTGCTCTTCCTCCAATTGTTAATACCTGATCTCGTGTTTACGATGGGTGAGGGTGCGGTTGTAGCGCTCATACAAATCTATTTTGTGCTGCGCTTTCAACTGCTGCCTGGCCCACTCGGTATCATTTTCACGATTTCGGGTCTGGCTGGTGGGGTCTTCTCGCTCACCGCCCCTCTCTTTGTCAAACGTTGGAGTAAGTTGCGCCTCGTCACCTCTGTTCAGTATCTCAGTGCACCCTTGATGCTGCTGATTGGCTTCGCTCCCACGCTGCCTCTCGCAATTGCTGGAGAATATGCCCGCTCATTTATGCGTACGCTGATCGAGCCGGTCTATGCGGCCTTTGCCATGGAACAGGTTTCAGATCGGCAGCGCGCCACCTTATCCGGCTTCTATTCGGTGACCTGGAGCATTGGCTTTAGCATTGGCCCAACTATCGCTGGATGGCTGCAATCCAACGTCAGTCTTTCCACATCCTTTGTTTTCGGAGCGTTCTGTCTCTTACTCGCCCCTAGTCTATTGCTCACGTTCTTTGGCAGAAAATTGCGAGAGAGAGAGCCACGCTGAGTTTGTCATACTTATGAAGCTCACACACTACACAGGGGATGATAGAACCTGGACAAAAGCTATTTTCTCATCTTACCCAACAGTATCTTCTGAAAACGAGTTTTCATGCGCAGTGGTGCGCCTGCGGCGCATGACGTTTCACATACATTTGCTACTGGTGGCGAAGTATCCACCCACGGCGAGCGAAGCGAAGCCGGATGCGTAGGGGCCCGATTTATCGCGCCCTGGGTGGGGTGGGCCACACTTCGCCACCTTGCCGCACCTCATTCATCCCTCTGCGGAGTTTCTCAAGGGGAGGTTTTTTGGGGGGAGCGGGAGGTCGTAACCCGTAGGGGCGGGAGCGGAGTGGAGTGGGGTGGGGACCCTTGTGGTCGCCCGCGTCCCCTTCCCACGCCCTTTCTCGAAAAAACCTCCCTGTGAAAGCTCTGCGGAGTGGGCAGGGCCGCCCGCGGGCGGCCCTGCCCACTCCGCAAAAAAACACTTGCGAACTGCCGCAGGCAGTGAGGAGTCTAGAAGAGTCACCTGCAAGTAACATTTTGTCCCTCTAAGCGTAAATATCTCAGATCAGAATCACACTGATTAACGGCCTGTGAAGAAATTTGCTACTCATAACGAAGGAGATTTTTCATGGCACTCATACTTGCAGACTTAACACTACCCCTTGATCCCGGTGGATGGATCGCCTGGATTTTTGTCGGTTTGATTGCCGGCTTCCTTGCCAGCCTGGTTATACGTGGACGTGGCTACGGTTGCCTGCGCAACATCATTGTTGGCCTGATTGGTGCAGTCATCGGTGGACTTATAGTAAGCCAGCTAAATCTAGGCACGTTTCGCTTCTGGGGAAGTGTACTCGTCGCCTTCCTTGGAGCATGCATCCTGGTTATAATCCTGCAGGCGTTTTCCTTCTCCCGAGGCAGAGACAGGAGAGAAAAATACTAGGTAAAGGGATTATAATGCACCAGAAGGCCCTGCGAAGGCCTTCTGGTGCATTATAATCCCTTCAGATACTCTACCAGCTTATCTCGTTCCACCTTCACCTGCTTCCTCTCCGCTTCCAAACCCTCAGCCGGCAAGTCTTTTGTCCAGGTTTTGCGCCCTTCAGTAATGGTAACAAAGTTCCCAGCAAGCTCATCCTCACCAATGAGGATAATAGAGCTTGCACCGGAGGCGTTGGCCTGTTTCATTTGCGCTTTGCGACTTCGGTCCCCATAGCTCATCTCCGCTTTTATGCCTGCCCGCCGCAGTTGGGCAATGACTTGCACGGCAGCATCTTTGAGTTCAGGCGTTCTCTCAAAGTAGACGACAAAGGCACGCAGCGGCTCCTCTGCGGGAGGCTTGACGCCCTGCTTCTTCAGCTCTCGCGAGATACGTTCCACTCCAGCCCCAAAGCCGATGCCAGGAGTCGGTGCCCCACCCAGTAGCTCAGCCAGGCCATCGTAGCGCCCACCACCGTTTAAGGCTTCTGTTCTGCCACCTGCAGCAGAGAGAAATTCAAAGACGGTACGCGTATAGTAGTCCAGGCCACGGACGAGGAGCGGGTTGAGTGTATAGGGTACATCGTAGATGTTCAGGAAGCGTTGCACGGCTGCAAAGTGTTCCCGGCAAGGCTCGCACAGGTAGTCCACAATCTTGGGAGCAGCAGCGATTTTCGCTTGATCCTGTGGCTCCTTGCAGTCCAGCAGGCGCAAGGGATTCTTGACGAAGCGCATCTTACAGTCATCACAGCACTCATCAAGCAGCGGACGATAATAGTCCTTGAGCCGCTCGATATACGCTGGACGGCAGTTTTGGTCGCCAATGCTATTCAGCTCGATACGGATACCTTTGAGACCGAGTTGCGTGTAGAACTGGTAGAGCAAGGCAATTATCTCAGCATCAATGGCAGGGTCGCTCTCCCCCAGCGCTTCGCAACCGAACTGGTGGTGCTCTCGATATCGGCCTGCCTGTGGCTTTTCGTGCCGAAACATAGCACTTATGTAGTACAGCTTGACAGGCTGCGGCCATTTGAAGAGGCCGTGCTCAAGATAGGCACGCACAACACCTGCTGTCCCTTCCGGGCGCAAGGTCAGGTTGTCATACTTACCCTCTTTGTCGGGACGGTCGTCGAAGCTATACATCTCTTTCTCGACGAGATCAGTCCCCTCACCAGTGGTGCGACGAAAGAGTGAGGTCTCTTCGAGCATTGGTGTCTCAATGCGTCGATAGCCATAGAGTTCTGCCACCTGGACGGCTGTATTCTCGATCAGCCGCCAGTAAGACTGCTCGTCAGGTAGTATATCGTTGAAGCCTTGTAAAGCTCTATATTGTTCAGGCATGTTATAATCCTTTGGGGTATTTCCGTAATGCGAGACTATTATAGCAGAATAGCTTTCAATCGGAAAGTCAGAGGCAAAGGCTTTATGTAACTCTTCAGGTCTACTCGCCGCCTGCAGCAACTCCTTCATCCCTATAGTGGGTGGGAGCTTTGCCGCCTGCAGCAACTTGCTCGTCCATGTGGTGGGTGCGGGCTTTGCCACCCCCAGCGACTCCTTCATCCCTGTGGTGGGCGCGGGCTTTGCCACCCCCAGTGACTCCTTCATCCCTGTGGTGGGTGGGAGCTTTGCCGCCTGCGGCGGCAAAGCTCCCACCCACCACAAAACTCTTGCGAACTGCCGCAGGCAGTGAGGAGTCAACAAGAGCGCGACCTCAAGAGTTACAGCTTTAAACTGTTACACAGAAAATTACCAATCGTCTTAGAGAATAGCGCATATTAAGCCAGGTAACTGGATACGAACACATCTCAAGTAATGAACTGTATACCGTCTCATTACCATTAAATTGACGAGTTAACATCAGGCAAATTCTTTGCTTACAGGAAATCAGTTAGTTATTGTGAGTACGAACGAACAAAGTGTGATAACATCACCACCAGCAAGCGAAAGCGAGATTATTAGAAAGGTACCGGCTAATGAAACCTCCTCGGCGAGCTCCGCTGGTAGCCCTAACAACACTGCGCAAGCACGGGAGAAGCGCTGGTATACACCCCTGCTTTCGCCACTCTGGCTGTGCTTGCTGGCAGCACTCATCATACGCACCTGGCTGACCGTGCGGACGCAGGGCATACTCGACGCTGACGAAGCGCTGGTCGGTATTCAGGCCCAGCAAATCTTGCATGGTGACTTTCCGATCTACTTTTACGGCATACCGTACTTTGGCAGCCTGGAAGCCTATTTGGTATCTATCCTCTTTGCCATCTTTGGTTCCTCTGTATGGGCATTGCGAGCTGTGGCCACTATCCTTTCACTGGTTCTGGTCTGTCTGACATGGTGGCTGGCCTCGCTCCTGGCGGAAGCTGCACGGCTACCTCTCTATGCCAGGAGATGCTTTACAATTGTTGCTGCACTGGTTGCGGCGATTCCACCCCTTTATGACGGCATTATAGAACTACGTACCTGGGGTGGGTGGATTGAGACGTTTGTACTTATGCTGCTGCTGCTCATCTCGGTATTTCGATTGACGAGTCGCTGGCGCGAAGGAGCCTCCAGCCGCGAGCTGGCGTTGCGCTGGGCTGGTATTGGCTTCATCGTTGGTCTTGGCATGTGGGTTTACCCCTTAATCGCTACGGCCATCCTGGCAGCAGCAATCTGGATCATAGCTGATCGCATAGCCGAGATCATCAAATTACGGAAGGACCTTGCCACAACCTCAGAACCAATGAAGATCAGACTTGTGCGATCTCTAAAGAGACTACTACTGGCTGTAGCCGCCATACCCACCTGCCTGCTAGGCTTCCTGCCCGGAATTCTTTGGGGAGCTACGCATCAATGGGAGAATATCATGTACATTCGTTCGCTGGGAGGCAGCTGGTCAAGACAACGACTGCATACCGTAGCACTGGTGGCCAATATGTACAAGACGTGTGTTGCACCGCGTGTTATCAGCGGCGCAACGCCACTTGAAAGCAAACTTCTTACAGCGATACACTCGCCGCTGCTTATCCTCGGCGTCCTGTGCATCTTTGCCACGGTTGCCCTTGTCGTCCTCTCGTTCGGATGGCACCATCCCTTGCTTCTACGCGCGCAACGCCTTGCTGCCCTACCAACACTTTTTGGAGCCTGTACAGCGGTTCTTTTTTGCACCGGTTCGGCTTCCGCCTCCATTCTCATTTCGTGTAATGATGACTTTGCCGGGCGTTATGCTGCACCCTTGGTACTGGCGCTTCCTTTCTTTTTCGCCACCACTTTCACCCTCGTAAGCATGTTCATTTATGAGAAAAGCAAAAGGCCAGTACAACAAGCAGAAGATGCGAATAATGCTACGCACACCCGGCTTTCTACAGTTACATCGCGTCGGCGTATTCCTGTGGTCTTATTGTTTACGTTACTGCTTACCTATCTTGGCACACAGGCCTGGACGTATGGATTAACCGACCCGGACCAAACCTTTCAATCACCCTACTGTACCATGGCACCGGCAAATTATGATCCTATCATTACTTATATGCAGCAAGAGCATATACATTATGCCTGGGCAACCAACTTGCTGGGCTACCCAATCGTTTTTAAGACCAATAGCAAGATGATTGTTGTTGATCCGTTACCGCTCATACATCCCGCTATTGCCATCCAGCGCATTCCCTCATACACCGATGCTGTTAAAAAGGCCGATCGTCCAAGTTTCCTGGTCTTTGTCAAACACGGCAATTCTCACCCATACCTGCTTCAACTTCTGGATGCAGAGCAAGTAACATACCGGGTCGCGTTTTTCCCATCAGAACCGGGGGTTGATGTGATGGTGGTAACTCCTTTGAGCCGTACCGTGTCGCCTTTCGAATCGAAGAGTTTTGATATCTTTTACTGTTCTACCCAGGGTTTGTAATAGGGGGACGATGAAGCACCCTGGCAGCTATAGAACCCAATGCCCCGTCAAGAATTGGGTGAGCAGGAAAAAGAGGATCGCTCCTGAAACCATCACGTAGCTCATGTGGAATGTCTGACTTTTGCCAATTCCGGCTAATATGATGAAAGCCGGAAACACTTCTAGCATATAGCGACCAGTCGATTGGAGGGGATAGAGTCCATTCCCTGCAACCGGGAAAAGTTGCAGGAAGAGCCAGAGGATGGCAGCATAGAAGCCGTAGGCCCAGAGGTTTCTGGGAAGCTTCCACGGACCGACAAAGCTCAGGACAATCAGCGCCAGTATCAGTAGATCTGGTATGAGATCGAGAAGGTTACGGAGCGATTGGAAGCTCAGGAAACCACTGCTAAGCTTGATGGCTTCGATTGAGTGGATGATGCCATACCCTGGCACACGCAGCTGGTGGTTCCAGTACGCCTGGGCATGCGAGAATGCAAGCGGGTCATGAAAGCGAATAAAGCAGTAAAGAGAGAAGAGAGCAAGCCCTGCCGGAATGAGCACACCTGCGAGCACATCGAAACGGAAGGTTTTCAAGCGAAACTGGTGCTGGTACAGATATTCATAGCAGAAGGGGACCAGGAGGAGCAGCCCTGCCGAGCGGGTGAGGGTCGCCAGAAAACCAGAAATGCCGGCCAGCCACCAGGAACCGCGACGCATAAAGTAGAAACTCAGCAGCGAGAGAAAAAGGAAGAGTGACTCATTGTAGCCTGAGGCAAAGAAGAAGGCCGTCGGGAAGACCGAGAGGTAGAGAACAGTGCGTAATGCACGCTCGTGGTCAAAATCTTCCTTCACCAGCCGGTAAAAGACGATGAGCATACCCAGACCTGCAAGGTTAGAAATGAGCAGGCCAGCAGTGAAGGGATTGTGGGTAAGCACCATAAGAACTCTTTCGAGTAAGGGATAGAGGGGAAAGAAAGCCGTTCTCCATGGTGCATCATAGCCTCGAACAGCTATACTCAGGTAATGTCCAGTATCCCAGCGGTGCCACGATTGCCACAACGTATAAATCTTAGCTGATTGCCATGCGAAATCCTTGAGGACAAATAATACCGAAAGGCAGGTGATGACAAAGAAGGCCAGGTGGACAGCAACATAAACGGGCATGACGTTCTTGAGAGCAGCATACCAGCTTTTCCACGAAGCCTTTGCTACACTGTCCTTATCAGGAACAAACTCTGGAGTGGAAGTGCTGGGAATAGATTCGGCAGTAGATGTGCTAACATCCTTGTCTGCAGGAGCATCACCCGTCTGAACAGCAGGTGTAGATAATCCTTGAGTATGGACAGAGGATGAGTTGTTGCTCCCCTCAGAGTAATTAGTGGAAGAAGGCATGGAATTGGCCCCTCTAGAGTTTTTCCTGGATCATTTCGATAACATCACTATAAAAACGCTCCCACTGAAAAGCAAGTAACAATCACGTGCCATTTTCCTAATGAACGTTATGGATTCTACCGCTACGGGGAGTTTGTTACAGGTAGAGCTTGCCAGACGTTTACAGAAACCCGAGCGCGAAAGCCCCCATGATTCATCCGGGGGATGAAGCGCCGTTCCTTGTTTGGAGAGGCGAGGGGAGCGAGCGGCGCAGCACCTTGCTTGACAGAGGGGGAGAAGCCTGTTAAGCTTGGAAGAGAGGTTCTAGTGCAAGAGAAAGCGTGAGGCTGATGGGCACAAAGCCACCCAGGGAGAGCAACCCCCCAAAACCGAAAACCCCCACGTTTCTGCTCGAACTGCCCCTGGTGGTGGAGCAAGGGCAGGCTTGCCGACTGCGTGCCCATCTGGAAGCTGGCCGCCAGCTCTACAATGCGATCCTCTCCGAAGGCCACAAACGCTTGCGCCAGATGCGGGCAGATCCAGCGTGGCAAGCGGCGCGTGCCATCCCTCGCACTCACAAGCAGGAACGGGCGAGCGCTTTCGCGGCACTGCGCCAGCAGTATGGCTTCAGTGAGGCCGCCCTGCATGAGGCGGTCAAAGGACTCCGCGTGAGCTGGATTGCCGACCACATCGAGGCGGTGTTGGCCCAAACGTTGGCAACGCGCGCTTATCGTGCCCTCGATCGCGTCTGCCTGGGTCAGGCCAGACGGGTGCGGTTCAAGAGTCGGGGACGAGGCCTCGGAAGTCTCGAGAACAAGCGGAATGATACGGGCTTGCGCTTTGTCTTGCAGAAGCCGGAGGAAGGCCAGCAGGGCTACCTGATCTGGAAGGAGGATCAGTTCGCCGCCAGAATCGACTGGAACGACCCGGTGGTCAAGCACGGCTTAGACCATCGCATCAAATATGCTCGCCTGGTGCAGCGCAAAGCCAGCAGTCCGAAGGCAGCAGGAGCCGATGCCCAGGGCTACCGCTACTGTGTGCAACTGGCGTTGGAAGGCGTGCCCTACCACAAGCCCAAGCACCCGGTCGGCAGTGAGATCATTGGCGCAGATCTGGGGCCTTCCACCATCGCGCTCTTTCCCCACAACGCAGAAGCCAGCCTCTCGGTCTTCTGCGAAGAACTAGCCCCGGATGAGAAGGACCTGCGGCGGCTCCAACGCAAAATGGATCGACAGAGGCGCGCGGCCAATCCCGACAACTATGACCAGAAGGGGCGCATCAAGAAGCAAGGCCAGAAGAAGCTCCACTGGAAAGCGAGCCGGGGCTACGAGAAGACCCGACGCAGAAAAGCGGCCAAAGAACGCAAGTTGGCGGCTCACCGCAAGAGTTTGCATGGCAAAAAGGTTCATGAGATCGTGGCAGTGGGCAAGACCATCATCCTCGAAAAGATTTCCTACAAAGCGTGGCAGAAGCACTACGGCAAAAGCGTGGGACTTCGGGCTCCAGGGATGTTTGTAGAACTCTTGAGACGCACCGTTGCAAGTACGGGCGGCACCCTGCTCGAAGTCCCCACGCGCAGCACCAAACTGTCGCAATATTGTCACGGCTGCGGCCAATGTGTCAAAAAGCCCCTCGCGCAGCGGGTTCATCAGTGTGCCTGTGGCATCGGGCCGGTGCAACGTGACCTGTATTCGGCGTTTCTGGCCGCCTACCTTGATCCAAGACAACCAGACCTCTCTCATGCCCAGTACCAGAGGTATTGGGAAAGTGCGGAGGCGCGCTTGCGGGTAGCATGGGAGGAGGTATTCCAACGGGCGAAAGAGGGGCAGACCTTGCCCCGAAGCTTTGGCATTCCCAGAGCCGGAGCCCGTCTGCCCAGAAGTCTGAACGAAGCCACACAAGAGCCAGCTTTCCTGCTCACGCGAGGGAGGTTGGAAGCGTGGAAGCAACGCTCAGAACCCCCGCTGCTTTAGCACGGGGTGTCTTCAGTAGAGAGATTAATCTGAATCATCATAACTCTGAAAAGGAAGTCTCAAGAAGGCAGAAACGAATGACAGCAACAACACAGGATATTCAAGTGCAATCCCCTTCAGTTACCCAACAGCAACAGAAGAATATCCCCTGTAGCACTCGCGAGCTTGTGCGAGAAGCGATTCTTCCCTACCTTGGCACACGCCTGGCGCTCGTTCTGATTGGCCTGCTGGCAGATTTCTACATTTTGCCTCTGATAAAAACCAATCCTATTCTCCCCTCGGCTCAGGCAAACATGCATTTCCCCAATCTCTTCTGGTTAATGTGGCTTCGCTTCGATGCCGGGTTCTATGTCGATATTGCTATGCATGGCTATTGGTCAGCCAGCACCTTGCATACGTACTCCAACTGGGCCTTCTACCCACTGTTTCCGATGTTGATCTATCCTCTTGGGCACCTGTTCGGGGGAAGCCTGGATGCCTTCGAACTGGCCGGGTTGCTTATCTCCAATGTGGCAGCATTGGTGGCAGTGAGCTATCTCTACCTGCTGGTACACCGCGAGTTTGGGACGCAGATCGCCTCGCGCACGCTGATCTTGCTGGCTCTTTTCCCCACCAGTTTTTACCTCTCGGCGATCTATTCCGAGTCGGTCTTTCTAGCCTGTTCGGTCGCGTGTATCTACTACGCCCGTGAACACCGCTGGTGGCTAGCTGGTTTGTGTGGTGGACTGGCAACACTGGCACGAGCACAGGGCATCTTGCTCCTGGTACCCGTTCTCTGGGAATACTGGCAGGTGCTCAGCGATCGCTATGCGCCACTTCCAGATGGAAACAGTGGAGCATCCACACGAGAACAGGCACGCCACTGGCTGTCTTCACGATTACGTGGGCCATTACTGGCGGCGCGGGGACTGCGAAACTGGCTCTCGCTCTTCGCTCTCGCGCTCATCCCTGCCGGGCTGCTGGCTTTCATGCTCTATGCAAAAATACAGACCGGCGACTTTCTGGCAACCTTCCACAATCAGAAATGGGGCTGGGGACGGCACTTTGAATTTCCCTGGCAGACACTCTCTGATACACTCACGCATCCACTGGCAGCCAACCCGATGGAGTGGAATTTCTGGCTGCTCAACCTGCTCGCAGCCGCAATCTTCCTCGGCTTCACAGTCTGGGCATTCCGTAAACTTCCTCTGACATATGCATTCTATACCCTGGTGATGGTGCTGCTACCAATCTCCACCAGTCGTTTGAACAGCGTGAGCCGTTACTACCT
>WNGG01002999.1_pt1 | contig 19088 bp, 21 predicted proteins | sample 5400661 | NCBI WGS metagenome assembly WNGG01 (sample SAMN13153372, study PRJNA577476) | soil metagenome | isolation source: 100 cm soil or saprolite under Garry oak tree replicate 1 | place: USA:California | collected 2016-06-15
GATCCGCTCTAGCTCGAGACATCTCCAGTGGAGATGGAGTCGATCTGCTCGTCATAACCGAAGGTGGGATAAAAGAAGAATCCCACAGTTTGGTTAAGGCAAAATCCGAATAACGAGAACCCTGTTATAATACTACGAAACCCAGCGGAGCAGAAGCTCACAACATGCTATCGAAAAAGGACCTGAACGCAATCCAGAAGGACCTCTCCCAATTCGACCGTGCCCGTGAGAGGGTCCTAGACCTTTCCAGAGCCGCCACGAGAATGGCATCATCCTCAATTCTTGAGATTCACAGAGGAGACCTGAAAACAGCCAACTCGACACTCGAACAAGCCGAGAAGACCCTTCAAGAGATAGAAAAGTTGTCCGCTGATGCTCCCGAGCTGCGGAGCTCCAACGGAGTCATAGTCGCGTTCCAAGAATATGTAGAAGCTGTCACTCTCCGGAAGGTTGCCCGAGACGAAGGGATAGTATCGATGGCCGAGTCTGGCGCCGATCACCGAAGCTACGTGCTCGGACTACTGGACGCGGTTGGAGAATTTCGAAGGATGGCCCTGAACTCCCTCCGAAAAGGTGACGTCGGAAAGGCAGAGAAGCTTCTGGACGCTATGGAAGGAGTGTACGATGATCTGCAAACCCTAGAACACACTTCTATCGTACCCACGTTCAGAGTCAAAATGGACGCGGCGAGACGAATCATCGAGACCACGAGAGGAGACGTGGTTACAGAAGTCAGACGCTTCTCACTCGAACAAGCCCTAGACCGGCTCGGAAAAAAGATAGAAGACCACTAAGTGGTTCTCGACCATTCCCTTGAGAAGGCGCGTCTGGAATTGAAACCCTCCCATCTTCTGACTCTCTACAAACTGTCCGAGATGGGCGCCACTGACAAAGAAGTCGTCTGCAGCACATCAGACGTCGCAAAAGGAATTGGAAGCTCTCAACAAACCGCTTCCCGCCGTCTAATAGAAATGGAGAAGCTAGGCTTGATAGAGAGAGCTCGCAACGGACGAGACCAGAAGCTAAGGATAACCGGAGATGGACTCCGACAGTTATCCGACATGTACGTGAACCTGAAGCGAGTCTTCGAAGCGCCCAAGAAGGACTTGATCATTACCGGAGCCGTCTTCACAGGTCTCTCTGAGGGCTCTTACTACATGAGCCTCGACGGTTACCGGAAACAGTTCATATCAAAACTAGGATTCGACCCCTTTCCCGGCACCCTTAACCTCAGAGTCAACAAGGAAGATCTCAACGATCGAAAAATCCTAGACACATACCCGTTCGTGTACATCGAGGGATTCGCCAACGAAAAGCGAACATACGGACCCGCAAAATGCTTCAGAGCAATGGTCAATGACGAGGTCAAGAGCGCGATCGTCCTCCCGATCCGAGCTCACTATGGCGAAGATGTTGTCGAGTTGATCGCTCCTGTGTCATTAAGAAAGCAATTCAAACTCGTTGATGGAGACAAGGTCCGCGTTAGGGTCCCGATATAACCCTAAGCCACGGACAATGCCTTTGCAACCCTATTCTTCAGCTTCGTACTACTATTGAATCCGATGGGTCCAAACCTTCGTATCCGGATAACCCGAATCGGCAACCCCTGTTTCCGGATAAGTTCCTTAACAGCGGCTCTTATCTCGTCTTGGTCGTAGCCAACACAAACGATATCAGGTTTGACTTCTTTGAGGATGCCTAGGAGATCAATTTCCTCTCTTCCCAGAATCGCTCTGTCCACCACTCGGAGGGCTGCAACGAGCTCCCTCCTTTGACCCTCAGGAATAACCGGACCCTTTCCTTTCCTTCGAAACACGGTGTTGTCGCGCGCGATTACTACGACGAGCCTTGACCTAGGACCGCCTTTTTTCTTGGATTCCTCAAGGAATCTAAGATGCCCAAGATGCAAGAGATCAAAAACGCCAGTAGCTAGCACTGTCTTTCCAGAGGGCAAGACCAAAACGGGATGAGCCTACGAGTAGAGAGAATAAGAACGCTTCTCGATAGGGTAAGAGGCTAGACACTTAGCCCCTTCTTGAGATCCCCTTTCGGTTCATATTTCAGCATCATCGCCTGTTTTGATGAGGCCTCTGGAGCTTCACCCTTCTTCGCCGTTATAGTGACAGGAGTGTACCCGCTTATGACCGCATAGACGAAGGAATCATCCCCTCTCTCCGTACAGTGTAGATGGAGTTTGTAGAGAGTCTCTGTGTGGGTAAACACCATCTTTGTTGTTTCGGCGTCGGTGATGATGACTCGACCGCCGCAGGTTGGACAGCTAAGTGTCTCTTGTCTTGCTATTTTGAGGCCGCAGTCTGGACACCAGACATCCTCGTCTCTTCGAGCAATGAATATCGACTGCCAAACACCGAGATGCTTCCTAGGACTGCACTCGTTCCACTCCGACATCGTCAGTCGTGTCACCCTAAACGCCCAAGCCGCCTCCTCTTTCCACTTGTTCACGTGCTCGGCTCGATCTTCGCAAGTCTTGTGGAAGAAGCTCCTCTCTCCTTCCTGGCTGAACGAGGCCGAGACGGGCTCGTCCCTGTGAATCGGCTTGCCACAGCCTGCACAATTCTCCATGAATCTCAACGATAATAGACATGGCCCACGATATCAGGGCAGTGTTACCAAAACAAATCCAGTCTAGCTAGAACTCAGCCAGCTCGAGGAATTTTAGCGCGTCAAGAAGACCCTCCGCATAAGCGATACACGCGAGCGCAGTCACCGGTTTCTGTTGGCCCAAATAGTGCTTGGCATCTCGTGCATAGTCCCTCGCAAGTTCCGAAACATAGTCAAGCTGAGATGAGGAAACCGTTCCAAGGTTCTTTTTAGTTTTCAAAAGTCGTAGTGACTCGGTCGTTGTCTCCAGATATTTGGCCGCTCTCTCTCCTGCGCGCTCCCTCATCTCAACGCCTCCAAATCCGCATCACCCGCCCCACAAAACGCCTTCAAGGCCTCAACCTCCATGAAATGAAGCCTCCCCGGAATCACGAAGGAATGAGGGATCTTCCCAAAGCCTTGGTTCTGAAGCTTTCCAAGTTTGGCCGATAACACGAACTGGTCCTCGGAGCCTATCCGTGCCACACCGATTCCCATCCAGCTACCGAGCGCTGGATCAGCAGTTACTAGTTTCGTCGCCGCTTCCCCTATCGTCAGTTGTTTCGACATCTCTGGTCTAACATCGAGAAGTATGAGGGTGTGAAGCCCTCTCGTCTTGTTATCACGAACAGTGTCCAGCAACGAACCTGGCACGCCAGGCTCTTGCGGTAGGGTTACAGACTTTCCAAACTTGTAGCTCTGGAGACCCGTAGCTCCGCAGACCGCAGACACTATTGATGGGCCATGGATGATCCTTGAAGGTATGCCTTTCCTCGCCAGTTCCAGTCTGATGGAAATGTGAGTCGTAGCAATCATCGGGTCTCCAGGCACCAGGAACGCAACTCTCCCCCTCTCAGCCGCCCCAACAATTTGCCTGCCTCCTTCATCCTCCAGCTGGAATCGATTCAATACGACAATCCTCTTTCCGAGCAGAAGCTCAAGTTTCTTCCTGTCCAAACCGGGCATGATGTTTGTGTAGAACTCCGCGAAAACCTTGCTCGAACGTCGAGCCTCCTCTAGCCCTTCGATAGTGAGACCTCTCTCATCGTTCAGACCCAGCCCGATAAAGGCGACACTCATAGCGAAGAAGAGCAGGACTGTTTGCTAAAAGCTCGTTTTCAAAAGCTCTAGCGCTGCCCTGTCCCAGCGCCCTTGGGCGGGACCTCAGGGGTTTTTCCCTGCTTGCCCTTCTCCTCCACGTGCCTCCCCTCCGCCTTAGCCGTTGTTACGGAGCTTGGAGCTTGTTTTTCAGATGGCTGGCCAGGCTTGAGCTTCAATTGCAGCAGCTTCCCTCGCAGGATTCCGAAGCGCGAGACTCGGAAGACTAAGCCTCGCCCCCTCGCTATCTCGAACGAAACAGTGTCCGATGAGATCCGTCTCCGTTCCATTTTCAAAACCGATAGATACCTACGGCTCCTCCTTCCTGACCTTGTCATGGTAAGTTCGATAACGCCGTCCACTATGCTCTTCATCTTCGCAATCGAGTCCTCCGGTATAGCACCTCTCGAGGCAGTCAGGATGAAGAGACCTCCAGTCATCTTCACTTTCGCTCCGACAGTCTGCAGGAAGTTGATTGCCTGCTTAGCTTCGACCCCGTTGAAGATCGGTGTGAGCGAGTCGAGAATGAGAGTCACAGGCGCATTCTTAGCCTTGGTTATGAACGAAGTGACCTGAATGTTGAGCTCAGTGAGATCCGACGGATCCCTGAGAGCGCCCTCGCCCTGCCCCGCAAGCCCAGAATAACAATCGATAATCCTCAACCGTCCCTTGCGGAGAGGGGAGATAATGTCCCATCCGAACTCTCCCATGCGAGCTTGAACATCCTCCGGAAAGGCATCGTATGACAAGAGGGCACATGGTCTCCCTGAATCAAGCTCCTCATGCAACAGCTCATAGGATAGAACACTCTTTCCACTACCTGGATCCCCGAGGAGCAAGAGACTTGACCCACGAGGGATCGGCCCTCCCATCATCTGCTCAAGATGCTCGAACCCTGCAAGCGACCTATCGTACCGCTTCAGGACAAAGATACCCCCAAGAAGAGAAACCACGCCGCCAACCACGAAAGGAAGGTAGCTTAGCGGAGAAGTCACGATATCCAGCCGAACCGAGGTTGCGACGCTCGGCCCAGTATTCCCGAAACCATCGTTCAGACTGTTAGCGTTAATCCCGACCGTCCACGCGCCACCCTGATCGAAAGTAGACACAGAGTAACCCGTAGGGGTATAGAAACCAAGACGGCTCGCGTCATAAACCGCAGTGAGGTTTGCCACAGTAGCTCCAGAAGGATTCTTCACCGAAACTACATACTGGCCAGTTGTGAGATATGCCCCCGTAGAGCCAGAGTATTTTATCCGGAAATAAGGGTAGACCGTATCCCCTGTCGAAAAGCTAGTAGTTGGAACGCCCTTGGAGTTGTAAGTGATCATAGCCTCGACAAACAAGTCGCTCTTCGTAATGGTGACAGTAACTGGAAGACTCGTCCCCGAGTTTCCATTGGTGTCTTTGGCGTGAACTATTATCGTCCAAGAACCAAGTGGGTCATTCATCAAGACTTGATAGCTAATGGAGTAGACCCCGTTCGTAGAGCTAACTTCGGGGAGAGTAAGTTGGCCGTTCGAAGGAGTGCCCACAGTTACCGTGGCACCGCTCACCGCCCCCAAAGAGTTCGTCACGGTAGCGGTGATTGTCAATGCCTCCCCCCTTTGGACAATTGTCCCGGAAGTTGGTTGGGACACAACAACACTCATCATAGCAATTACCGTGAACTGGCCGGTCGCAACGTTCGCTATGTTTGTCGGCGATGTCTGATTCACAGCAACATTGTAGACACCTCCAACGTTGGTTGCGACGGTGCCGTTCAACACGGTCCACGAAGTCGAAGTCGAGCTGTATTGGACAGATATGCTGCCCGAACCTCGATTGTCCGTTGATATTACCTGGTTTGATATCGCGGAACCAGTACCGTTCGGCTTCTGCACACCGATCGTGACCCCGTAGAACGTATTCCTCACCCCATTGGTGACAGCCACGGTGATTGTGACGCTATTACCCAAGCTCGTCGTCGATGGATTGATTGAGAGAGAATAAGGAGCGATACCCTGTACTTGGGTTACGAATGTAAGGACCGAGGCCAGCAACAGCGCTATCAAGATTACCGTTGGTCTCATCAGTACCTAGCCTCAACCGCCTGCGGCATCATCCACGGAAGGGCAGTGTCGTGTGTCGGGGAAGCCTTGTGTTACCACAACGGAAGCAGGCTAGGGACACGAAGAGGCTTTCTCTTGACGCCCGAGAACAGCACATGGTGTGACGAAGTGTCGGAGGAGAGCGTAAAACAAGCTCCGAATCGCGTTAGAGCTCCCGATGGATTATGGTAGAGAGATCTCGTCCATCATTCATCTAATTTGGAGTCGATTTTCTCCTCGGAAACGGTAACCCTTATTAGAAAAAGTCAGTGGAAACACCAACCTTTCGCTATCCTTAAGAGCTAGAAGCGCCTGAAACATTAGTGCTATGACCAATATTCCACACGAAAACTCACCGATAGCTCAGGATTTGCTCAAGTCCCCGAGCGTCGAGCGATGGCTGCGAGACAAGGAACCCAAGACCCGACAGAACTATCTCGGGGGCATGATCCAGTTCAGACAGCTCTCGGGGCTATCCCCGGAAGAGTTTCTCGACTGGGCTAAGCGCGTTGAGCCTGTAGAAGTGTTAGACCTCATCTCGAAAACGGCTGACGGGTTGAAGCCTGCCGCAAAGTTCAACCTTCGGATTCAAATGGGGAGCTTTCTACGCCATAGCGGTTTCAACAACTTGCCCAAGTCGAAGATTACCTACACGCTCCAGGACTGGCATAGGGGATACAAGAAGGAAGAGGTTCGGAAGCTCCTAAGTTTCCTTGACAGCCTTCCCCACAAATTGTACGTCTATGTTGCTGTCGAGAGTGGCTTCCGTATCCGAACCGTTCTCTCGATCAAATACAAGCATATCAGAGAAGATCTCGAGGCCGGAGTCGTCCCTGTTGCTATCAGGCTAGGACCCGAGTTTTACGGCAAGAAGAAATCAGCCGGATTTTCGTTTCTCGGGGAAAGATCCGTACAGCTCATCAAAGAGGGAATCAAGAACGGGATCATCAAGACAAAGGACGAATCCCCGCTAATCACCATTGAATACGCTGCCGTCTACGACGCGTTGGTTCGGGCCCGGGAACCAGGGAAAGCGAATCTCGACCCGAAAATACAGCCTAATCACGGCTTCAGGAAATATTTCGAGGACGCGCTCGACAGGGCAGGAATAGACGCGAACCAGAAGGCGATGCTTGAGGGACACTTCGCAGGGACCCGGCCCAAACACTATACCTCACGGGACTGGGACGAGCTGCGAAAAGTGTACCGTGAAGCCTATCCACAGATTGACGTTGACACGGCCAACCCTGAGCTAGCTACCAAGCTCGTTTCCCAAGATGATAAACTAGCAACTCTCGAACGCCGGATCGCTCAGCTCACCTTACAAGTAGAGCAGTTACTACAAGAGAGAAAGCGGAAATAAGAGAGAAGAGAGAATACACCTCTCTGAAAGAATAACGTCCTCACTACTACTTTTGACCGCTAGCTTCTTTGACGATAGACTGGGAATCCGAAGAGTATTGTCAGAAGTGTCGACGACTCACTTTTCAAAAAGATGAGGTCAAGAGACTCGCGGGTCCCGAGAGCCCTCTCAAACTGCGCTCGTATTGCCTAACATGCGGAAAGGTGAGCAGGGAGATTCCCTTCAGGCCGGCAACCAGATAGCCCCTAGGCCTACCATAGGCCCACTTCGAATATACCACAGCACTAGCTTGTTCTCAATGTATGTATTGCTCGGTAGCTTTCTGGGCTAGTTCTACTCGCTTCTTGCTGGATTCTATTTCTCTCTTAATCGCTTCAAGTACCTTGTAGCCATGAGAAAGGGGTCTGATCAGGCTGCGAATTATCACTCTCAGGGTACGAAACGCCCTGCTTGGCCCAATAACGGCGCCGCTGAGCCTCTCTTCTCTTCGCAATATCGGCGATAAGGCATAGTCTAAGGGTACGGTTAGGAAACGAAAAAGGCTTACCGAGAACGATTAGGGTATGAAAGAGAAGGAAGAGTGAAGGACACGGGAAAGGAAACAGGCAAGGGAATTTCCTACCCCTGAGGGGTCTAGGACCACTTCAAGCGGACCTAACGTCTGAGTGGATCAGAACTACCCCAAACTGAAAGGGTCATCATTTTAAATGAAAACCGTCATGGATTCTAACTCATGTCCTCAGGAAGCAAGCCAAAGAGGCCAACAGGTGCTCAGTTGCTTGGCGACTGGGTCGCTTACTTGATTGAAGTGTTTGAAGATGCCGTGCCCTATTTGAGGGGACTAGTGCAAACAAATGCGAAAGCGAGACTCCTTATTGCAGAGTTCGCCTCCCGTTCGAAGAGTGCCGACTTTTGGCGAGAGGCACTAACTGAATTGCCAAAGGAGGCAGCGGGGAATCTATTCTTCGCGTTCACCCTTCTCCCCGAATTGGGGCAGAAGCTGAGCCAGATAGGTAATCTGTCAGATGAAGAACAGGGAAAAATTCTCAAAGATATGAGCACGGTTCTGGAATCCTTAAAGGCGGCCAGGACAGGATTCAGGTAGCGATCTGATATGTTTCGGGGACCAGAGAAGCCGTTTGAGGTTCCGGTCGGAGGATTACCGGTCACTCAGTTGCTGCCTGCGATCAATAGCGACCTGAGCAACTTCTCTTTACACGCTCTGGCATCGGTCTTAGGAGCCTCCCCAGGACATCGCGCGATTCTTCCGCCTCCTCTAGTTTGGAAAGGCGAGAAATTCGACGTCAATGAGGCATCTTTTAGGGTCGGCGACTATCACGAAATCACGGTCAAGAATCAGACCTACATTGTTCACCGGACTTCCGAGAAAGAGTTCAAGATCTACCGTGTCATAAATTGAGTACTCCTCCCGTTACGGCAGGATTCCAATTCGAAAACAGGTTCATTGAGCACCTATCTACGCTTCGAACAGACGAGATGAAGGTCTGTAAACCAAAGATAATCTACCGAATCGAAAAGCGCGGGCTTATCTCCCGCAAAGAAAGGGTCCTGATGGTTCATAGAATATACGATCCTGTGTTTGGGATTTACAGAACCGAAGTAACGCCTCTTGATTAGAGGATTACTCGACAGTCCCGTAAAGATTAGTCTTCGAGAGTCTTTAGGCCAGACACTTCAAGAAGGCTCTGAGACTATTCACCCCGAGACTCTCTTAGAGGAGAATGAACTCCACGCGACGCCGATTCGCTTAATTATCGTGTTCTGCTAGAACCTGTCGAATATGTCTCAGCCTCAGCCTTACTACCCGCCTCAACCGCCAAAGAAATCCTCGACAGGGCTTATCGTACTCGTTGTGGTCTTGGTCGTGGTTCTAATCGCGGGGATTGGCGGTTATGCCGCCTATCAGCTCTACCAAGCCTCACCTCAGAACAACGGATCCGGAAGTTCAAACACCGGCTCCAACACGATAACCATATCGGGCAACTCACTAACCGAAACCGTTCCCATCAACTCTGACTCGACCGTTCAAATGTCGTGTAATTACTGCACCGTTACTTTGCAGCTAGGAGCCTCGACCGTGACGGCTGACCTAAACGTCTCAGGCGACTACAACCATGTAACTATCATTGGCGGCCAAGCAAACATCTCGGTAAGTGGTAACTACAACGTCGTCAATGCGCAACAGACGGTTGTCCTAAGCGTTCAGAACTCCGGCAACGGCAACACTATCCAGAGATAGGCTTTAGGGTCTAAAGGTCCTGTCCGGGCCAGTCTCTCCGCGCCCTTGCGCTTTTCCTTGCCTAGAGAAGGAAAGGAAAAACGAACGGAGACTCTTAGGGGTCTAAGCCTCTTCCCGCTAGAAGGTTCCGGGCGATACGATTCTGAACTGTAAAGTTACCAGTCATTCTCATATTTCCCCGAGTGCGACGACCAGATTCGCTAGCGTTGCTGTATTTCCACCATTGGAGAAAAACGCGAGGTAGAAATTATAGGTTGTTCCGGGTACTAGACCCGTGTCGAACCAGGCGATAGCAGTGTTGACGGTTTGATTTGCGACGGGGTCTGCGAAACCGCCTACGACGAGTTGTGTGCCTGTAGGAACTACACCAGCAGCGGGAATTGAACCTGTGGTGCGATAGATGGCAAGACCACCGCTGCCATTTGCAGCAGTTGAACCATAGGACAGAGTGAAACTTGCGTAAATACGCGAAGAGAGTTGGGGTGTGATGTTTTTTCCGAATCCGCTTGAAACTAAGCTGCCACTGAGAGTGCTGACTCCTGCTGTCTGATTGTTGGAAGCCGAGTTATTAACTGCCGAGAAGACACCGTTGATGATCAGCGCTCTGCTAGTGCCTGTGGGATCGTAGATGTTTAGATTACCGTTGCTGTCAAGCCTGAGGAAGATGCCTCCGATAGGACGGAGACTCATTTCTCTATCTCTATCGGATCTCCGGCCTGAGCTTGTAGTCTTTCCCGTTCTTGATGATCCTGTCTCGGAAACCGGCGAGGCTTTCAGGGTCGGTATCGAGCAACCGGGCTATCTCGGGTAGCTTGTCCATGTGCCTATCCGATACCTGGCTTAGAATGAGTGCCCGGTCCGGTTCGTCTAGATCCTTCCACTTGACGGTCTTAGCTACTTTGTCAATCTTGTAGAGTAGGGTAGGCTCGGCCGCCATCTGCCACCAGAAATAGGGCGTTTCGCTTTTGAGCGTGTCGAGCGCCTGGCTTGTCGGCTGCCCGTCGAGATCTTCTAGTCGACGGTTCAGGCTCTTTTCCTGTTCGGCTAATGCTGATTCTTCGGTCCCCAGTTCGTCGCATAGCTTCTTGAACGCTTCCGCGTGTTTCTTGTCGCCTACCCCGTCGAGCTCTAGCAATAGCTTCTCTTTCTCAGGCTCGTTCAGGCTCTCCCAGGTATGGCCCTTTCCACGTAGCGCGTTTGCCGTTCTCGGAATATCCGTCCTTTGGAAGCTCTTAGTATGGGTCTTGAAAAGGTCGGCTATCTCGGGCCGGATAATCTGACTATCTTCAGATTGACTATCTTCGCCGGGGTTGCCGTCTACCTCCGGATTCTCCCCGGCTTCGGCCTCTTCCCGTGTCGGAGGGGTCCGTTTGACTTTCAAGCCTGCCGGTCCATATCCGGCTTCGACGTCGACAGATCCTAGCCGTTCACGGTCAAGCCCTGCCCCCTGTAGCAGGAGGTCGCGGAAGCTCAAGCCCGTGTCCGCGTGGGCTTTCTGTAGCTTCTCATAGTCGCCCGGCGATAGTTTGATGTTCAATTGTTTTCTTGGCAAGTCTCTACCCACTAGTGGGTAGTCACTTCTATTTCAAGCCTCCAATTTTTCGTACCCCCCCGCCTTTCCTAGTTCTTGAGAGAGAGTTTAGAACCGTGAAAAGAGGAGAGAAAGGAGAGAGAGCTAGGGGTAGCAAAGTAGAAACCTAGATGGAAATGTGTCGGACACCTCGGACACGCCGGACACTTAGCGCGACCGGAATCGACTACCTGAACGTCTACCCGGCCGGGCTACTCCCCAAGATGTTACTTCGCATGGTAGACGAACTCAGGTAGCCATGGGTAGCAAGAGGCTACCTGGAGCTAAAGGATGAAAATCGCGGAATCCGTCCTAGAGCTGCTAAAGCTCTAAGTTGCAGATTTCGCCTTATCGGCCATGTAGGCCCGGACCAGGGAGATCAACACGTCGCAAGCGCGAACCCCCGAGTTGTCTACGTGTTCGCGGAAATCGGCCCAAAGCCTGCGATAGGCTGCAGGAATATAGAAATGGAAATCTTCCGTTTTCGGATCAGGCTTCATTCTAACCGTACAGAGTTCGCCGGTTCGGATAAAGGCTTTCCCCGGATAGCCGGGCGTCCGAGCATCAGCTTAGAATCCTGAGCGTGGAAGAATGGTAAGATAAATAATCGTTACCGAACTTTTGCTCTCCCCTACAGAAAACAAAGAGGCTGTCACTTTCGAGATCCGGAAGAGGCGCAGGCAAAGATGGACAGATTAGCCGGAGACTGGCAACCGTTTTACCATGATCTCGACCCGTCTATTGCCCTTACGTGTCAATCTCCATATCAGGCTAGGCTGTCGGGGTCGAGTTGAAGGGTCGAACTCGCCGGTCCGTTCGACAAGTCCGTTCTTTTCTAGCCTTTGGAATTGCTGGTATAGCTGGCCGTGATAGAATAGCGGGTATTGCTGGCCGCGATAGCGGAAACCCGGATAGTCTCGGGTTATGCTGGCTACGGAAAGAGGTCGAGGCGCTTTAGCCAGCGAGTCTAGTAACTGAAATTCATAGAGATCCTGGGGCGCTCTCCGGGGGCCCGAATAGACATAGGCGCCCGTGGGGTAGCCGTGGAAGAATAGCAGAAACCAATCGATTCTTGCCATTTCACGCTTAGAAATCCTAGGCGTGATCGTATACTTAGACCATTCGAACATTCTACTATGAGCGATTCGAACCTGAGAGTCCTAACCGCGTTCCGCGTGGGCCCTGTCTCGGTCGCGGTTACTATTCCGAAATCGTATGGGATAGAGGTTGGAACCCGGCTAGTAGTCACCCGCGACGAAAAGGGCAGTATTCGCTATCGTCCGTTGCCCCCTGAGAACCTGGAAGATCCTGAAGAGGTTCAAGCGGAGAAGCCAAGAGTTGAATGATCATAATGGCCCACGCGGGCTAAGGGCGTGGGCGCAGGCGCAGCCGTCAAGCCCTCGCGTTACCAAAGGATTGACTACTTTTGAGTAAGACGGTTTCAAGTATTAACGGTTACTCGACCAGCACGCCTACCCAGCAGGCTACCACGCTCGCGGATAGTCTGATTATCCCGGCTACCCTATGCCTGAATCATTTCGTAGGATCTGACGGGCTAAGGCATCAATGCGACAAGTCTCTCGACGATAACCGACAGCACAGAGAGAGGGGGCCCCACTATTGCGAGAAGCATGGGATCGGAGAGGCTTAGAGCTGACCGAGACAATACAAGCCGGTTACGCTCTCGACCGCGCGATCCCGAGATGCCCTGGTTGCGGCTGCTTTGCGAACGCGAACGGTTGCCTGTCCTGTCTTAATCCTCAGGGTATCGTAAGATACCGTTGCTACAGGTGCCGTTCTAGCCTGGACGGTTGGCCGTTGCAGGCCCGGGAGATCCATATTCGGAATTGTCGAGGCGTCTCGACTTGATTACTATTCTTTCACAGCTTAAGCCCTTCCGGTTTGTTCTAGTCAAGCCACAGGGAAAGGAAGCCTTCGAGCCGGGCCTACCTGGTTACGGTTTCGGCGATCCTAAGCTCTTACAGCATTTGAAAGAGAGCGGTAACTATGGGGTTTTGGCCGGGCATGAATACGCGCTCATTGACACGGACGATCCAGAGCTAGAGGCAGAGGTTAGGGCTAAGCTACCGGCAACCTTCGAGGTTGCAAGCCCCGGGCATAACGGGACACATTTCTATTACCGTTGTCCGACAGTCGAGGCAAGTAAGACTATTCCGGTTCTCGACAAGACCCGCGAGAAAGACAAGTGGAATATCGGCCATGTACGGATTGGCAACGGGTATCTCATCGGTCCAGGGTCCACGCACCCTAACGGGAAGCTCTATCTTGTAAAACAGGCTCGTCCATTCGCAGAGATAACAGAGCAACAAATCCGGGCCGTTCTTGCCCCTTGGCTTGCCGAGAAATTAGCTAGGGCGGAGATCGAGTACGGGAAACAACTCGGATTTGAGCTATCCTTCCCTATTGAGGAAATTCTGAACCTTTCACAGTTTAAGCGGAGCGGAAACACGCTTCAGGGCCCGCACCCAGTACACGGCTCGACCACAGGCACAAACTTTCACGTTGACACCCGCAAGAATGTTTGGTACTGTTTCCGTTGCTGCGCTGGCGGCGGACCCCTGCAATTACTCGCGGTTCTTGAGCGCGTGATCGATTGCGACCAGTCCGACCAGCTCAGGGGCGAGGATTTCAAGCGAACCCGCGATATTGCCTTGGCCAAGGGCCTAATCGAGAAGCCTAGCAAGAAGAAAGGAAAGGAACCCGGGCCGGAAAAGAAGAGAGAGGAAAGGCGGAATCCTTGGAAGCCGGTAACCTCCCCTATACCCTGCGAGGATCCCGCCGCCCTCTTCAATGCCCTAGTTGAATGGCTGAAACGGTACGTGGATTTCAAGGATCAAAGGTACTATCAGTTATGCGCCGCCTGGATCTTTCATACGTGGCTTATCGAACGCTGGCGCTCGACAGGCCCACTTTACGCCCTAGGAACGATCAACTCAGGTAAGACAATCCTTCTAGAATGTCTCGCAGAGACAGCTAACCGGGGCATACGAGGCGGATCTATGACCGTTGCGGTAATGTTTCGCCTCAATGACGCTTTCACGCCCGCCCTATTGATCGATGAGGCCCAGCTCTACAACCGGGAAGAATGGGCCGAAACCCAAGCCCTGATCAATGAGGGATACCGGAAAGGCGGCGAGGTTTGGCGCTGCGAGACTGGACCCGAAGGAGAAATCATTCCCCGATCCTACAAGGCATACGGGGCGAAATATTTTGCGAGCTCTAGCCCGCCCTGGAGCGCGCTTAACAGCCGCGCCTTAACCCTGCACATGAGCAAGAACACGCGGAAGATAGAGGAAACACTTACCCCGACGTTCGAGGCCGAGGGCCAGCAATTCCGCAACCTCCTGCAAGGATACAGGGACAAGTATCTCGCGGCCCCAATGCCTGACGAATACCCCGAACTTGAGACAATCAAGGACTACCGGACCCGCGAGATAGGCAAGCCATTGATCGCGGTTGCCCCGGAAGGCGAGCCGAGACAGGCAATAATCAGTTATCTAAAAACCCTCGAAGAAGAACACCAAACCGAAGAGGAAACCAGCTATGAAGCGGACCTGATACGCGCCCTCGACGCCTGCACGCCTTTAGACGGCAAAGTAACCGCAAGGGACGTACGAGACAAGCTGGCGGACGTCCTAGGCGAGGTTGAAGAGACTGTTAGAACCGGGGACCTGGGCGGCGAAGTACTAGTCCGCAAAGTCAACGAGGCCGCCCTACCGAAACCCCGTACAATAATGGGGTTACTGACAACTTTCGGGTTCAGAAAGACCCGTTGCGGCGGGAAAAGCCTTGCCGGGGTCCTTTGGGATCAGGGGCTTCTCGACAGTCTCAAGCAACGGTATGGGGTTGTCAAATGATCGGTATCCTCGGTTTCGTCGGTATTGAGCGTGAGGGAAACCGACGATACCGACGATACCGACGATATCCTTGGGGACTATCACAATGACAAATCCACAACAAACCCCGACCAACCCGCTAGGCGTCAGATTGTATCTTAGCAAGTCAATGACGAGGAAGGTAGGAAAGGAAAAGGAAGATTGGGACAAAGTTATCGCGTCGATCGAAACCGACAAACCGCCCGGCCTCGACACGGTTCAAGCCCTAGCCCAGCTATCCGAAAGCCTCGACACTTTCCTTAGAAACGTCAAACTGTCAAGTCAGGAACTCTCAACCCTGCAACCCGAGAAGCCCCAGGCTCCAACCTTGGCGGGCCCGGCGATTGATCTGTCCGCGCTGGATCCTTTGTGGAAGCCGAATTCGAAAGGCGGACATTGGGTATTCAGTGACAAGGCCCCGGCGCTCAAAGCGGTGTTGCTGGCAGCGCCGAAGAACACGCTAGAGATTGACGGCCGAACCTACAAGCTCTCAGGCGATACCCAGCAATTCGTTACGAGATGGGGCTCGAAAAAATGAGGCCTCGATCGCCGGTCCGAGAAAACGGAGAGTTTAACCAAGCCGAAGCCTCATCAATGATTCAGGCGGAAGAAACGGTACAGGTTCCACGGCAAAAACTGGAAGAGATACTAGAAGAGCTGAGACGCCTGGAAGAGAAAATCCGCGAGATTCGCAAGGCTAGCGTCCTCTAATTCTCGGTGTTTCCACAAAGGCTTATTAGAAATTCGGCCGGGACCGAGCCTTCGGCGGGTTCCGTGGGCCCGTAAACCAGACACTATTCCGGTCTAGTCGGGCAGCTCAGCCAGGTAGAGCAGCAGACTCTAAGGCTGAAGCTCTTAACCTGAAGGACGAGTCCATCCGACTCGCCCGGGGAATGGTCGAGGGTTCAAATCCCTCCGGGCCCGCCACATGCAAAGAGGCTTTGTACTTGGGGCTCAGCGTTTGCTAGTGCACAGCCAAGGAGCCGGGAGCACTCGGGATGTCAATTCAAAGTAGCCCGTTCGTTCAACGCCTAATCCACTCCTACATTCGATCCAATGTTGTGATTCCCGTCAGATTTCGAGGTTTGAATATCAGGATCAGACCTTTCTCATACGATCCAGTTGTCATGTATTCTCTCCTCATTAGAAGGATTTATGGAAACGTTCCAAGAGGATGTTCAGTTGTTGATGTTGGTGCGCATGTCGGAATCTTCTCACTGTATTCTGTTCTCTCCGGTTCCAAGGAAGTTTTAGCTTTCGAACCCGAGTCCCGCAACTTCCAGCTCTTGCACCAGAACTTACACTCCAATCGTCTCCACGAGCGAATTCATTCCTTCAACATGGCAGTCTGGTCTAGCGAAGGGGAACGAACACTCTTTACATCTCGAGGGTCAGCTTTTCATGGGTTCTTTCCCGATAAGCTTCACGCGGGGGGCTTTGAAAAGGTAAGATGCATAGGAATTAACACCATACTAAAGCACGTCGAGCCGCCGGTCCTACTCAAGATAGATGCTGAGGGCTCCGAGTACGAAATCATCGAGCATATGACAAACGAGAACCTGGAAAAGTTGCAAAGGATAGCACTAGAATATCATGTCAGCAACCCTGATCTAAGGGACCGGCTTCCTCATCTTCTAAGATTCTTGCGCACACGAGGGTTCACGGTTTCTCTACGACAGGACCAACCAATCCTAATCGCTACCAAAGGCGTCTAGACTCTAGCAACATGACCATGAGCCCTTCATGAAGGGTTTCTCTTCCGAACGGTTATAGACCACGAGGACATAATCACTCCCGTGCAGACGACAAACACGCCTCTCTCAACTGACCTAGTCCGCGAGTTCGTAATCGCGGGCCATGGAAATCTGGAGAAAGTACGAAAAATGCTTGCGGAGAAACCGGATTTACTCAACGCAGCGTACGCTTGGACCGAGACCGATCATGAGACCGCGATTCAAGGCGCGGCCCAAGTGGGCAGCGTTCCCGTTGCGGCGTACCTGCTCGAAAAAGGAGCGCCTCTCGAAATCTGTACCGCGGCTATGCTCGGACGTAGCGAAGAAGTGGAAAAGCGAATCAGAGAAGACCCTCACAACATCAACTCGACGGGAGCCCACGGAATTCCGCTCCTGCCCCATGCTGCCTGGAGTGGCGACCTCGAACTTGTTCAGTACTTGTTCCTAAACGGAGCAAAAACCGGATCCTCTTCCGCCCTCCACAATGCAGTTACGAGAGGTTACTATGACTTGGTCGTCTGGCTGGTCGAAAACGCGAGTCCAGACCTCAATTCGAAGAACTTTCAGGGAAAGACGCCGCTATCGGTTGCCATCGAAACGAAGCAGGAAACCGTTGCTCAATTCCTAAGAGGACGTGGCGCCAAGGAATAATCGGCCATACAATCTCGAAGGTAGTAGACAGTCACGTTCCGGCGCGTTGCATCAGAGGTCAGAATTATCGATTGAAACTTCGCAAGTCTGCCGAGAAGGGTCAAAGGCGACCTTCTTGCTCCAAACACGGACCGTACGATGGTCAATATTGTCCTAAGTGCTATGAGCGCGCCATGAGCGGCGACGCCACCAGTGAGACTGTGCCATCGAGCTAAAATAATCCCCCGTCTTCAACTCATCTCCCAGAATAGTGATTATCCCATTGTCCCATCCCCCAATGGAGCATTGTCCCGCCTTGGACACTTGCTATGGGAAGAGATAGTGAGATTGTATTGAAGTCGATCGCTCAGGACCCTACAGTAAGAATCCTTCCGGATTACTCCAAGGACTTTGAGACTCTAGAGAAGATGGAATGGGCGTTCTCGAAAGGAGATGTTGATTTTTTCAGGTTGGTCCTCGACGGTAGACCGAGCCTGCTACTCCGAATACATGCGGTATGCATGCTGGCGGATATGAAAGATGAAAGGGCGGTTCCGGCACTCTGCGGGACATTGAAGGCAGATCCAAGCCCACTCGTGAGACATGAGGCCGCATTTTCCCTCGGCCAGCTGGAATTCAAGTCCGCAGTCCCTTGCCTCATAGAAGCCATGGCGAACGACGAGAGCGTCCTCGTAAGGCATGAATCAGCGGTGGCTCTCGGGTCTATCGGGGAAGAGACAGCTCGCTCGGGACTAATCGACAGACTGCGAGACCCGGATGAGGATGTACGATTGTCCGCGGAGGTTGCGCTGGCAGATCTGGACTTTCTACAACGCCTTAGGGCACGAACCAGCAGGCGGTAGATGCCGAGTATCACTGTTGAGCAGCAACGATGAAGGCCTAGACGGTCTACAGGAAAGCGTGTCTCTCAGGATACCTAAGAAACAAGGAGAGTATGCGATCCAACTCCTCACGAAACTGAAACTACTAAACAGAAAGCTTGCACCTCAGATAGTTGACGATGTGCTTCATGTTCCGCTATCCCGGGAGCCGCAGCCGGAAGAGCGGAGACAGCTTGACAAAGCCCTAGGCAAACAGAGTCTATCACATGAAAAATTTCCTCCTAGATCACAAACCGTTGGCTCGCTGGAGCAAGTTCTAGCGCAGAAACTACCTTCGAGCATCATTCCACTCGTATCAAAATCGTTCGATATTATCGGGGACATTGCAATAATAGAACTATCCCCTCCAGCAGAACTCTACGAAAAGAGCATCGCCGAAGCATTGATGAAAGTACACAAGAACGTCAAGACGGTCTACTCAAAGGCCGGACCGATCACCGACAATCTGCGATTGAGGCCTCTCCATCACGTCCTCGGTGCCGATCGAACCGAGACAACTCACAAGGAGCTAGGATGTCGCTTCAAGATCGACATTTCGAAAGCTTTCTTTTCTCCGCGGCTATCTGCCGAGCACAAGAGGGTGGCCGAACAGGTCCGGCCCGGTGAGTGCGTGGTAGACATGTTCGCTGGAGTGGGACCGTTCTCGATACTGATCGCAAAACGATTGAACGACGTACAAGTCCATGCCATCGATACCAACCCCGAGGCTGCCAAGCTGATCGAAGAAAATGCGAGAATGAACAAGGTCCAAGGCAGGATAAAGGTATGGTCCGGCGACGCGCGAGTCGTCGTCCATGACAATCTCTCCAACATAGCCACGCGAGTGATAATGAACCACCCCTCTCAGGCGAGGGAGTTTCTCGAACCGGCTTACAAAGCGCTTAGGCGCGACGGAGGAATCCTACACTACTACACGTTCGCAGAAGGATTAGACAGCGAGTCAAA
>WNGG01005214.1_pt1 | contig 19084 bp, 15 predicted proteins | sample 5400661 | NCBI WGS metagenome assembly WNGG01 (sample SAMN13153372, study PRJNA577476) | soil metagenome | isolation source: 100 cm soil or saprolite under Garry oak tree replicate 1 | place: USA:California | collected 2016-06-15
CGCGTGTCCAGACCACTTTCACCGGAGCGTTGGCGACTTTTGCGACGTGCACCGCTTCGACGACGAAGTCTGAGGCAGGATTTGCGCGACGGCCGAAGCCGCCGCCGAGAAGCGTGGTGTTGATTTTGACTTTTTCGGGTGGAAGGCCGGCGACTTTCGCGGCGTTGGCGCGATCGATGGTTTCGAATTGCGTGCCGGTCCAGAGTTCGCAACTGTCCGCGCGAAGATCGACAACGCAGTTGAGCGGTTCCATCATGGCGTGAGCGAGGTAAGGAACGTCGTATTCAGCGGTGATGGTTTTCGCGGCGCCAGCAAGGGCTTGCGCGGGATCGCCAACTTTTTTGGCGATGTTTCCGGGAGTTGCGGAGAGTTTGGAGAACTCTTCCGTCATTTTGCTAGTGGAGAGCGCCGCGTTTTCTCCGTGATTCCAGTTGATTTTCAATTTGTCGCGGCCAACCTTTGCGGCCCAGAAGCGATCGGCGATGACGACGACACCGGACGGAATCTGTTCGACGGCGCGAACACCGGGAACTTTGAGCGCATCGGCCGAATCGATACTGGAAACCTTGCCACCAAAGGTTGGCGGGCGCGAGACAACGGCGTAGAGCATGCCGGGGACTTTTACGTCGAGACCAAATTGAGCGGTGCCGTTCGTTTTAGACGGAGTGTCGAGGCGACGCGTTGGTTTTCCGACGAGCGTAAACTGCTTCGGATCTTTGAGTGGAATATTTTGTGGCGGCTTGAGTTGCGATGCGGCGTCCGCGAGAGAACCGTAGGTTGCCTTCTTGCCTGAAGCAGGGTGAATAACGACGCCCTTTGCGACGTGGCAGCTTGCGGCAGGGACATTCCATTTCTGAGCGGCTGCATCGACGAGCATGATCCGCGCCATCGCGCCCATTTTGCGGAAGCGCTCCCATTCAGAAGGAGTAGTAGTGCTGCCGCCGGTCATCTGAACGCCAAAAGCAGTGTGATTGTAGGCGGCATCGACAGGAGCCGCTTCGACTTTGATTTTTGACCAGTCGGCCTCGAGTTCTTCGTTGAGAAGCATTGGCAGGCTGGTGTAGACGCCTTGCCCCATTTCGGAGTGATTAGCAATGACGGTTATGGTGTCATCAGGTGCAATGCGAACGAATGCGTTGGGGGCGAAGACTCCAGCACCCGCAGCGGCGAGTTCACGCGGACCTGCGCCCAATTCCGGAACGTATGCCGCGATGCACAAGCCGCCGCCGATCGTAGCTGTGGTTTTCAGAAATTCGCGGCGCCCAAGAGACTTAGGCAGTTTTACGAACGTGGAGCTCACAGGCGTGGAGTTCATTGGCGTGGGTCTCATTGGGCCACCTTCGCTTTCGCTGGCGCTGCCGCGAGCTCAGCGGCGCGATGAATTGCCCGCCGGATGCGTGGATACGTTCCGCAACGGCAGATGTTGCCAGACATGGCCTCGTCGATATCGTTGTCGGTAGGCTTGGGATTTTCTTTGAGCAACACGACAGCGCTCATGATTTGCCCGGACTGGCAGTAGCCGCACTGTGGGACGTCAATTTCGATCCACGCACGCTGCACGGGATGCGAGTTGTCCGAAGAAAGCCCTTCAATGGTGGTGACGTGCTTGCCTTCGACACGAGAGAGCGGGGCGACACACGACCGGATCGCGTGACCGTCGAGATGGACGGTGCACGCTCCGCAGAGAGCCATGCCACAGCCAAACTTAGTTCCAGTCAAGCCGAGAGAATCACGAATCACCCATAAGAGTGGCGTGGACGGATCATCGCCGACGGAAACGGGCTTGCCATTGAGGATGAAGGAAGTCATAGAAGGCCTCCGGGATGTGCAGTGTGAATGACTGAGCGGGCTTAACGGGGCGTGGTCCGAAAGTCTCCGCAGGAGATTTCTATTGGAGGGCGACGGCGGAGAGAAGGATACATCGAAAATTGCCGACCGGCCAACGAATCTAGGTACGGGAAATGCTTTACTTCTTAAACAGATTCTCGAATGCCTGGCGAGCGTCGAGCGGGCGGCCGGGTGCTGGCTCCGGGACGGCAATCTGCGCGGGCTGTTGGTAGGAGGTCGGAGCGGTGTCCTTTTCGACAGTCGTGCGGAACTCATAGAACTTGCAGTTGTTCTTGCCGTCTTTGGGAGTGATGCGCTCTGGAATCGGCTGCGTGCATTCAAACTGCGCGCCGGAATCGAAGAAGCGGCATTGCTTGCAGCAGTGGAGTTCGGCGTTGCACTTGGGGCAGGTACTGCTGGCGTCAAAGCCAGCGACGAGAACCGCGCCACAATTGGCGCAACGAGCACGGGTGACCGTGCCGACCGAGCGAGCGAACAGAAAACTCGCGTTACTGCGGACCTACACCTATAGACATGGAAAAGGGCGGCTCTACGTATTGCACCCTGGTTTGTATCCAATCGGATTGCTACACTTGGCGCCGCAAGCGGTACTTCCCTAAAATTTCCGGTTCAGAAGGAACTGCCGGCATCCAAGAGCAGAAGATGGGACAACCTTGTTTGTAACTCTCTGGGAATTCGAAGTCAAGTCAGGAAGCGAAGAATTGTTTGAGGCGGCATATGGGCCGGAGGGAGCGTGGGTGAAGCTGTTCAGGCGAGATAAGCGGTATCTTGGCACTCGGCTGCAATCGATTTAGAGACGCGATTTCTAAAAGCGTTGAACTAGAGAAGCGCGGCGAGCATGCTCCGGCGGTGGAACTATCGGATGAAGCGATCGCCGGAGCGATTCGAGATGGTGATGTTCGGTGGATACGCACCTTGTGTCACCATGCAGCAATCATGTCCAGATCTGCTGAAGATCGGGCGTCAGCTAAACGCTATTACGAACAATCCCTCGCCTCGGATCCTGAAAATGCCAGAGCACTGTATGGGTTGGCAGCCATCGCTCTCCATGAGAATGATTTCGTAACCGCGCGGCAATACGCAACAAGATGTCATATGTCAATGCTTCGAAGTGACGACGAGATATTGAAAGCGGGTCTGCTCGATTTGATTGAGAAGAATTGGCCCGACCTTGCAGAGAAGTCAGGAGGCCATTGATCGACCCGTGTTCGGGCGAAAGTCTAGCAGCGGCTTCATGGATGAGGATGGTTACGGCGTATTCCAATCGAGAGCGTAGATTTCCTGGATGCTGGCGTCGCGAACGAGGAGTGGAGATTCGTCCGGCGCGAGCCCAGTCCAGTTACCGAAGGCTCCTCCGGCCGCCTGAAATCCTTTCAGACTGAAGATGCGCTCCAGTTTACCGTCGGTGATTCGCACGCGGAAGTAGCCTTCCTGGTTATCGAGGATACCGTCAAAGTAGAGATAACGTGCATCCTTCGACCACACAGGATAAGCCACGAAAATTTTAGCGAGCTCGGTCCATTTTTGTGAGGTGAGATCAAAGAGCATCAGCTTTAAAGAATCGAGCGTAATGGCCGCGATGAAGCGTCCGTCTGGAGACCATCGCGGAGAATACAGGCCATCCGACCCTGGTAACTTCGAGGCGTTTCGCGTCTTGAGATCGAGGAGGTAGACTGCTGAGCCCTGGTTGTTCAGCGAATTTTCCCCAAAAGCCAATGATTTGCCATCGGGCGACCAGGTTGGGTCCGCCAGATTGGTTCCGGTGCGATAGATCAGCTCAGGAGCTCCACCTTCGGCGGGAACGAAATAGATCTGCCAGGGCTCGCCGGGAGGATGACCAAAGAAGGCTATGTGCCTGCCATCTGGAGACCATCGCGGCAGGTACGCCAGCATCGGAGAAAAAACGAGTTGCAGCTTTTGCGTTCCGTCGACCTTGCTTCGCCACATCGTGCCATCCGACGCATCGTTATAAGCGACCCACTCACCGTCACGAGAGAAGTCAAGACCCATGGCGGAGATTCCCGAAAGGTACGGCGCGTAGTGTCCGGATTTGGAATCATAGCGGAGCAATTCTCCGCGGGGCCGCCAACCCTGGACAAATAGTTTCTTGCCATCGCGACTTGGGACGGGATTACCAACATTCATCGGTCCGGTCGTCAACTGCACCGGGTGATGCGTGTTGGAGCGGAAAAGGCCACCATGTTCATTCAAGGCCCAAAGATTGGCGGTATCGTCGCGTTGCGCCTGGAATACGAAATATTTTCCGTCGGTGGTCCAATTACCGCAGCATTCGTTGGGTGTGGTATTCCAGCCCGGAAGCAAGGCATGAAGATTGCTACCATCTACTGAAGCTTGCCAGATGGATCGATCGTTCGTGCGAGGATCGTTTACTGTGAAACGTAGTGTCGATCCGTCACGCGACCAGCGGAGATCGCTAGCGGTTCCGGCAGTGGTTAAAAGCCGTCGTGGCTCGCCACCGTCGCTCTTCGCCAAGAATATTTCGTTCCCCTTGCCAAAGACAAGTTTCGTCCCGTCCGGCGACCACGCGGCAGAGTGGCCATCCAAGTTGCCCAATCGTCGAGGCGAACCGCCAACCACAGGGACGCTCCACAGAGGGCCGTCGAGGGATGTGCCCCGAGCGGTGTTCATCAAAAGCAGAGAACCATCGGGCGAGATATCGAAAGTGTTGGCGAAACCGGTATCTTCCAAGGAGTTCGGAACTGGAAATGTCTCACCGCCATTGACAGAAGTTTGCGAAAGCACCGATTGGTTTTCGATAAAGTAGATCCGCGAACCGTCCGTAACGATATCTGATTTTGGCCGGTTCGTGTTGGTGAGCCGAACAGTTCGTAGTGCGCCGAGCCTGAGCGACGCGAATCGGTATCGCGAGTCAACTGCTTCAGGTCATCTCGGAGTTTCGAAGCTCTCTGGTAACGGAGATCAGGATCTTTTTGGAGCGCGCGCTGTATGATGCGATCCAGGTCCGCCGGCATTTCAGGATTCAGTCGTCCAGGCGGCCGCGGAGCACGATTTAGAATTGAGTCGAAGATTAGACCCGTGCTCTCGGCATGAAAAGGCGACGCGCCGGTGGCCATTTCGTACAACACCACTCCGAACGAGAAAAGATCGGTGCGTGGGTCCAGCTCCTCCGCCCTTATCTGCTCAGGCGACATGTATGCGATGGTACCGAGTGTGGAACCGGCACCGGTGAGACGCTCCGCCGTAGTGTCGCCGCTCCATTGGTCCGAACTCGTCGTAATTTCGATTGACCCGGTTCCCGCTTCCGAGCGCTTGGCTAATCCGAAGTCCAGAATCTTGGCGTGTCCTCGTTCGGTGACGAAAATGTTCGCCGGCTTGATGTCGCGATGAATAATGCCCTGAGCGTGGGCAGCATCCAGCGCGTCAGCAATCTCGACCGCCAGATTGAGTAATTCGTCTGTGGGAAGGCGTTGCCCAGAGATGCGATGCTTCAGCGTCATGCCGCTCAGAAATTCCATGGCAATGAACGCTTCACCATCCTGTTCACCAATGTCGAAAATTGTACAAATGTTGGGGTGATTCAGGGCCGAGGCAGCTTGCGCTTCACGCTGAAAACGGGCCAGAGCCTGAGAGTCTCGGGAAACTTCCGGCGGCAGGAACTTCAGCGCAACGAAACGGCGAAGGCGGGCGTCCTCTGCTTTGTAGACCACTCCCATGCCGCCACCGCCAAGTTTTTCAAGCACGGTGTAGTGGGAGACGGTGCGACCGATGATAGAAGAAGTATCTGCCACTTTGCTGGGCAGTCTATCTCAGCCGCTCAACTCAGGCAAACGTGTGAGGACATCCCCCGGTTTACCCAGTCTAACCTCCTCATCGCGGGAGGACCCGACACGAGGTTATCTGGAAGTCCTCGCAAAGATGAATTTACATCAGACAAAAAAACGGGAGAGGCCGGTGACGGGGAGGTCGGGCTGGAGGAATTTTTGGCGCGAACCGGCGGAGCGGAGGACGACTTCGGCGGCGAGGTAGCCGCTGCGGACGGCGCCTTCCATGGTGGCGGGCCAGCCCGTGGCGGTCCAGTCACCAGCGAGAAACAGGCCGGGGGTTTTTGTTTCTTGTGAGGGGCGCCATTGATCGACGCCGGGTTCGGGCGAAAAAGTGGCCGCAGCGTCCTTGATGACGGTGGCTTTGACGAGTTGCGCCTCGCGTGCGGCGGGGAGCGCCTGGCGGACTTCTTTCAAGCACAAATCAATTATTTCTTCGCGGGATTTTCTTACCAGGGCGTAGGACGCGCTGATGACCAATTGGAGATATTGACCCTGATCTGGAGTGGCGGGATCTTCTTTTCGATAGAGAGCGGTCTTGTTGAAGATCCACTGTGTTTGCGTGTCGAGCAACGTAATGAACGGTTCGTGGGTAACTTCCCGGTCGAACCAGAAGTGCACGCCGGTGATCGGAGACACTTTGAATTTGTCGAGATGCGCGAGTGATGGGTTGGCGAAGCGGATTTCTTTCGGCAAGAGTTCGGCTGTGCGGTCTTGAGGGAGCGCGAGAATGAACGAATCGGCAGATTCTTCCCTTCCGCCATCGAAGATAGCCCCTTTGAGAGAACCATTTTCGAAGTGCAGGCTGCGCACTGGCGAACGAAGGATGACTTCCCCGCCCTTTTTTTCGATGGCGATGCGGCAGCCTTCGTAAAGCTCCGCTAACGGGACTGATGGAACGCCCACGCGGTAACCGCTGCGATTGGCCAGGAACGCTTTCCAGAAGACGTCGATGCCGAAACGGGCATCGGTGCGATCGAGTTCTTCGTTGAGGGCGCTGACGAGGACGACTCGCCAGAATCGCTCGATGGCGGTGGACGTTTGTTTGTGGCGCTGCAGCCAGGCCATCATTGAGATGGGATCGGCGGCATACGCGTCCTTCGGACGGCCGCCGGCAAAAAGAATCGCGGCGAGCGCACGAGCGATAGACAGCTTGTCTGGATACGCGAGCGGCGCAAAAAAAAGAAACGAACCGGTCATGTGCACGGGGGCGGGCAAAAAATCCGCCTTCATGATGCCGGTCATGCCCTGCGGGTCGAGGAAGACCAGCCGATCGAAGAATTTTATTTTGTCGGCAGAGCCGACACGTTTATAGAAATCTTCAAGATTGGTGCAGCAGCCGAGTGTGACATGCTGGCAATTGTCCACGTGCTCGCCATTCGGCAAGACATAGGAAGTTGCCCGGCCCCCGAGGTAGGGCCGTTGTTCGAACAGACGTACGCGGCAGCCTGCGTCAGCCAGCGCGACGCCGGCTGCCAGACCCGCCAGCCCGCCGCCCATCACGATCACGTTTTTCGAGGACATTATCCCGAGTATGGCGCCCGAAGCGTGCGCGGGCAATGAAGATCATTCTTTCCGCTTTGCTGAGGCGGACGCGTTCGCCGAAAACATCGAAATCGAGCGATTCGATGCGCGCGAGCAGCGCGTTGTAGGTGTGCGCGAGAAGCCAGAGCGTCCCGCGGCTGTCGGTATCAATCAGATCGAGAAGTTCGGCGCCTTCTTCGTACATCTGCCAGGCGCGGTCGGTTTCGAAGCGAAGAAGCTCGCGGACGCCGAGCGTAGCCTGGCTTTTTGTGAAGTCTTGCGGAGAAACGTTGTAGCGCGCGAGGTCTTCGTCGGGGATGTAGATGCGGCCGAGTGCTGCATCTTCGTGGACATCGCGAATGATGTTGGTGAGCTGGAAGGCCAGACCGAGTTTTTCCGCGAGATCGAGAGCGCGGGGATCGCTGAAACCGAAAACGTGGGTGCAGGTTAGGCCGACAGTGCCCGCGACGCGGTAACAGTATTCGCGCAGACGATCGAAGGTGGGATATGTCTTGATCGTCAAATCCATTTCGGCACCGGAGATGAGGTCGTGCAAATAGCGCGCGGGCATATTGAAGCGGCGCATAGTGTCGACGAGCGCGGGAAGTACTTCTTCGGCGCCGTCAACGGGTGACCGCTGAGCCAAAGCAGAGCTGCCATCTACAGTGCGTCCACTGCCGGTGACGGCTTCATCGAGAGCGGCACGCCATTTTGCGAGGCTACGCTGCTTTGCGGCAACGTCTGTGCCTTCGTCGGCGACGTCGTCGACAAGGCGCATGAAGGCGTAGAGCGCAGCGAGGCCGTCGCGTTTGGGCTTTGGAAGAAGATAGAACGCGTAATAAAAATTGCTTCGCGCGGCGCGGGCGATTTGGTGGCAATTTTGGTACGACTGAGCGACGGATGCTGCGTCGGCGTCTTGTGGCGCGGGCAGGGCACCAGGCGGGGGGGGCACAATATATCGTGCTCCTACAGAAGGCGAATTGTCTTTTGCTGAAAACAATTGGCTGAGCAGGACGCGACCGAGCAGGCTGGCTTGCTTTGCCTTGCTGATCGCGGGACGGTAATTTAGTGTGTCGTAGCCCGACGCCGCGATGGCGTCGAGGACGGCCATGCCACCTCGGCTGAACATTTCGAGGTCGACGCGCAGCTTGCCTTCGACCTGTCGCGTCAGAGGAAAGCCTTCCTCAAAGAGCACGCGGGTCCGCGCGATTAAATCTTTCATCAGCGCAGTGTAGTTGTCGGAAAAACGGCGCGAGACGATGTCGTCTTCGCTGACGCCGTGCTGCGCAGCAATATCGAGCGGAATATAGATGCGGCTCTTTTCGAGATCGCGCGAAACGTCCTGCCAGAAATTTGCCAATTGCAGAGCGGTGCAAGTCGCGTCGGAAAGTTTTTGACGCTTTTCATCGCGATACCCGCAAAGATATAGAACGAGGCGGCCGACGGGATTTGCAGAGTAGACGCAGTAATCTAGAACGGAATTCCAGGTTGCATAGCGCTTGACGATTTGGTCTTGGCAAAAAGCTTTCAGAAGGTCAGCAAAGCCCTGCCTGGGAATATCCTTCACGACGATCGTCTCGCACAACGCGATAAAAACTGCGTGGGATGGCCGGCCTTCATAACAGGCATCAAGTTCCTGCTCCCACCAATTGAGCAATTCCAGAGCGCGCTGTGTGTCCGGAACCTCATCGCCCAGGTCATCCGCCCAACGGCAGTAGGCGTAAAGATTGTAGAAGTGCTGATGGAGTTCTTTTGGCAGCAGCCAGCTTGCGACGTTAAAGTTTTCGTAGTGGTGGGTTGCGAGCCAGCGCGTGTATTGCTGCGCGGCTTCCACTGAACAACGTGGCGCGGGAGCGTTTTTCGCGATTTCGAGTTCGCCTGGGCGCAACATCAGTAAAAGAGATTCCTCGCTTCGCCTGCCTGCGGCAGGCTCGGATGACGACTAAAAACGGATGCTATTTGAGTTTAGCCTAAATCGGTTGGCAAAAAATCACGGGCGGACGGCCAACTTGATTTCACCACTGCGCGATTTCATGCGTTCGAATGCCTGTGGCAAGTCGGCCAGGCGAATTTCCTCGGTCACAAAATCCTGCGCGGAAATATCGCCGCGTCGGACAGCTTCGAGGGCTTCGCGAATGAATCGCGGCGTGTGATGAAACGTCGAGATAATTTTAATTTCGGAATAGTGGATGGTTGCGGGCTCGATTTCGACTTTGGTGCCTGATGGCAGGCCACTGAAGAAGTTGACGACACCTCCGCGGCGAACCAGGCTCAGTGCGGTTTGCCACGCCGCAGGATTGCCCGCCGCCTCGACGACCGCATCCGGGCCGCGCTGATCTTCGGTAAGCCCCCGAACGGCCGCGATCACGTCCGGCGTTTCGCTTACGTTGATCGTTGCGTAAGCGCCGAGCCGGCGTGCAACATCGAGAGGTGCATCTCTCCGAGCCAACGCGATGACACGAATGCCACGCCGCGTCAGCATGCGCACGAATTTCAATCCGATGGGACCGCAACCGATGACCACGGCGGTGTCGCCAGTGCGCAATTCCATTTCGTGAATGCCACGCAGCACGCACGCAAGAGGTTCCACAAGGGCGGCACTCTGGTCGTCCACGGAGTGCGGCACCTCCAGCATATTTTCCGTGACGATACGACCCGGGATGCGCATGTACTCAGCATACGCCCCGTTGTTAAACAAAAGATCTTCGCAAAGGTTTTCCTGGCCGCGCCGACAGTGGTAACAGCGGAAACAAGGAGCGGAGTTGGCCGCGACCACGCGAACTCCGAGGCGCCAGCGGGCGTCGACACGTTTGCCAACAGCGACGACTTCGCCGACAACTTCATGACCAAATACGGCTGGCGGGCGAATCATTTTTGCGTGATAGCCGCGCTTCCACACTTTCAAATCCGTGCCATCGGTCAGCGCCAGGCGAACGCGGAGCAGCGCTTCATCGGCGGCGAGCGAAGGCACATCAATTTCCTCGATACGAAGATCTTCGCTGCCGTAAAGAACAGCCGCAGTCATTTTGGGAGGCACAACACGACGCGCCAAAGCTACGACTTCATCGATCGCAGCTGCTATCGTCTTTTTGGCAGAGGTATTCATTCGTGCGTAATCAAGACTTTCAGCGACTCGGACGTCGGGTTAGCGGCCAATTCCAGTCCTTCCTGGATTCTAGCCAATGGAAACCGGTGTGTGACGATTTCCATCACAGGCAGTTTCTTCTGCAGCACCAGTGCGGCCGCTTCTTCTTGGATGTCCACAGCGGCGCTGTAGCTGCCAAGAATTTCTTTTTCGTCTATCCCCACAGCCGAGACAGGAAAGCCAATCCGTGTTACGGGATCATTGGCGGCAAAAAGCAGGACACGTCCACCCGGACGCGCCGCAGCCAGAGCTTCTTCCACCACTGCCGGATGCGCTACCGCTACCAGAACCGCATCCGCACCCCGTCCCTCAGTTCGGGTCTTGACCTCTTCCACAAGCTTACCATTTGTGGGGTCAAAAGACTCGATTGCGCCAAGAGCCAGGCTTTTTGCGCGGCGCTCGGGCATAGGGTCGCTGGAATAGATGCGCGCGCCCACTAATTTGGCAACCATCAAAAGCTGAAGGCCAATCGGACCACAGCCGGCGAGAAGCACCGTCTCGCCCTCGGTCACGCGGGCCTTTTGCACGGCTTTCAGGATCGTGTTTATCGGCTCGAGGAAAGTAGCTTCTTCGAAGGAGACATTATCGGGCAGCGCGATGATGCCGTGGTCGGCGACCCACGGCATGGCTTTGACGTACTCGGCGAAGCCGCCTCCATTGGGAGTAAAGCCTGCAGTGAGACCCGTAGTCTTATACTGCTTGCACTGCGAGAAAAGTCGGCGCTCACAGTAAAAACATTTTTCGCACGGGATGTGGTGAAAGCTCATCACGCGATCGCCGAGACGAAATTTTGTGACGCTCGAGCCGGTGGCAACCACGGTGCCGGCAAGCTCGTGCCCGAGGATTTGCGGCGGTTCGACATAGCGCTGAAAAATTTTTTTGATGTCGGTGCCGCAGATGCCGCAAGCCGCGACTTTGATCAGGACTTCGTTTGCACCGACTTCGGGGATGGGGACTTGCTCGACGCGAACAACACCTTTGTCGCGGTAGACCCCCGCGCGCATGGTCTTGGGAATGGGGCCAAGGGCGCGAAGCGATTCACTAAGTGATGGAGTCGCGGTCATCGCGCAACTTCCTGGGATGAAACCGTCGGCGAAGCCGCCGCAATCTTGGCGATAAACCGCTCCAGAAACTCCGCCAAAGATTCCGCCGCTCGTTTACTCTGTTGCCCAAAACGAATCAAGGATGGAACCGAACGCGGTGAACCAACCACCTCGCCCAAAATCTTGCGAATACTCACATCACCTTCTTCCGTCGCCACTTTATTGAAGTCAATTGGAAGGTCTTCACCAGACGTATCACTGATAGCGCGGACCGCTACGACGCGCGCCCCAAAGGCGGCTGCTTCAAAGAGGATTTCTCCGCTTTCCATTTCTACAGCGTCTGCGACGGCGCCAAGGTTTTTTTTCTCCTCGGCCCGGAAGATCACACGGTCGGCGGTATAGAAAGTACGCACGCTCTTTGCTCCGGAAGCGACAGCGGAATCGACCAATGCCGGATCACAGGAAATGATTTGGTCCAGTTTCGAAGCCAGAACGTTCTGCGGCACAAGAAGTTCTCCGATCAGATGCTCTGGGCGCAAAGCTCCCGCCAAACCGCTCGAAATGCAGATGTCGACATCAGAGTCCCATATCACTTTTGTAGCTTCGATCCAGGCTTTTTTGCAGCCCATGCCTGTCAGGAGGACCGTTAGTTCACCTTCCTTCATTTTTGATGAAAAGCATTCGATGTCCGTGCGCTCCAGCTTTTGAAACTGGCGCAATTTCCGCCAGGGGGCGAATTCGGCTTCGACGGCGAATGTGACAAGGATGCGCATCAGCTTCTTTTACGTTAGAATGCCGGGCTCCGACCGGATCGGGACAAATTCCGACGTTACAAAATCAAGCAGCCTTGGCCTGATGAATCTTTTTGGCGCGCCGCGGCGCGATGTAACCGTTCGCTTCGTACCAACGGACAGCCCGTTCGAACGCGGCGGTGGCCGAGCCCGGCTGAAAACCAAGTTCACGCGGCGCGCGCGCGCAGTCTACAAACATCATGTGTTGCGCAATCTTCACGCCCTCCACGGGAATCTGCGGCTCGCGGCCGATCAGGCGTGAAAACGCCGTCTCTGCATAGGCTACACCCAGCGCCAGCCCGTGCGGGATTTTCAATGTGGGTGCAGGCAATCCGGTTATCTCCGCAAGCGTGTCCAGCACAGCTTTCAAGGTCAGATTCTGGGATCCGAGAAGGTAGCGCTCGCCGACTATTCCTCTTTCAGCGACGAGAATGTGGCCTGCGGCGCATTCTTCGACGCCGACAAAGTTCAAACCGGTCTCGACGTAGCCCGGCATTTTACCGTTCAGGAAATCCAGGATGATTTTTCCCGTGGGAGTCGGCTTCCAGTCCCATGGGCCGACAGGTGTGGTGGGCATCGCAACGATCGCGGGAAATCCGTAGCGCGCGGCATCAAGCACTTCCTTCTCCGCGAGCCATTTGGAACGCTTGTAGTGGCCGATCATCTCGGCAAGCTTCGCGTCTGTGGATTCGTTAGGCTGCTCGGAACGGTCCACGGCAATCGTGGCAACCGTGCTGGTGTAAATGAACTGTTCCACGCCGGCACGCTTTGCGGCTTCCAGAAGATTCTTTGTGCCGCCCACGTTCGAATCGTAAATATCCTGCGAGCGTTTGGCCCATAGCCGATAATCGGCGGCTACGTGAAAAACACGTTTCACGCCGGCGAGCGCGCGTTCAAGCGACGCCGCGTCGCGCAGATCGCCCGTGAAATATTCGAGCGGGAGGTCAGCAATCGCACGGTTGTTGCTCGATGGACGCAGAAGAACGCGGACATCCGCGCCGCGCGCCACAAGCTGTCTGGTGACGTGGCTACCAAGAAAGCCCGCAGCTCCCGTCACAAGAGTCTTCTCGCCGCTCATGCGTTTTCCTCGTAAGCGCCCGCGTCGCTACCCGGCAGAGTCACCGCGGCGTTTTTCTCTCGAGGCGCAACGTAAGAGGCTTCGAGAAGCGACGAGAAATATTCCCAACGGCTGCAACGGACCAACGACCGAATTTCGTCAAGCTTCTCCTGGAGTTCTGAGCCCCATGAAGATTCGATCGGCCGGCCGCCTGACGATACGATGAAGCCATCCACGCCGTAATTGTCCAAATACTCAAACAGCTCGCCGGTCTCGCATACCTGCGTCTGTGCGTTCACCGTTACGTGCGTGCAGACATGAAAGCCAGAAAGCTTTGCTGCGCGGATGCCTTCGATCACACGGCGGAAAGTCCCCGGCGCTGTGAACTCGTCATGAATTTCTTGGCGCCCGGCAAGCTCCACCGTAAGGAACAAACGAGGGTCAGGACGGAATTCGTGGATGCGCTGGCGAAGCCGAACGCCGCCGGTATGCAGAAACACGTTGCGCCCCGCTTGGTTGAGCGCAGCGGAAATGCGGCCAATGACCGGATGCTGCAAAGGCTCTTCGCTTCCAAGCCAGAGAATCGGCGCGGCAGTCTGCGAGATGATACTCGCCGGGATTTCCATCCCTGCGGCATTGGGATCCGACTCGGCATCGATCTCTTTTTGATTGGACGAGGAAAAAACCGCCGGGGAGAGATGAAAGATCGTTGCGCTATCGCGGTCCGCGGCGAACGCGCGGAAGATCTTGCTACGCAGAAGATCCAGACTCAACAGGAAGGGAAACTTCATTCGAGCTCTTAAAATCCGCTGCGCAGCCGGAATTCTTCCGGCCGGAATTTGAAGGCCCAAAATTCTTCCGCGTTGCGCGATTGGTTGTGAAACCGCGCCAACGCGTAAACCGGAAACGAATTGCGGTAGAGGTGATACTTCAAATAGAAAACGCAGGGGAAGCCGGTGCCCGTGAAGTCGTTTTCGTCCCACGAGCCGTCTTCATTCTGTTGTTGCACGAGATATTCCGCAGCTTTCGAAATAGACGGATCACCGGGATCGGCAGCGGCGAGCAATCCGATCAGTCCCCAGGCGGTTTGCGAAGGCGTGCTGTTACCCTGCCCTTTCGAAGATTCGACATGATAGCTGCGCAGCGATTCGCCGAAACTGCCGTCCGGCTTTTGTACAGCCTTGAGCCAGCCCACAGCTCGCTGGCAATAATCCTGCGCGGTCAATGAAATGGTTTCGAAAGAGCGTAGCACTCCACTTGTGCCGTAGACGTAGTTCACGCCCCAACGGCCGAACCATGAACCATCCTTGCACTGATCCTGCAAAAGAAATTTCACGCCGCGATATACCGCAGGATGCTCTGCGGGCCATCCGAAGCGTCCCAGGCACTCGAGAACGCGCGCAGTGACGTCCGCAGTCGATGGATCGATCATCGCGTTGTGATCGGCAAAAGGAATATTGCAGATGAAGCGGCGGTCGTTGTCGCGATCAAATGCTCCCCAGCCGCCATCACGATTCTGCATGCTCAGCAACCATTGAATGCCGCGGCGAATTGCGCCTTCCATCCGCTTTTCATCGGGAAACTTCACGCGCTGCAGCGCCATCAGCACAAACGCAGTGTCGTCCACGTCGGGATAATGGTCATTGCGAAACTCAAATGCCCAGCCGCCGGGCTCCGCGTCTTTGTTTTTCACCTGCCAATCGCCCGGACCAAGAATCTGTTTTGCAAGAATCCATTCCGCCGATTTCACGAGCGCGGGATGATCGGGCGCAACTCCGGCCTCTTCGAGCGCCACCATCGCGATGCAGGTATCCCACACCGGCGAAACGCACGGCTGCAAACGAATCGTCTCTGCATCCTCAATTTCGAACCGCGAAAATTCCTTGATCTCGCGCCACGTCAGCGGATCGTCCGGGCCGTGGCCCAGGGCCATTAACGCAAAAATTGAATTCATCATCGCAGGGTAGATTGCCGCAAGACCTTCGGTCCGCTCGATGTGAGCGAGCATCCAGTGCTTGGCTTCTCGCAACGCACGCCGCCGCAGGGGTTTCCACGGCAATTTTTCATAGATCTTCAATGCGCGATCGAGCGCGAGAAAGAAATTCTTCCAGGAAACGAGCTGTTCGCCCCAGTCAAATGCTGCTGCCTTGCGCGATGGATCCGTAAAGAGTTCGTCCACGCGCGCGTGTTCTGGCAAACGCCAGTCTGGCCGCAGCGCGCTCAAAATCGCCATCGGAATCACAATGCCGCGCGTCCAGGAAGACATTTCGTAAATGTTGATGAAAAACCAGTTTGGCAGAAGCATCAGTTCCGGCGGAATCGCGGGAACCAGTTCCCAGCCCAGTGCTCCGACCAGTGCGAGATAAAAGCGGACATAAGAGTTTGTGTGCTCCAGCCCGCCAAGTCGATGAATTGTGTCACGCGCAGCCGTCAGGTGTGGCGCGTTCATATCGTCACCGGCAAGCTTCAGCGCGAAATACGCCTTGCACGTCGCATTGAGCTCAGACGGGCCGCCGGGATAGAGGTTCCAGCCTCCGTCTTCGAGCTGCTTGCGGCGAACATAGTTGGCTAGCTTCGCAATGCGGACGGGATCGGCTTTGCCGAGAACAAAGAGGTAATAAATATAGTCCGATTCAAGGGTGGAGTCGGCTTCGAGTTCGCCTTGCCAGTAGCCGTCTGTCGCCTGCAAAGAAAGCAGGTGCTCTGCGCCACGCTCGATCGTTTCTGGAAGTTTTTGTGCCCAATCCTGCTCGCGCCAGGACGCTGGCGCAGCGGTAGTCGAATACTCCTCACCCATTCTGACGAGTGACGCCATCTATGCTCCCCCAGAGCAATAAAAACGAAATACCTCGCCGGACGCGAGTCCCCCGAGACACCCTTGGGTCGCCGCTAACTCCTTAATTTCCATATCGTTCCAGAGTTAAGGCGGACAGCTTGCGGGCCTTCGCCAGATACTAAAGTAAGTATCGCCTCATTTGACAGCACGGTCAACGCCCAAGATGTCTCGTTTTTTTGATTCGTCATCACAGTAAAACGGTAGCTGGAGATTCAAGAATGCGTTTCACGAGCTGAAAGAGTGGCTCAGGTAGCGGGTCTGTTTCCCGCTGCAGTACTGAAGGCTTTTGCCGCAAAAGCTGCGCTGGAAGCTGCATCCAGGGAGGTTGTGTAATTGCACCCTCGTCAAGTCCGCGCCGGAACACAAAAACATCCGCCCGATCGAGCATATGTCGCGCAGAATCCTTAAAATCGTCGCGCGTGGCGTCAAGCACCGTGACGTACAGCGAGGGCCTCACGAAATGCAGCAGCGAATTGCTTTCAACGATCACATTGAGGCCGTCTCTGCCCGCAGATTCTTCTACGCTGGCTAGAGCTTCTCGTAGTGGCGGCATTCCCTCTGCCAGGTATCCCTGCTTCGTCCGTAGCCAGAACGAGCGGGCAGCTCCGGCTTGCAAAAAACGTGCGCTGTCGGTGCTACCTTCTCCGCTCGATTCCCAATCGAGAGCCACAATGTGCTCTGTCGGAGCGCAATCGCATTCATGCCCGTTCGTCGCGCACACGCCATGTCCGTACTGAGTAATTTTTCCGGCGAGCCACTTCGCGTTGGGCAGTGCGGCGATGACGTCGCACACCAGTTGCGTTTTGCCAATGCTCCGCGTGTGCCCGCCAACAACGATCAAGCGGCACGGCAATGACTTTCGCGCTGGTTCAGGACTTGCCAAGTTTGGCCTCTAGCTGTCCTTCTAACTTTTTGATGCGCGCACCTAACTCCGGGAGGCGTGCGAACCACGCATACTGCGCCTTAAACCTGTCGAGCGGCCGGGCTGGAGTTCCCCACACCACTTGCCCGCTGCGAATCGTTTTCCCGGTCGGGATACCCGCTTGTGCACCAGCAACGGATTGATCCTCGAGCGTGCAATGGTCCGCTATTCCGACTTGGCCACCCACGACTACATGATGGCCCAGTACGCTCGATCCGGAAATACCGGTCTGCGCCGCAATCACCGTGTGCGCGCCGATTTGCACGTTGTGGCCGACGTGCACCAGGTTATCGAGCTTCACGCCTTCGGCGATGCACGTGTCGTCGAGCGAACCGCGATCGATTGTGGAGTTCGCCCCGATCTCAACATCGTCGCCAACCTCAACGATTCCCACCTGCGGAAATTTCCAGTGTCGCCCACCACCAAACGCGTATCCAAAACCATCCGCCCCCACCACCACCCCCACATGAATCTCGACACGATTGCCGATGCGAGTATTCGCATATAGTGTAACTCGCGGGTGGATCCGGCAATTGTCCCCGATCCAGCTTCCTGCGCCGATGACGCAATGCGCGCCGATCTGCGTGGATTCGCCGATATGAGCGTCTTCTCCGATTACAGCATAAGGTCCAATGCTTGCATTCAATGCGATTTTTGCCAGCGGCGCGATCACCGCGGTTGGATGCACTCCCGTCGCAATGATAGAAGCTTCGCGCAGCAGAGCGGCTGCCTTCGCGAACGCGACTTTAGCCTCTTTCGCACGAAGAATCGTTTTCCCCGTAACAGCAAGCCCCGGCGGAAGAATCACGCACGCGGCAGCTGACGCTTCGGCGCGCGCCGTGTGCTTCGCCGCGTCCACGAAAATCAAATCGCCGGACGACGCGCGTTCCGGCGCAGCCACGCCAGTCAACTCGATCGAACCCTTGCCTTCTACAACCGCGCCAATCGCGTCGGCTAAATCCTTCGCCGTATGCTTCATCACGCCCCCCAATCACCACCCGCGCAAACTCATATCCTGTCGCCTCAGAGAAAATCGTAAAGTGGCGGCTCACCCTGGCGCCGCGTCTTCCAACGCGCATGCACCCAGACCCACTGTTCGGGATACTTTCGAATAATCTCTTCAGTCACTTTCGCAAAACGCTGAGTATTTTCGACGATGTCGTGCTCAGTGTCGCCTGTTCGAACGAGTTCCAGCGGGGGTTCGAATCGCAACCGATACTTTTTTAGCGATTCGTCCCACACCGCGTATCCCGGCACAACCGCGGCTCCGGTGTGAAGCGCCACGCGCGCGATACCGGTGGTCGTGCAGGCTGGCACGCCGAAAAAATCCACGAAGACTCCTTCTTCGCGCATCGTGTTCTGGTCGGCAAGGATGCCGATAGTGCCGGCTTCTTTCAAGGTTCTAAGCATCACGCGTGCCGATTCGTTCTTGAAAATCGGCGCGTTGCCGGAGAGCCCGCGATAACGGTTCACCAGCGCATCGAGGCGGACGTTGTCCAGCGGCCTCGCCATGTAATGCAATGGATAGCCATACACCGCGTGCGCATACGACGAAAGTTCCCACGCGCCCATGTGCGCCGTTAAAAAAAGGACGCCCTTGCCGCGGCGCTGGCCCTCCAGAAAGTTTTCCTGTCCATCGAGAACAATGATCTCTTCTATATTTTTCCGGGTGTAGCGTGGCATGCGCGCAAACTCCGCCGCCATCCAAGCGAGGCTACGCACCATCCCTCGAATCGTTGCTTCGCGCTGCGCGTCCGTCCACTGTGGAAACGCGAGCTTCAAGTTAAACTCCGCAGTCTTGCGTAGCTTCGGCGTGACGGCGAACAGTATTCTCGCCAGGCCCACCGCTAATGCACGAGCCAAGGAACGCGGCAACGCACTCGCCAACTTAATCACACTCCACACAACCGCGTACGCGAGCCGTTCCTTCATCGCTGGACATTATGCTAGAAGTATTGACCGCTTTGCGGTCATCGTTAAAATTGACGGCTTAGGGGTCATCGTTAAAATTATCGCCTAGCGGTCATCATTTACTACGCTTCGAGGCTTGTTCGAGAAAATCAACTGTCTATGACTTCACAACCGCCCGGCGAAATCACTGCGACACCCGCGCAG
>WNGG01003007.1_pt1 | contig 19068 bp, 17 predicted proteins | sample 5400661 | NCBI WGS metagenome assembly WNGG01 (sample SAMN13153372, study PRJNA577476) | soil metagenome | isolation source: 100 cm soil or saprolite under Garry oak tree replicate 1 | place: USA:California | collected 2016-06-15
CGCGGCGGTGATCACGAACTCGTCCTCCCGCGGGACCCCGTGCTTCGGTCCGCCGAGGCCCGTGACGATGTTCCGCAGCTGTCGGTCGTTCATGTCGAGGCACCGCGGGAACAGGACCCGCGTGGGATCGATGTTCAGCTCGTTCCCGTGGAAGATGTGCGCGTCCAGGATCGCGGCGACCAAATTGTTCGCGGCGCCGACCGCGTGGATGTCGCCGGTGAAGTGCAGGTTGATCTCCTCCATCGGGAGGACCTGGGATCGCCCGCCGCCCGTCGCCCCGCCCTTGGTGCCGAAGACAGGCCCGAGGGAGGGCTCGCGCACCGCGACGAGCCCCTTCGTCCCGAGACGATTCAGGGCCTGCCCGAGGCCGACCGTGGTGAGGGTCTTGCCCTCTCCATATCGGGTCGGCGTCGTCCCCGTGACGAGGACGAACTTCCCCTGGCGGGCCTTCCGAGCCCGGTCTACCGCGGTGAGACGAACCTTCGCGATGGATTCACTCTTCAGGACGAGGTCGTCCTTGCCAAGTCCGAGGTCCGCGGCGACATCGAGGATCGGGCGCATCTTGGCCGCCTGAGAGATCTCGATGTCCGCGACCATTACGGCAGCCAATCGCAAGGAGGCCAAAAGGATTTTCTTCGTCCTAATGCGGCCCATCATTTCATGAGCAGCGCGCCTCGCATGGACTTGAGCCGGCACACCGGACCGAAGTCGAGGAGGCCTTCCTTCTCGTCAACGCCGATCACGCGCGCATCGTCAATCGGCGTGCGGTTCAGGATCGGCGAGAGATACGGATACGAGGACACATCGACACCGAGGGCGAGAGGACTGAAGGCGGGCAGGACGACGAGGCCCTCCGTGACGAGGAACGCGGGGACACTGACGGTCGCTCCGAGTTCATCTTTCAACTTCACCGCTGGATGCTCGTGTCCCATGATGATCGGATGGAGGGTCGACACCTCCTCGTGTCCGTGGACGATCGTGTACCCGCCGACGTCCGCTCGGGCGTTCAGCGGGAGGTTCAGATCCCCGAGGATCGTCGCGAGGTAGTTGTCATGATTCCCGCGGACGAGCACGGGCTTCGCGCGGTCTCGGATGAACCGAAGGACCTGCTTCACCTCGACCCATTCGTCGACCAGGTTCTTCGAGAACTCGTGCTTGAAGTCGCCGGCGATGATCACCTGTTCCGCCTTCGTTCGGTCGAACATCTGTCCGAGGCGTTCGAGGATCACGCGGCGCTGGAATCGCGGGATCGAGACGCCCTGCTCCGCGAGCGCCCCTTCGAATCCGAGGTGGAGGTCCGAGATCACGAGGGCCCGTTCGTCCCGCAAGAGGAGGGCGAAGTCCCGCGTCGCCTCCACGCCCTTCGCGATCTCGAGGCGGTCCATCGGGCCGGGTAGCCGGACAAACGAAATAAGGTTGGGGAACGAGGCGACCATGTTGCCCAGCCGCCAGCTGCTCCAGGATCCGATGGGAGTTCGATCGCGGTCGTTCGAAGCCGAACAGGAACACGTTCGAGTCAAGGACCGCCCTGGTCGGCGTCCTCGGTCTTCCGGACGTGCTCACGGAGTTTTGCGGCCGAGACCCGGCGGCGCGGTCGTGCATCGAGGGCGGCCCAGGACGTCGGGCGGCTTCGATCGGTCCCGCCGAATCCGGTCCACCAGGGGACCAAAGCGGGCGATAATCGCGGCGAATGCATTTGGTTCGGAAGCCTTTATGTGAGGATCCTTTCTCTCTGGACCCCGTGGATTCCGAGGACGCCTCATCGCGGCGATTCGCCGTCGCGGGAGCCGCGCTCGCGGGTGGCCTCGTCTTCGGTTTCGTACTGTCGAGCCTGTTCCGGTGGTCTCCCTATTACTGGCAATGGCTCGCGTACCACAATGGGCTCGTCGCCGCCGTGATCACGTATCTGCTCGTGTGGGCCTCGGACGAGCAGCCTCGTCGGAGGCAAATCCGACGTCCGGCACCCGAGGTCCGGATTTTGGCCTTGGAAGCCGCCGACGTCGAGTCGATCCTCTGATCGGAGGGGAATGAAAAACGGGAGCTCCGCGCCAGCCGCATGACCGGGTGGAGCTCGAACGGAAAAGGGTTCGAACGCTCTGCTGCCGTTCCTGACTAGAACCGTCGCGGCCGGCGCTTTGCGAAACAATCTCGGCAGTAGACGGGCCTCGCGGGGTCCGGCTTAAACGGAACCTGCGTGGCTTGGCCACAGTCCGCGCACACCGCGTCATACATCTGACGCGGGCCGCGGTCGTAGCCGCCTCGTCTGCCGCCTCTGTCTTCGTCCATTCACTACCTACTATCCGAACCCTTGAGGGCACGGATGAGCGGCTTACAGGGCCCATCCTTATTAAAGGTGCGCACCCGGACCGCACGCCCGAAATTGAGGGAAACGGGTGCTCCATGCTAACGCGGATCAGAGGGCCGTAATCGCCGCGCGCACTCCAGTGAGCTGACGGCGCAGGTCGCTCCCCGCCGCGGCGTAGTAGGCCTCCACGGCCGTGGTGAGACGGGAGGCCGTCCCCGAGGACCGGCGGGGTCCCATGTACTCGTACACCTGGCGGGAGCGTCCGTCCCGATCCTCGTAGTGCCAGAAGTAGACGTAGTCCTGACCGTGCACCGCCTTCACGCGGAACCCGCAGCCGACTTGCATGCGAGGGAGATGGTGTTACCCTTACTTAAGGGTAACATCCAGGTGGGCGAATCCGACGTCGACCCCGGCGGTAGGGCATTCCCGATTCGGATTCAAGAGCCCGGATGGCCTTTCGCTCCCGATGGTCGCCTGTCCGAGGTGCGCCGGCACGATGGAGGACGGGTTCCTCGGCGCGCAGAACTGGCCTTCCGGGATCCAGTGGTTTCGGTCGAAGAACTTCCTCGGACTCCATGGAGAGCCGATCGGGGAGAGTGATCGCACGCAGATGTCTTGGCTTTCGGCCTCCCGCTGTTCGAATTGTCGTCTCCTCCTCGGCTCGTATTGAGAACGTGATATAGCCCTCCGCGTCTATCGGCCGCGGGATGCACCTCGCGGTCCTCGCCGACGTCCATGCGAACCTGCCCGCCCTGGAAGCGGTCCTCGCGGACGTGGACCGGGTCGCGCCCGCGGGGATCTGGGTCGCCGGCGACCTCGTCGGATACAATCCTTGGCCGAACGAGGTCCTGCAGATCCTGCGGGACCGCCGGACGAAGGCGATCCGCGGGAACCACGACCGGGCCGCCCTCGGCGCGGAGACCTTCCGCTTCAACGAGCTGGCGGCGGCCGCGATCCGATGGACCCGGATCCAGATCACGCCCGGGAACGTCGGATATCTGAAGGACCTGGGGGACCGCACCCGGACGACGATGCCGGAGGGCGTCGTCGCCATGTTCCACGGGAGCCCGCGGGACGACGACGAATACGTGTTCCCGTGGACCGCGGACGAGGCGCTGGTCCAGAAGGCGGGTGCGCCGTTCGTGATCCTGGGCCACACGCACCTGCCGATGGCCCGCTCCTTCCGGTCCGGCCTCCTGGTGAACCCGGGGTCCGTGGGCCAGCCGAGGGACTCGGACCCGCGGGCCGCCTGGGGGCTCCTCGACCTGACCCGCCGCACCTTCGCGATCCGTCGCGTGCCCTACGACATCGACGCGGTCGCCACCGCGATCAAGCGCAACGGCCTCCCCACGGAACTCGCGGATCGCCTCTACACCGGTGTATGACGCGCGGCGATGGCGTCGAGATTCCGGATCGTCCGTCAGCGCTGCTCGACCCAGTGAGGTCGGAATAGGGTGAGGAGTCCTACGGGGAGGACGCTGAGCAGGAAGGCGAGATACACCCACGCGGCCGGTGCGCTCCAATTTACGTTTCCCGAATACCGGGCGATCGCGACGAGTTCCAGCAGGGCGAACGCGGTGTATCCTCCGGCCATCGGCCGGATTCGCGAGACATCGTTCTCGCGGTTTGCATGGAGCGCGGCAACGCCAATCCCGATGAGCCAGGCACCGATGGCGCGCGCGGTCAGGGTCGTCAGGGTCCAAGGCCATGATGGCGCGATGATGTCCGGAATCGCAAAGAGGCCCACTCCGAAGGCGAGCATCCCCGCGCCCTGTCCCACGACGAGCGCCCGCATCCAGATCGCCGCAGGGGGCCCGCGAGGCGGATCGCCTCCGGGCGTTCGGATTTGGAGCCATCCGATGAGGAGCATGACCACCGGGACGCCGACATAGATCGCGAGCCAGAACCACGCCGCGCCTTGGGCGCTTTGGATCGGACTCGAGAAATTGAACTTGCCGAAATGGAGGAGGGTCGCCACGAGAGTCAAGGTCGTGAAGAGCCAGATCGCAGGGACGGCGACGCGGGCCTTTGCCCAGATCGTTTGGCGAGCCGCGATGACCTCGACCGGGACCGCGGCCCAGTACGCCGCTCCGAGGAATGCGGCCGTGAGGGATGGGTGAATCGTCCACGCGAAGTATGTGTCCGTCTGTTCCGTGAAGACGGTCAACTGCAACCCCGCGAGGAATACCAAGGTGCTGGCCGCATACAGGAGCCAACGCATCGGCGCGATCACAGGCCGAACGACCGGAGTGGGACCTGGTTGCGACATGAACAGCGCCGCGACGCACACCTCTGCTATCAGGCTTCTTCTTCGGCCACGTCCGCCACAAATTCTGGCCGAGTATGTTCTCAGAGATCCTTGCGCATCCGGATTTCTCGGACCCCCGGTCCAATCCGTTGGGTCCATTCGTTTTCCTCTTCGCCCGTGACCGTGTACCCGCGAGACTGCCACCAAGAGAACGACTTCCAAGGGGTTCCGGCGGCATTGCGGCTCGTCCCGAGGGTCACCGCACGTTTACCTAGTCGCCGCGCCCGCTCCTCCACGAATCGCACGAGGTGGGTGCCAACCCCCTGGCCTTGGAGCTCTCTCGCGACTTCGATGTTGATCAGCTCCATCTCGGCTCCGCGGTCTTCGGTCGTGACGAAGCCGGCGACTTCGTCATCGAGGACCGCGACGAAGAGCTCCTCGCCCCGCACCCGATTCGGCTCCTCCCATACCGCAGAGAGCCATCTTGCATCTGAAAAGAGGGATTCAGAGCGGGGGGTGCTGAACCCGACGTCCTCGTCCTCGGCGACCGAGGTGTTCGAGATCCGTACGAGGGCCGGGATGTCCTCCCTCGTGGCCGGTCGGACCCGAATTCGGGAGAGGACGTCGGACACCGAACGGCCATGTCGTGCACCGTTTATCTGCATAACCGTGTAATGCCGGGCAGGGCCCACGACCCCCCCGAAGTGGGCCTCATGGAGACCCATTTCATTCGAAGCCCCAACAGTGCATTGCCTATGCCACATGCTAGCACGTGGCGTCTTTTGGTGTTGGGAGGCATGTGTCGACAGTGTAGAGATGCGAAGTACAGTCCGCCACCTCGACACTCAGCGAGCGGTTGACCGTCGTCTCCGCGGGAACAAAGAAGTCCTCCGAAGCCCGGCGAGGACCATCGACATACAATCGAACGAACACATCTCCATCGGATTTGCCCGTGTTCGTGAGGGAAAAGTGGGCCGTCAGGACAAAGCTCGACGTTACTTGGTTGCACGGGCTCCCCTCAAACCGGGCGGCCGTCAGTCGAATGTTGGGCCGAGGAACGAATACCACGACGAGCAGGAGGAGCACCATGGCGAGTGCAACTTGCGACCCAATGATGAGGTCCTTTCGAGCTCGGTCCCTGTCTCGAGGATCTCTTACCGGCACAGGTACACGAGCGACGAGCGGATACTGGGCGAGGGGCCTCATCCTTTGATAGGATGGACCGGCTGGGATTTGAACCCAGGGCTTCCTGCTTGCAAAGCAGGCGATCTTCCGCTGATCTACCGGCCCGTCCGCGCGTCCTCAGCGTGGCTCCGCGGATGAAACTTTCCGCCTTCGTCGGGGTGTGTCCTCCCGCCGAAACGGTTCGTCCGTCTCCGATTTCGCCGCGATCGTAAGTCGATTTTCCTCGAGAGAGACGTTCTCAATTTTCAAAGCAATTCGGACCGAACGGAAGGCCTAATTACCCCCGCCTTTCATCTCTATTCGAGGGGTTGCGACGTCGAGGAAGATCGCGGCGACGAGCGCCGCCGTGTTGACGTTCTTGCTGTTGGTCACGGTCGTCCCCGCGGTGACCTTTCTTCCTTCCGCCGCGGTCGTCGCGACCGGAGGCGAGCACGGTCCACCGACCTCGACCGTTGCGCCGTTGCCGGAATACACGACCTCTCAGGTCGTCACGATTTCGTATACGTCGTTCAAGCAAGGGCAAGGTTCCGGAGGCGACGACGATGATGGCGGGTCCTCAGTCGGGTCGAGTCCGGCCGGCGGCAGCCCATCCTCCGCAGGCCAGACCGATGGCGGCAAGGCCAGATTCTGGACCGAGTTGTTCTATCGCACGTCGAACGAATCCGCGTGGGCCCTGTACATGCCGCCCTGGAATCCGAACGGACGATGGTTCGGGGTCCGGGACCCCCAGCACGAAGGCGCCGTGACCGGGTTGATCCCCTTCGACACGTTCTACACCGGAGGGGAGACCCATTACGGCTTCACGACCGTCGCGGTCCACACGAAGTACGGTCGCGAGAGCCTCGGCGGCGAGAAGGCACACACGACCGTGGACTCGCATGCTCCGCAGCTCTTCATCGCGACGCCCACGCCCGGGGCATGGACGAACCGCAATGTGCTCCACTGGATCGCACAGGACGCCTCGTCCGGCGTCGCAAGTGTCACCGTGAGCCTCGATGGTGCCACGGCGATCCTCTTCCGTACCGCCGAAGGAGAGACCGAACTGTCGCTCCAAGCGGGCGATCATGCCCTCCAGGTCATGGCGACGGATCGGGCAGGGAATTCCGTCGACGTCACCGTGCCCTTCCACTTTGATCCGAACGCGCCCTCTCTGGCCATCACCGCGCCGGCGCGCAACTCCTACGTGAAGACGAAGGTCGTCACCGTGTCGTGGACCGCGAGCGATTCCGGTTCGGGGCTCGCGTCCCTCCAACTGTCCGTCGACTCGGCCCCTCCCGTCGACCTCGCCCTCGATGCGACCTCGCACACGCTCGCGGGCCTGTCCGAGAGCGGCCATGACGTCACCCTGGTCGCGAAGGATATCGCCGGGAACGTGGCGACGGAGACGATCGTCTTCGCCGTCGACGTGACGCCGCCGGACCTGACGATCATCGCGCCGACCGGGAGCTATGTGAACACGAAGGACCTCCTGCTCTTCTGGGCCGGATCCGACTCGAACTCTGGGATCGACCGCTTCGAGCTCGCCTTGGACGGCGGCACTCCCGTGTCCGTCACCCAGGCGTTCGGATACGCGTTCCCGGACGTCGGGGAGGGGGCGCACTCGGTCGTGGTCCGGGCGATCGACCGCGCCGGGAACGACGTCTCAAAGAGCGTGTCGGTGACGGCCGACGTGACGCCGCCGCAGGTCACCCTGACGAGCCCTGAGGGCGGGACAACGATCTACGGGACGCTCCAGATCACATGGACCGCATCGGACGGCGGGTCCGGGATCGATCGGGTCGAATTCCTCTACGACAGCGAGGCACCGGTCGTCGCGACGGGAGCGACGATGACGACCGTGACATCTCCATCCGTGGGCCCGCACTTCGTGAGCCTCCGCGCGACGGACCGGGCGGGGAACATGGGGGAGGCGGGTGCGCCGTTCGCGTACGGAGGGGCGAACCCGCAAGGTCCGCTCGGGATCTCCGCCCTCGACTTCGGCCTCCTCATGCTCGTGCTGGGCGCGATCGCGGTCGTCTCTGCGTACGTCGCGGTCCGCCGACGGCGGCGGCGGTCCGGGTCGGCGTAGCGGCTCGTCGGGCGTTTTCGGCTCAAGCCTTATCCACGCAGTCCCGATGCGAATTTGTTGACTCCGGCGGGAGAACGGTTCACACGATGGTTCGTCGGCCTCAGCCTGCTCCTCGGTGGTCTCGTCCTCCTGGCCGAGGCAGTCGCCTTCGGGAAGCTTCAGGAGGCGCCGCTGTGGGCCGTCCTGATCGCGGGCGTCGGTGCCGCGGTCCTCGCGGTCTTCACGGCGGTCGAGGAAGGCGGAGGCCGGTCTCCGATGGCCCCGGCGGCCGCGTGGATCGTGTCCGTCCTCCTGGCGATGCTGTGGGCCCGGTTCGATTCGGCAGGCCACGGATTCCTGAGCGGCTTTGCGGCGATTGTGGCGTTCGGGACAGGGCTCGGCATCCTCCGACGGCATCTCTGGGCCTGGCCGGTCGCGTTCGCGAGCGTCGTAGGATTCGGGCCGATCGTCTTGCTGATCGCACTCGTTCCGGCGAGCGTCGTCGCCGCAGGATTCGTGATCTTCCTCGCGGATGCGGTCGGCCTGCTCGCGCTTCACCGATCGTATTTCGAACCACGATAGGCCGGTCACGAGCGCAGGACGATCTCGATGTTGACGCCGTCGGGAACTTGTATGCGCATCAGTTGTCGCAGCGCACGTTCGTCCGCGTCGAGGTCGATGAGCCTCTTGTGAATCCGCATCTCCCACCGGTCCCACGTCTCACTGCCTTCGCCGTCGGGAGACTTACGCACCGGCACGAGCAGTCGTTTCGTCGGGAGCGGGATCGGCCCGGCCATCGCGACCCCGGTGCGTTCGCTGATCAGCTTGATCTGTTGGCACACGTTGTCGACCTTCTTCGGGTCCGTGCCGCTGAGCGAGATCCGCGCCTTCTGAGCCATGCGTCAACCTGGGGGCTCGGATCTCGCGGACGTGAGGTCACTTCGCCTTCTCGACGTCGATGACCTGGCCCGCCGCGACGGTCTGACCCATGTCCCGGATCGCGAAACGGCCCATCTGCGGGAAAGCCTTGAAGGCCTCGATCACGAGGGGCTTCGTCGGCCGGATCTTCACGCGGGCCGCATCTCCGGTCTTGAGGAAGTCGGGCTTCTCGGGCTTCGGCGTACCCGTCTTCGGGTCCAGGGCCGCAATGATCTCCTCGAAGGTGCAGGCCACCTGGGCCGTGTGGGCGTGGAAGACCGGCGTGTACCCGGCCGTGATGACGCTCGGATGATTGAGCACGATGATCTGCGCGGTGAAGGACTTGGCCACTGTCGGCGGGTTCTCCGTGGGACCCGCGACGTCCCCGCGGCGGAGGTCCTTCTTGTCGATGCCGCGGATGTTGAAGCCGACGTTGTCGCCGGGCTCCGCCTGCGGGATCTGCTCATGGTGCATCTCGATCGACTTCACCTCGCCGACCTTGTCCGCGGGCATGAAGTGGACCTTCATCCCGACCTTCAGGAGTCCGGTCTCCACGCGGCCGACGGGCACCGTGCCCGCGCCCGTGATCGAATACACGTCCTGGACTGGGAGCCGCAGCGGGAGGTTCGTCGGTTTCGGCGGGACGGTGAGCTGGTTCAACGCCTCGACGAGGGCGGGTCCCTTGTACCACGCCATCTTGGTCGACGCCTTCACGATGTTCTCGCCCTTGTACGAGCTGATCGGGATGAAAGGGACCTTGTCGACCTTGTAGCCGACGCCCTTCAGGAGGGTGGACAGCTCCGCCTTTAGCTCGGTGTACCGTGCCTCCGCGAAGGGCGGCTTCGCCGCGTCCATCTTGTTGATCGCGACGATGAGCTGCTCCACGCCGAGCGTGCGGGCGAGGAAGATGTGTTCCTTCGTCTGCGTCTGCACGCCCTCCGCCGCGCCGACCACGAGGACCGCGGCATCGGCCTGGGAGGTGCCGGTGATCATGTTCTTGACGAAGTCCCGGTGCCCCGGGGCGTCGATGATCGTGAAGTAGTACTTGTCCGTGTCAAAGCGCTTGTGCGCGACGTCGATCGTGAGGCCGCGCTCCCGCTCCTCCTTCACCTGGTCCATGACGAAGGCGAACTCGAAGGTGGCCTTGCCCATCTGCTCGGCCAGTTTCTTCAGGTTCTCGAGCTCGTGGGGATCGATATTCCCGGTGTCGTAGAGGATCCGGCCGACGGTCGTCGACTTCCCGTGGTCGACGTGGCCGATGAACACGAGGTTCAGGTGGGGCTTCGCGGGCATGTGTTCCACTCCGTGGGGCGCACCTTAAGTTTGGGTCCTATTTATGTCTTCCCTGCGCGGACGCGACGACTTTCTCCGAGAAATTCGAATTACTCGGGCCACGATGGAAGAGCGTCGAGAACCCGCGGGATAATCGTGGATCCGCTCCGTTGACGGACGCTCGGCATCCGCTATTTGCGCACGAGGTATTGGACTTCGGCGCGGGACCAAGCCCGTGCGTTCGTCCACGGATCCCCCGCGTACACCTCGCGGGTGGCCCCGATTCCCTTGATCGTCTTGTCCTTCTTCCGCCACCGGAGCCAATCGTTCAGGCCGTGATACACGACTCGCGCGGAGACCTTGTCGGGATCGAACACGACCCGTGCAACGGTACTCGCGGGAATCTTCTTGATTCGAATCCGACCCTGGCCGCGGGCCTTTCCCCGGATCACGAGGCACGCTTCCCATCGCCGCCTGTCGTCCGGTCGACGGGAGAACGGTCCGTCGATCTCTCGGAAGATCCATTTCCCGGTGGGGACCTTGGCCTTGTTCGCCCACGACACGAGTTCCTTGAACTCCTTGCGCAGATGATTCTCCCGGAATGGGCCCACGTAGCGGATCGCGGCGACCGTGTAGGCCGGTTCCCGCTTGAACTCGAAGTCAACGACCACGTCCTTCACCGGCCACGCGAGCGCGTGTGGGTTACATATGGCTTATCGTGGAGATTTCGCGCGGCTACGTTTGGTGTGGTGGAGCCACGATCAACGGAAGCAAGTCAGTCACTGCCAAACCGAAGGCCGGCCGACTCGATGACGTCTTCGTGGGAGCGGGCGATTTCCGATTTCGCCGTTCGACGGAGGTCCACGAACGCCAACTCCGTCCATGCCGCGGCATGGGGGACTCCCGCCGCGGGCAGTTCGCCCCGGAACAGGAATTCGATATCCCAGTGCCTCGGGGCATCCGGAAAACGCCTCGGCGTGTACGCCTCGGACACCACTTTGGGTTCCGAGAGTGGAAGATCGGGCACCTCGATCTGCTCGCGGGCGATCCGCCGGGCGGCGTCTCCGGGTGACTCTTGGAAGATGAGGTGGGACGAAGGGAGCATCCAGCCCCGCGAGTGCACCTCGATGCGGGACGGATCGAGGGCGCCGATATGGTCCCATGGCGCGCCCGGGTCCATGTGGCCCATCAGGACCTTCCTCGGATCTCCGACCTCCGTGACGATCAGGAACGCGGAGAGGCAGACGCCACCCATCGGTATCTCCGTGATGCTGAAGGCCGCAGTGTCTCGGGACTTGCTGAAACGAGAGAACCGCCGATCCGTCGTCATGATCCGACCCGAGGACCCATGGTCCGGGCGGGGTTTCAGGATTTGCCGATCTCGGGTCGAGGCCGCGGATCGCGGCTCAGGCGGCGTAGTACGCGGCGTCGTACGGCTCCGGCGGCAAGCCCTTCCGCGTCCGGATCGCCCGGACGACCTCGCCCAGGAGGTTCGACGGCACCGGCTCGAAGCCCGCGTTCTCCGTCGACCAGAGGGCGCGGCCCTGGGTCGCGGATCGGATCGCGGACGCGAACCCGAACATCTCCGAGACCGGCGCCTTCGCGTGGATCACCGTGATCTCGCCGTCCTGGCTGATGTCCTCGATCACGCCGCGGCGGCTCTGGATCTCCCCGATCGCGGAACCCATGAAGTCCTGCGGGACGTTGATGAAGACCTTCTGGATCGGCTCGAGCAGGATGCGGCCCGCGAGGACCATGGCGCCGTAGATGGACGAGCGGGCGGCGGGGATCACCTGGGCGGGCCCGCGGTGGACGGAGTCCTCGTGGAGCTTCGCGTCGACGAGGCGGACCTTGAGTCCCATCCCCTTCTCCGCGGCGAGGGGACCGCGGTTCATGGCCTCGATGTAGGCCTCCTTGATCAGCTCCATCGTCTCGTGCAGGTACTGGATGCCTTTCGTCCCGTCGATCAGCATGTTCGTGTCTTGAATCCAGACGACGTTCTTCGACTCGTTCCGGTCCATGCCGAGCTCCTCGAGCTTCTTCGCGAGGACCTTCGAGTCCTTGATCCGCTGCCCGGACGCGATCTCGCCCGCGCGGATCGCCTGGACCACCTTCTCTTCGAGCGGCTCGACCTCCATGTAGAACCGGTTGTGCTTGTTCGGCGACTTGCCTTCGAAGGGACCGCCCTTTCCGCCGACGCCCTCCCGGTACACGACGATCGGAGGGCTCGTCGTCACGGGGATCTTGTAATCGTTCTGCACGCGGTAGATCGTGATCTCGAGGTGCAGCTCCCCCATGCCGGAGATCAGGTGTTCTCCCGTCTCCTGATTGATCTCGACCTCGATGCTGGGATCCGCCTTCGCGATGAGGCGGAGGGCCTCGACCAGCTTCGGGAGATCCGACGTCGATTTCGCCTCGACCGCGATCGTGACGACCGGGTCGGAGTAGTGGACGATCTTCTCGAACGACTGCATGTCCTTGTCGTCGCTCACGGTCGAGCCCGCGATCGCGTCCTTCAGGCCGACGACCGCGACCACGTTCCCGGCGTCGATCTCGTCCACCGGGATGCGGTCTGGGCCGACGATCATGGCCACCGTCTGCGCGCGTTGGGGTTTCGGCATGCCGATGACCCAGAGGTCCTGGCCGCGGCGGATCTTGCCGGAGAACAGGCGGCCTGCGGCGACCTCGCCCGCCTGCGGGTCCACGATGATTTTTGTGACCATGTAGCCGACGGGGCCGTTCTCGTCGACGGTCATCATCGCCTTCCCGACGGGCGACTCCAGGTCCCCTTTCCAGATGATCGGGATGCGGGTCTTCTGGGCCTCGAGCGGGTTCGGCAGGTGGCGGATGACCATGTTCAGGACGACGCCGTGGAGAGGCGCCTTCTTCGCCAGTTCCTTCATCGTCCCTTCTTGGCAGTGCTTGTAGACGTCCTTGAATCCGATGCTCGTCCTTCTCATGAAAGGGGCGCTGACGGCCCACTTGTGATACGCGCTACCGAATGCGACGCTGCCGGCCTCCACATTGACCATCCACTTTTCACCCAAGTCCTCCGGCAGCCATTTGCGGATGCGATTGTTGACCTCCGTGATGATCTTCGTAAAGCGTTGCTGCATTTGTTCCATCGAAATCTTGAGTTCGTTCACGAGGCGGTCCACTTTGTTGATGAACAAAACCGGCCGCACGCGTTCCTTCAGCGCCTGCCGGATGACCGTCTCCGTCTGCGGCATGATCCCTTCGACCGCATCCACGAGAATGATGACGCCATCGATTGCGCGCATCGCGCGGGTGACGTCCCCGCCGAAGTCCACGTGACCGGGTGTGTCGATTAGATTGATCAGGTACTGGCCGCCCTCGAAGTCGTGGACCATGGACGCGATTGCCGCATTGATCGTGATGCCGCGGGCCTGCTCCTGCTCGTCGAAGTCCATGAAGAGCTGTGAGCCCGCGAGTTCCTCGGAGATCATCCCCGCGCCCGCGATGAGGGAGTCGGAAAGGGTCGTGTTGTGAACGAAGAGACCTTCGGCCACGAAGTTCAGAGGCCCCGGCACGGAGAAGTCATAGACCCACTCCGCGGTGGATCGGCTAACGGCCTTGACCTCGACGAAAGCGATATCGTCGCTTAGCATGGCCTCCACCGTTGAGAGGTCGACGTTGGCCATCGTGAGCAGGGAATGTGCCGACGGCCTCTGACCCGCGGCCATGTAGAATCGGCTCTTCCAATCGTTCGGTGCGAGCCTCCGCCAATCGACGGGTATCAGGTCGACGACGTAGGACGTGCTCGCCTTCGCTTCGAGTTTGCCCTGCAACGCAGCCTTCTCGGGGTCGCTGAAGAGCGGCATCCGCGACAGATTCCTCTTGCCCGATACATAGAGGGTGTTCTTCGCGGTGTGGCGCCGCAAGATCGCGCGGACACCGAACCGAAGAAGAAGCAGTTGGAGCCCATCGAGGAACTCCTCGGACACGCTCGTGGCCGACACCGCCGATCGTGCTCTCTCGACCGTACCGTCTGCATCGAAGTAGCCTTGCACGAAAGCCGCCGCGAGCTGCAAGGGGGCCGTGTAGAGGAGATCGGGCAACCGGATGGACCATGCTTTCCTTCGGTCGGGGTAGCCAAAGACGGTCTGGAGGAGTCGCTGGAAGGCCGTGGAACCAGGGTTGAGATGAGCGACCCGCTCGGGATAGCGACTGATGTTTGCGCGGGAGGTGAGTCGGTTTTCAACTTCACACGCGCGGCCAATCATCTCGTCGTCTCCCATGTGGATGCGCGCGAGGCCGTCTCCGTCCCCGTACATGAGGCCAACGAGCCAGAAGAAGCCCTCAAGCTCGTCGCGCTTCGGGAGTCGAATCTTGTGAGACTCCCTGCCCCGCCCACCGACTCCTCGAACTGAAATGGCCTCGATCTTCGAGTACATCTCGGCGGAAAGGCGTCCGTTGCCTTCTTTGAGTAGATCTTCGCCCCGGATGGGCTCACCGCGTTCTTCGGATCCCATCACGCTTTCAGAGACGTAAAACAGGAACTTCGGATTGCATGCCAGCTTTTGGAGGATCGCTACTTCCAAGTCAATCCAATCCCGGTCGTCGTCACGCGATGGGAGTCGCCGCGGAACCGCTAGGAAGTCTCCCTTCGACAATGTTTGGGCCTCCCGGAAGACGAGTCCCTCCTGGTTTGCAACAACATACCGGTGTTCAGGTGTCGTCCGGATGCGCCGACCGTCCCTGGTTTCGATTGCCACGAGCGGTTCTGTTGCACGGAGCCGCCACGCGTGTGTGATTTGGGCGAAGCTGGTCGTACCCGTCTTGATGTCCAATGATCGCGTCCAAAGCGAGTCCCCTTGGAGATCTCTTACATCTGCATCATAGGAATTCGGCACCGGCGGTCGATCCGCGAACTTGAGCCAAAGATCTTCCGCCCGGATCCACTGGCCGTTCACCCAAACTCGCGTTTCGGGCCCCTCGCATTTTCCATGGTCGATGTGTGCCGCGGTCCCGATGTTCCGGATTCGCTCTTTCTGATGGAGTAGGGTTTGAGCCTTCTTGATGTTCTCTTCCTTTCGTCCCATGCAGAAACACCTAGTTGATGACCGAGGGCGTGATGGAAACGCACCGGAGGGAACTTAATTAAACCTTCGGTGGAGGGAGGGCCGAACGCTCATCGCGCCGAGGAGGCGATTCGTTCGAGTTCTTCCTTCTTCGCGATCGCGGAACTCTGCATGTCACCTTTCGCCGCCATCAGGATTTCGTCCGCGAGGCACTCCTCGACGGCCTTGCGGTTCTTGAACGTCGCCTGCACGGCGCCCACACAGATGTTCCGCAGGGCGAGGTCGAGTCGCCGCGACGGTGCGACGTCCACGGCGCGCGGCACCGAGATGCCGCCGAACCGCAACCGAGTGATTTCCTCCCGCGGAGCCGCTTTCTCGATGGCGTCTACGAGGATCTGCACGGGATGCTTGCTCGTCCGTTGGGCGATGATCTCGAAGGCGGTGCGCACGACGCGATACGATTTCGCCTTCTTGCCGGTGTAGTTCTCCGTCCGCATCATGTTGTTGATCAGTCGCTCGACCAGGTTCGCCTTCGCCTTTCCGAAGGGCTTGTTCGCCCACCGTCCGCCGGTATGCGGAATCACGATCGGAGAGAGGTTGATGTACTTCGCGAGCCCCGCATCGTGGATCTCCACTTCCGTCAGGTCGTATTTTTCGAAGAGCTTCATTTCGTAGCTGGGCCGTTTCCGCGGCTTCTTCGGCTCCTTCTTCGGCTTCTCCACGACGGACGCTCCCTCCGCGATGACCGTTTCAGGAGCTTCGTCCGCGGGAGTCGGCTCCGCGGGTGTCGTCGTAGGTGGCGATTCCGGCGCCGGAGGGGGCGACGTCTCCGGAGGCGGCGGGGGCTCGGGTTCCACGCGTCTACCTCACGGGCTTCTCTTTCCGGCCGCGGACGAGCTCGTCGAGGCTCACGCCGTTGACCTGGATCACCTTGTAACGCACGCCGGGGATGTCCCCATACGACCGGCCCATGCGGCCTCCGATCCCTTCGACGAGGACCTCGTCGTGCTCGTCGATGAAGTTGATCGCACCGTCGCCGACGGCGAACGCGGTCACCTGACGGCCGTTCTTGATCAGTTGGACCTTCACGCACTTCCGGAGCGCGGAGTTCGGCTGCTTCGCTTCAATCGCGACCTTTTCGAGGACGATCCCCTTCGCCTGCGGTGAGCCTTCGAGCGGATCCGATTTCTCTTTCAGGTGCAGCACGCGTCGCTTGTAATATCGATCCGACCATCGTCGGCTCTGTCGCTCGCCCTTCAACTTCCGCGCCGCGAACAAACCCCGTGCCACAAGGGAACCTCGAGAGAGTTGCGTCCTAGATTTCCATGTGCTATTTAAGGGTGGTGCGGCCGCGGCCTCGACTTTCTCCCGATCGCCGCTTCATCCCATGGAATGGATCGCAGGATGCGAGCGATGACGGAAGCGACTTACTCTGCGGGGACCTCAATCGCCCGTTCGCAATATGGACATGTCACCCGTTCCTCCGGAAAGAACCACGTGTCCACGTTGCCGCCGCAGTTCGGACACGCCCCCACGAAGTGCTCCTGACCGTCGACCCGCTCCTGGACGACGAACTCGTCCGCGGACCGATCGATCACGCCTTTCACGAGTCCGTCATCGAGCGCCTCCCCGAGGAGCTTCTCCGTCTCGAACCGCGTCTTTCCGATCCGCTGGGCCATCACGTCCATCTTGATCCGCCGCTGGGACTTCGCCCAGTTCGCGAACTCGATGACGACCTGTTCGCGGCGCCATTGCATCACGCCGAGGGCGATCGCGATCGTCCCCGGGATGATCGTGACCGGCCCGCACAGGTAGAGCAACTCCGGGACGTCTCGGAGGAAGACGACGAAGAACAGTCCGAAGAACATCGCGAAGCCGCCGATGGCGAAATACGCGATCGCAGGGAAGCGCATGAGCTGCGCCGCGGGCGGCACGGACGCACGACGAAAGCGCCGGTACTTCAATCCCGCGGCGCCAGAATCAGGTCGACGCACGAACCCGAGGCGTCAACCGTTTTCGGGGGGTGCCGCCGCGTCCGGCGGCGTGGCCGCACTTCCCGCGGCGGGTTCCCGGATGAACAGGACCCCCGTGGCGGAGATCCCGATGAAACTGAGGGCGAGGACGGCGAAGGCGAGGGAGCCCACGGCGTCCGTGAGGGCGCCCCCGAGGATCGGGCCGATGATCAGGCCCGATCCGAAGATGATCGAGTAGATCCCGAACGTCGTCCCGGACACGGCCCGTTCGACGATGTCACCGAGATAGGCGAGGGCCGCGGGAGGGAACGTCCCGGCCCCCGCGGCGAGGACGGCGATGAGGGGCCACTGGGACGCGAGTTGGGCCGTGCCGTCGGGTCCGGTGGCCATGGCTAGCAAGATGGCCAGGCCTCCGAAGCAGGCGAGGCCCAACCCCATGAACGGCCGGCGACGGCGGGTTCGATCGGACCATCGGCCGCTGACGGCGAGGGACAGGCCGAGCGGGACCCCGAGGGAACCGACGACGATCAGGAGTTGGGACAGGGGAGCGGTCCCTCCGCTGCCGATCAGATGATCCGTGAAGGTCAGCACGTACCCGTAGAGGGCGACGACCGGCACGTACACGGGCAGGAGCCGCCGGATGTCCGGATTGCGCAACACGGTCCGGAGCAGCTCGAGGGTCCCGCGCTGCGGCTCCGGCGTGAAGTCGGTCTCTCGGACGAGGGCCAGGACCAGGACCGTGGAGACGGCGACGCCGATCCCCGCCGCCCCGAGGACGAGCGCCTCCGGGACGGACGCCTTCAGCGCGAGGAACCCCGAACCGAATCCGGCGACGAGGCCTCCGAATGTGACGAGATCGAAGAACGCCATCAACTGCGCGCGATTCTCCACGTTCGCGTGGTCGTTCACCATGGCCAGTGTAGAGGCGACCTTCGCCGCCGCGCCGATCCCGAACATGGCGAAGAAGAGGGCCACCAGGTACGGACGGATCCCGACGGGCGTCGGGTCGCTGATGCTCGGGATGAAGAGGACGACCGCTACCGCGGTGACGAAGTGGGCGAGGACGAGGATCCGTTTCCGTCCCAGGCGGTCGCACAGGGCGCCGAAGTAACCGACCGTCGAAATCTCCGCGAGCGGATACACCGCGAAGAGGACGCCCTTCCAGAACGAATCGAGCGAGCTCATCGCGTGCTGCATCACGGCGACGCCGGCGAAGGCGGCCGCGCGCATCACGAACGTGGCGAAGTAGAGGAAGGAGAGGTTCGCGAGATCGTGCGGGCGGAGATGGAACGTCTTCGTCAGGAAGCGGTTGAGGGGTCCCATGCGGCTCCGCATTCGCTGACCGCGGCACCGCCTGTCGAGCTATTTGAGGATGGTCCCATGGATCGCAGATCCGCGGACAAGAGTCGCGGTCCTGACACTGAGCGCGGAACGGTTAAGTAGGACGGGACCAACATCGCCGGTCCGAATAGGAGGACTCTCCCTGTTCTGCAACCAGTGCGGCGGTAAGATCGCGGACGGATCGGTATTCTGCAACTTGTGCGGCGCGAAGCTAGGCGTCGTGGTCCCGGCTCAGGCCCCCCAACCCGGCATGCCGCAAGGTGGCGCGCCGATGGGTCAGCCGTACAACCCGAGTGCTCCGGTTCAAGCGGCCGCTCCCCCTCCGATGCCGCAGAACTTCAAGTGCAATTCATGCGGCGGTCCGATGAAGCCCTCTGCGGGGCTCGCGCTCGTCGTGTGCGAGTATTGCGGCGCCGTGACGACGATGGGCGCCGGAGGTGCCGCGGAAGTCTTCCAGAAGCATTTCATGCTGAACAACAAGATGACGAACGAGACCGCCATGGAGTCCGGCGGGAAGTGGCTGAACAAGGGGATCTTCCGGCGCAAGGTCGCCGAACGATCCGAGCTCGGCGCGGTCACCCTCAAGTATGTGCCGTACTGGGTCGTCCCGACGTCCGTCGTCGCCGACTTCCAGGGGACGAAGAACGCGGGCGCGGGCGCCGGCGCGGGCATGATGATGCACGGCGACGGCAAGCAGAAGGCCGCAGGTGCGGCGTTGTTCGCCCTCACGACGGCGG
>WNGG01007227.1_pt1 | contig 19057 bp, 15 predicted proteins | sample 5400661 | NCBI WGS metagenome assembly WNGG01 (sample SAMN13153372, study PRJNA577476) | soil metagenome | isolation source: 100 cm soil or saprolite under Garry oak tree replicate 1 | place: USA:California | collected 2016-06-15
GGCCGGTCGCAGCCCGGCCCAGAACACGTGCGGTGCCTTGCTTTCAGGGCTCGCCACTGCGCCGGCGAGGCCGATCGCGTCGCCCGCCCCACGTCAACCACAACCGAATCGGCTTTCAGCACTCGGCAGAGGGTCCCGTCGCAGGCCAGCCGCTGCACCGTCTTGCCCGAGACCGGCATCCCGGTCTGCAGCTCTGAGGCCGCCGCGCCGAGCTCGCCCTTCAGGCCCTCGAGCGTGGTCGTCACTGAGATGTGCGGCCGCGCCCCGTTGCGCCGGGCCAGCGTGCCGCTTCCATCGCGTGGTAGACGATCTCGGTCAGGGCGTCGGCCCGGCGCTGCTTGGAGGTCCGGCCGTCGTCTTGACCAAGTCGCTTGGCCAGCGCGTCGACTGCTGACTTGAGCACGGCGCCACCTTCGGGATCGATCACGCCATCGAGGTGGTACATGCCGTTCATCTCGCTGATGTGGAGGAAGCGCTCCTCGTAGTTCTCTTCGGTTTCCTTGTCGAACCCGTCCGGGTCGATCACATATCGCATGTGGTCGGAAAGCTGACCCAGGCTCTTGATCGAGTTCTCCCGCGCATAGCGGATCCACTGTTCTTCGTCCAGGCAATCGGCCTGCTCGCCCAGCCTGTCTCGCAGGTGGCAGATCACCGACGCCGACTGGTAGCCGATCTCCCCGTTGGAGAGCGCCTCGGCGACTTTGGGCATCGACTCGAGGTGCCTGCCGACGCAAAGCCGGTCGGAGGCCGAGCCTTGCGACAGGTTGCATGCACTCATGACAAACGAGACCGCGCTGTAGTGCCCGTTGACCAGCTGGTCGCCACGCCGGCGAGCCCGGTCGACGACCTTGCAGAGCTTGCCCTGGAGGCGGTCGATGACCGCGGCCAGACGCGAGGGATCTACGTAGTCGGGGTCCGCCTCGAGCTCGAAATCCCGAGCCGCAGACTCCAACTTATCGAGCTCAGAAACCATGCCCTGAGTGTACCAAACAAACGTTCGTGTGTCAATAGAACTTAACCAACAAATCCACCCAAACCCGCCGACCCTCCAGCAATCCAAACCCTCCCCCACACCCCTTCCCAGCTCTTCTCACCGCCTTCTCTGCACGAACTGAAACCCAAACCTTCCCTTCACGCAAAGATGCCCCGAAGTCACTGAGTTGTCCAACGGCGAGGTGACCTTCACGATCGTGTTGTCCTGCACATGCAGCTCGAGCATGCACCCCACCCCGCAGTAAGGACACACGGTCTCGGTCACGGCCTGCCGCCCCTCATCCCACGTCCCCCCCGCCCGCATGTCGTGCTCGCTCTTGAACATCAGCGCGCCCGTGGGACAAACGCCGATGCAGTTGCCGCAGTACACGCAAGCGGAGTCCGGGAGCCCAACGTCGAACTCAGTCGAGATGTGCGCGTCGAATCCGCGCCCCGCCACGCCGATCGCAAACGTGTTCTGCGCGTCGACACCACAAGCCTCAACGCACTTGTAGCAAAGGATGCAGCGCGAATAATCGCGCACGTAGAGGTCGTTGTCCACCTTCACAGGCTGAGCGACGGTGGCCACATCCACCCCGAACCGCGAAGGCTGCGCACCATAGTCAGAAATCCACGCGTGCACCTGGGGCGAGCACAGCGACATGTCGACCGACGATGCAAGCAGCTCCAGCACCAACCTGCGGCTGTGCCTCACCCGCTCCGAATCGGTCTTGATCTTCATGCCCGCCTCGACCCTGCGCGAGCACGCCGGCACCAACACGCGCGAACCCTCGACCTCGACCACGCAGACCCGGCAAACGTTGACCGGCGTGAGGTTGTCGAGCTGGCACAGCGTCGGCGTGTCGATCTGCAGCCGCCGGCACGCATCCAGGATGGTCGAGCCCTCGACCACCTCGATATCGCGGCCGTCGATGCTGACTCCGACGAGCCGCCTCGGCATCCCGACGAAAACGGCGTCTTTCAGGGGTCCCCGCGAACTCACGGCGCAGCCTCTGAGTTCGTGGGGTTATCCGCCATTCAGCACCTTCAGCTGCGTGAGGCCCGAAGCGATCGCGTTCGCCGCCGTCTGGCCGAGGCCGCAGATCGACGCGTCGCGCATCGCCTGCGCGATGTCGCTCAACAGCATGACGTCGGCGCGGCGATCCCCGTTGCGCTCGGCCAGCATGCGTTCGAGGATCTCCTCCTGGCGTTTCGTGCCCACCCGACACGGCACGCACTGCCCGCACGATTCGTCCCGGAAAAACCGAGCGATGCGAAGAAGGACCTGCTTCATGTCAGCGGTTTCATCGAACACGATCACCGCGCCTGACCCCAGGGTCGCTCCGATGGCACGTGTACCTTCGAAGCTAAGGGGCATGTCGATCTGGTCCGGAGTCAGGAACGACCCCGCCGCCCCGCCGAGCAGCACCGCCTGGACGTTGTCCGCCCCGGCCTGCTCGAGCAGCTCACGCAGCGGCGTTCCCATCATGACCTCGTAGAGGCCGGGCCGCGCCACATGGCCGGACACGCAGAAGAGACGGGAGCCGGTCGAGTCATTGGTGCCGTTCGACGCAAACGCCGGGCCGCCGTCGAGCACGATGTCGAGGACGTTGACGAGCGTCTCCACGTTGTTCGGCAGCGTCGGCTTGCCAAAGAGCCCCACCTCGACCGGGAACGGCGGCTTGTTGCGCGGCTCTCCCCGTTTCCCCTCGATCGAGTTGAACAGCGCGGTCTCCTCCCCGCAGATGTAGGCGCCGGCGCCGCGCCGCACCTCGATGTCGATGTCAACCAACCCCGCCTCTCGCGCCTGTGCGATCGCGTTCTCGATGCGTTCGCGCGCGAGCGGATACTCGGCGCGGATGTAGATGTAGCCCACGACCGCGAACGGATCCGCTTCCATCAGCACGCGGTCTTTGAACGTTCCCGGCTCCGACTCGTCAGCGTTGCAGACGAGATAGTGCGGACGCGCCTGCGCCTTCGCCACCGACTCCCACTTGCGCCCAGTCGGGAACGCGGCCCCCCCGCGACCAAGCAAGCGTGCCTCGGTGACCTCGCGGATCACCGCCTCGGCACCCATCTCGCGAGCGCGCCGTAGCGCCGCAAATCCTCCATGCGCGCGGTAGCTCTCCAGGCTCTCGGGGTCGTAGACGCCGGCGCGCCGAAGAAGCTGCCCAGCCGAACGAGGCTCATCCCTCCGAGGCGCGTCCGGCCACGCGCCTCCTTGCAAGATCTTTGCAGCCAGCTCGAGGCTGATCGGCGCGACCTGCATCTCCTCGTATGGCGAACCCGACCGCTCGACCAGGGCCGCCGGCGCGAGATCGCATAAGCCCAGGCAAGGAGTGCGCTCGGCGTCGACCGCGGCGCAGATCTCGTCCGCACCGGAGAGCTTGCACACGATGTCGTCGCATACGCGCAAGGTCAGCGGGCCGCGTGGCTGAAGCGCAAAGCGTGCGTAAAAGCTGACCACCCCGTACGCCTCCGCGGGCGGGATCGACAGCCGGCGGCACGCGTACTCGAGCGCGCCGCGGCTGACCCAACCGACGCGATCCTGGATCGCGTGCAGCACCGGCAAAAGCTGATGTCGCTGCGAGCGCACCGCGCGGCCCCCGTAGGCGACGTGGTCATCCACCGGGCGCCGCTCGCCCCCCTCCCACAACGACTCCGGCGCGCCAAGAAGGCTATCGACAGCGGCGATCTCATCCGCGGTCGCAGGGCCCCCTGTGGTTCGGATGTCCAACTAAGGAACCGGCGCCAGCTTGTCGATCCGGATCGCGCTCGCCTTGAACTCCGCCGTGCCCGATTTCGGATCGGTCGCGTCGATGGTCAGGACGTTGGTCGAGACCTGGTCCGGGAAGTGCAGGGTCATGAAGGCGAGCCCGGGCCGAAGCGTGGAATCAAAGCGCAGGTCGACATCGACCGACCCGCGGCGCGAGCTCACGCGCACGCACTCGCCGTCGTCGACGCCCAGCCTTGCGCCGTCTTCCGGCGAGATCAGCAGCGCCTCGCTCGCGCGCAGCGGCGACGTGTACTCGCCCGTCTGGACGCCCGTGTTGAACGAGTCGAGCCGCCGGCCCGTGGTCAGCCGGATCGGAAACTCCTCGCTCAGCCGGTCGACCGGCGGGTCGTGCTCCACCGCGTGGAAAGGCGCCGGCGTTCCCTCCATGGGGTTCTTCCACAGCCTGGCGTGTAGGAACTGCGTGCCGGGGTGCGACTCATCTGGGCACGGCCACTGGATTCCGCCGAGCTCGTCCAGGCGCCGGTACGCCATCCCCGCATGCATCGGCGACAGGCCGCGACACTCGTCCCACACCTGCTCGGCCGTCGGGTGGCCCCAGTCCGAACCCAATCTCCGCGCGATGTCGCAGATGATGTCGATGTCGTCGCGCGCACCGGGAGGTGGCTCGAGCGCGCGGCGGACACGCTGCACGCGACGCTCGCTGTTGGTCACGGTGCCTTCCGACTCCGCCCAACCCGCCGCAGCGGGAAGCACGACATGCGCCAGCTGCGCGGTCTGGGTCAGGAAGATGTCCTGCACGACGAGGTGCTCCAGCCCGCTCAGCAGCCGCACCGCGCGCGTCTGGTCCGCCTCGCTGCGCGCGGGGTTCTCGCCCACGATGTACGCGGAACGAAGGTCGCCCCGATCCATCGCCTCGAACATCTCGCTGAGGTGCCAGCCCTTCACCGCGGGGAACTGCGCGCCGCCCCATGCCTTCGCGAACTTGGCATGAACCTCTGGGTCCTCGAGGTCCTGAAAGCCGGGCATGCGGGCGGGGATGGCGCCCATGTCGCCTCCGCCCTGCACGTTGTTCTGGCCGCGCAGCGGATTGAGGCCACAGCCGTAGCGACCGACCTTTCCGGTGAGCAGGCCGAGGTTGATCAGGGCGAGCACGTTGTCGGTCGCGTTGTGATGCTCCGTGATGCCGAGCGTCCAGCAGATCATGCCGCGCGGCGCACGCGCGTAGTCGAGAGCGACCTCGCTGATGGCAGCCGCCGGCACCCCGGTCTCGGCTTCGGCATGTTCGAGCGTGTAAGGCTCGACCGAAGCAGCGAACTCTTCATAACCGGTCGTCGCGCGCTTGATGAACTCCATGTCGTGCAGACCCGCATGGATGATCTCGCGCGCCATCGCGTTGGCGAGCGCGATGTCGCTGCCGACGTCGATCCCGAGCCACACGTCCGCCCATTCGGCGGAGCTCGTGCGCCGCGGGTCGACCGCGATCAGGCGCGCCCCGTTGCGCACGCCGCGCAGCAGGTGATGGAAGAAGATCGGGTGGGTCTCTCGCGCGTTCGAGCCCCAGAGGATGATCACGTTGGTCTCCTCAGCCTCGCGATAGGACGAGGTTCCGCCTCCGGCTCCGAACACTGTCGCCAGACCGGCGACGCTCGGGGCGTGTCAAGTCCGGTTGCAGCTGTCGATGTTGTTGCTGTGCATGACGACGCGCGTGAACTTCTGGGCCATGAAGTTCATCTCGTTGGTCGTTTTGGAGCAGCTGAACATCCCGAAGGCCTGCGGTCCCCGCTGTCGCGCGGCCTCGAAACCCTGCACAGCCCTGGTCAGCGCCTCTTCCCAGGAAGCCGGGCGGAGGCGCCCACTGCCCTCACGGACCAGCGGTTCGGTCAGACGGAGAAGCGTGTTGTCCATTTTGAAAGATTGGGGGAGCAGATCATCCTATGCCCTATTGGCGGCGACGAACTCCTTGATCCGCCGAAGCCCGAGCTTCAGCTCATCCTCCGACTGCGTGTACGCAAGGCGGATGAAGCCCTTGCCCGCGCTGCCGAACGCGGTCCCGGGAAGCACCGCGACGCCGGCCTCGTTCAGCAGCCTGCTCGCGAGCTCATGCTCGTCGAAACCAGTCCCCTCGATGTTCGGAAACACGTAGAAGGAGCCCTGGGGTCGAGCGCAGCGCATGCCCGGGATCTCGTTGAGGCCGTCGACGACGAGGTTGCGCCGGTGCTCGAACACCTTGACCATGCGGCGCACCGCGTGCTCCGATTCGGGTGAGCCAAGCGCCTCGATCGCGGCGATCTGCGTGAACGCGGCGGCGCATGACGAGGAGTTGATCATCAGCGTGTCAAGCTTGGCCGCGAGCGCCCGCGGAGCCACCGCGTAGCCCAGCCGCCAGCCCGTCATCGCGTACGACTTGGACAGTCCGTCCATGAGCACCGTTCGCTCGCGCATGCCCGGTCGCGAAAGCGGCGAGACGTGCTGGAAGCCATAAACGAGCTGGCTGTAGATCTCATCCGAGACCACGAGCAGGTCGTGCTTCTCTGCGAGCTCGCATACGAAATCGACGTCCTCGTCCGTGAGCACGCCGCCCGTCGGATTCTGCGGCGTGTTGATGATCAGCATCCGCGTCCTTGGCGTGACCAGGGACGCCAGCTCGTCGAGGTCCATGCGAAAGCCGCTCTCCTCGCGAAGAGTGACGGCCTTCGGCACCGCGCCGATGAAGTTGACCTGCGACGCGTACGCGGGGTAACCGGGGTCGGGCAGGATCACCTCGTCGCCGGGTTCGACGCAGGCGAGCAGCGTGAAGAGCAGCACGTTCTTCGATCCGGGGACGAGGACGACGTCGACAGGGTCAACCTGGGTGCTCAGCATCCGGCTGACGAAGCCGGCCACCGCCTCGCGAGCCTCGAAGATGCCGCTCGCGGGCGTGTAGTGCGTGTAGCCGTTCTGCATTGCCCCGATCGCCGCCTCGACGATGTTGTCCGGCGTTGCGAAATCGGGCTCGCCGATCTCCAGGTGGACGATGCGCCTGCCCTCGGCCTCGAGCTTGCGTGCCCGGGCGAGGACCTCGAACGCGCCCTCGGTGCCGAGCCGCGACATGCGCTCGGCGAATCGAATCGCGGTGCTCACTGAATTGGAATCCTAGTGGACGCCGACCTGGGATCCTCCGTCCACGCCGAGTGCCTGCCCGGTGATGTAGCCGGCCTGGCGCGAGCAGAGGAAGGCGCACGCGGCGCCGACCTCCGCAGGCTCGCCGAGCCGCTTCATCGGCGAGTGCTCGGCCAGCTGTTCGAGGAACTGCTCCGGGTCGCCCTCGCCCGCGAGGCGCCGAAGCGCATCGGTGCGGATCGCGTCAGGAGCCAGGCAGTTGACGGTGACGCCATCCGTCGCCAGCTCGAAGGACAGTGACTTGGCCAACCCGGTGACGGCGGCGCGAAGAGAGTTCGACAGGATGAGGTTGCGGATCGGCTGCCGAACCGAGATCGACGTTATGAAGACAATGCGGCCCTGCTCTGACCTCTTCAGGTGTGAAAGCGCCGCGTGCACGAGCCGCACGGCGCTCATGAGCGTCAGGTCGAATGCCTTCTCCCAGCTTTCGAGTGGCAGGGTCTGGAAGAGTCCGGGCGGCGGACCGCCGGCGTTGACGACCAGGATGTCGAGACCGCCAAGCTTTGTGGCCGCCTCCTTGACAAGCGCTGCGACATCGCTCTCCCTGGAGACGTCTGCCGCGGACCACCCGAAGGCGCTGAGCTCGCGCCCTGCCGCCTCGATCGAGGTCGGGTTGCGCGAGGAGATGTAGACCTTGGCGCCCTCGGAGATCAACGCCGCGGCGCAAGCGCGCCCAAGCCCCTTGCTCGCGGCAGTGACCAACGCGCGCCGACCTGTCAGTCCGAAATCCACCGGAACAGTTTCCTCCCCATTCGTGTAGAGATGGCTCCTCCCCATTTATGGGGAGGTGGCGCGAAGCGCCGGAGAGGCTGGTGCGAAACCCTAAGCCGTCGTGTTCACGTACCAGTCGGTCACGTACTGGAATCTCTCGTAAGGATCGATCGCCTTGTTCATATGCACGCCGTGCACGCGCTGCGACACCGCGTACTCATACCGGCTCGCGTAGATGAAGATCGCGGGCGCGGCGTCGGCCATCAGCATCTGGAAGTCGATGTACGCGGCGAGGCGAGACGGAGGATCGACGGCGGCGCGCCCGTCCTCCAGGTCCTTGTCGATCAGCCCCCAGCCCCTCGCGTACGCAAAGTTGAGCGAGCCAGGGTCGATGCCGGAGTGCCACAGCGAATACTGATCGGGGTCCGGGCCGACGTCGATCGAGATCAGCGCCATCTGGTACTTGTGCGTCAGCAGGTAATCCTGCAGCAGCTTCGACGCGGGAAGAGGCTTCACGTCCACCTCGACACCGATCTCCGCCAGCTGCGAGGAGATCGCGGCGGCGATCTGCTGGTTGGGATACGAGTCGGCCGCGACGAGGGAAACCTTGAACGGCACCCCCTTCTTGGTCCGGAGCTTCGATGAGGGGTCCAGCAGCCAGCCGGCGGCGGCGAGCGCCGTCCCTGCCGCGGCGGGGTCATAAGGATGGAGGTTGGCCGCCGCGGGTGAGTAGGCCCAGTCCGCGGTGGGGATCGGCGTGGCGTCGGCGTCGGCCCTGCCCGCGAATACGTCGCTGACCACGCGCTGCCGGTTGATCGCCTGCACGAGGGCGACCCGAATCTTCGAGTCGCTGAAGAACGTCATGCCGTCACCGTCCACGTTGAAGGTCACGAAGGAGTTGGTGAACATGCGCGCTTCCTGCACGGTCAGGTCCGTCCGCCCCTGCAGCGTCGAGACCTCCTGAGGCTGGATTCCTCCGACGAGGTCCGCGGCCCCTGTCAGCACGGCGCGGATGGCCGACTGCGGATCGGTCGCCGGATACGTGCGCAACACCAGGTGGTCCAGGTAGGGCTGCGGGACCGCATAGGGATTTCGGTCGAGGGTGATCGCGAGCTGGTTGATCGAGCCGACCTTGAACGGGCCGGTGCCGAAGGCGCGGATGCCACCGTACGGGCTGGCGGCGATCTGGGCAGGCGCCATGCCCGCATAGATGTGCTTGGGGATGATGCCCACGCGAAGCGACAGCGGGAACGAGGCGTCGGGTGCGCGGAGGCTGAACACGACCTGACCCGGCCCCCCCGCCGCCACGCCCAGCAGGCGCCAGTCCTCCGCACCCGGTTGCACGTACTCGAGGTCCTGCAGCACGTGGAAGGTGAACAAGACATCGTCCACGCCAAAAGGCTCGCCGTCCGCCCACTTCACGCCGTCGCGTATGTCGAATGTGTACGTGAGGTGGTCGGGCGAGACCGCCCAGCTCTGCGCCAGCAGCCCGACCACGTTCTGCTGGGAGTCGATGGTGGTCAGGCCCTGGTAGATGAGGCTGTTGACGTCGCGCGTGCTCTCGTTGGTCTCGTAAAGCGGGTTCAGGACGTCGGCCTGGCCGACCAGCGCCTCCACCGCCGTCCCCCCTCGAGCGGGCTTTGGCACCGTGGCGACGGGCTGGCACGCGACCAGCGCCAGAAGCGCCGCCAATGCGGCGAGTGTCAGCCTAGACGAGATGCGTCGTCACCCAAACGTTGGCCACCGAGCAGATCAGGAAGGCCGCGACGAGGACCCACGTGGTCCAGTAGATCTGACGCTCGAGGCCGCGCCGCGTGCGATAACCTCCGCCCAGACCGTCGCCGCCGCCGCCAATCGTCCCGCCGAGACCAGACGCCTTGGGTGTCTGGATCAACACTCCGGCGATCAGGAGGACCGCAAGGATGGCCTCCGCTATGACCAGCGCGTTCTGCAGCTTTGCCATGGAACCCCGAGATTCTACCGAGCGGAACTCGGTCCGCTCAGGCCCACACCGAGCCGAAGCGGGAGTTGATCGCCTCCCAGTTCAGCGTGTTGAACCAGGCCGTCACGTAGTCGGCGCGCCTGTTCTGGTACTTGAGGTAGTAGGCGTGCTCCCAAACGTCGACGCCAAGGAGCGGCGTCAGCTCGTCCATGTACGGGCTGTCTTGGTTGGGGTACCCCTTGATCGAGAGCTTGCCCTGGCGGTCGGCGACGAGCCACGCCCAGCCGCTGCCGAATTGCCCGACGGCGGTCTTCTGAAGCTGCTCCTTGAAGGCGTCGTAACCGCCGAACGTGTTCTTGATCGCGTCGGCGATGCGGCCGTTCGGGTTGCCGCCGGCACCCGGCCCCATGATCGCCCAGAACATCGAGTGGTTGGCGTGGCCGCCAGCGTTGTTCCGGATCACGGTCCGGATGTCTTCGGGAACGTCTTTGATCCCCCACAGAAGCTCCTCGACCGTCCTCTTCCCGAACTCGGGGTGCTTCTCGAGGGCCGCGTTCGCGTTCGCCACGTACGCGGCGTGGTGCTTGTCGTGATGGATCTCCATGGTCTTCGCGTCGATGTGCGGCTCGAGGGCATCGAACGCATATGGAAGCTTGGGAAGCTCAAAAGCCATTGTCGGGACCCCCTTTCTGAATTCGGTCTGTTGGTTGGAACCAGTCTAAGAGGAAGAAGATTTCGAACCCGAGGCTCCGCGCCGTGGGCCCGTCGATGGATCAGCGGCAGGCGGTCCCTTAGACCGCCGGTCTGGCGGCCGAGGCCGCGGAACGGGTGTCGCTAGGAGGAGCGCATTCTAGATGCGCGACGACGACGCGACGGGCCCCGTGACAAAGGCATTCGGCCGCCAGAGCCGCTTAGCCGCGACGGGCATCGCGGCGGGGAGCCTCTGCCTGGGCCTTGACCGCGGCGGCCCGCCTCTCGACCTCGGCCGGATCCCCAAGGTAGCGCCAGGCCTTCGGCCGCAGGTCGGCATCCAGCTCGTAAACGCGCGGCACGCCGGTCGGAATGTTCAGGTCGACAACGTCGGCGTCGCTCAGGCCATCCATGTGCTTGATCAGCGCGCGCAGGCTGTTGCCATGCGCGGACACGAGCACGCATGGATGCACGAGCAGGTCGGGGACGATCGCGTCGTACCAGTAGGGCAGAGTGCGCTCGAGCACGTCCTTCAGGCACTCAGCGCTCGGCAGCAGCTCGGGTGGCATCGTCGCGTAACGAGGGTCGTGTGACGGGTGCCGCTTGTCGGACCGCTCGAGTTCGGGCGGCCGCACGTCATAGCTGCGGCGCCACACCTTGACCTTTTCCTCTCCGTATTTTTCCGACGTCTGCTGCTTGTTGAGTCCCTGCAGGGCGCCGTAGTGGCGCTCGTTGAGACGCCAGCTGCGCTTGACCGGAATCCATGACAGCTCCATCTCGGCAAGCGCTAGCTGTGTCGTCTGGATCGCACGCAGCAAGAGCGATTCGTGCACGGCGGCCGGCCGCAGCCCGGCCTCCTTCATCAGCCGTCCGGCCTCGACGGCCTCGTTGGCGCCGCGCTCGCTCAACGGGACGTCGGTCCAGCCGGTGAAGAGGTTCTCGAGATTCCAGGTGCTCTCCCCGTGGCGCAACAGGATCAGCGTGCCCGGTTGTCTAGCGCTGCGCATAAACCTCCGCCGTCACCTTCACGATCGCCGCGAACTCCTCGGCGTCGAGACTCGCGCCACCGACGAGCACGCCGTCGCACAGCGGAAGCTCCACGTACTGCTGGACGTTGTCCGCCTTCACGCTGCCGCCGTACAGGATCCGCACCTTGCGCGCGGCGCCGGCCCCGATCATCTCGCCCACGATCCGGCGGATGAGGCGCATGGTCTTGTAGGCGTGCTCGGGATCGGCGTTCCGGCCGCTGCCGATCGCCCACACCGGCTCATACGCGATGACGAGGCGCGCGGAGTCGTCGGCCGAGCACCTGGCCAGCCCCGCCTTGACCTGGGCTGAGACGACCTCATCGGAGGTGCCCGCGTCGTAATGGTCGGCGAGCTCGCCCACGCACATGATCACCCCGAGCTCGGAGGAAAGCGCCGCGGCCGTCTTCTTCGCCACCATCTCGTCCGTCTCGCCAAGGTAGACGCGCCGCTCAGAGTGGCCGACGATCACCCACTGGCACAGGTCTTTGAGCATGGCCGGTGAGACCTCGCCCGTGAAAGCGCCGGACATCTCCCAGAAGCAGTCCTGCGCGCCCAGCTTGACGCCGGACTGGTCGAGCACCTCCGAGACCCCGATCAGCCAGGGAAACGGCGGGATGATGACGACCTCGACGCGATCGGCGTGTCCCCTGGCCACGGCGAGCACGCCGCGCACCAGGTCGAGCGCGTCGTCCTCGTTGGTCGGGTTCATCTTCCAGTTGGCCGCGAGCAGCGGCATGCCTGGCGGGCGGGTTGACATCAGGCTTCTTTGAGGATCGCGATGCCGGGCAGTTCCTTGCCTTCGAGATACTCGAGAGTCGCCCCACCGCCGGTCGAGACGTGCGAGAAACGGCCCGCGAGGCCAAGCGACTCGATCGCGGCGATCGTGTCACCGCCGCCGACCAGCGTGTAGCCGCCAGAGCTTGCGATCGCCTCGCCGACGGCCTTCGTGCCGTCCGCGAAATCTCGGATCTCCGACACGCCGACGGGCCCGTTCCAGATCACTGTGCCGGCGCCCTTCAAGCGCTGCTTGAACTCACGTACGCTCCGAGGGCCGATGTCGAGCGCAATCCATTCGGGCTCGACCTTGTCCGCCTCCATGATGCGGAGAGCCTCGCCGCCTTGCATCTTTCGCGCGCACACGAGGTCGACCGGCAAAAGCAGCTTGTCTCCGGCCTCCTTCGCCACCGCTTTCGCCTCGTCCAGCGCGGAGTCCTCGACGAGGCCGCTGCCTGTGGGCCAGCCTTTCGCCTTGAAGAATGTGTTGGCCATCGCGCCACCGATGAGAAGCGAGTCGACCTTTTTCAGCAGGTTGCGCAGCACGCCCACCTTGGTCGAGACCTTTGCCCCACCCACCACTGCGACCATCGGGCGTCGCGGGCCATCCAGGGCCTGGTGGAGCGCGGCCAGCTCGGCCTCCATCAGCTCACCGGCAAACGCGGGAAGGTACGCGGCCACGCCCACCACGGAAGCATGCGCGCGGTGCGAGGCCGCGAACGCGTCGTTGACGAAGAGATCACCGAGCGACGCCAGCCGGCGCGCGAATCCGGCGTCGTTCGCCTCGTCCTCTCTGTGATACCGGACGTTTTCGAGCAGCAGGACCTGGCCCGACTGCAGCCTGTCCACCGCCATGATCGCCGGCTCGCCGACGCAGTCCTCGGCGAACTGGACTTCCCGGCCCACCCGCTGCCCAAGACGACCCGCGACGGGTTTCAGGGAGAGCTCCGGCTCGCGGTCCTTCGGCCGGCCCAGGTGCGACATGACGATGACCCTCGCGCCGCGGTGCGCGAGGTGCTGAAGCGTGGGCGCGGCAGCGCGCACGCGCGTGTCGTCGGCGATGCCGCCGTCCGACAGGGGGACGTTGAGATCTTCGCGGACGAGAACCCGTTTGCCCGCGACGTCGACGGAGGTGATCGAAGCCTTCAGAGTCTGTCCGCCATGTAGGACATGAGGTCCACCATGCGGCAGCTGAAGCCCCACTCGTTGTCGTACCAGCTGACCACCTTCGCCCAGTCGCCTGCCAGCACCGCTGTGGACGGTGCGTCGACGATCGACGAGTGCGGGTCGTTCTTGAAGTCGGACGAGACGAGCTCTTCATGGCTCACCGCGAGAATCCCACGCAGCTCACCACTCGCCGCCTCTTCGAATGCCGCGTTGATGTCCTGCGCGGTCGTGGTCTTGCCAAGCTGCACCGTGAGGTCGACGACCGACACGTCGAGGATCGGCACGCGAAACGAAATCCCGGCGAATTTACCCGCCAGCTCGGGCAGGACCTCCGCGACTGCCCTGTTCGCGCCGGTCGACGTGGGGATGATGTTGTCCGCCGCGGCGCGGGCCCGGCGCAGGTCCTTGTGCGGAAGGTCCTGCAGCTTCTGGTCGGCGGTGTACGCGTGGATCGTCGTCATCATGCCGCGCTCGATCCCGAACGAGTCGTGCAGGACCTTGGCGAGCGGCACGAAGCAGTTGGTCGTGCAGCTTGCGTTGGAGATGACGCTGTGCGCCTTCGGGTCATAACCCTTGTGATTGACGCCCATCACCACCGTGTAGTCCTGGTTCGTCGCGGGAGCGGAGATGATGACCTTCTTCGCACCGCCTTTGTCGATGTGCACGCGTGCCTTGTGCGCGTCGGTGAAAAGACCGGTCGACTCGACGACTATCTCGACGCCCAGGTCCTTCCACGGCAGCTCGGCCGGGTCTTTCTGGCTCAGGAACTTGACCTTGTGGCCGTCGACCTGGATCGTGTCGCCTTCGACCTTCACCGCGGGAGCGAAGGTGCCGAGCGCGGTGTCGTGCTTGAGCAGGTGGCCGAATGTCTTGGCGTCGCCGATGTCGTTGACGGCGACGATCTCGAAGTCCGGCTTCGGGTCCCAGGCCGCGCGATAGATGTTGCGGCCGATGCGGCCGAAGCCGTTGATGCCAACCTTGACTGCCATTGGGGCGAGCTCCTAGTGATGTTGAAAGACCAGCTGAAGGACGGCCTAAATGTTAACCAGCGTTGCAATGGCGGCCGGGTTCACCCCGGCCGCAACTATGTCTACACCATCGCCCAGACGTCGCTTTGAGCACGACTGAAGAAAGTCCCTGTTAGGCGGAGCGGCGTTCCGGCTTTGAGGAGGGTGACTTGCCGTTGGGATGGGCGATCTCTTGCAGCCGGCGCAGCCGGTGGTTGACCGCCGACTTCGACAGTTTCATCCGACCCGCCAGCTCGCCCAGGTTGAGGTCCGGGTTTTGCGCGCGCCAGCGTGCCATCTCGCGCAGCGCGGGCGGCAGCCGGTCCAGCTTGCCGTCAGACTCGAGGCGTTCGATGGCGGCCGCCTGGCGGAGACCTGACCCGATCGTCTTGCCGATGTTCGCGGTCTCGAAGTTCAGTCGGCGGTTGACCTCGCCGCTCACCTCGCGCAGCACGCGCACGTTCTCGAACTCCATCACGGCGCGGTTCGCGCCCATCAGCGAGAGCAGCCGCACGATGCCGTCGCCGTCCTTTACGTAGACCACCGAGTGGCCCCCGCGCTCGGTCACGCCGGCCTTGACGCCCGCGTCCGCGATCAGGCGGGCGATCGCGGACGCCCAGGACGGGGTGGGCGCGACGAGCTCGAGGTGGTATCGGGTGGTCGGCGCGTTGACCGAGCCGCAGCCGAGGAAGAGCCCGCGGAGCATTGCCTTGCGGTCGCAGGCGGCGTCGGGCATCGCATGCACCGGCGGCTGAGAGAAAGCCTCCACCAGCTCAGGTGGGAGCGTGAGCTCGATGAAGAAAGACATCCGCTTGCGCGTCCTCACGGCCTGGTACTTGGCTTCCATGCGGCCCACCGCGCGACCCAGCCGGACGACCTTTCGTGCGACTGCGTTGCGCAGCAAGGAGAAGTAAGCCTTGACCTCAGCCGAGAACGAAATTGCGCGTACCTCCAGGAGGTTATTCAACCTCCCCCCTTTCCCATCGAGTCTAACGCGCGACCAAGCCGATCCAGTCATGTGACCCATCAAGCGCGACAATAAAAATTCAAATGCCCGAGATGCGGATGATCGAGGCGGTGCGTGCCGCCATCACCGAGGAGATGGAGCGCGACGAGCGAGTCCTCGTCCTCGGTGAGGACGTCGGCAAGAAGGGCGGCGTGTTCGGCGCCACAGATGGCCTGTACGCGCGCTTCGGCGAGGCGCGTGTGCTCGACACCCCGCTCGCGGAGTCGGCGATCGTCGGCGTTGCGATCGGGGCGGCGCTCAACGGCCTCATCCCGATCGCCGAGATCCAGTTCGCCGACTTCATCCATCCCGCCTTCGACCAGATCGTCAGCGAGGCGGCGCGGACGCGGTACCGGTCGAATGGCGACTGGGGCGTGCCCATCGTGATCCGGACCCCGTTCGGCGGCGGGGTTCACGGCGGGCTGTACCACTCGCAGTCGATCGAGGCCTTCTACGCTCATGTGCCCGGGTTGAAGGTCGTCGTGCCGAGCATGCCCGCCGACGCGCACGGCCTCCTCAAGTCGGCGGTGCGCGACCCCGACCCCGTCCTCTTCCTCGAGCACAAGAAGCTGTACCGCCTGGTCGCAGAAGAGGTGCCGGACGGCGACCACCTGGCGCCGATCGGCCCTGCCGTGGTCCGGCGGGAGGGCGAGAGCCTGAGCTGCTTTGCCTGGGGTCTCATGACCCACTACTGCCTCGAGGCGGCGCGGCAGCTCGAGGCCGAGGGCGTCAGCATGGAGGTGGTCGACCTGCGCACCCTCGCGCCGCTGGACCGGGAGACCATCCTCGCCTCGGTGCGCAAGACCGGCAAGGCGCTGATCGTGCACGAGGACAACCTCACCGGCGGGTTCGGCGCCGAGGTGGCCGCGCTCGTGGCCCAGCGGGCGTTCGAGCACCTCGACGCCCCCCATTCAATGGACCGCAGGAGGAATTCTTCATGCCCAGCCCCCAGAAGATCGCTGACGCCGCGAGAAAGCTTGCCGCCTACTAGCCGGCGCCGCCACCCGCCCAGGCCGGCAGTGCGCAGCCTGCCGTCGATAGACCAGGCCGAATACCAGCTGCGGCGCGAGAGCGTAACCGCCGGCATGGAGGCCGCGGGACTCGATGCGCTGTGCGTTTTCTACCCGGCTCGGGTGGCGTACCTGACGGGATTCCACCACATCCCGACCGAGCGCCCGATCGCACTCGTCATCGGCTCGAGCGGGCAGTCGTCCCTCGTCGTGCCGGCGGTCGAGAAGGAGCACGCCGAGTCGTCGACGTCCGTCGACCAGGTCCGCATCTACTTCGAGTACCCGGGCGCGGAGCACCCGATGGAGACGATCGCGGAGATGCTGGTCGAAATGCACGCAAGATCTCAGCGCACCGGCGCGGACCACGACGGTTACGTTCCGTTCTGGGGCTACCGCGGGCCGCGGCTGAGCGATCTCACCGGGGTGGAACCAGTCGACTCCGAGCTGATCATCGAGGCGCTCCGGCGGGTGAAGTCCCGGGCCGAGCTCGCCTGCATCCAGCTCAGCTGCGATTGGGCGGTCCGCGGGCACCACCGCATGCAGGCCGCGATCAGGACCGGCAAAACCGAGATGGAGATCTACACGCCGGCCGCCAACGAAACGCTCTTCGAGATGGTGCGCGAGATGCCGGGCTGGCGGCCGCGCGGCGGCGACGACACAGGATTCACGGCGATGTTCGTCGGCGGGCGCTCAACGGCCATGCCGCATGGCTTCGTGAAAGGCCACGGCGTGCAGCCGGGTGACGTGCTGGTGAGCGGCGCCGGGGCGAACATCGACGGCTACCGCAGCGAGCTGGAGCGGACGATGATCGTCGGCGAGCCGACCGCCGACCAGCGGCGCGCCTTCGCGGCGATGCTCGCCCTGCAGTCCCGCGCGATCGAGGTGATGGCGCCTGGAGTTCCGGCCGGGGAGGTCGAGCTCGCCACGGTGCGGCTGGCCGAAGAGCTTGGCGTGGCGGACAACCTGCGTCATCACGCCGGCCACTCGATCGGGCTCGAGGGCCACGAGGCGCCGTTCCTCGACCGCGGTGACGATGCGGTCCTCGAGCCGGGCTGGGGGCAGCACGTCCTGCTCGCCCTGCACCACGACCGTCTCGTGTGGCCTGACCTCGGCCCACACCCGCCCGATCGCGTCGCGAGGGAGGCTGCCCGGGACGTAGACGTAGCGACGGTGCTGGATCCGATTGCGGCTGCGCATCTCCGCGCGAGTGAACGCGTCCTGTGCGACGTAATCCTTGAGGTACGGATCGCTGACCTCCCACAGGTCAGCGGGCCCGGGCGGCGACTGGCCACGGTAGAGAAACACGACACGCTTGCCTTCGGCCGCGAAGATCCCCTCGTCGATCACGGCGTCGGCGGTGTTCTGGTCGCGCGGGAGGATCACCAGCACGTCGGCGGGGTTGCGCTGGAACTGCAGGGCGATCGACTCGGCCGCAAGATCCGGCCGGTAGGGCACAGGGAAGACCGCAGGCCGGCGGCGCCTGCCCCGGTTGTAGGTCCACAATCCGACAGCCAGGCCAACCAGTGTCAGGCCGCCACCGAAAGCGGTCGCGTATGGCTTGGCGACCAGGTTCACGCTCCAGCCGATCACGGTCAGGGCGGTCGTGAAGACACCCACCGCGAAGATGAGCCTGCGGCGCAGCGCGCGGTCGACCTTCAATTCGCGCCATCGCACGACATCGAGCGCGAAGTTGGTGAGGATGAACGAGCCCAGGAGGCCAAAGGCGTAGAGGTCGCCGAGAAAGACGGACGTGACCGGGCTTTGACCGGCGACGTAGACGAGGATCACCGGCGGCCCCATGGCCGCGAGGATGGCGACGTGCGGCGTGCGGCGCCACGCGTTCCGCTTTTCGACCACACGGGGAAGAAATCCCATCCGGGTCAGCGCCAGGAAGACGTGGTAGCCGCCGATGATCGCGGTGTTGCTGGCGAAGATCAGAAGGACGGCGCCGGTCACGGCGACTAAGTCGGCGAGGCCCGCGCCCGAGAACTGGCCGGCCAGAAGCGAGAGCAGCTGGTTGACGTTGGCCGGGCTGTTCGGGTCCGCCACCAGGGTGGTCTGCCATAGGGTGAGGAGCGGGCTCGTAAGGGTCATGGTCAGGATGACCAGGGCCATCGTCCGGTAAGCCGTGACGCGACGAGGCGAGCGCATCGCGGGTGCGATCTGGGCGACGCTCTCCAGCCCGGAAAAAGCGAGGAAAGCGGCGCCGAATCCCATGATGATCGTCAGCGGGGTGAGCGGTGGCGGACCCTGGGTGACCGCGGAAAAGCTGTGCAGCACTCCGGCCGCGCCAAGGTGCGCGGCGACCACGATCACGACGAGCAGCTGGGCGGCCGCAGCCGCCGTGGCGGCGACGAAGCTCACGACCGCGCTCTCGCGAATGCCGTAGATGTTGAGCAGGGCCAGTCCGCCCAGCGCGATGAGAGTTCCGGGCACCGCTTTGCCGAAGCCCGCCGTTGGAATGACCACCGCGAGGTACGCGATTCCGGAGAAGGCGCTGATCGCTGCCGTGAGGTAGTAGTCGACGATGATGAAAAGCCCGCCGACCAGCCCGGCAAGCGGATGCAGCGCTCTGGATGAGATGGTCACGACGCCGCCACCTTCCGGGTTGCGCCAGGTCACCTCCGCGTACTTCAGCGCGAGGAGGATGAACGCGAAGAGCGTCATCACGACGAAGATCGCCGCACGCTTGTTGTACCCGCTGGCGGTGAGGATGCCGGGCACGTAGTAGATCGAGGTGCCGATGTCGGCGAAGACGATCGACCAGCAAAGCAGCGGTCCGAGGCTTGCGCCGTGGAACTTTATCCGGCGCCTCGCAGCGGCGGGGGTGTGCATCAGGCGCTCGAGCGAAGGT
>WNGG01003011.1_pt1 | contig 19054 bp, 15 predicted proteins | sample 5400661 | NCBI WGS metagenome assembly WNGG01 (sample SAMN13153372, study PRJNA577476) | soil metagenome | isolation source: 100 cm soil or saprolite under Garry oak tree replicate 1 | place: USA:California | collected 2016-06-15
CGGCCGGCGTACGGACGCAGGTGCACGCCGCTGAACGTGTGGTACGCGATGTGGCCGGTGATGTTCGGCCGTTCCGTGACGGCCTCGACCATTGCGCGCACCTCCGGCTCCGAGGTCGGGTACGGCCCCGCTCCGCGCTGCTCGTGCTCGGGTGCCCATTCGGCCGGGAAGTTGCGGTTCAGGTCGAGCCCCTCGACCGGCCACGGCACCTTGATCTGGACGCCGTCGTAGTTCTGCAGGCGCCCTTCTGCGAGCAGCCGGTAGAAGGGGCCGTCGTCTGGTCCGTCGACGGGGTCCCGCCGGATCAGCAGGCTCTTCTCGTCGGGGTGCGCGCGCCAGGCTCCGTTCGGGTCCTCGACGCGCATGTCCAGCACGCGGCCGTCGCCGTCGAGGTCCTCGACCTGCAGCCCGTCCTCGGGCTCTTCGCGCGGATACGGCCGCACGCTGGAGCGGATGAACCGTCGCTCCTGCAGCCCGTGTTCAGCACCGTCAGGGTTCAGGCGTGGGATCACGTAGAAGACGCGCGTGTCGAGCACGCGCGTGACCTGATCGTCCTGCCCGTGCTGCGTCAGCAGCCGGTGAATCAGATGAAGCGCCGCGGTGCAGCCCGTCCACTCCATCGAGTGGATGTTCGCCTCGACCAGGAATCCGGGTTTGTCGGCGTGCGCTCCGGTATCCGTGTTCGTGAGGGTGACGAGCCAGATGTCACGACCCTCGTACGACTTGCCGATCGACTCGAGCGCGCAGAGCTTCGGAGCCTCCTCCCCCCAGGCGCGCAGGGTCTCCGCGAGCTCGTCGTACCCGTAGAAATGGTCGAACGCGACCGGCCGCAACTCAGGCTGACGTCAACTCGGCGATGAGGGGCGTCGTGTCGAACGGCTCGTAGCCCAGGCGAACCGCGATCTCCTCGCTCGAAGGCTTCGTTCCTTCGGCGAAGAGCGCGCGCAGGATCTCTCCGGTCTTCGTGCTCCGCCACCAGTCGTCGCCGACCTCGTCGATCAGGTGTGCGCGCAGCTGCGCGTGGCGGATCCAGGCGCGGAGGTAATCCGCCGAGTAGAACCCGGCGTCCATGTCGGCGAGGTGTCCCTCCCGTGGGTAGCGAACGCCGGTCGCCGCGGTCAGCTTCTCGGCGTAGTCGTCATCGGTCGTGCCGGCGTTCTCGAACCTCGACCAGAAACCGAGCTCGTACTGCAGCTTGGCCGCGTAGCGCCGGAACAGGAGCGCCTCGAGGAAGACCGTCGCCTCGGCGTTGGTCGCGGCGGCCTCATCGCTGAGGCCGAAGTGCTCCGCATGCCACGCGGGCTCGCGCGTGATCGCCTCGCAGATGTACGAGTAAATCTCCGTGAGCGCGTGGTCGCGAGAGATCCTGCGGAACGTGTACGGGAGCGTCGGGTCGCAGCCTGCGTAGTGGAGTGCATGACCAGCCTCGTGCATGAACGCCTGGTAGTCGTGCAAGCCACCCTGGGCGCGCGTGATCAGGTGGACGACCTTCGGCGGATCGGAGGCGATCACGCACGCGCGGGGCGACTTCTGCGGGCGGTCGTCGAGATCGAGGCGGATGTTCCGATCGGCCGCGACGTCGAAGCCGAGCGCGCTCAAGGTCTGCAGGCAGACGTCGGTCGCGCGGTCCTTCGTGTAGGTGTCGTCGAGCGGCGACAGGCGCCGGATGTAACCCATGTGCGCAGACGACGGCTGCGGTTCGCGCTCCGGTCCAAGCAGGCGCTCGAACCACGTTTCCCACAGCTCGAGGAACGTTGGCTCGATCTGCTCGCTCGTCGCCCGCAGCACAGCCTCGAGCTCCTGTAACGAGACCTGCTTCTCGTCCTCGGTGCGGGCAATAGGGTCGGGCTCGTCTGTCAGCTCGGCCTCGAGCTCCTCGTACTCGCGCAGGAGCGCGAGCCGCTGTTCGTTGAACTCCGCCGATCTGAGCCGGTGGAGCTCGCCGAGCTCGTCCCGGTCCTTGTACTCCGGAAGCACGGCGAGTTTCGCCAGAGCCGAACGCAGAGGCAGCTCTTCGCCCTTGAACGTGACGCGCGCCGCGAGCAGCGCGTTCTCGAGCTCGTCCTCCTTCTCGGCGAGCTCCGCAGCGACGAGACCGCTCTCACACGTCTTGCGCAGGCGATAGAGCCATTCCTGTTGCTCCGCGGCGGCGCCCTTCTCCTCCGCACGCAACGCCTCCAGCTGGTCGCGGCTGAAGAGGTCGGCATACCGCGCGACGATCGCGGCTTGCTCCGAGACCTCCTTCTCGCCGACGCGGACCAGTCGGCCCTCCTCCGAACGCTCGTACAGGTAGCGCTGAAGCTGCTGCTCGAATTCCGCCGGGCTGCGGACCGCCGTCGTCGACATCGAGAAGACTCTATCCGGCTGTCGGCGCGGTGCGCGGCGCGAGGTTTGCGACGGTCGTCGTCAGCTGCTCGATCGTGAACGGCTTCGGGATGACGGCGTCGCTGTCCACTCCTTCGAGGCGGTCCGACCCGGTCAGCATCGCGACCTTCACACCGGGACGGTCGCGCCGCAGCTCCTGCAGGAACTCGACGCCGTTGCCAAGGCCGACGTGGACGTCGAGCACGACGACGCCGACGGCGCCGTCGGTGAGCTGTTCGCGCGCCTGTGGCAGCGCGCCGGCCTCACGAACGTTCCAGCCTTCGAGCTCCAGGTTGAGACGGCAGAGCAATCGAATGGACGGATCGTCGTCGACGACGAGCACGATATGACCGGGCGAATCCACGCGGGGCGGCAGTGTAGCCGCGGCCCGTACCTCGATCTTCCGGCGAGTCGTTTACCCTTTGAAAATGAGAAACGAGCCCCCACACTCCGAGGAGGTCGTGGGACGCGAGTTCGAGCGCTGCCGGGGTCGTGTACCGCGCCCGACGCCGCAATTTCGCCGCCGCGCGTGGCTCCTATTCCAGCGCGCCTTGGACCCTCTGGCTCCGCCTAGACCGTTGCGACGGCGGCAGTGAGCCGCCGCAGCGTCTCCTCCTTGCCCAGCAGTTCCAGGCTCTCGAACAGGCCCGGTGACACCTTCGAGCCGGTGACTGCGATCCGGATCGGCTCGAACGCCTTCCGCGGCGACAGCTCGAGCCGCGCGGCGAGCGCCCGCAGCGCGGACTCGATCTCGGGCGCGGCAAACGGCTCTACCTGCTCGAGCTCGTCGCGCGCGGCGACGACGATCGGCGCGCGCCCGTCGATCGCAGCCGGGTCCGGGTGCACGTCGCGGAAGAGGAAACCCGCGAAATCGGGGAACTGCCCGAAGCGTTCGATCTTCTCCTGGACGATCGGGACGGTGCGCCGCACGAGCTGCTCGTCCCACTCGTGTCCCGTTTCGCGCAGGTAGCGCACGAGCTCGTCGGCGTACTCGCCCTCCGGTAGCGCCCGGAGATAGACGCCGTTCATCCAGTCCAGCTTCTGGTAGTCGAACGTGGCCGGGCTCGGGACGACGCGGTCGAGGTCGAAGCGCTCGACCAGCTCGTCCCGCGACATGATCGTCGTCTTGTCGTCGTAGCTCCAGCCGAGCAGCGCGAGGAAGTTGACGAGCGCCGGCGCGTAGTAGCCGTCGTGGCGGAAGTCGTCCACGGTCACCGAGCCGTGCCGCTTCGAGAGGCCTTTACCGTCGGCACCGAGGACGAACGAGACGTGCGCGTACACGGGCAGGTCACCGTCCACCGCGCGAATCAGGTTGATCTGCTTCGGCGTGTTCGAGATGTGGTCCTCGCCGCGGATCACGTGCGTGATCCGATCCCAGACGTCCTCCATCGGCGAGGCGAAGTTGTAGGTCGGACGGCCGTCGGAGCGGACGAGGACGAGATCCTCGAGCTTCTCGTTCGGGAACTCGATGCGGCCGCGCACGGCGTCCTCCCACGCCGTCACGCCCTCGTCGGGCATCCGGAACCGGATCGCCCCCTCGTCCTCGTACGCCTTGTCCTCCTCGATGAGCCGGCGCGCGAGCTCGGCGCAGTCCGCCATGCGATCGAGCTGGAACGTGACGTCACCGTCCCAGTCGAGCCCGAGCCAGCGGAGGGACTCCTGGATCTGCTCGGTCGCCTCTGCGACCTCGCGGCTTGTATCGGTGTTCTCGATGCGAAGGCGGAACTCGCCGCCGTGATGGCGCGCGAAGAGCCAGTTGAACAGCGCGGTGCGCACGTTCCCGATGTGCAGAAAGCCGGTCGGGCTGGGCGCCATGCGAACGCGAACGGACACGCCGTTAGGTTACTGGCGTGCTGTTCGGTGCTCACTGTTCTGGGGGGATCAAGAAGTCGCTGGACAACGCGGTCGGGATGAATGCCGATGTCGTCCAGCTCTTCGTGCAGAGCCCCCGCACGTGGCGCTTCCCGAATCACGACCCGAAGGACCTCGAGCGCTTCCGCGAGCGGCGCGAGGAGACAGGCCTGCCCGCGCTCGTCCATAGCCTCTACCTCGTCAACCTGGCGGCCCCCGACGACGCGGTCTACAAGAAGAGCGTCGACACGATGCGCGCGACCGTCGACGCGGCCTGCGCAATCGATGCCGACGGCGTGGTCTTCCACGTCGGCTCGCACCTCGGAGCCGGCTTCGAGGCCGCGCTCGAGCGAGTCGTGCCGGCGCTCGAGCAGGTGCTCGACCGCTGCGGCGAGCGCACCTGGGCGCTGATGGAGAACTCGGCCGGCGCGGGCGGGACGATCGGCCGCTCCGTCGACGAGCTCGCCGTGATCTTCGACTCGCTGGGAAGGCACGAGCGGCTCGGCCTCTGCCTCGACTCCTGCCACTGGTACGTCTCGGGCATCGACGTCACGGACCCGGATGCGCTCGACGCCGCACTGCGCGACGTCGACGACCGCATCGGGCTCGACCGGCTGCGAGCGTTGCACGCGAACGACGCCAAGGCGCCGCTCGGATCGAACCGGGACCGGCACGACAACATCGGCGACGGGGTCATGGGCGAGGGACTCGGCGTCTTCCTCGCCCATCCGAAGCTGCAGCACCTCCCCGCCGTGCTCGAGGTGCCCGGCCGGGACGGACACGGCCCGAACGCCGAGGAGATCCAGAAGCTGCGTGACCTCCACGCCCGCGCCACGGCCTAGATACCGCTGGACAGTGCTTGGGGCGGGCGTGTTTGCCACGGCCGCGAACTCGGCCATCCTGCTCGGACTCCCTGCGATCGCCCCAGCACTGCGAAGCGCTTACGACCTGACGTTGACCCAGGTGGGCGTCGTCCTTGCCGCCCTGAATTTCGGAGCGCTTGCGACGTTGCTCCTGTGGGGAATCGTCGCCGACCGGATCGGGGAACGCAGGGTCATTGCTGCCGGGCAAGTGGGCGCGGCCGCGGCGCTCGTCTGGGCGGCGCGCACGTCGTCATACGGCGCCCTGGTCGCGGCGTTGTCGGTGACGGGAGCGCTCGGTGCCGGGGTCAACGCCGCCAGCGGGCGAGCCGTGATGGGGTGGTTCGACGAACACGAGCGAGGACTGGCTCTGGGGATACGGCAGATGGGCGTCCCACTGGGCGGGGCCGTTGCCGCCGGCGCGCTCCCGGCGCTGAACGATCAGATCAGCCTCGGTGCTGCGTTCTACGGTCTCGCAATCGGTTGCCTGATATCCGCACTGATTGGCGCGTCACTCATCAGGGTCGAGCCCGACGAGGAGCACAGCGTCCTCGCCCGCCCACTTCGAGACGCGCGAATTTGGCGCATTTGCACGGCGAGCACCTTCTACGTGATGGCGCAGATCAGCTTGCTCGGATTCTTCGTCCTCTTCCTGCACGATCGACGCGGCGTGTCGACCGCGGTCGCCGCGGGTGCACTGGCCACGACGCAGGTGCTCGGCGGCGCATCACGGATTGCCGCCGGCCGCTGGTCAGATCGCCTCCGGGCGCGGGTTGTGCCGCTGCGGAAGGTCGCACTCGCCCTCGCCGTGTCGCTTGGGGCGGTCGCAGCCTTGGTCACGGCACCGCTCCCGATTCTAGTCCCGGCGCTCGTTCTCGCCGGGGCGTTCGGGCTCTCGTGGAACGGGCTCTCTTTCACGGCGGCGGCTGAGACTGCCGGCCGCGCTCGGAGTGGCGCCGCACTCGGGCTCCAGCAGACCTTTCTCTCGGGAGGATCGATCGTCGCACCGATCGCGTTCGGCACTTTGGTGCACTACGCATCGTGGCGGTTCGCATTTGCCCTGGCGGCGATCAGCCCGCTCGTCGGCTATGCGGTGCTCAGTCCGCTAGCTGAGCGAAGACCTTGAAGGTCGGGCGCCCTACGGGCAGCTCGTGGAACTCCGGGTTGACGCAGCCGAGCTCGCCCGTCCGCTCGGCGCCGTAGCACTCCTCGACCTCGACGCGGCACATCGGCAGCGGCGCGCGCGTCGTGCGCATCGCGCCGAAGCCCTCGCGCCGGCGCTCGGCTTCCCGCAGCAGCTCCAGGTCGATCTCGACGCCGTAGACCTTCTGCATGCAGCCGATGTACGTGTGCCCGAACTCTTCGAACGCGTAGAGGAACGGGCACGCCCGATCCACGCAGGCCGACGGATAGACCACCTTGTCGCAGTGCACCTCGCAGTGCCGGCACTCGAGCTCGTCCTGCGGCCGGAGCGGGAGCTCGGTCGTGGTCGTGGTCGCGGCACCTGGCGCTGGTGTCATAACGGAATTTTCATGCCCCGAACCGCGCGCCGCAAGACTTGACAGCGTGCTGCTCTATAAGCTAGGGCCGCGTGGCGCGACGACTCCTTTGGGCCTCGCTTGCGCTCGCTCCGGTCACGATTCTCGTCGACGCCGTTGCCAATCCGGGCAAGGTGGCGCTGTTCCTCCTCTCTGCGGTCGCACTCGTGCCGCTCGCCTGGTTGATCGGCGAGGCGACGGAGCACGCCGGCGAGCACACGGGCCCGCGGATCGGCGGGCTCCTGAACGCCAGCTTCGGCAACGCGCCCGAGGTGATCATCGCGTTGATCGCCGTGGACGACAACCTGCCGAACGTCGTCCGCGGCTCGCTCGCCGGCAGCGTCGTGTCCAACATCCTGCTCGTGCTGGGCGCGGCGCTCGTGCTCGGGCAGGACGAGGCGCGGCTCGATCGCACCTCGCTGCTCGTTCAGCTCGGGCTCGTCGCGGTCGCGGTGCTGCTGCTGCTGATCCCCTCGATTCCGGGCTGGCACGGAAACCCGGACCGCCACTCGCTCACGCTGCTGAGCATCGGGCCCGCGATTGCGTTACTCGTCCTGTACCTCGTCGTGACGACGGTGGGCGTGCGGCGGCGCGCGGCACACGACGCCAGCGGAGCGACCGGCTGGGGCCTGCCCCTCTCGCTCGCCGCGCTGGGAGCGGCGACGGCGGCGACGGCGGTGACGAGCGAGATCCTCGTGCACTCCTTGCAGGCGTTCGCCAAGGCGGCGAATCTGTCTCAGTTCTTCATCGCGATCGTGATCGTCGCGATCGTGGGCAACGCCGCGGAGCACGGCGGCGCCGTGGTGATCGCACGTCGCGGCAAGATGAAGCTCGCCATCGAGATCGCGATCACGTCGAGCGCCCAGGTCGGTCTCCTGGTCCTGCCGGTCGTCGCTCTGGTCTCGTTTGCTTTCGCACATCCTCTCGCCCTGGCCTTCCGGCCGATCGAGTTGATCGCGATCGGCGGGGCGGCCGTCTTCGTCGCGTTCGTGATCCGCGACGGCATTTCTCGGCGCTGGGAAGGCGCGCTGCTGATCGCCGTCTACGGCGGCTTCGTCGCCTGGTTCCTGGCCGCCGGCGACCGCTGAGAAAGAGGCCGGTTACCCGTACTTGCCCCGAGCGGATCGGGTGCAAGACTGGGGCCAACGACATGGAGGCCAGATGAGCGAGACAGTGGCAATGCCAGCGGTCGCGACCGCCGAGCCGGGGTACACCGGTCCGGCAGTCTCGGCCAAAGACCTGACCCGCCGCTACGGCGAAGGCGACACGGCCGTCGACGCGCTCCGCGGCGTCTCGCTCGAGGTCCCGAGCGGCCAGCTGACGGCCGTGATGGGCCCATCGGGCTCCGGCAAGTCGACCCTGATGCACATCCTCGCCGGGCTCGACCAGCCCACGTCGGGCGAGGTCGCGATCGCCGGCATCAACATCTCGAAGCTCGGCGACAGCGACCTGACCAAGCTGCGCCGGCGACATATCGGCTTCATCTTCCAGTTCTTCAACCTCCTCCCCATGCTCACGGCCGAGGAGAACGTGTTGCTGCCGCTCTCGATCGCGGGTGAGAAGCCCGATCCCAAGTGGGTGATGGAGCTGCTCGGACGGATCGGCCTCGCCGACCGCCGGACGCATCGTCCCGCAGAGCTGTCGGGCGGCCAGCAGCAGCGCGTCGCGATCGGCCGTGCGCTCGTGACCAAGCCGACGATCGTGTTCGCCGACGAGCCGACCGGGAATCTCGACTCGACCACGAGCGGCGAGATCCTCGAGCTGCTGCGCAGCTCGGTCGACGCGTACGGACAGACGACGGTGATGGTCACGCACGAGCCCCGCGCGGCGGCGATCGCGGATCGCATCCTCTTCCTCGACGACGGCCTGATCGTGAAGGAGCTTGGCCATTCCGAGGCGCACGACGTGATCTCCGTGATGGAGGATCTCGCCGCCTCGTGATCAAGGTCGCACTACGAGGCCTCGCCGGCCGCAAGCTGCGGGCGTCGCTGACGGCGTTCGCGATCGTGCTCGGCGTCGCGATGGTGAGCGGCACGTTCGTCCTGACGGACACGATGAACGGCGCGTTCGACTCGATCATCTCGCAGTCGTACAAGAACGCCGACGTCGTGGTCAGCGGCAAGACCGCCTTCGACACCGACACCAACGGGAACGCGGTCCAGCCGCCGAGCTTCCCAGAGACGCTGCTCGCGAAGATCAAGGCGCTGCCAGACGTGAACGCGGCGGCCGGCTCGCTCACCGACGACAAGACCAAGCTCGTCGGACGCGACGGCAAGCTCGTCGGTGGCCACGGCGCGCCCAACCTCGCCTTCAGCGTCGAGCCGAGGTCGGATCAACGCTTCAACCCGCTCGTGCTCACCTCCGGCAGATGGCCGAGCGGCGCGAAGGAGGTCGCAATCGACAGCGGCACCGCGGGCAACAAGCACTACAAGATCGGCGACACGATCGGCATCCAGACCCGGGGCCCGGTACAGCAGTTCCGCGTCGTCGGAGTCGTGAAGCTCCCCGGCGTCTCGATCGGAGGCGCGACGATGTCCATCTTCGACGTCCCGACCGCCCAGATTCTCTTCCACCGCGAAGGCCGGCTCGACGTCATCCGCGTCCAGGCGAAGAGCGGCGTCCCGACGCCGAAGCTGCTCTCCGAGGTCAGGGCAGTCCTGCCGCCGACGGTTCAGGCCCGGGACGTCGCGGCGCAGGAGAAGCGCGACAAGAAGACGGTCAACTTCACCAGCTTCATCCAGTACTTCCTGCTCGCCTTCGCCGGCATCGCGCTCTTCGTCGGCAGCTTCGTGATCGCGAACACGCTCTCGATCACGATCGCGCAGCGCGTGCGCGAGTTCGCAACCCTCCGCACGCTCGGCGCGACGCGGCGCCAGATCCTTCGTGCGGTCGTGATCGAGGCCCTCGTCGTCGGGGTGCTCGGGTCGGTCACCGGGCTCTTTCTCGGGCTCGGCCTGGCGAAGGGCCTGAACGCGCTCTTCAAGGTGCTCGGTTTCGACCTCCCGACGGCGGCAACCGTCTTCAAGGAGCGCACCGTGATCGTCAGCCTGCTCGTCGGCATCGTGATCACGCTGCTTGCGAGCCTCAGGCCGGCGTTGCGCGCGACGCGCGTCCCGCCGATCGCGGCGGTGCGCGAAGGTGCGACGCTGCCGCGCGGCCGCTTCGCGCGCTTCACGCCCATCCTGTCGATGATCACCCTTGTGCTCGGCGTCCTGCTGCTCGGCTACGGCGTGCTCGCTCACGGGCTCTCGACGCCCAACCGGCTCGCGTCCCTCGGCTTCGGCATCGTCCTCCTTTTCTTCGGCGTGTCCGCGAACGCGTCCCGGCTCGTGCGGCCGCTCGCCGCCGTGCTCGGCTGGCCGGCGACGCGGATCGGGGGGACGGCCGGCGTGCTGGCGCGCGACAACACGATGCGGAACACCAAGCGGACCGCATCGACTGCTTCGGCGCTGATGATCGGCCTCGCACTGGTTACCTTCGTCGCCATCCTCGGCCAGGGCATCCGCTCGTCGTTCGAGAGCGCGGTCGACGACCTCCTCCGCAGCGACTATGCGCTCACGTCGACTGACACGTTCACACCCCTCTCCGTCTCGGACGAGCGCGCACTCGCCAAGGCGCCGAACGTGACGGCGATCTCGGGCGTGCGTGCCGGCTCGGCGCGCATCCTCGGCAAGACCGACAATCTCACCGGCGTCGCGCCGAACATGGCCCAGGTGATCCATCTCCGCTGGAAGCAGGGCTCCACGGCGGTGCCCTCACAACTCGGCAGCGATGGCGCTTTCGTCGACCACAAGTACGCGAAGAAGAACCACTTGACGATCGGCTCGCCGATCAACATCGAGACGCCGTCCCGCGACAAGTTCACCGTGCTCGTGAAGGGGATCTTCAAGCTGCCCAACGGCGGCTCGCCCTTCGGCCCCGTGACGATCTCGAACGCCAACTTCGATGCCCATTACCCGAGCCCCGAGAACGAGATGGTGTTCGTCAAGGTGCGAGGCGGTGTCACAGACGCGAACACAGCGACGCTCGAGCACCAGGTCAAGGGTTTCGCGGACGCGAAGGTCCAGACGGCCTCGCAGTTCAAGAAGAACTTCGAGAGGCCGCTGAACAAGATCCTGATCTTGCTCTACGTGCTCCTGCTGCTCTCCGTGATCGTGAGCCTGTTCGGCATCGTCAACACACTCGTCCTGACCGTGTTCGAGCGGACGCGGGAGATCGGAATGCTGCGGGCCGTCGGCATGACGCGGCGGCAAACGCGCTCGATGATCCGGCACGAGAGCGTCGTCACGTCGCTGATCGGCGGCGCGCTCGGGATGGCGGTCGGGTTCTTCCTGGCGCTGCTCGTCACCCACGCGCTTTCGAGCGAGGGCATCGTGTTCGCGGTGCCGTGGCTGACGCTGCTGGGCTTCGTGATCGCCACCGTCGTCGTCGGCGTCGTCGCGGCGATCTTCCCGGCGCGCCGCGCCGCCGGCCTCAACGTGCTAGCGGCTCTTCAGTACGAGTAAGCGCGTCGGGGATCGCCTCTAGCGCCGTCTCGATGTCCTCGTCCGTGATGTCGAGGTGCGCCACCGCGCGGACGACGCTTGGATGGACCGTGGTCGAGACGAGGACGCCGCGCTCCTTCAGGCGGTCGATCGCCCCGGCGCGATCCGGGCCCACGTCGATCTGAACGAAGTTCGTCTCCACCTGCTCCAGGTCGATATTGAGCCCGGCCGCTGCGAGGCCTTCGCCGAGCAGGCGGGCCCGCGCGTGGTCGTCCGCGATGCGGTCGACGTGGTGGTCGAGGGCATACAGCGCGGCCGCGGCAACGATCCCCGCCTGACGCATCGCACCGCCGAAGAAGTGCTTCCCGCGCCGCGCCTTCTCCATCAACTCTGAGGAGCCGGCAATCAGCGCCCCGAGCGGACAGCCGAGGCCCTTCGAGAAGCAGAGCGTGACCGTGTCGAAGCCGCGTCCGATACGCGCAGGCTCGACCCCGCACGCAATCGCCGCGTTGACGAGACGCGCACCGTCAAGATGGGCGGCGAGGTCATGCTCTCGGCACGTGGCGACGATCGCGTCGATCTCGTCGAGCGGCCAGACGCGACCGCCCGCGCTGTTGTGCGTGTTCTCCACGGCGACGACGCGCGTCGGAGCGACGTGGACGCTCGTGCGATCCCGGATCTCGGCCACGACCTGCTCGGGCGAGAACCGCCCTCTCGTTCCCTGGAGCCCGATCGTCAATAGGCCCGAGTGCGCGGCCGGCCCGCCGAGCTCGGACAGCATGATGTGCGCGTGGCGCTCGACGAGGAGCGCGTCGCCGGACCGCCCGAGGATCTGAAGCGCGATCTGATTCGCCATCGTCGCGGTCGGGAGGAAGACCGCTTCCTCCTGCCCGAGGAACTCCGCCCCGCGGCGCTCGAGCTCGTTGACGGTGGGATCCTCACGCTTCTGCTCGTCGCCGACGAGCGCGCTCGCGATCGCCTCGCGCATGGCCGCCGTCGGTTGAGTCAGCGTGTCGGAACGAAGATCGATCACGAGCTCATTTTGCAGCTTTCAAGTGGTCACCCCCGCGGGTGATCATCGCTGCGCCGAAACAGGCCGATGATCCTGCACATGAGCGGCGCGATGGACAAGCGGTTCATCGGAGGCGGTCTGCGGCTCGCCGCAGGCTCGGCTGCGCCGCCGCGCCTCGACCACGGCTACTTCGAGGACGAGGTCCGGCCGATGCTCGGCTCGATCCTGCTCAAGAAGGGCTGGATCTCCAACGACAAGCTCGACGCCGCACTGGAGGCTGCCCGGATCAGCGGCATGCGTCTCGGCGAGACCCTGCTCTCGCGGGGCTGGTTGTTCGAGCCCGAGCTCGCCTGCGCGCTCGCCGAGCAGTTCGGCCTCAGGTACGTAGACCTCGTCCGCCATCCGCTCGATCCCGGCGCAGCGCGGTTGCTGCCCACCGAGGTCGCGCGGCGCATGTTCGCCGTGCCGGTCCGCTTCGTCGAGTCCGGGGCGATCGAGGTCGCGGTCGCAGATCCGGCGGACGCGGACATCGGCGCGCTCGAGCAGATGCTCGGTCGCCGGGTCGAGCTCGTCGTCGGCGAGCGCTCGGTGATCCAGGACTCCTGGCGCTACACGCGCTGACCGGCCCTACTCGTGCATCGGCGCTTTGGTGCCGGGCACGTGGAGCAGGTTCTCGACGTCCCGCACGCCCTGCACCTTGCGTGTCTGGGCGACGAGCTCGTCGATCAGGTCGGCACGCGGAACCTCGCCGCGCAGCTGGACGACGCCGTCCTGCACGTTGACGTTCAGCTTCCCTTTGGGGACGGCCCGATTACGGAAGACCTCGCTCCGGATCTTGTCGGCGAGCGTGGCATCGTCGAAGTCCTTCGGCTCTTCCTTCAGGTGCTGAACCTTCTGTGAGAGGCCGTACGCCTCCGCTGCCACGCCGCGTCCCGCACGTGCGGCCCGCCTGCCGCCTGACCTGAAGCGATCGAGCGTGACGTGACGCCTGCGCCTGCCGCTCTGGGGATCCAAGAAGTACGCCAGCAAGGCGCCTACTGCGCCTCCGAGTGCGAAGCCTCCCATTCGTTCCTCCTTGTTTTCCGCTCTTCCCTCGCCTTCCCGGCGACGGCGGCGGCTCAAACGTCGGCGACGATCCCGTCCCACGGAGCGAGCTCCCGCCGTCCGTCGAGGTCGATCTCGGCGGGCTCGTCGGAGAGGTTGACGGCGACGGCCGTGTGCTCGCCGCGCCGGAAGGCCCACACGCCCGCAGGTGCGGAGAGCGTCTCGTACAACCCTTCGCGTAGATCGATGGACGAGCGGCGTCGCGCGATCAGCCCGCGACAGAAGCAGAGGAACGAGCCGTCGTCGTCGCGCTGCGTGGCCGCGGGCGCCACCTGCGCGGCGAGTGGCAGCCACGGGTTAGTCCAGCCGCCGTTCCACGGCATCGGCGTCCGCGCTCCGTCGCGTCCCGCCATGTCGCGTTCCTGCTCCGGAGGAACCCGCGCCTGCGGCATGCCCAGTTCGTCGCCGTAGTAGAGGACCGGCGTCCCCCGCAGGGTCAGCAGCAGGAACAACGCGGCGCGAGCCTTGCGCTCGTCCCCGCCGCACATGCGCGTCGGGAAGCGGGCGAGGTCGTGGTTCGAAAGCATCCACACCGGCCAGGCGCGCTCCGGCAGGGCGGCCTCGGTCGCTTCGACGATGCCGCGCAGAACGTCGGCGTCCAGCGGTGAGAGTGCGAACGGGAAGTTGAAGGCGAGGTGTAGCTCGTCTTCGCCGTTGCCGTAGAAGCGCGCCAGCCGGTCGAGCTCCATCACCCACGTCTCGCCCAGCAGCACGCGCTCCGGCCGGTAGCCGTCCACGAGCCGGCGCCAGTGGCGAAAGACGTCGTGCACGTCGTCGCGGTTCGCGTTGTACGTCGAGACGGCGGGGTCGGGGTTGTTCCGCAATTGGCGGTCCTTGACGATGCCGTGAGCGACGTCGATCCGGAAGCCGGCGATCCCGCGGTCGAGCCAGAAGCGCAAGATCTCGTCGAAGGCGTCGCGCACGTCCCCGTTCCACCAGTTGAGGTCGGGCTGTTCCGGCAGGAAGTTGTGTAGGTAGTACTGGCCCGTGGCCTCGTCGAGCGTCCAGGCCGGACCGCCGCCGAAGCTGTTCCGCCAGTTGTTCGGCGGCGAGCCGTCGGGCGTGGGATCGGCCCAGACGTACCAGTCGCGGTGGCGTGCCTCGCGTGACGAGCGAGCCTCCTCGAACCACGGATGGCGGTCGGAGGTGTGGTTCGGGACGAGGTCGACGATCACCTCGATGCCGCGCGCCGATGCCTCCGCGACGAGCTCGTCGAGCGCCGCCATACCGCCGAGCACGGGCTGCACGTCGGTGTAGTCGGCGACGTCGTACCCCCAGTCCTTGTCCGGAGAGACGGTGACCGGGCTGAGCCAGAGCGCGTCGACGCCGAGCCAGTCGAGGTAGTCCAGGCGCTGCACGATCCCGCGCAGGTCGCCGACGCCGTCGCCGTCGGAGTCGGCGAACGAGCGGACATAGACCTGGTACAGGAGCGCGCGCTGCCACCAGGGTCGGCCGCCGGAGGGCATGCGCAACGCTACCGTGTTGCCGATGGATCGAGCTCTGCTGGGCGAGCAATTGACGGCGCGCGGCGAGCCGCTCTACCGCGCCGTCCAGGTGTGGGAATGGGCGGCGCGCGGCGTCGGCGGTTACGCAGACATGACGAACGTGCCGGCCGAGCTGCGCGACGAGCTGCAGCGCGAGCTCCCGTTCTCGACGCTCGATGTCGAACAGGAGCAGCGGGCGCGCGACGGCACGGTGAAGACGCTCTTCCGCACCCACGACGGCCATCCCGTGGAAGCGGTGTTGATGCGCTACCGCGACGGCCGCCGTTCCCTGTGCCTGTCGTCGCAATCGGGCTGTCCGCTGACCTGCACGTTCTGCGCCACGGGACAGATGAGCTTCGGCCGGAACCTGACGGCGTCGGAGATCCTCGACCAGGCGTTGCATTTCCGCCGGCTCGGGCCGGTCGACCACGCGGTGTTCATGGGGATGGGCGAGCCGATGCTCAATCTCGACTCGGTGCTCGAGGCGACCCGTGCCCTGCCGGACGTCGGGATCACGAACAGGCGGACGACGATCTCGACGGTCGGCTGGCTGCCCGGCTTGCGTCGGTTCGTCGACGAGGTGGAAGAGCCCGTCCGGTTCGCGTTGTCTCTGCACGCACCGACCGACGAGCTGCGCAGCGAGCTCATGCCTGTCAACGCGCGCTACCCGCTCGCCGACGTCCTCGCCGAATGCAGGCGCTATTTCGAGCTTCGGCGCCGCAAGGTCTTCGTCGAGTACGTGATGCTCGGAGGGGTGAACGACCGGGTCGAACAGGCGCGCGCGCTCGCCGACCTGCTCGAACCGAAGGTTTTCAAGGTCAATCTGATTCCGTACAACCCGACGGGGATGTATGCAGGCTCGACGCGAAAGGCGATCGCCGCGTTCAAGGACGTGCTCGACCGCGCGCGGCTCCCCGCCACCGTCCGCCTCACTCGCGGGCGTGACATCCAGGCCGCGTGCGGCCAGCTCGCCGCGAGCTCGAGACCGGCACCTGTCGGTCGGGGAGTGGAGCGGGGCCTCGACGCGTCCTAGACTCGGCGCATGGTCGACCCCCGTCGGGAGCGAAAGGTCGTCACCGTGCTGTTTGCCGACCTGGTGGGATTCACCGCACGGGCGGAAGAGCTGGATCCGGAGGATGTCGAGGCGATTCTCCATCCGTACCACGTGCGGCTGCGCTCGGAGCTGGAGCGGTTCGGCGGGACCGTGGAGAAGTTCATCGGCGATGCGGTGATGGCGTTGTTCGGCGCACCGGTCGCGCACGAGGACGATCCGGAGCGGGCGGTGCGGGCGGCGTTGGCGATTCGGGATTGGGCGCGCGAAGAGGACAACGTCCAGGTGCGAATCGCCGTCAACACTGGTGAGGCGCTGATCAGTCTCGGAGCGCGTCCGGAGACGGGTGAGGGTATGGCGGCGGGCGACGTCGTGAACACGACCGCTCGCCTGCAGAACGCGGCACCTGTCAACGGCGTGCTCGTAGGCGAGACGACCTACCGCGCCACGAAGCACGTGATCGACTTCGACGAGGCGAAAGCGGTCGACGCGAAGGGAAAGGCCGAGCCGATTCCGGTGTGGGAGGCGCTGCAGGCGCGCTCTCGCCTAGGTGTCGATCTCCTTCGGCGGGTCCCGTCGCCGCTCGTCGGTCGCGAACGCGAGCTGGTCCTGCTGCGCGACGCGCTTGTGCGCGTACGGCAAGAGCTCTCGCCGCAGCTGATCACGCTCGTCGGCATCCCCGGAATTGGCAAGAGCCGGCTCGTCTACGAATTGATGCAGATCGTCAAGGAGACCGGCGAGCTGACGTACTGGCGCCAGGGACGATCGCTTCCGTACGGCGAGGGCGTGACGTACTGGGCGCTGAGCGAAATGGTCAAGGCGCAAGCCGGCGTCCTCGAAACCGACAGTGCCGAGGACGTGCATCGGAAGCTGCAACGAGCAGTCGGAGACGTGATCAACGATGCATCGGCGGCCGAGTGGGTGGAAACGCATCTGCGACCGCTCGCGGGCGTCAGCGCCGAAACAGAGCCCGGTGCGGACCGGCGCAACGAGGCATTCACGGCCTGGCGACTCTTCTTCGAGGCAATGGCCGAGAGGCGACCGCTCGTGCTCGTCTTCGAAGACATCCATTGGGCAGACGAGGGGCTTCTGGACTTCGTCGATTATCTCGTCGAGTGGGCATCCGGCGTGCCGATTCTCGTCGTGTGCACGTCGCGTCCGGAATTGTTGGACCGCCGGGCCAACTGGGGTGGGGGAAAGCTCAACGCGACGACGCTGTCGATCTCCCCTCTCTCGGACGGCGACACCGCGCACCTCCTCGCCACGCTTCTGGGGCAGCCACTCCTCGAGGCAGATGCGCAAACATCTCTGCTCGCACGCGCGGGCGGCAATCCGCTGTACGCGGAGCAGTACGCACAGATGCACGCGGAAGGGTCGGAGAGCGGCGATGTGTCCGTTCCCGAGTCCGTCCAGGGAATCATCGCGGCGCGGCTCGATCTTCTGCCGCCCGCCGAAAAGGGCCTACTCCAGGACGCAGCGGTCCTCGGAAAGGTCTTCTGGCTCGGCGGCCTCGTCGACGGTCGCCTACGCGCGGTCTCGGAGGAGCAACTGCATGCGCTTGAACGCAAAGGTTTCGTGGAGCGCGCGAGACAGTCATCGGTCGCCCACGAGGCGGAGTACGCATTCCGACACGTGCTCGTCCGCGATGTCGCATACGGGCAGATCCCACGCGCCGACCGGGCGGAGAAGCATCGAAGGGCGGCGGAGTGGATCGAATCACTAGGTCGCCCCGAGGATCATGCGGAGATGCTCGCGCACCACTACCTCGCCGCCCTCGAGTTTGCGCGGGCCGCGGGCCAGGAGACAGAGACCTTCGGCGATTCCGCCCGCAGCGCCCTGCGCGACGCCGGCGATCGGGCGTTCTCACTGAGTGCCTACAGCGCCGCGGTGCGCTTCTACTCTGCCGCGCTGGAGCTTTCGGCGCCGGATTCGCTCGAGCACGCGCGCCTGCTCTTCGCCGTCGGCCGGACTCGGGCCATCGGCGAGGCCGCAGGCCTCGACGTGCTCAGCAAGGCAGCCGCTGCGCTCCTCGCGTGCGGCGACAATGAGGCATCCGCCGAGGCGGAGACCCTCCTCTATGACCTCATCTACCGCCAAGGGGACCGCGACGAGGCGACGGAACACCTCGAGCGGGCCCGCGCGCTCGTCGAGGACGCGGAGGCTTCGCCAGCCAAGGCGCGCGTGATCGGCACAGTCTCTCGATTCCTGATGATCGCAAGTGAGTACGAAGAGGCAATCCGCGTCGGCACGCAAGCGCTCGAGATGGCGGAGCAGTTGGGTCTCACCGAGTTGCAAGCTCACGCGCTCGACATCATCGGTGCGGCGAGGGCGAATTCGGGAGACAGGTGCGGATTCGAGGATCTCGACCGCAGCGTCGACCTTGCCGCGGAGGTGAATGCGCCCCACGAGATGTGCCGTGCGCTCAACAATCTCGGCAGCGCGCTGTCAACTTGGGGGGAGCTCGGGCGAAGCACGGAATGCTTCCTTCGCGTGCAGGAAGTCGCCGAGCGCTTTGGACAGGCCACCTGGCTGCGCTGGACACGCCCGGCGATCTTCGACAGTGCCTACTGGCGTGGTGAATGGGACGAGGCCCTGCAGGGGGTCGACGAGGAGATCCGGCTCGTCGAGGAAGGCTCTCCCCACTACAACGCGATCTATTGCTACTGCAGGCGGAGTCGGATTCGGCTTGCGCGCGGTGACCTTTCCGGCGCGTCGGGAGACGTCGAGACGGCGGTTGAGCTTGCCCGGGTCGCCAAGGACCCACAGGTGCTCTATGGGACCCTCGCAATCAGCGCTTTTGTCGGACTAATCGGCGAGACCGCTCAGGCGGCACAAGCCCGTGCGGACGAGCTGATTCGCTGCATCACGAGTGCCGGCAACCCAGAGGTGGTCGGCGAGGCGCTGCTCATGCTCGCCTCGGTGATGCTGGATCTCGGGTGGGCCGATCAGCTGGTCGAACTGCTTCCGGCGACCTCCCCGTTCCGGTGGACGACGGCGGCTCGCGCCTTTGCGGCGCGCGACTTCCGGGGCGCTGCGGAGATTTGCGCCGAGATAGGCTCGAAGCCCGACGAGGCATATGCGCGTCTTCGTGCTGCCGAACATCTGGTCGGCGCGGGTCGCCGCGCGGAAGCCGACGGGCAGCTGCAAAAGGCGCTCGGGTTCTACCGCTCGGTCGGGGCGACGCGCTACATCCGCGAGGGCGAGGCGCTGCTCGCGGCGACCGCATGAGATCAGCGACGTACCCGCTCTGCTTCCCTAAGAGTCGAGCGGCCGGAGACGTCGAACGGCTAGCTGCGGAATGTCGGT
>WNGG01009267.1_pt1 | contig 19053 bp, 19 predicted proteins | sample 5400661 | NCBI WGS metagenome assembly WNGG01 (sample SAMN13153372, study PRJNA577476) | soil metagenome | isolation source: 100 cm soil or saprolite under Garry oak tree replicate 1 | place: USA:California | collected 2016-06-15
GACCAGCATTTTGGTCTTCTCCAGCAGCGATACGATCGCCAGGGCGATATCCTCCTCTTCCACCTGCACGATTTCATTAACGAGGGCATGGATCACCGGCACCGTCCGTGAACCGGGAAGTTTGACGGCTATGCCGTCTGCCAGGGTAACACGTACCGGTTGCTCGGTCGGTTTTCCGGCCGCAAAGGAGGCTGACATTGAGGGGGCGGCGCTCGATTCGACCCCGATAATCCGGATATGGGGGGCCCGCTCGCGCAGCGCCGCGGCCATGCCGGCAATCAGGCCGCCGCCGCCGACCGGTATGATGATGTTGCGCAGATCGGGCAGCTCTTCCAGTATCTCCAGGGCGATGGTCCCCTGTCCGGCCATGACCAGTTCATCATCAAAAGGGTGCACGAACAGCGCCCCGCTTTTCTGCTGTGCGACAATAGCCGCTGCACAGGCTTCATCAAAGTTTCGGCCGGTCAAGACCACCTCGGCGCCATAGTCGCGTGTAGCTTGAACTTTCTGAGGGGGGGTCGTCTCGGGCATATACACGGTTGCGGCGACAGACAGCAGATCGGCAGAAAAGGCCACCCCCTGGGCATGGTTGCCGGCTGAGGCGGTTATTACGCCATGGTTCAGCTTCTCCCGCGGCTGGGAGGTCATGAAGTTGAGCGCCCCCCTGATCTTGAAGGAGCCGGTCCTCTGCAGATTCTCGCACTTGAAATAAAGGGGAATTCCGAAATGTTCGCTATAATAGTGCGAATAGATCAGCTCGGTGCGCCGGACACGTTTTTTGAGGCGATCATACGCATCTGAAATAAGGTCGGTAAGCAGCATGTGGATGCACTCCTCAAGACATGATGCGGGATACTAGCAGAAGGGTTGGCACCGGTCAAACATACTTGGCAAGGCGGCGGTTTGCTGGTACAGTTCGTCAACACTTTTTCAGGAGGAAACATGGAACCGATTCATCACCGACTTATTATCCTCGGCGCCGGACCGGCCGGTTATACGGCTGCAATCTACGCGGCACGCGCCAATCTCAACCCGGTACTGATCACGGGGCTGCAGCCGGGCGGTCAGTTGACAACCACCACCGAAGTGGATAACTGGCCGGGTGACCATGCCGGGGTCCAGGGGCCGGAGCTAATGGAGCGGATGCGCCTGCATGCCGAGCGCTTCGACACGCAGATGATTTATGATCATATCAAGCGAACCGACCTGAAGCAGCGCCCGTTCATCCTGGAAGGTGACTCGGCACTCTACAGCTGCGATGCGTTGATCATAGCCACCGGAGCGACCGCCAAGTATCTGGGACTGCCATCGGAGGAAGAATTCAAGGGAAAGGGCGTCTCGGGCTGTGCCACCTGCGACGGCTTTTTCTACCGCGGCAAGGATGTGGCCGTCATCGGCGGCGGCAGTACCGCGGTGGAGGAAGCGCTGTATCTGTCCAATATTGCGCGGCATGTGACCATCGTGCATCGCCGTGAGGAATTCCGGGCCGAAAAGGTGCTGGCGGACCGGCTGATCGAGAAGACCAAGGGGGGCAACATCACCATTGAATGGAACCACCAGCTCGATGAGGTGCTGGGTGATGCAAGCGGCGTGACCGGCATGCGCATCCGCCACCGAAGCGGGTCCACCAAGGAACTGGCACTGCACGGGGTTTTCATCGCCATCGGCCACTCGCCGAACACGACCATCTTCGAGGGACAACTGGAGATGCTGGATGGATATATCCGCACGAAATGCGGCGGGCTTGAGGTTGATCTGACCGCCACCAGCATCAAGGGGGTTTTTGCCGCAGGTGACGTGCAGGATTTTACCTATCGCCAGGCGATCACGTCAGCCGGCACCGGCTGCATGGCTGCCAAGGATGCAGAGCGCTATCTGGATACGCTGGGGCATTGACCATGTTAATTGGCGATAAAGAATCTGGTGATCTGGAAAAACTTCTGGCGGACGTACAACGCACAATCCGTGAGAATGATCAGTTTATCCGCCATCTGAAGGAAAAAGCCGTTGGTAGCGATCGGGCAGAATCAGAAGAAGAATCTGATGACGATACCGCTACGGCCGATGGAGATTACGAGGAGCTGTAGCAGTCGAAGTCAGCTTCACTAATCAGTAAAGGCCCCGATCAGATTTGATCAGGGCCTTTACTGTTACAGGTTACAATGTTGGCTGCGGATCAGTGCTTCTTTTTCTCGCCGCCGCCGGTTACATCCTGACCGCCGGGGTTGTGACACTCGCTGCAATTGGTCTTCATCAACTCATCGCCGATATCGACAGGATGTACAAACTCCTTGGACTGCTTGCCCTGGGGAATATTCTCCTGAATCTGGCTGACAACGACATGGCACAGGTTGCAATCCTTGGAGATGATTTTGCCGGCAGCGTTCTTATGCTTGCCGTCATGGCAACGGAAGCAGCCGGGGAAATAAAAGTGGCCGGTATGCGTCGGATAAGCGTTCCAGGCGACCTTCATCTTGGGGAAGTAGTTTCTGGCATATATCTGCTGAATCTGCTCAATCGCCTGTTTGATCGACGCCGCCTTGCCGGTCACCAGAGCGGGATAGTTTTTGGCGTAATAGTCCTGGATATTCTTGGCAATAGCTGCCGTCGCCTCTTCAGTCGTCTTGTACGGCTTCTCCAGAAGCTCTACACCAACTTTTTTCAGGTATGGCAAAGATGGATCAAGCTTGCCTGCGGTGAAGCGATTGTCAATCTCCTGGCTTGGAGGATTATAGGAATGAGCCGGCCGGTTGTGACAATCGATGCAATCCATGACCCGTTTTTCAAGTTTGGAGAGTTCTTCCTTCGATACCGGCTTTTCGGCGCTGACGAATTCGTCCAGGGTGCCGTCCTCCCTCTTGACCGACACATACGGAATATCCAGCCGCTTTTCATCTGTGGCTATGTACGTTACTTCCTTGCCGATATGCCAGTGAATGCCTGATGTGTTCGGTGCACCCGGCGTACCGCCGATCTTGATCACCATCTGGGTCTCGCGGCGGGTATTCGCCTCATTCGGCGCGTTGTGTGAAAACACTTTGTAACGTGCGGCGACGAACTTTTCAGGCCAGTGGCAACGTTCACAGGTGCCGCGAGCCGGGCGGAGATTGTGGACCGGGGTAGGGATCGGTGTCGGGAACGTCCCGGTCAGAACGGAATAGAGCTGTCTGGTGCCGTTGATTTTCGCTTTGACATAGTAATTCAGTCCCGCGCCGACGTGGCACTCGACACACCGGACCCTGGCATGAGGAGATTGCTGCCAGGCCGTATTCTCCGGCTCCATGGGGACGTGACAGACTTCGCCGCAGAATGCTGTCGACTCGGTAAACTCGAAGCCTTTAATCGTGGTAACGGCGATAATCGCGAAGAAAACTACCGTCACCAGGGCGAAGAAAATGGTCAGACGGAGCTTTCTCGGGTCATTAAAGTCCAGACGGGGCAGTGGCGGGATGTCCACGTCGGGATGCCGACGGTGTTTGCTTCGTACACGCCACGCCCCAAAATATGTCAGTACACCGCCGAACAAAACACCACCCGGCAGCAAAAATAACGTGATTATTTCCAGATAGGGGTTTTCAAGGCCCATAAATTCCTGCAGGGCAATAAACAGTACGATTACCAGCGCTGATATAACCGAAGTAAGCATCCCCAGCAAACTGATGACGTTCATGTAATATTTCTCAGCACTTATTTTCTTTACTGGTTCCATTCAATTCCTCCTCGGATACTGATTAAAAACGTCCTTTGGTAGCACGAAGGCCGTGGAAATGCAACCCTAAATGAGCTTTTGTCTCAAACTCACCATATCAGACTTACATAGAGACCAGATTGCGATTTCAGCTGACAATCTATCATGTTGACAATGCCGATCCATGCGATTAATTTAAACAGCGTTATATTTACCAAAAAACCACACCTTTGCAGTCTTTGTGGCTGAATGTTTCGTTGGCACATAAAACCTTATTACCGGTTTTCAACACGCATTACAGGAGGTAGGGTGATGACACGGTCAGATCAGACAGCCGGAGAGCGGGAAACAGAGCTAACGGCCCGACTGCAGGCCATGGAACAACAGCTGGAGCGACTGACAGCGCGTCTCGGTGAGGGGGATGCCGGCGGTGGTGCCTCTCAGGCGGCCGTAGCCGCCGTTCCTGCTGACGACAGGGAATATCCGCCGGAGGATATCGCCGATGTTACGGAGGAGGTGCTGAACTGGGCGGGTCGTAACGCTCTTATGCCGCGTCTCGCCACGCTCTGTTTCCTGCTGGTTGTTGCCCTGATCCTCCGCACAATAACCGACAGCGGTGTAATCGACAAGCTCATCGGCTCAGGCCTTGGCATGAGCTACGCAGCCATCCTGATGATTGTCAGCTGGCACAAGTACAGCAAACAAAGTCCCCTTGCCCCGGTATTTGCCTCTTGCGGCGCCATTTTGATGTCTATCGTCGTTGTGGAAACACGCGTCCATTTTCAATCGTTGCCTCTGGTGCCGGCATATTTCACCCTGGTTGTGACCGGCATCACCATGGCCCTTATCAGTCGTCGGTTCGACGCATTTGCACCTATTTCGGTCGGCACCCTTTCCATGTGCTTTGCCGGAGCGGCGATCGATTATCCTCATCCTCACTTTCCCTACCTCTCCCTGGTACTGTTTTCGGCCAACGTACTCGCCTATTTTGCGGTGCGCATGAAGCGCTGCGGATGGCTGCGCTGGTCGGTGGTTTTTGTCAGTATGTTCATGCTGCAGTTGTGGGGATTCAGACTCGGCTATGCGTTGAAACACGGGGAAACGCCGCCAGCGGAACTGGCCCAATTATGGTTCCTGCCGGTACTGGCGGTTTTCGCTCTTACTTACATCGTGATTGCCCTCTCAGGGATCGTTTCCCGCCAGTCGGGACGGATCTCCCGTTTTGATGCGGCGCTCCCCACCCTCACCTCGCTTTGGGCATTTTCCACCGCGCTCTACGTCGTTAACGCCGGAGGAGGTGGGCGCCTTCTGGGGGGCATTGGCGCTCTGGTAGCCGTCACCTTCCTTGCCGTCAGTTTCTGGCTGGCACAACGGTCTGAGGAAGGCGCTCCTGGTGCAGGGGCCTTTACTTTTGCCTGTGGGACCCTCCTGACATTGGCATTGCCAGTTGTAGCCGGAAAGCTCGTTTTTTCATTGCCGATCATTTCTCTGGTTGCCATCTTTATGGCGGTTATGTCACGCTCATGGGGAAGCGGGACCGTCAGGCTCGCAACCTATCTGTTTCACATCTACAGCGGCACCGCCATTGCCTACGCGCTCAAGGGGAATAGCGCCACCGCTTTGGACGCTGTCAATATAATTCCGGCCGGCCTGCTCTCCTTTATCATACTGTATCAGTACCAATGGTGCCGCTGGTGGCCGCCATCTACCGGGTACTCTTTCTTTGACCGCTTTGACCCGCATGACCGCAGCGCCGTATCCCTGCTGCTGGCTGGACTGACAAGCGGATTTTTCATGATGCGCTGTGTTATCTATCAGACTCTGCAGATATTTTCCGGGTCGGTGCCACCGGATGCCTTCCGCTGCGCGCAATCGGTGCTTGTTAACGCTGCTGCAGTTGCCCTGATATTGCTGGCTTATCTGCGTCACGACAGGCAGATCAGGAATGTTGCGTTTCTCGTTACCGTCATGGGTGGAATCAAGGTATTTGCGTACGACCTCCTCGGCACCCATGGTTTGCCGTTGGTATTCAGCGTATTTTCATTCGGCACGGCGATAGCAGTCGAGTCCGTTGCCCTCGGTAAATGGCCGAAAAAACCTGCTGTGCAGGCAGTTGTAGAGGAAATGCCGAAAAGGGCGTGAGGATCGATCCTGCCGCTGCCGGCCAAAAGGGGGGTGCCATGCCGGCATCCCCCTCGTTGTTTAAGGAACAGAACTATTGCGCGGCACGCTCTCAGTGTCCGCCACCTCCCAGGAACGCCAGCACCATCAGCACCATCAGCCCAAGCCCGATCAGGAGCGACGTAAATCCAAAACCCTTGAAAAGGAAGTCCCGAAGAATGCCACTCGTGCGCTGGCAGGCAAACTGTTCGGTGATTCCCGCTTCTTCATACCTCTTCCACTGGTCACCGCGCTCATCGAGCAGCTCCTCCTTGCCGATCTGGCCATTGAAGATAACAAAGTCCATCGGGAATTTCTCCGGACGGCCATGCGTGTTGAAGAAGTGAACTGTAAAAATGAAGCCGGTAGCCAGAAGCGCCTCATCGGAATGGATGATCGTAGCCACGTTGAATGCCCACCCCGGCAGGAGTTGGCCGAAAAGCTCGGGGAACCAGAGCATCAGGCCCGAGCCGCCGATAGCAAACATACCCCAGAAGACAGCAAAAAAGTCGAATTTTTCCCAGTACGTCCAGCGCTCAAAGGCCGGTTTCACTCCCTTGAAGAAGAACCACCTGACCATGCCGATCAGATCGCGAGTGTCGCGCAGATTGAAGCAGAGAGAGTCGGGGCTAAACAAACGTTGAATACAGTTTCCGGGGATATCTCTTCTGATGAACAGGAAGTTGATGCTCATGACAAGTACGGCCCCGAAATAGATGAAGGTAATACCGGCACCGATACGATGCAGCACTCCGGCATTGGCAGTCCCGCCAAAGAGTTTCATCATGGTAATAGCCCACCCCTGGTCGCTGAATTTGAGCGGCAGACCGGTCAGCGCAAGCAGCAGGAAGCTGGTAATGACCAGAAAATGCAGGAAAATATGAAACCGGTTGAAACGGCGATATTGTTTGTGTGGCTCGGCAACAACCCGGTGATACCCGCCCGCGACCAGCAGAGCCGCTTTTTCCCTGTTCTCTACAAAACCGCGGAACATCCAGAGGATGGAGTGCAGCCAGAATACGGCGAAAACGCCAAGCAATAGGGCGGTCATGGCGCAAAAGGTGTAGAACAGGATCGGATAGTTGTGCCGATCGGTCATTTCCGCGTGTGCATAAAACCTGGTAAAGAGGACGGTTGCCTTGGAATGGCACCGACCGCAGGTCTTGACCAGATTGCCCGGGTTTACGCTGGAGAGCGGGTCGGATTTTGGCAGCACCGCGTGGGCGGTGTGGCAGTCGGCACAGCCTGCAACCTTTTCGGGAAACCCGAGACGGTAATTTTTACCGTGATAACTTTCCATGTACGATTTTGTTGCGACCGTAAGCACCTTGTTCCTGGCCATCATCTTCTCATCACTGTGGCACTTCATGCAGACCTTGGTGACGAACGCCCTGTGATCGGATTCTACCCCTAATTTCTTTATCTCGTGAAGGTTGTGGCAGTCGTGACAGGCAGCTGAATCCATGTTGCCGTTCGCTACCGCCTTGCCGTGAACCGATCTCCGGTAGATCTCCTCCTTGTCGTGGCACTGGATACATTTGGCAACCACGATCCGCTTGTCGTTTTTCCAGTAATTATGGGTATGAATATCGGTATGACACTGGGCACACGTCACGCCCTTTTCAGCATGTACACTCGCATAATGCTCGGAATTCTGTTTTTTGTGGCAACGCTCGCATTGCACCTTCTGAACCCTGATCTCTTTTTTCATGTGCTTGAGCAGATCCGTGATGTCGACATGACAACTGGTACAGGCATTCTTGCCATGCACCGAGCGGGCAAAAGCCTGCACAGCGATCTTGTCACCGTGGCAACCAAGACAGGTGGCGGGGTCGATGGCCATCCCCTGTTCGGCGTGTAGAGGCGCAGACATCAGCAACAACAAAAAAGACGATACGAGGGTGCGAAGGCACATTTTCCGATCCTCCCTGTAAATTAACTACATCAACGCCGGCATCCGGGGCGTTAGCCCCAATACTAAATACCTTTTAATGGTACCAGCTAAACTGAAAAGCACAATCGCGACATAAAAAAAAGGGGTGACAGACCATGTCTGCACCCCTTTTCCTCCTGTAAACGTCTCTTTTATGTAATCAATATATCCTCAACAAACCTATATCTTGTGGCACTTGCCGCAATCACCCTGCACCGGGAAAGCATCCTTGCCCTTGTTATGACAGGCGCCACAGGATTTACCGGCCTCCATATCACTCATGGTGGCCTTCAGGGCACCAGCCTTGTAAGGGAATATCCCGGTGTGGCAATCGGCACATTTATAGTTTTGCAGATGAAATTCATGGCTGAAGGTCGCCTCGCCGCCATCGGTCTTGAATTTAATGATGCCGGGCTTCAGCCCCTTGTGACATTTTCCGCAATCACCGGCTGCCGGGAATGCGTCCTTCCCGTTGTGGCAAGAGCCGCACGATTTCCCTTTGAACATATCTTCCATAGTCGCTTTACCGGTAACAGCCCGGTAAGGGAAAACCTTTGTGTGACAATCGGTGCATTTATAAGCCTGCAGATGAAATGAGTGGCTGAAGGTTACCGGGGGAACATCTTTGAGGGTGAAGGTGATGTTTTTCGGCTTCAACCCCTTGTGGCAGCGGTCGCAGTTTGCTGTTACCGTGAAGCTGCGTTTACCGTTATGACAGGCGCCGCACTTTTTGCCCTTTTCCATCTGCGCCATGGTTACGCCGGTTTCTTTAGTCTTGATTATGCCGTTATGGCATCCTTTGCAGCTGCCGCCGTTCTTGGCTATATGCCTGGAGTGGCTGAAAACTGCGCTGCCAAGGCCCTTTATCGGGTACGCAACATCTTTCGGAGCCCCTTTGTGGCAGCGAACGCATTCTTTTTCGTTAGACACACTGAATGCCTTCACCCCGGTGTGGCAGGCTCCACAGGAGCGCGTCTTTTCCATCTCAGCCATCGAGAAGTGGCGTCGTTCACGCAGATTGAAGATGGCGCTGTGGCAGACCTTGCAGTTGTTGTTGTATTTGCTCAAATGCAACTCATGGCTGAAAACAACCGGCCCGGCATTTTTGAAAGTAAAGGTGACATCCTTGTACTCGGCCGCTCCAGCCATAACAGCGGTAAACAATAGCGCGATGGCTGAAAATGACAGACATTTTCGCATGATTCCTGCTCCTTCTGCTCTCAATAAATGGCATTATACAATCGCGCCACTATACAGATGGCAACAAAAATCGTCAATCGGAAAGTAATTGCTGCAGACGGGCGCGTATCAATCAGACGTCCGGTCGACAATCCCCTCTCAGGACCGTAGTATTGATTTGGCATAATTCTGCAAATAACCCTTGAATCGGCTTGCGCTTTGTGCGATAAAATCAGAAAATGAAATAATGTTCTAAAGATATCTTCAACTCTCTCCCGCCGAGTACAACGGCTATGTGTACCTAAAGATTCTAATGAATAAATAAAAAGGAGGTAATCTCTGTGAAAAGTCATGTCTGGCGGCCATTGTTTGTGGCATTGGGCATCGTTGTGTTGCTTCTGATTCTGCGCACATTCCTGGTGCCGAGCGATTTCGGCGTACACGAGCGGGGCTACATGTACGGCATGCATCGCAAGAGTAACGAAGCCGAGTGGCAGAAGGTTACGGTCAAATACAAGGGTTCGGAGCCGTGTAAGGAGTGTCACGAACATAACTACAACGACATGAAAAAATCGGCTCATACACACATCGGTTGCGAGAACTGCCACGGCCCGATGGGGAACCATCCGGAGGACCCGATCGGCCTGAAAATTGACCGCAGCCGGCAACTCTGCCTCCGTTGCCACCTGAGACTCCCCTACAAGGCGAGTGATCGCGGCGGCCTGAGGGGGATCAATCCGGACACCCACAACCCGGGTGCCGAATGTGTCATGTGCCATGTCCCCCACAATCCAAAACCGATGAATCAGAAGTCGGAGGTGAAAAAATGAATCGTCGCGAGTTTTGCAAAAACGGGTTGTTGATTGCCGGCGGACTTGCCGTTCCTCTGGCGGCGCTGGAGTTATTCAATCCACAGCGGCTGCTGGCAGAAAAAAACGACAAGAACAAGGTCCGCTGGGGCTTTCTTGTTGACACTCACAAATGCGTTGGCTGCGGTTTTTGCGTCAAAGCCTGCAAGACCGAAAACGAGGTACCATATGATGCCAACGCTACCCGCACCTGGGTTGAACGCTATGTCATCATGAACGACGGCAAAATGAATATTGACTCGCCAAAAGGTGCCCGTGACGGTTTTCAAAGCGCCAAGATCGATCAGAATGAAGCCGGGATGCTGGAAATTAAGGAAGGGGATATCGCCAAGGCCTTTTTTGTACCAAAACTATGCAACCAGTGCGATAACCCCCCCTGCGTTCAGGTCTGTCCGGTCGGCGCGACCTATCAGACCGAGGATGGCGTCGTTCTGGTTGACCGTTCATGGTGTATCGGTTGTGGCTACTGCGTCATGGGATGCCCGTACGGAGTCCGCTTTTTTCACCCGGTCTATCATGTCGCCGAAAAGTGCAATTTCTGCTATCACCGCATCAGCAAGGGGATGAAAACCGCCTGTGTTGATGCGTGCCCCTTCGGGGCCCGGCAGGTCGGCAACCTGAAAGACCACAACGATCCGGTCACAAAAATTATCATGAATGAGCGGGTCAATGTCCTCAAGGAAGAGTACGGCACTAAACCGCAGGTGTTCTACCTCGGGCTGACCAGGGAGGTTAAGTAGCCATGGTACATGGAGAATTGTGGACAATTAAAGAGTTTTTCGTCTATCCCAATGAATACATCTACTGGTCGATCCAGATTGTCATGTACCCATTCATGACCGGGCTGGTGGCAGGGGCCTTCGTGCTTTCTTCGTTGTATCATGTATTCGGCGTGAATCAGTTAAAGGATATCGCCCGCTTTGCACTGGTACGTGGCGGCCGAGATCTGGTTTGTCTACCGCAAATATTTTGTCGAAACAGCACTTGCGCTGCGTGCCAGGCCGGCCCGCAGCGGCAAAGAAACGCTGCAGTACATAATGTACTCTGTCTTGACGCTTGGGGCTTGGGATATATCGGAACATGCCCTCGAGGCTGATGAGCGCGGCGTCAAACGCCTGGCAGCAATCGGTATTCCGGTCGCCTGCTTTCTGCACGGCTATGCCGGTTTCATCTTCGGTTCAGTCAAGGCAAATGCCCTCTGGATGACCCCGCTCATGCCGGTCATCTTTATCTGTTCCGCGGTCGTATCCGGAATTGCGCTATGCATCCTGACCTACGTCATTACCATGGAGTTGCGCAAGATTATCTATGCCTGGAACCGTAAGAATGATCCGGCCTTTCCGACCAACGACGAGCTGAAAAGCGTTGAAAAACATGTCGTCACCATGACCTGCAGGTATCTGGTCATGTTTCTGGTGCTGGCGATCTCGCTGGAGCTGCTCGATCTGATTTTCCGTACCTACACGGCCGTAAAATCATGGGATATTCTGCGGGCAGTCATTTATGAAAAGGATTTTTTCAAGATTTTCGTACTACAGTACGGTTTCGGCAATCTGGTTCCGTTTATCCTGCTCCTGGCACCCGGCTTGACCGTCAGGCGCGCCATACTTGCCACGATACTGGTGTTGATCGGGGTCTTCATGATGCGTTGGAACGTCGTCATCGGCGGCCAGGCATTCTCGGGTTCCTTCTCCGGCTTCATGGAATACAAGATACCCGTAATTCCGTACAACTTGGAAACCTTCAAGGAAGGTCTCTGCGGGGCACTCATGGTCATCATAACCCCCTATGTCCTCTTCTATGGATTATCGAATATTGTGCCTATCTTTGAGACAAAGGGTGATACTCACTGACAACCGGCAGACGCCGGACGTCTCGCAGGGCGACAGCAGCAGCTGCCGCCCTGTTTTTTTCCGAAGCCTTGCTCAATCTTGACTTTGTCCCCTCCATTTGCTAGCCTTTGTGTTTAGCTGACAAACTACTATCCTGCGCCGGAGTTAAGAACCAATGCACAAAAAACTTTTTATTCCCGGACCGGTTGAGGTTCATCCCGACGTTCTGAAAGCCATGTCCTCTCCAATGATCGGCCATCGAATGAAGGAATATGCCGAGTTGCATGGCCGGGTCACCTCCGGTTTGAAAAAACTGCTGTTCACGGATGACAAGGTTTTTCTGGCAACTTCGAGCGCTTTCGGTGTCATGGAGGGTGCGATCCGCAATCTTGTCGGGAAGCGCTGTGCCAACTTTTGCAACGGCGCCTTTTCCGACAAGTGGCATGATGTGACGTTGCGCTGCGGCAAGGAGGCTGACGCGATCCGTTTTGACTGGGGCTCTCCGGTTACTCCCGAGGCGGTTGAAAAAGCCCTTGCAACCGGAAAGTACGACAGCATGACCATGATTCATAACGAAACCTCCACGGGAGTCATGTCGCCTCTGCCGGAGATCGCCGCCGTCATGCGCAAATTTCCCGAGGTGGTGTTTATTGTCGATACGGTCTCATCGATGAGCGCACTCAAGATCCCGGTTGATGAACTCGGCATCGATTGCTGTATTTTCGGAGTGCAGAAGGCTATCGCCCTCCCGCCCGGCCTGGCGGTATTCACGGCCAGTGAAAAGGCTCTCCGGCGGGCTGCCGGCATGGCAGGACGCGGCTATTATTTCGATTTTATCGAGTTTGCCGCCAACGATGCCAAGAACAATACCCCTTCGACCCCCTGTATTTCACTGATCTATGCGCTGGACTGTCAACTTCAGCGGATGTTTGCGGAAGGGCTTGAGAATCGCTGGGCACGTCACAACGATCTCGCCGTGTATGTTCGGGGCTGGCTGACGGATCGTGGTTTCGAATCCTTTCCGGCAGCACCGTACCGCTCCCAGACGTTAACCTGCAGTCGAAACAGTCGCGGAATTGATCTGGCGGCACTGAAAAAGAGCCTGGGCGAAGCCGGTTTTGCGTTTGACGACGGTTATGGTAAAATTAAAGGAGAAACATTCCGGATTGCCCACATGGGTGACATGACGTGTGCTGATCTGAATGGGCTATTTAACGCGATTACAGCTATTTTGCCGGAGCTGACATGACTCATAGTTTAATAAACCTGGAGGTAGCGTTATGAAGTGCCCGAATTGCGGCAGCCGGACCGAAGTTGATCTGGATATGCATTCAAATGGTTTTTCGGCTGAACATTCGCCGGTTAAAGAGTGCGGGGCGTGCGGATTGGTATGGCGGGTAAAAATAGAAGCGGGTAAGGCGACCGTTGATATAATAAAGGCCGCCGGAAAACAGTGATGCGGCAAATCACGGCGGGGCGGGTTTGAAACCTGCCCCGCCGTTTCTGCTATTCTTTTTCAAAGACATCCTTGCCTGCACCGCAGAGAGGGCAGCACCAGTCGTCCGGCAGCGCCTCGAATGATGTCCCCGGTGCAATTCCACGATCCGGATCGCCAGCGGCAGGATCGTAGACATACTGACAGATGGTACAGATCCAACGTTCCATAAATTATAGCTCCTTGAATTAGTAATATCGAAGTTATTGCCTGCACATACCGGGCAGTAAATAACTTCGTTAATGCACTTATCCTGTATATAACAGGGTTGGTATTATCTCCAGTGGATACACTGGACGGGACAGCCGTCAATCGCGCTCTGAATCTCGGTTTCAGGAGCTCCGGCAGGGTCAAAACATTCAGACTTGCCGCTGCTGTCAAATCTGAAAACAGCCGGACAGGTCGAAATGCACAGGCCGCAACTGATGCAATCTTCTGTTTCCACAACCGCTATTTTCATCCGTTATTCTCCGTGGTTGTTGGTTGCTGGTGCAGACAGTTGCCAGTGTAGCATGTCCACGACGGATGTCAATAACAGTGAACAGCTTCGGAACAACCCGGTTGCCCTGTATTTATCGTATTGCATGAAAAAGAGAGAAATTTATGATATTTGAATCAATTGTCGTAGGTCCGCTGTCAGTCAACTGTTATGTTGTTGCGTGTGATAAGAGCCGTGAAGGGATTGTGGTTGATCCGGGAGGGGACGTGGAGCTGATTGTCGCCTTGGTACGGCGGCATGAGCTGAAAATACACACGATAATCAATACACACGGTCATTTTGACCATGTGGGGGGAAACCACCAGGCTTTGGCTGCTTTTGACGCCAGACTTCTTATCCACCAGGCGGACGCGCCCATGTTGAGCAGGGCGGCCGAGGTCGCTCGAAAGTATGGCCTGCAAGGTGATAATTCACCGGAAGCGAACGCCTATCTGGTTGACGGCATGGATATTTTCTTCGGCACTTGCCGTCTGAAAGTGCTCCATACTCCGGGCCACACTCCTGGGGGATGCTGTCTCTATTTTGAAGAAGAGCGTAAAGTGATCACCGGTGATACACTCTTTGCCGATTCGATCGGTCGTACCGACCTGCCGGGCGGGTCTCACGAACAGCTGCTGGAATCGATCCGCACCAAGCTTTTTACGCTGCCGGACGAAGTAATCGCATATTCCGGCCATGGCCCGCAGACGACCATTGGACACGAAAAACGGTCTAACCCATATTTTTAGAGGCACTATTTGATATGCTCAAAAACAAGAAAATAATTCTGGGGGTATGTGGAGGGATCGCCGTCTACAAGGCGATTGAACTGCTGCGGCTCCTGACCAAGGCGGGAGCGGAGGTTCATGTCATCATGACACGTGCCTCCCAGGAGTTTGTCGCCCCGCTTACCTTTCAAACCCTGTCGTCCAATCCGGTCCATACGGAGCTGTTTAACCTGATTGCCGAACGGGAAATCGGACACATATCACTTGCCGACCGGGCCGATCTGTTCATTGTCGCCCCGGCCACGGCCAATATTATCGGCAAGATTGCTACCGGAATCGCCGACGATATGCTCACCACGACTGTCATGGCCACAAAAGCCCCGGTACTGTTCGCACCGGCCATGAACGTCAACATGTACACCAACCCGATCTATCAGGAAAACGAAGAGAAACTGCGCCGCTTTGGGTACTTGTTCGAGGCGCCGGTCTGCGGCAGCCTGGCGTGCGGGTGGGAAGGTAACGGAAAGCTGGCAACACCGGAAGCGATCTTTGAAGGCGCCGTCACAGCCCTTACTGAAAAGGATCTGGCGGGTCGTACGATACTGATCACCGCCGGACCGACCCGCGAGGAAATTGATCCGGTCCGGTATATCAGCAATCATTCCTCGGGCAAGATGGGTTTTGCGCTGGCCCGTGCGGCGCGGCGGCGTGGCGCTCAGGTGCTGTTGATCAGCGGACCGACCGCTCTGGCCAAACCGGATGGCGTTAGAGTTATCGACGTTACGAGTGCGATCGAAATGCAGAAGGAAGTCCTGGCGCATGTTGCGGAATGCGACGTTGTTATCAAGGCGGCGGCGGTGGCCGACTATCGCCCGCTGACGAGAAACAGCACCAAGATCAAGAAGAAGGGCGATTCGGCAACGATCGAGCTGGTTAAAAACCCTGATATACTGGCGGGACTGGGGGGGATGCAAGGCGGGTTGAACCCGCGGCCGTTTCTGGTCGGATTTGCCGCCGAGACCGATGCCCTGGCAGAGAACGCGGCAAAGAAACTGCGTGAAAAAAATCTGGATATGATCGTGGCCAACGATGTCAGTCAGGCAGATGCCGGCTTCAATGTAGACACCAACCGGGCGCTGCTGTTTTTCAAGGATGGCGGCAGCAGTGACTGCGGATTGATGTCCAAGGACCAGCTGGCCGGAACAATTCTTGACCATATCGTCGCACGTCTGGCTGAACGCTGAAGAGCCGGCGCGGCCGAATCTGTTTTGTCTTGACTTGACTGCTTGAAAGTTCTAGGTTTTTCAAGTTTCTAATTCCATGCGGAGGTATCATCCGTGGCCATAATCCTCGGCGCCGGCATTATCGTCAAGCTTGTCCTGCTACTGCTGCTTTCATTCTCGGTTGTTTCCTGGAGCATCATCCTGTTCAAATTTTTTCAGGTTCGACGCGCAAACAGCGAGTCGGAACGGTTTATGGATTTTTTCTGGAAGTCAAAGCGTTTTGACGCAATTGCATCCCAGGTTGACCGTTTTGCCAACTCCCCCCTGACAGTCCTGTTCAACGAGGGGTACAGCGAGCTGAAAAAAGTTGTGGAGACCGACAGCAAGAGCGACGGCAGCGCGTTCAGTACCGATTTGGGTGGCGTAGAGAACGTCTCCCGCGCCCTGCGAAGGGCAACTAATTCCGAGATAACCCGGCTTGAAAAGTACCTCACCTTCCTCGCTACCACCGGCTCCACATCCCCCTTCATCGGCCTGTTCGGCACCGTATGGGGAATCATGACCGCATTCGAAGGAATCGGCAAGACCGGTTCAGCCTCGCTGGCAGTTGTCGCTCCTGGTATTGCCGAGGCGCTGATCGCCACCGCTATCGGTCTGGTCGCTGCCATCCCCGCCGTCATGGCCTACAATCACTTTCAGCACAAAATTCGCGTACTGATAAACGAGATGGACAGTTTCACCACCGAGTTTCTCAATATCGTACAGCGCAACATTGCGGGGAAATAGGTCATGGCCATGGGTGGACAAAACAACGACCGTACCGTGATGGCGGAGATAAACGTGACTCCGCTGGTGGATGTCATGCTGGTGCTGCTGGTTATTTTCATGGTAACCGCGCCGATGATGCAGCAGGGGGTACAGGTCAACCTTCCGAAGGCCGACACCAAGGCTATGACTCCTGCCGAGGAATCAGTCGTTGTCTCCGTTGACAAGAGCGGTAAAGTCTTTATCGACAAAGAGGAGGTCCCTGAGGGGACTCTGCGCAAGCGACTTTCAGCAAAGTTTGTCACCCGGGCAAAAAAAGAGGTGTTTTTGAAGGCCGATGCCGGAGTGCCCTATGGTGAGGTTGTGCGAACCATGGCCGATATCAAGGGTGCCGGCATTGAACGCCTCGGCATGGTAACTGAACCGGCTGCAAAATAATGAGCCCTCGTACCTCAAGAATTGACACCGTAATGGGTGTCAGTTTCATCATTTCGGCCGTCATTCACCTGGCGGTTTTTTTGTTACTGGTATGGTGGGGCCAACTTTTTTCTCCGCAGCAGGCACTCCAGGAAACATATTATGTGGATGTAGTAAATCTGCCGACGTCCAATCCCCAAGCCGGCGGTTCCGTCCAAAAGCCGGATGAGGCCGAACCTGCCCCTGTCCAACCCATGGCGGCGGCATCGCCATCCAGCGCCGCTCCGAAGGGCGGCACGAAGTTTGTCAAGCCGATGGCTCCTCAAGAAACCGCAGAGACCGAAGCGGCTTTTGCCGAACGGATGGCAAAACTGGAGAGGAACAGTGAAAACCGGCATGAAGAAGCCGTTCTTGAAAAGTTACGGAGCAAGGTAAAATCAGGCGGCAGCGCTAAAGCCGGCGCGCCTGGAGCCGACGGCGGTGAGGCCGGCAGCCGCTACGGAGATTTCATTAAATCGAGGCTTGAAGATGCTCTGAAAGTGACAAGCTACTCCACCACCAAAAAGCCGGAAGTGGCGGTGCGGCTTACCATTTCGGCGGATGGCAGGCTTTTGCGGATGAAGATGGAACGCAGCAGCGGTGATGCGGCATTTGAGCTGGCGGTTCGCCGGGCAATCGATCTGGCCAGCGAAAAGTTTACCAAACCACCGAACCACGCTGTTTATGAAAACGGCTTTCTTTTCAAGCCGAAGGGAATCTCTAACGAAACGTCACGATAATACCTATGGAAATATTATGAAAATAATCCTGTTTATTCTGCTCCTCATTGTTCCAGCAGTCATTCTCCATGCTCAACCGGGTTATATTGAAGTCAACGCTCCGGCAAATCGCCAGATGAAGCTCGCGGTCGATTCTCCGCGCTCGCTCGAGGCACCCGCGAATCCCGAATCAGCCCGACTGGTGTCAGACGTAATCACATTTGACATGAACATCTCCGGAGTAGTCACGGCAGAGGGACGTCCACAACAGCCGAACGCCAATAGTCCGCCGCTGATCGAAACCGATTTTGTGCCGTGGTCGAATGCCGGTTTCGATCTGCTGGTCCGGAGCGAGTATAGCCTGAAAAACGAACAGCTGACGGTCGAGTTTCGTCTTTTTGACGTCATCAATCGCAAGTTGATCACGTCGAAACGATATCTCGGCTCGGCAAGGGACCTGCGGCGGTTCAGCCATACATTTGCAGATGAAATTCTGCGTGCCATAACGGGCGAAAAGGGTGCTTTTACCACCAGGATAGCCTATGTCTCGACCCAAACCGGCAATAAGGAAATCTATGTCATGGATTGGGATGGTCACAACCCGCTCCCCCTGACGAAAAACGGCTCAATCAACCTGAACCCGGATTTTTCTCCCGACGGCCGGGAAATTATCTTCACTTCATACAAACGGGGCAAGCCTGATCTGTACCGGCGCTTGCTTTCAAATACGGCAGAGGTTGCTCTCTCCAGCCGCAAAGGGCTGAATATCACCGGCAGCTGGTCGCCTGACGGCAGCAAAATCGCCCTGGCACTCAGCAAGGATGGTGATGCCGAGATTTATACCCTGAACAAGGATGGCAGTCATCCGACCCGCTTGACTATCAACCCGGCTCTCGACCTCTACCCGGCCTGGTCGCCGGACGGCAAGCAGATCGCTTTTGTATCTGATCGTCTGGGGAAACCGCAGATATTTATAATGAATGCCGATGGCGGCGATGTCAGACGGCTGACAACGTCCGGCAGCTACAACGTTAATCCTCGCTGGTCTCCAAAAGGGGACAGGATCGCGTATTCAAGAATGACCAACGGGGGTTTCAACATATTTACCGTTGCTCCGGACGGTTCTTCGGACACACAACTCACCACCGATGGCAATAACGAAAATCCCTCCTGGTCTGCCGACAGCCGCCTCATCTGTTTCAGCTCCAAGCGGAGCAGCGGTAACGGGATATATGTCATGCGTGCCGATGGCTCCGGGCAGACAAAAGTCAGCGAGGGGAAGGGGGCGTATTTTCAGCCGGTCTGGTCTGCGCACTGATGGCGTGGAAAGCCGCCAATGCCGCCGGGACCCTATATTACCAGTTGCAAAGCTAACGCTGTTATGTATAATCCCTTCACATTTGATTTTTCAAGGCATTGTGCCTCATTTTTTGCAAAACAGGAGATAACATGAAAAAGAGCATGGTAACGTTGTTGGCAGGCGTCAGTATGGCCGCATTGCTTGCAGGCGGTTGTGCAAACAAGGAAA
>WNGG01003013.1_pt1 | contig 19045 bp, 10 predicted proteins | sample 5400661 | NCBI WGS metagenome assembly WNGG01 (sample SAMN13153372, study PRJNA577476) | soil metagenome | isolation source: 100 cm soil or saprolite under Garry oak tree replicate 1 | place: USA:California | collected 2016-06-15
CCCGGAACTGCACCTTCGGGTTATGCTTGCTGAGCACTTTGGTGATCGCCGCCGTCAAAGTGGTCTTGCCATGATCGATGTGCCCGATCGTCCCGATGTTCACGTGCGGCTTGCTGCGCTCGAATTTCTCCTTGGCCATGTCCTTCGCCTTCTGCGCCTGCCTCTAAGCCGAAGCGGCGCGACACTGCAAACTTTTGGAGCGGGGGACGGGATTTGAACCCGCAACCATCACCTTGGAAGAGTGAGACTCTACCGTTGAGTTACCCCCGCTCAAGCCCCCCACCATTCCCCGGCGTCAGCCACCGCCAAGTTCTGGAGCCTGGGACCGGGATTGAACCGGTGACCTCGTCCTTACCAAGGACGCGCTCTACCAACTGAGCTACCCAGGCCGAACCCGTTTCGCGCTGTTTTCGCCTGCTTCATCCTCGATACGTCAAAAGTGTTTTCCGCGGCGCGCGCTTCCCGAGCGGCACCTCCGCCGCGCATCAGACCGCCAGTGAACATCGCTTGCCTGCGATTCCTGCTAGCCCCCACGACGAGAGCCTGGTGGACGGGGAAGGATTCGAACCTTCGTAGCCCGCAAGGAGCGGCAGATTTACAGTCTGCTGGTTTTAGCCACTCACCCACCCGTCCCGCAAACTTTTCGGACGCGAACCACGGGGTTCCGAACTTTTTCCGCAATGACTTCCAGACGTTCAACGCAAAAACACAAATAGGACTCGTGTCAAGAGACACCAGCCCTCTCGCTTTCGCCGCCAGATTTCGTTCCGCCTCGCTCCCCCAGAAAAATTCCGCTGGAGCTGGCGGAGGGAATTGAACCCCCGACCCTCTGATTACAAATCAGATGCTCTACCAGCTGAGCTACGCCAGCGCCACTCAAACCGAGCAAGTCTACCAGAAGAGGTATGAGAATTGCAAGAGGTGGACTCTCAATGCAAGCACGTCCGTCGCCAGTATGGCGGAAATTCTCTCCCTCCATGCCCGGCTTAGCAAGGGACTATCTTGTTTCCAATCTATAATTTAGCATAAGTTCTCGGGAGAACGGAGAGCCGTCTCCTGCCCGTAAGATTCTTCGTAGGATTCGATTCTTCGAAGGAGCTCTCGAGCCGGTTCCCGATAGGATTCTTGCATCGTGGACCGCCGACTCATGCGAGAATCACGAGCCTGGGGAGCAGATCCGGGCAAATGAAACTCAACAAGCGAGAATGGATGGCCTTGGCGGCTGGTCTGCTTTTCGGGACTGCCGCGGCCTTCTATACCTACCAGCGATACAGCCCGGGCGGTTCCTCCGAGCGCGGTGATTTGCTCGACCTGATGCCGGCCGACTCGAGCGCGATCCTCTTCGCCGACCTTGGCGAACTGCGCTCGGCTCCGTTCCTGATGGAACTCTACACCTGGGCGCCACCGCCGCAAGCCGATGAGGATTACACGAAATTTTTGAACGAGACTGGCTTCGACTACGAGCGCGATCTCGACCGCCTCGCTATGGCGTTTCAGAAAACCGACCAGGATTCCACATTCTTCGCGGTCGCGGAGGGAAGATTCGATCAGCAGAAAATCTCCGCGCTGGCCCGCAAGTCCGGCACCACGGAGAGACCCGGCGGGCGCGAGATTTTCGAAGTTCCGGAGAGCGGCGGCACAAAAAAGATAACTTTTGTTTTCCTCAGCAACGATCGCATCGCTCTCACAGATCGTCCGAATCTGGGCCAAATTCTGAGCGCCAAGAAACCTAGCGATGAGATCGCGGAATGGCGGGCGCGTTTTGAACGCCTTGCCGGTTCGCCGATCTTCGCCGTGATTCGCCAGGAAGCCGCGGCCGGGGAGGCCCTGTCCTCACAAGCTCCGGGCGGCCTTCGCTCGCCGCAACTGTCTGCCATGTTGGATCAGCTCGAGTGGATCACCATTGTCGGAAAACCGGAGAACGACGGCCTGCGCGTTGTGGCCGAGGGAGAAAGTACGTCGGAGGAAACCACGCGCCGACTCGCCGATCTGTTGAATGGCATTCTGTCGCTGGCGCAAGCCGGGTTGAATGACGCCAAGACCCGGCAGCAGCTGAACCCTGCGTTGCGCGAGGCTTACCTGGCGCTTCTCAAAGGCGCGGATGTCTCGAAACTGGACCGCGGCGACACCAAGTCGGTCCGGCTCGCGTTTGAAATCTCACGAGCATTTCTGGAATCAGCAAGACGCTCCGCTGCTGGTTCAGGGAGCGCCGTTCCTGCCAAGCCCGGCGATACGGCTCATGCCAAGAAAGGCGGTCATACCTAGCAGGAGTTTCCTACCGCTTGGACGCGAGGCGCTAGCGAAGCAAGAAATTGCCGCTGCTTCCAAAGTCTTTTGGCGAACGCTCAAAATAAAAAAGCGGGCTAAAGCCCGCATCCACTTCACGCTTTGTTTCGGAATCCCTAGTCGCCCGCCGGACCTGACTTCATGTACCGCCACGGGTTAACCGGCGCATTGTTCATTCTCACCTCGTAGTGCACGTGAGGTCCGGTCGATCGCCCGCTAATGCCGGTGTACCCTACGACCTCACCCCGTTTGATCCGGGCCCCCACGACCGCCGAAAACGCCGAAAGATGCGCGTACCAGGTGGTGATTCCAAATCCATGATCGATCACTACCAGCCGGCCGTAGCCCGCGTGATTCTCCGCGATGACCACGACGCCGTCCGCGGTCGCGTGCACCGGCGCGCCGTAGTCGGACGCGACATCGACGCCCGTGTGAAACGCGCCCTCGCCGCTGAAGGGGTCTAGCCGCTCGCCGAAGCTATCCGTGATGTGCCCCATCACCGGCCAAATCGAAGGAGTGTAGGAGGAATCGGCAAGTTTGTGAGGCGAGAGCAATTGCAATCCGCCGCTCGCCACGGCGATCATCGCCGCGTTGCGCTTCAGAAAGGTGTACTGCTCGATGGAGCGGTCAAACGCATCCTGCGAGTCCGCCGGGTTGTCGCTCTGATCGAACGCCGCCGGATGATACCGCAGTACACCGTAGGTCATAGCTACTTCGGTTGCGAGAGATTGCAGAGAATCGAGGCGCTGGTTGGCGTCATTGACGGTGGCTTGCAGCTGGCGGTACTGCTGGGTTCTGGCTTCCAATTCGTGGCGAACGGCGTTGTAATTTCCGACTTTCCAAAGCATCCGCGAGTACGACGCCACGGCCGCAGTGACGCTGATGGCGCCAATCAGGGCGAGAATGGCGACGCCGTGTATTAGGTAGGCTGGTACTACTACCTTTCGGAGTTTCCCCGGCGTGGATGCTATAAAAAATGTATAGCTCTTGCGTCTCATGCTCACCCAGAGGCCCTTGGGGCCTTTTGTACTCACCATTTGCGGGCGACTCACCCTAAGCCCGCAGAAACCGGTCTCAATCTGAACCGAGGGAGCTGGTTCGCGACCAGGTCCATACTAGGTTCTGAGGAGGGCTCAGTCAACCCGATTTTAGTACCAGTCCGGACAGGCTGTGCCAACCAGTTTCCTGTACCAAAGGACAGGTCCCCGGTACGCCTTCGACGTGACGGCTCGAGCCGATTCCGGCCCAAAAAGGACAGAAGTACGCTATAACGCTATGTCCTTGTAAGGCAACGCAGAACGGCGAGCAACGCAAGGAAAAAGGCAAGGATTTTCGCTTTTAGTTTTGGTCATGACCGTGCGCGAAAGCGACCTGATTGACAAGATTGACAGGGCGTTCCGCCGTCGCGGCGAGGTCTCGCCGGAAGTGCGCCTCGGCATGGGAGACGACGCCGCGCTTTTTCGCCCTCGGGCAAGCCATGAAATGATCCTCACTTGCGACTGGTTCCTCGAAGGAACCCATTTTCTCCAGGAAAAGCAACCTCCCGATTCTCTCGGCTGGAAATGCCTTGCGCGGGCGGTGAGCGACATCGCCGCAATGGGTGGGGTTCCCCGCTGCTTCCTCCTAAGCCTCGCGCTCCCGGACAGCCACACCGGTCGCTGGCTTGACGAGTTTTTGGCCGGCCTCCGGCGCGCTTCGCGGAAGTTCGGATGTGTTTTGGCCGGTGGAGACACCACCCGCCGCCGGGAGATTTTCATGAATGTTACGGTTGTCGGCGACGTGCCAACCGGCCGCGCGGTGGTTCGCTCTGGAGCTGGCCCGGGGGAGCTAATCTATGTAAGCGGGCGTTTGGGGGAAGCCGAACTAGGGCTTGCCGTCCTCAGACAGAGTCGCCGGCGCGGCAATCCGAAGAATCTTCTTACGAAGAAGCACCTTTACCCGGAGCCGCGGCTGGCCCTGGGGCAGTGGGTTCGCGAGAAACGGCTAGCCAGCTCGATGATGGACCTTTCCGATGGCCTCTCGAGCGATCTATGGCGTCTGTGCGCGGCAAGTGGGGTGGGGGCCCGCCTTGAAAGTCGAACGCTCCCACGCTTGCAAAACGCGGACATGGCCCGCAAGCACGGTCTGGATCCCTTGCGCCTCGCTTTGCATGGCGGAGACGACTATGAATTGCTCTTCACCGTCCCGTTGCGCAAGAGAAAACTACTGCCGCGCGCCTTCCAAGGCATACCTCTCACGCCGATCGGGACCATCACAAAACAATCCAAGCTGGTCTTGCGCGATGAAAATGGCCGCGAGCAGCTGCTCACAGCTGGCGGATGGGATCCCTTTCGAAAAAGCGGTGCTTAGCGTGAAGTTAAAGCCGTCGGTTTCATTTAAGGCGGCGGGTCGGCGCCGGTTCGACCCGCCGTTCCCGTCTTGGTCGCTGGAACTACCGCAGGCGGCTTTTCCTTCGGCTGGGCCGGCTCGTCTTCGGTGGGGGCGGTATCGGGAGTATCCAACTGCAGCTGATGCCCGCCCGCCAGCTGTTCGAGCGGAACCACATTCGGGAAATCCGCAACGGGAGTTCCCGCGAGGGCGCCTTGCATAAATTCGAGCCAGATCGGCAGCGCCGCGCGCGCGCCGGTCTCGCGCTTGCCGAGGGAAATTTGCTTGTCATCGAAGCCCACCCACACACCGGCGGTAATCTGTGGCGTGTATCCTATGAACCAGGCATCGGTGTAATCCTGCGTGGTGCCGGTCTTTCCCGCGGCAGGCCGCCCCAGCGCTTTCCCGGCCACGCCCGTGCCGAACTTGATGACGTCTTCGAGCATAGCGGTCATGCTGCGCGCGACCTCCGGTGAGACGACGTCATGTACTTCCGGATGTGCTTCTTCCAGCAGCGCGCCATCGTAGCTGGTCACCCGCCGGATCATGTACGGATCGATGCGGATGCCATCGTCGGGAAACACCGTGAAGGCGGCAACGTGCTCGAGCAGTTTCATGTCCGCCGCTCCCAGGGCCAGCGGCAAATAAGGCGGCAGCGGCGTGGTGATGCCGAAACGCCGCGCCGTGTCCACGACGGAGTTGACGCCCAGTTTTTCCGCGAGCTTCACGGCCGGGACGTTGCGCGAGCCGGCCAGCGCACGCCGCAGCGTGATCGTGCCCTCAAATTTTTCATCGTAATTGTGCGGTGTGTAAGGCTGTCCGCCGCTGATGGTGGTGTACGGCAGATCCACAATCGTGTCAAAGGGCGACGCGCCCCTCTCCAGAGCGTCCGCGTACACATAAATCTTGAAAGAGCTGCCGACCTGCCTGAGCGCCTGGGTTGCCCGGTTGAATTTGGAATCTTCAAAACTATAACCACCAACCATGGCTTTGATTTCGCCGGTCGAGTTGTCGATCGACAGTAGCGCGCCCTGCGGCCCGGGTTGCTGTTCCAGTTGCACGCGCGCCGTGGTACCGCGCAATTCCTGAATCGAGAACTGCGCCAGGTCGCCCACCTTCAGCAATTCCGAAGGCTTCCTGCGGCCGGTCCAGGCAAAATCGCTCGGCGACAGAATGGCACGGTAAGGCCCGATTTTGATGACCGTGTCGCGATCGCCGACGCTCAGCACGAGTCCGGTAACGTAACTCCCTTTTTCAATGGCGTGGCGCCAATCCTCGTCTTCATAGGTGTCGAGCCTACCGAGATTGTCGCGCAGGACGTTCGGCAGATTCCCTTTCCACCCGTGGCGTCGCTCATAGGCGTGCAGCCCGTCGCGCAACGCCTGGTTGGCGACCTGCTGCATGTGGACGTTCAGCGTCGTGTAAATGCGCAAGCCGCGCTCGTGAACCGCCGCGGTTCCATACGTGGCTTCGAGATATTTCCGAAGCTCTTCGAAAAAATAGGGTGCGAGGTCGTTGCGCGGATACTGCACGTGTAGGCCGAGCCGCGACTTCACGGCAGCGGCTTCCTCTGCCGGAGTGATTTTTCCTTCTTCTTCCATGCGATGCAGCACCAGATTACGCCGCGCCAATGCGGCCTCCGGATTCAGCAAGGGAGAATATTTCGGGCCGTTGATCATGCCCGCGAGCAACGCCGCCTCCGGAAGGGTTAAATCGGTGACCGGTTTGCCGAAATAAAACTGTGAGGCGGCGGCGAATCCGTAATCGCCGTGCGCCAGGTACACCTGGTTCGCATACATGGTGAAGATTTGCGGCTTGCTATAGCGACGCTCGATCTGCAGCGCGAGGAGCGTTTCTTCCGCTTTGCGGCGGAAGCTGATGTCGCTGCGGTCCAGAAACAGATTGCCGGCAAGCTGCATGGTGATGGTGCTGGCGCCGCCGGCGCGGCGGCCTCTGGTAAGGTGGCGCAGCGCCGCGGTGAAGATGCGCGGGAAGTCGATACCCCAGTGCTGCTCAAAGTGCTGGTCTTCAATGGCCGTGACCGCGTTGTAGAGGACTTTGGGACACTGCTCGTAAGTCATCAGGATGCGGCGCTGCAACGCGAAACTGCCCACCAGCTGGCCGTCATCCGCATAGATTTCCGTGACCACATTGGGGCGGTAGGTTTCGAGCGCGCGAATCTCCGGCAAATCGCCGACGTAAACGAAAAGCAGTCCGCAGGCGGTGCCGAACAGGATCGCGCAGAGAAGCAGAAAGGCCAGAGCGACGCGATCGATCAGCTTGAAACTGCGCAGCCGCAGGGTGATCGGGGGAAGGTTCAGCATGAAAGAATCATTTTAACGCAGAAGCAAAGGTCGCGAACGCTTCCTAAGCACAGTGTCGTGCTTGGAGAAGCTTGTGCTTTGGAAACATACCGCGGATTTTCGTTGGGGCGTCCACTGGTGTGCGCAATAATCAGGTGACGCAAAATCGTATTTAGGCCCGGGAGTCCTCCGATGTTTATTGCCTTGTTTGCCGCTTCCTTCGTGCTTGCCCTGGTTTTGTCGGCCACGCTCGCCTGGCTTTCCCGAGAAGCGATGGACGCCATCTTGCGGCGCTTTGTCGTGGACCCTGTTGTCCGCGGTGGTTTCGAAAAGTACATCCGCTTCGCGATCGTCGTTGTGGGCATTTCAAGTGGAACTCGGGTTAGGCCCCTTCAGGAATATATTTCAGCTGCCGACTGGAACAAGCCGGCTTTGCAAGCGGCGTTAACGCAAGAATTCTGGACCTTGGAGCTTTATCGCACGGTCATGGGAACACTGGAAGGCGTGGCCGGTCTGCTGCTCTTGTGCATTTTCCTGGCGCTCATCGCGCCCGCGGTCCTCCGCATGCTCAAGGTGGAACCGCCAAAAAACCTGGGCCAGCATGAAAAACCTCGCGAACCCGAACGCCGCGTCGTCTCCTTGCGCTAAACCTCAGTCCGCCCGCTGGTAGTAACGTTCGCCGGCGCAAGAGCGGCAGAGCGTGCGGCCGCCGACAACGACTTCACGCTTGAAGTTAATGCCCTCGCCGCACTGGGCGCAAACGACGCGGGCGCCTTGGAAGCCCGGCAAATCTTCCGGCGGCACTTCCACCTTCACCCATTGCTTGTCGAACAAGACTTCATCGGGAAGCTGCGCGTAGGCTTTTTGCTGGCCTGCTTCTTTGTCAACCTCGGGGAACATTTCGCGGGCGGCCTGCTTGGAGGATTCTTTCGCGGCGATGCGAATGGCGCGGCCCGTTTGCAAATCCACAAACGTAGCGGCGACTTTGCCCCAGTCGCGGAATTTCAGCGCGCGCTTGCCCAGCCGACAATGGGCCACAACCGCCACGGCATCGGTGACGCAGCGGTCGATCTCGACGTAGGTGACCAGCCGCTAGCGTTCGGCGACGGGATCGTCGATTCCGAGCTCCCGCAAGCCGAGCATCGCCAGGCGCACGCCGAGAACTTGCCCGGCGCAGAGGTGGCCATGCGCCTTTGCGGAAAGTTCGAGATACTCGGCAAGACTTTTCACGGCGAGCTCGCGTCGCCCGGGGCTTCCTGAAACAAACCGAGCGACGAATTTCATTATAGGCTAGGGCGGGCTATCGGCAAATTGCCATGAACCAACCGACCGGAAAGTTCGCGGAGCATCTGAAGCGCGAGCCATGGAATTGCAGCCCGGGTTATTCTGATGGTCGCGAAGAATCTTTCTTCTCGTAGCCCCCGGGTTAGTGCTCCTTGGACTCGGGGGCGAATTGAATGGAAATCGTCCGATGGGCGACGAGCTCGGCTCCGTTCGCCGGAAACTCCACGACAAGATCAGTTCTCCCAGCGGGCCCTTTTGAGAGCTGGGCACCGGAGACGAAGACAATCTGTGAGGCGTTCCAGGCGGAGAGGCGGTACTGGCGCCTCGCGAGGCCGGACACGCCGAGCGTGAGGCGATCGCGGGAGGGTGACCAAGTCTCGGACACGATCCGCAGGCCCTCGGAACTGGCTCCGAGAACGGGCAAGGTGGAATGGTAGGTGAGTCCAAAATCGTCTTGGAGGCGTATGCGCAACGAGTGTGGTCCGGTGGACAGGGGAATGCGCACGAGGACATGCTGGTCGACGCTACTCGTCTCGACATGAAACTCTGCTGCGCGACCGTTGAGCGTGACGCCGAGGACTTTGGCACGCAGGCTGATGGCGGGCTGGAAGTCGATGGAAACCTGGCCAGAAGCTCCCTCCGGAGCTCTGACTTCCAACGTGATGCCGTCGATGTCTTTGGCGTAGTGCAAGTCGAGCTTTGCCGAACCGACAGGGACGTTGCGGATGGCGAACGAGGTCCATTCGGCGGGAACATGCGGCGCAAAGGTGAGCGTTCCCGCGGCAACCTCGGTTTGCAAGCCAAAAAGGCCGCGCAGCAGCGGGCTCACGACCATCGCGGCGGACCAGATCTGGTGGGGCGAGCTGGTGGAAAGCGACTGGTAGGAATCGCCCGAGAGAACCTCGGTGACATGGCCGAGCGAGCCGTCAAGCGCGAGCAGCGCGTTGGCGCGCAAATTTTCGTAAGCGGGAAACGCGCGGTGGTACCGATACTCCCCCACCGAAGCCCAGCCGGTAAACAGCGGCCACACCGAGCCGAAGTGGTAGCCGCCGCCGCTGAACCTCGGCGAGCGGGCCGAGATGATGCGCATGCCCCAGTCCGCCTGCTGATCGAGATCGCCGAGCTCGGTGATCATGGCGTCGGCTTTCCCTTGGTCGAGCAAGCCGAACCACATCGGCACGGTCGCGAGCACGCTCGGTTCGTCCACGGGGCGATTGTCTTGGTCCAGCGCAAAAGCGAAGCGCTTTTTATCGGCAAGCCAGAAAGTGTCGTTCACGAGCGGCCGTTGCTCGGCGAATTTCTTGGCTAGTTCCTTGCTCGCGTCTTCCCGGCCCGTGAGATGGGCAAGATTCGCGAGCGCGCCGAGCGCCTCGATGCCGAGCCCGGTCTGATACAGCTCGGTTTTGACCGGGAGCAGCGGGCCGCCTTCGACCCAGCCGTGCCCGACGCCGAGGTTTTTCGGAAAACCGTGCTCGTCGTAGGTGGAGCGCAGGAACTCGTAGGCTTTCCACAGGCTCGCCCAGTTTTCTTTGGCGAACGCGGTGTCGCCGCTTTCGACCACGTAATCGTTCATGGCAATGAGGTAGAGTGGCGTGGCATCGGCGGAGGCGTAGGGATACGGATAGCCCTTGAACCAGTCGACAAAAGTGGCGCCCTGCGAAATTTCGTGCGGGATCTTGCCGTCGTCGCGCTGGAATTTGCTGATGAATGCCAGAGCGGTACGCACCGTGGAAAAATCGCCGGCGGCGTCCAGGGCGAGCGCGGTCCAGAAGGAATCGCGGCCGAAAAACCAGGCGAAGCCCGGGCGCTGGGACTCGCCCGAAGTGCGGTAGCCGGCAACAAGCCCGGTGCCGAGATAAGGATTGCTGACCCGTCCCTGGAACTCGCTGATGCGCGCCCAATCGTAAGCCTGCTGCAATTGCGCGTCGGGAAGCTCAAGGCTGACCGTGCGCGCGAGATAGTCCTGGTAGTATTTCCGGGATTCTTCGAGCAGTGCGGGGTAGTCTGCGGTCAAATGCTGGTACATTTTTTCCGCCGCGGGGCGGCCTTCCATCGAGGCGGCGACAACGATGAGTTTTGTCTCTTTGCCTTTTTCCGTGGCGCCAAGGCGAAAGGAACTGCTCTGGGATTCGGAATAATTGGTCTGAAACTCCCGCTGGGGATCCGCCGCCGTGGGCGAACCGACAAACGCAGCGAATTTTCTTTGCTCTTCCCCAAAATAAAACGCGTGTTGCGGTGCGCTCCAATCGATGTAAGCGGCTCCGAGCGCCGCCGGCCACTCGAGTTGGAAGTCGCGATGGAACGCGGCCTCGATTTCGAGAGGCTGCTCGGTTTCCACATTCAGAACAATGATTGCGCCTTGCGCGTCCACCGGAACGAAAAGAGTCTCGCGCACGGTGAAGGTGTCGCCGGCGTAGAGAATGGTCGCGGATTCCGGACGCACGGTGAGCGTTCTGGCGAGTGTTTCGCCGGAAAGAACCCGGCCTTCGGTGAGGAAATGCAGATGAAATTCGCGGAAGATCTTCAGCGGATAGACCCACGCCTCCATCCCGCCGGCTTCGTTTCCGAACAGGGCCGCCCGTGTCCCGGTGATGGGCAGAAATTCCCAGGGGCGCACGGTGCGCGAGAGCTCCATAGGCGGAGACACTTCTTTCTGTTGTTGCTGGCTCCGGGCAGCCGGGGCCGCGGCGGTGATGCCCAGGATAGCCATCATGCAAGCAAAAACTGGTTTTGACCATTTATTCCAAGACTTTCTTTGCGGGCAGTAAGAAAACTCGCGCGAGATTTCCATTCTTTCGCTCCCCGGAGTCCTGAACTTGCAATGACAAGCGGGCCTTACTATAAAAGAAAGGGCGGGATTCCCGCACGCCCTTCTTCAGGAAAGGTCCGGTCCGATTGGCTTCCACACGCCGCAAATTTCTCCGCTCGCTTTGCCGGTCCGCGCTGGTGCTTCCGTTTGAAAGAGTTTTGACGCTGGCGCTGCCGGTGCCCAGGCGGCGGGCATGGGCGCGCACATCGGTTGGCGCATCGTTCGAGAATCCCAGAGCTACGCCGCTGGCTTCCGCGAGACCGGCTCAAGATCTGGGCGTCACCTTTGTGGATGTGGCCAGGGAATCCGGACTCACTGCAAAAACCATCTACGGCGGCGAGCACAAGAACAAATACCTTCTCGAGACGACCGGGTGCGGCGTGGCTTTCTATGATTACGACAACGACGGCTGGCTCGACATTTTTCTGGTGAACGGCACGCGCCTGGAAGGGTTTCCCGCTGGACAAGAACCGACCAATCATCTTTTCAAGAACAATCGCGACGGAACGTTTACCGACGTGACGGCCAAGGCCGGACTGGTGCATTCAGGATGGGGCCAGGGAGTTTGCATCGGCGACTACGACAACGACGGCTTCGACGATTTGTTCGTCACCTACTTCGGGAAAAACGTGCTGTATCACAACAACGGGAATGGCACGTTCAGCGATGTCAGCGAGAAAGCCGGGGTCGCGGGCACGGGCAAGCGGTGGAACACCGGCTGCGCGTTCGTCGACTATGACCGCGACGGGCACCTGGACCTGTTTGTGGCGAATTACATTGACATGGACTTGAAAACGGCGCCGGTGCCGGAATCGGGGCCGTGCCTGTACAAGGGAATCATGGTGGCGTGCGGGCCGCCGGGATTGCTCGGCGGGAAAAACATTCTGTATCGCAACAACGGGAACGGCACGTTCAGCGACGTCAGCGAAAAGTCGGGAATTTTGCAGGCCGGCGGGACTTACGGCTTGGGGGTGCTGACCGCTGATCTCGACAACGACGGCTGGCCGGATATTTATGTGGCCAATGACTCGACCGCCAGCGCACTTTATCAGAACAAAAAGAACGGGACATTCACCGACATCGCCCTAGAAGCCGGTTGCGCGCTGAGCGCCGACGGCAAGCCGCAAGCGGGCATGGGAATTTCCGCTGCGGATTACGACCTCGACGGCAATCTCGATCTGGTGAAAACCAATTTCGCCGGTGACACGCCTTCGCTCTATCACAACCTCGGAGGCGCGAATTTTGAAGACGCGACGTTTCAGGGAGGGCTCGGCAAGCACACGCAATATCTCGGATGGGGCTGCGGGTTTTTCGATATGGAGAACGACGGCTGGGCGGACATTCTGATTTGCAACGGGCACGTGTACCCGGAGGTGGCGCAGCTGAAAACCGAGGCGGGATACCCGCAGCGCAAGCTGCTCTACAAGAATCTACGCAACGGCCGTTTCGATGACGTTTCCTACGATGCCGGGCCGGGCATATCGACGCTCGTCGCAGCGCGCGGCTGTGCTTTCGGAGACTTTGACAATGACGGCGACCTCGACGTGGTCGTAAATACGGTGAACGATTTTCCCCAGCTTCTGCGCTGTGATTCCGCGACACGTGGCAATTGGATCAAGATCAAGACCATCGGGACAAAATCGAACCGCAGCGGCATTGGGGCGCGCATCAAGTGCGTGACGCATCCGCCCGAAGATAAGCATGAGCATTCGCAAATCGACGAAGTGCGCAGCGGCGGCGGGTATTTTTCGCAAAACGATTTGCGCGTGCATTTTGGAATCGGAAAAGCGGAAAAAGTCGAGCTGCTCGAAATCCGCTGGCCGAGCGGGCTTGTTGAAACACTCAAGGATATCAACTCGAATCAGGTCATTTTCGTCAAAGAAGGCGAGGGCATCCTGCGCAGCATGACCTTCGACGCGCCCAAGTCGACAAAACACTGAATGTCCCTCACGAACCGCTGACAAGCCTCCGGCTGCCCTTCCCGACCAGGCGAGAACTCCGGTCTTACGAAAGCCTGAAAAACACATGGCCCACAGAAAAACCGCCCCAGCAATGACAGGTTGGCGGGCGGTTCTAAGCACATTGTTTCACGCCGCACCGCTGGCCAAGGCAACCCTCTCCTTGACAACTTAGGAGAGCGTGGCGTATCCTCCTAAGCCACTTAGGAGGCGGGATGCCATCACAAGCGCAAATCCTTCCCGGGACGCTGGATCTTTTGATTCTCAAGGCCGTTTCTCTCGGCCCGCTCCACGGTTACGGCGTTCTGCTTCGCATCGAACAAATCTCCCAGGGGGCGCTGCTCGTCGAGCAAGGCGCACTTTACCCGGCCCTGTTTCGGCTGGTCCGGCAGGGTCTGCTCAAGGCCAGCTGGGGCACCTCCGACAACAATCGGCGCGCCAAGTTTTATGAGCTGACCCCCGCCGGGCGCAAGCGCCTGCGCCAGCAAGCCGACGGCTGGAACCGCCTCGCCGCGGCGATCGCGTCTGCGCTCAACACGCAACCCGAGGAAATATGAGCCTGCTGTCTTCGCTTCGCTCTCTCGTCACTGCGCTGGTCAACCGCGGGCGCATCGAGAACGATACGGACGAGGAGCTGCGCGCACACGTGCAAAACCGCGCCGATGACCTGGAGCATTCGGGCCTGACTCGCGCGGAAGCGGAGCGGCGGGCGCGCATCGAGTTCGGCGGGCATGAAAAATTCAGGGAAGAGTGCCGCGAAACCGGCGGCGGAAACCTGGTGCAAGTCCTTATACAAGACAGCCGCTACGCGCTGCGTATTCTCAGGCGTACGCCTCTGGTTACGGCGGTGGCTGTTCTCTCGCTGGCCCTCGGCATCGGAGCCAACACCGCCATCTTTGGCTTGATTGACACGGTGATGCTGCGGCTTTTGCCCGTAGCTGAGCCCGGGGAGCTGGTCCAGATACTCAGAAATGACCCTTCGCGCGCTGGACCAGCCGTTTCGAGTTTCACCAACCCCTTGTGGGAACAACTACGCGACCAGCAAGACGTTTTTTTCGATACGTTTTCTTGGAGTGCCTGGCAATTCAATCTTGCCCAGGACGGCGCGGTTCACGATGTCAACGGGATCTATGCAAGCGGAGACTTTTTCAACACGTTAGGCGTTCGCCCCGCGGCCGGGCGGCTTTTCTCCGGGTCGGATGATCAGCGTGGTTGCCCTCCGACCGCCGTCTTAAGCTTCGGCTTTTGGCAGGAGCATTTCGGCGGTGAACAGAGCGCCATCGGCAGCACGCTCCCCTTGAACAATCACATCTTTCAGATCATCGGAGTCAGCGCCTCGGGCTTTTACGGCGTAGACGTCGGAAGCAAATTCGATGTTGCCGTGCCGGTCTGTGCTGCCGGCGTTTTCGATGGAAAAGCATCCCGGCTGGAACAGCGCTCTTGGTGGTGGCTCAACATCATGGGGCGCATCAAGCCCGGTCTCTCCCAGGAGCAACTCAAGGCGCGGCTCACCGTGCTCTCCCCCCAGGTGTTTTCGGCAGCCGTGCCGGAGGACTGGGACCTCGATGGGCAACAACGGTTTCGCAGGCGCACTTTAGTGGCCGTCCCGGCTGCTTCCGGAACTTCCTCCATGCGCAAGCAATTTTCGCAGCCGCTCTATATCCTGATGGCGGTCGTCGGGCTGGTCTTGCTGATTGCCTGCGCGAATATCGCCAGCCTCATGCTTGCGCGCGCCGCTGCTCGCCAGAAGGAGTTCGCAGTGCGCAAAGCCCTCGGCGCTTCACGCTGGCGCCTGATCCGACAGCTTCTGACCGAATGCCTATTGCTTTCCACAGCCGGCGCATTGCTGGGCATCCTGTTCGCGCGTTGGGGAACTCGACTGCTGGTGCGTTACATTTCCACGGCGAACCATAAGATTTTCCTGGATCTGTCGCTCGATTGGCGAATCCTTAGCTTTACGACCGCTGTCGCCGTATTAACCGGGTTGCTCTTCGGCCTCTTGCCTGCCTTTCGGTCCACTCGTGTTTCCTTAACCTCGGCAATGAAAGGCGGCAGCCTAGCCGAGGGTAGCGAACGTCGCGGGAGGCTTCGCCCCGGCAAATGGATCGTGGCATCCCAGGTAGCTCTTTCCTTGCTATTGCTGGTCACCTCGGGGTTGTTCCTGCATAGCTTCTTCAAGCTCGCCACACTGGACTTGGGATTTGACCGGAGGGACGTGCTGCTGGTGAACGCCAACCTGAAATCTGCAGAAATCCCACCGGCCAGCCAGAATGCGGTCTTCGACGATATCGAGAGCCGCCTCGGGGCAATTCCGGGGGTGGTGGCCGTAGGCAGATCGGTCCGCACACCGGTGAGTAATTTCGAGTGGAATCAGCGCATTCAGGTGGATGCGCCGGACGCCCCACACGGAGAGGACGCCCTGGTCTATTTCAATTTCATCTCTGCAGGTTACTTTCCTGCTTTACGCACGCCGCTTCTCGAAGGACGCAACTTCAATCGCGGGGATACCGTCAGTTCCGCACCTGTAGTCATTGTCAACCAAACCTTCGCCCACAAATTCTTCCCGCGCTCACCCGCGCTAGGCCAATCTATACGTACAAACGACAGCCCAGCCAAGAAGGCTCCCGCCATGCAGATTGTCGGCGTTGTTCGAGACTCGAAGTACGAATCCCTGCGCGAGGAAACCTACTCCCAAGCGTTTTTTCCGGCCTCCCAGATCCCGGAAGCCGCAGACAGCGAGAATTTTGAACTTCGCGCCGAGAGGTCTCCCTCCGCGCTGATCCCCTCGGTCCAGGATGCCGTGCGTCAGGTGAACAAAGGCATCTCTTTCGATTTTTACTCTTTAGCCGCGCAGGTAGGCGACTCCCTTGTCCAGGATCGTCTTCTCGCCACGCTCTCGACGTTTTTCGGCGGCCTTGCTTTGCTGCTGGCGATGATCGGTCTCTACGGGGCGCTCGGTTATCTGGTAACCATGCGACGCGCCGAATTCGGTGTGCGCATGGCGCTTGGCGCTAACCCTGGTTCCATTCTGAGTCTGGTGATGAAGGATGTCGCGGTGGTTCTAGGGGGTGGCGTGACGGCTGGCGCGTTCACTTCCTTGCTAACCGTCCGATTCCTCCAGAAGATGCTTTTCGGTCTCACCGCACGCGATCCCCTAACCATGGTCGCAGCGATTGGTCTTCTCTCCGCTGCAGGGCTCCTGGCTGGGTACTTGCCGGCGCGGCGGGCAATGCGCGTGGATCCGATGGTGGCGCTGCGTTACGAGTAACTCATGGCTCTCGGAGAGCCACAACGAAGGATGAAAATGGACCCAGGCACCTATGCTTTGTTTTCAACGCGATAGGCAGCTATTTTCATAGGAGTGACGTTCGGCTCTTTTAGAGCCGCCATAAACCAACAAACGAGGGAGTCATGAAACTCCTGGCTTCGTTACGTTCTCTGGCTTCGGCGGTGTTCGAGCAAGCACGGGTTGAAAACGAGACCGAAGAGGAGCTGCGGGCGCATGTCGAGAGTCGCGCGGGCGATTTGCAGCGTCGCGGGCTGACGCGCGCGGAAGCGGAGCGGCGCGCGCGAATCGAATTTGGCAGCCACGAAAAATTCAAAGAAGAATGCCGGGAGGCGCGGGGCGGCTTCTGGCTCGAAACGGTTGGGAGCGATATCCGCTACGGAATGCGGATGCTCGGGAGGAGCCCGGGGTTCACCGCGGTGGCAGTTCTGACACTCGCGCTGGGCATTGGCGTGAACACAACGCTTTTCACCGCATTTGATTCGCTGGCCCTAAAACCACTGCCGGTGAACGATCCGGATAGAATAGTAAGGTTCAAGCGCTGGTTTGCGAGCGGAGCGTCAGGCACGCAGGACGCCTTTTCCTATCCTGAGTATCTGAATTACCGCGATCAGAATCACGTGTTCCGAGGCGTGATCGCCGTCAGTTGGCCGACGCAGGTTCTTGCTACGATGCCGGCTGAATCCGCTCGCGAGGCGAGCGCGCCGCGCGAGCCGCAGCCCCTGGAATGCCAGCTCGTCTCTGGAAACTACTTCTCCATTTTGGGAATTAACGCGAGCGTAGGCCGGGTTTTTGGCGCAGAAGAGAATCAAGTTCCCGGCACAAATCCCGTCATTGTTCTCAGCCACCCTTTTTGGCAGCGCCAATTCAACTCGGATAGGCAGATTTCCGGCAGAACCCTCGAGGTAAACGCCACATCGTTCACCATCATCGGAGTCGCCCCACCGGATTTCATTGGGACCGGCAACCCTCCCGAGGTGCCCGATTTTTGGGCGCCGCTCGCGATCGAAAAGCAACTCATTCCGAGACAGGATTGGCTCCAGGAACCTGCCGATCGTCCACTCCAGGTGCTCGGCCGCCTCGCGCCGGGAATGAGTCTTGGTAAGGCCCAAGGCGAGGCGGGAGTTCTAACGCGCCAGTTCGGGCGAGCCCATCCGGCGCCCGACGAGACCATCGCCCTGACACTCCGCCACGCAGCCTACTTCGGCGAGACCGATGAGCTTTGGTTTCGGACCTTCGTCGCAGGCTTGATGGCGGTAGTTGGCCTGGTTCTGCTGGTCGCTTGCGTCAACCTGGCGAACATGTTGCTGGCGGGAGCAGCCCATCGCCAGAAAGAAATCGGAACTCGCCTTGCGCTAGGCGCCAGCCGCGGACGGCTCATCCGGCAATTGTTGACGGAGAGCGTTTTGCTCGCCATGTTGGGCGGCGGGGCCGGCTTGCTTTTCTCTTTGTGGGCGACCAAGCTGGCTTGGATCGGCTTGCTGCGGCTCACCCAGGCGCTGTTAGGGAGCCGCATCTTCGTGGCGCCGCTGACTCCAGATGTTCGCGTTTTTCTTTACGCGTTCGGGCTAGCAGTCATTACCGGAGTGCTGTTTGGGCTGTGGCCTGCACTTCAATCATCGAAAGCCGACCTCACCCATGCGCTGAAGGCGGAAGGAAGCGCTACCGGCCCGCCGAGCCAGTCGCGCTTTCGCAGTTTCCTGGTCGGCGGGCAAGTTGCGGTTTCGATAGTTCTGCTCATTAGTTCGGGATTGCTTTTGCGGGCTTTGCTCAAGTCGCAAGCAGCGAATCCGGGATTCGAAACGAAGTCCGTATTCCTTCTCCGTCTCGATCTAGGGAGTGACAAGGCCAAAGCTTTGGTCGCAAAACGCCAGGTGATCGTTCGTCTTCAAACGCTCCCCGAAGTCGCCGAAGTCGCGCTCACCAATCGCCCGCCCTACCTGGGCACGATGACGTTGTTGCTCGAAGTCGAGGGAAGCAAGGCGCCTCCGAAAAGCCTGCCCTCGGAAACCCTGCTCAATTATGTCTCGCCAAGCTATTTCCCAACTCTGGGCATCCCCATCGTCCGCGGCCGGGGCTTCACCCCCCAGGAAGCCGAGCAACTGCTTCCTGTTGCGATTGTCAGCGAGTCCACCGCTCGCCAGGCTTGGCCGGGAGAAGATCCCGTAGGCAAGCATCTCAAATTGGCTCAGCCTTTCCGGGACAGAGGCGGCTGGAAAGAATATGAAGTGAGAGGCGTGGCCAAGGACGTACGATTTTTCAACCTTACGAGAATCGATCCCGTGTACGTGTATCTCCCGACCAATCCGTCAGAATCGAACAGCGTGCTGATTCACGCTGCGAGCAGCCCGCGGGACACGCTCGCCTCTGTCCGCGCGTCGCTCGGAGACTTCGACAAAAGCCTGTTGCCTAGGCTGGGGTTTCTGAGTCTCGACAAATTCAAGGACACGCAAGAGCTGCTGCCGCAGGCCGCCGCGATCTTCGCTGCAATTTTGGCCTTTCTTTCGCTCACGCTGGCTGCGGTAGGCATCTACGGCGTTATGGCTTACCTCGTCACCGAGCGCACGCGAGAGGTAGGGATCCGGCTGGCGTTCGGCGCTTCCAAAAATGACGTGCTGCGATTGATGGTTCGCCAGGGCATGTTACCGGTGAGCGTTGGCGCGGCCTGCGGGCTGGCTGTGTCGACCGCGATTTCAGGCCTGTTGCGCGCGATTTTGATTTTCCCTGGCAGCTACGACCTGCTTTTTGGCGT
>WNGG01003014.1_pt1 | contig 19040 bp, 20 predicted proteins | sample 5400661 | NCBI WGS metagenome assembly WNGG01 (sample SAMN13153372, study PRJNA577476) | soil metagenome | isolation source: 100 cm soil or saprolite under Garry oak tree replicate 1 | place: USA:California | collected 2016-06-15
GCGCGAGCAGATAGACCGACGATGCACGCCCCAGAAACACGGCACCGAGGGCCAACAGTACGGAGGCCCAATTCTGTAAGAGTTCACGCACATGGATTTCCAGGCCAATCAGAAGAAACACGAGAGAATTCATGACGAACGAAATGTACTCCCAGAATGACTGCATCGCGGTACGTGTGCCAGCACTCATGCCTCTTTTCGCACCAAAGTTCCCCAGCATCAGCCCCGCAGATGCAATCGCTATCACGCCTGACAGGTGCAGGTGAAACGCGAGCAGATAGCTGCCGTACGCAAGGATGGTTGTCAGAGTAATCTCAATCTGGGGATCATCCACCGTCCCGGTAATGCGGCTCGCCAGGTACCCCAGAGTTGACCCCAAGACCGCTCCACCCGGCCACTGCTAGGAAATAGTGCTCGATACCTTTCGGCACGGTCAGCTTTCCCGCAACGATAGCTCCGAACAGGATGCCAAAGAGAACGACTGCCGTTCCATCGTTGAGAAGGCTCTCTCCCTCCATGATCAGGGACAACCGCTTGTCTACTCTCAGATCCTTGAAGATGGCCAGCACAGAAATGGGATCCGTGGCAGAGATGATGCACCCGAAAAGAAGTGCAATGAGCACAGGCAAACCGATCAACCAATGCACAAGGTATCCGGTGACAAGGGCGGCGAGGAGCACACCTACGTTGGCGAGCAGCAACAGGGGTACGGAATTGCGAAGCAACTCCCGCACGTCCAGCTTCACGCTACCTTCGAAGACCAGCGCCGGAAGAAACAATATCAAAATCACATCGGGCGTCAGCCAATCGGGACGGTGACCGGGTTGCAGGGGCGACAAGATAGGAAGCTGAATGACTCCCAGGAGCAAGCCGCCCAAGACCAGGGATACTGTGTATGGAATCCTCAGGCGTTTCGCCAGCATCGCGATGATCGCGGCGGCGATGAGCAGCCAAACCAAGAATTCTATGCCGGAGGTTGGCGTCATCTCAGAAACGCACCACTTTCCCAGTGCCCGAATTCTTTAAATGAAGGCTCGGCGCATCGCCACTTGCAAAAACCCCTCTGACCTCCGGGCGCAGAAGATAGACGAGCAGAGCCCCAGAAATTACGAAGCCGACGCCGCCTCTAACAGCATCCTCCATGAAGGCATTCACTATGTTTCCCAAAACCTCGGTTGCGATGATGGCCACCGCCAGTCGCCACCCCCAGAGGCGGTGTCCGAACCAGCCCGTGGCAGCAACCACCAGAGTTGCCCCAAGCAGTAGAAAAGGTATCCCGACTGTTTTCCCGAAAGGTGCCAGCTGTCTGTACGCAGGCGCATTGATAGCCCACATGCGGTCAAGAATGGTGCCCCGCCAGATCAGCGCGACTCCGGCGAGTGAAGCCATGGTTGCTCCGAAGAAAAGGAAGATGCCCATAGCTGTGATTCCGGTGTGTGATTTCTTCTGAACAAGCATTTTCAACTCAAGAGGAGAACAACCCCGCGCCCGATGACTATAACCGGGGCTCCAACCATATGACTACCGTGTCTCGATTCTCCCTGACGGGCGGATTCATCAGGCGTCGTGCCGTCAAAAGACCGTGGTTCTCGGCAGTTGAAGGCGTTCGGAAGAACCAACTCCCGTAACACATGCCCCTAATGTGGTTCTCTTTAGAGTGAGAAGCTGTCACAAGACGGACGTGCACATCAGACCCGACTCGAGCCCAACCAATGTTCCGTCAGACGACCACTCAACCGTTCCCGGCGCCGGAGACGCGCTGCGTCCACCAACATGCGTCCCGCCCACCGGTATACATTGAATTCTGCGAGGAAAGCGCGCATGGAGCGGATTCGCTCTCTCTGCTCGTTAGGCGACATACTGAGCGCCGTGGCCAGTGCTGAGCTGGCCTCATCAATGTCATAGGGGTTGACTATGAGTGCTTCTGTCAACTCACGCGCGGCGCCCGTGAATTGGCTTAGGACGAGGACACCGCACTCATCCTCCCGAGCCGCCACGAACTCTTTAGCTACCAGGTTCATTCCGTCATGGAGGCTGGACACGTAGCATAGGTCCGCCGCCCGATAATATCGAAACACTGTCGGTGGTTCATGATGGACTCTATGTAGAATGATCGGCCGGTAGGAACCATGCGCAAATCGCTCGTTTATGCGGGCAGCTAATTGCTCGACCGTTTCGTTCAGTTGGCGGTAACGCTCAATCAGCGTGCGGCTCGGAGCCGCTAGTTGAATGAACACGAAACGCCCCTGCAGCTCGGGGTGCTGCTCGAGCAGCCGCTCCACTGCCAGGAAGCGCTCCTCGACGCCCTTCGTGTAGTCGAGACGGTCGACGCCAACTCCAAGCAAAGCGTCCGCGTCCAGTCCGTGTTCTGTGATAACACTAGCTCGGCACTCCTCTGGAGATGGCACACTTCTCAGCCAGTGGACCGGCCATTCAAGAGAGATCGGATAAGGGCGAACGAGAGTTGCGCGCTCATTCTGAATAACGGCGTTTTGCTCGCGATCGACGCGGCACTCGAGGAAACGATCAACGCATTCCATGAAATTATTGCAGTGAAACTGGGTATGGAAGCCAATGATGCTGTTTCCCAGCATGCCCAGCAGAATCTCTTTGCGCCAGGGACAGATTCCAAATCGCTCGGAATTGGGCCACGGAATATGCCAAAACATGAGCGCAGTGGCATGGGGCAGGCGCTCGCGGATCAAGCGCGGCACGAGCGCAAAGTGGTAGTCCTGGACGAGGATTATCGGGTCCCCGGAATCCACTTCCTCACGAGCCGCATCTGCGAACTTTTGATTGACGGCCTGGTAGTAACGCCAATCTTCCGTCCGAAACGTCGGACGTGCATGGGCTAAATGGCAAAGGGGCCACAAACCTTCATTCGCGAACCCGTAGTAGTACCCCTGTTCCTCCTCGTTCGAAAGCCACAGTCGTCGCAGGTTATAAGACTCCTCTCCAGGCGGCACACGAATATGTCCGCTCCGGTCAGTCACGTCTTGGTCTGCGGAGCCGCTTCCGTGGGCGACCCAAACACCGGAGCATGCATGCATCACGGGCTCAAGGGCCGTGACCAGCCCGCTTGCAGGGTGCTGAACTTCGATGCTACCGTCATTCCTGCGTTCGTGAATGTAGGGCTCACGGTTCGCTACGATGACCACCTTTTCCCCGTGCAGGTGACGGGTCAGCGTCAGCTTGAGCCGCTGAGGCGTCCAAGCGCCACCCTCGAGTTCTGTCTCCCGTTCCACCATAATGGCATCAACTAAGTCACGGACATCCCGCAAGATCGGCTGAAACTCAGGACGCTTGGGTTGCTCACCGCGGGCCAGGCGGCGGATTTCAGCACTCCAACCCCGCCACGAGAAGCGGGCAACAACGATCGTAACGACAGATGCCAGTAGAGCCAGAAACCCGAATGAGAAAAACACGAACCGTCGCGTCGCTGCTTCACGGCGCTCAGCATAACTGAGATCGTGGATCAGGATTATGAATCCGAGCGCTCGCCCGGCATTTTCGACGGGAATCGCGCTGACGAGCACCGATCCCCCAGGCAGAGAAGCGGACTCGTGCCAAGGCCGCTGCGCTTGGCCTTGCGCATCATCAGGATTCCTCAGATGGACACCGATGTCTTTGCAGGAAAATTGTCCTGGAAAACCGGGAGTCCTCGTTAGCAGTGTCAACTCCCAAGTGCAAGCAGCCGCGGCCATGATCCGCTCGTCTCTCGTAATTTCTCCGAGCATTCTCTCCAACTCTCTCCGGTCGTCTCTGGCCCAATGCGCGCTCAGAGCTTCCCGCGCTCCACTCACGACAAGTTCCGCCCGAAGGCGGACGTCATTCTCAAACCATTTCTGCGTTGTGCGTTGCACAACAACAGTGGTAACCCATGTCAGAAGAGCCAAGCTCAGAACAAGGCCGATCAGAAATTTCGTTATTTCACGCAAGATTGGCTTCACCTAGACACATCGTCGTCTGCGCTCAACTACGAATCCGCCACCCCTTGGTGCAGTTTCTCAACGCCTCGCCGTGATTACCCATGCTCTTCTTTCCCAACTGAAGATTCCACGAAGGAGTCCCGGCGCGGCTAACCCGAAACCAGGGTGGTTCCTCAGGATCGAACAAACGGGTCGCTTGACAATACGTAAAAGCCTGGATCCTTTCGCCTTCCGTGCTATGTTGGACTTCCGCGGCGCGGATTTTTTTCTTGCTTATGCCTTTTGTCGCACTGCCGCAAGCAAACGTCGCAAGCTCTCCACAAGTTCGACGATTTCGCCCCTCCCCTGCACCTCGAACTCGATTTCATAGCTTCCTGTAGCCGCATGATCAACGGCTTCCTTCAGATTCAGGAGGGGCTTGATCACCTGACGCGGCAAGGCATAGCTGACCCATACGCTAACGAGCAAGGTCACAACAGAAACAATTCCCAGTGCCCATTCTGCCTCCCGGACAAGATGTCCGGCTTCGGCGTGGTCACTTTGGACTCGGCCCCAATTCACAGATTCCACAGCGGACGCTTCCAGCAAGATCTGCTGGCTGGAGCTTTCAAGCTCTTCCGTAACGCTTTGCAGGTCGGGATTCCCCTTCTGGACGGTTTTCGAAATCTGAGCATCAAACGAGCTCACGCGTTTGCGAAGTTCCTCCATGAGGCGTTCCCGCTTGGTACGCCTGGAACTCTTCAATAGGTCGTTCAGGTCCCGCTCATAATCTCTCACCACAGCCTGGAAGCGGTCTGCAGGTCTTTGTCCGGGCAGATCCAAGGCAGATACCGCCGACGCAAATTGTTGGCGGTAGAGCGAGAGAGCGTCGGACGCTTTTTGCAATGCGCCCTGGTCGCCAGTCTCAAGATTTTGTATGTTTTCCAAAATCTGCCGAGTCTTGTCCAGAGCTTCGCGGTTCGTCTCCAGATAAATTGCATCGTGAAGAAGCAGGTAATTCCGTTCGGCTCGGCGCGCCTCCAACATCTCGATGGAGGCCTCCTGCGCGAGAGTGGCGGCTGGTGCATCCGTATTCACGATACGATCGACGATCCAACCCATCTGGAAGAGGTAGTAGACCGTCAGGAAAATCACCGGGGCCAGAATCAGCCTCACAAGGGCCAGGCTATAAGCTGTTCTCCTGCGCAAGGAGTTGCCGGGCGCAAGAATCTTGAAAGACTTCTGAATTCCTGTTCTCATGACTTACCCCATCCAGAAACCAACATCGGAGGGGGCCTCGAATCAGTCCCCCGTTGGGCTCAGTCCTCCTTCTCTGCGCCAATTCCGTAGGAATCCAAGACATCACGCAGGAGCACCACACCCTCCAACTTGTGTACATCGGCTCGGCTCACTACGGGCAAGAGATCGACACGGGCTCCCCCCATGCGTTCCAAAGCCGTTTGAAGCGACTGATCGGCATGAAGATGAGGAAACGTTTGCGCGTTTACCAGTTCAGAGAGCTGCTTGGCCATTCCATGTTCATTGGCGGCTCGTTCAAGACTTCGCTTGCTCAACACGCCAACCACTCCCTTGTCATCGCATATCGGCCAGCATCGGTAGCTACTAATGAGCGCCAATTGAAGGGCCTCGCCCAGGGAAATCGCGCTAGGCAGAGTTTCCGCTGGCGATCGCATCAAATGTACCACTTGACGTCCTCCTCGTTGGTGGCGTGTGGCGGCGCTCGGCAGGTGAATTCCGTCCTGATAGGCCAGCACATCGTAGATAGGCTCTCGCTGCAAACGCGCAGAAATGAAGAAACTGACGAGATTCGAAATCATGAGGGGAACAATGACGGCATAGTCCTGCGTCGTTTCAAAGATCATCAGCACCGAAGTCATCGGGGCCCGGATGATGCCAGCAAAAAGAGTTCCCATGCCCACTAACGCGTATGCTCCTGCCGAGGCGGTGTACTGTGGCAAGAAGTGGTGTGCAATGCCTCCCACTGTTCCACCCAGCATCGCTCCGATGAAAAGGCTGGGCCCGAAAATACCTCCCGCATTACCTGATCCATAGCTGGTTGTGACCGCAAAAAGCTTCAAGACAACCAGGAGGGCCATGATGCCGAGGGCCATTCTCCCGTTTAGTGCGTCTCCGACGTACCCGTAGCCGACTCCCAAAACTTGTGGCACAAATAGGGCTATCACACCAACAAGTACGCCACCTGCGACCGGCTGGAACCAAACCGTTTTTTTCGGCAGGCCCATGAACCATTCCCGCGTTCGCAACAGAAGTTTCGTGAATGCAACGGAAACCAAGCCGCCAACTACGCCCAACACCGCATATATCCCGAATTCCAACGGATTTGCGACTTCATATTGAGGTACCTGGAACAGAGGATGGTTTCCAAGCAGAACCCTCAGGACCACCCACGAGGTTGCTGATGCCAGGACCACGGAACCCAATATGGGCGCGTGAAGATCGCCGGTGATCTCTTCGAGCGAGAACACAACTGCGGCCAGTGGAGTGTTGAACGCTGCGGCGATAGCGGCGGAGGCACCGACGGGAATGAGTGCTTTGACCCGTTCCGAGCTCAATCCGAGATAGCGGCCAAGCACTGAAGCAATCCCGCCTCCAACCTGTACCGAGGGTCCTTCGCGCCCCAGAGGAATACCGCTAGCTAGAGTCGCTGCGGTGCAAAAGAATTTGCCCAAGACAGTGCTGAGGGTGATGCGGCCTTCCCGCGCAAATAACGCCGCCTTCGTTTGCGGCACGCCGCTGCCACGAGCGTCGGGGAAATAACGATAGAGCAGATACCCCATGCCGAGAGAACCGAGAACTGGAATCAGCACGCGACGCCAAGCCGCGCTCCCAATCGGATAGAGGTGCATGCCCAGACGTTCCGTTACCAGGATGAACGCTACAACAGCAAGACCGGTCAGCGCGCCAATGACGAGGGTCAAAAACAGAAAAACTTGCTCCTCGCGTTCGCGAATGCGTGGGAACCAATGGACAACTGGTTTTCCCCACCATTGCCCTTTGACGTTACTCTCTACTTCTGGCACGTTCTCGCCTGTATGAGCATGGAGATCTTTCGATCGTCAGAGCCGACTTTGTCAGACCCAAGTTCTCCGCTCCGCCCTTCCATTTTTACTTACAATCCTATTTATATCGTATAACGATATAACAAACTACACCATCAGAATCGCTGTGTTCATTGCGACTGACGTGACGACCAACGCCTCACCGCCATCAAGCACCGCGTCGCAGGCAGTGCGAAAGCAGAGGAGTGAGAGCGACCTTAGAAATCTCGCGGCATATTTGACTCTAATTTTTTATGGAAGCTTTCTTAATAGCAGGCAGCCAGCCAGCCGAAGTAGAACTCCTCGGGATCGCGCTCGCTGGCAAATCAGCTTGCAAGATTGAAATGAACCGTCACTTGCATTTCAACCGCAACCGGGGTCCCATTGAGCAGAGTTGGCTGATACTTCCACTGCCCGACAGCGTCGAATGCCGCGGTCACGAGCAGCGGATTTCCTGACACGAGCTTCATTTGGGTGACATTACCGTTTGCGTCGATCACGCTATCAATTACGACATCACCGTGGACATGAACCGCTTTGGCCAGAATCGGGTAGATCGGCTGAACTTGCTGAATGATCCGTGGGGGCTGAACTTTGCCCCCCACGACGTAAGGCCCGCGATGCGCTACGGGTTTCGGAGGAGACGGCAACGGTACCGCTGTTCCCATGTCACCCAAAATTCCTCCTATCACTCCACCCAGCTGACCACCAGGAACGCCACCGATAACCCCTCCTGGTACTCCTGCAATCGCTTGGGGCGCGCTCGGAAGATCCTTCACCTGCACGATGTGCTTCGGAATCACGCGTGGTGCATAGAGCTTGTTGTTGGAAAAGAAGCTTTTCGTGCGCGGGATGGAGCGAACCACCGATGCTGGCGCAGGGGGCGGGGGCGGCAAGGGCGGCGACACCAAATATGTCATTTGCATCTGATACAAATCTATTGCGTCGCTGAAATACAACGGAAGCAGAATCGCGGTGGCCAACAGCAAACCGTGTCCGGCCATGGAAAGGAAAAAGTCGATCGCCCTCCTCGGCCGTTTCATTCTGTTGTTTTCCAGCATTCCGGCTGAAAGATTAGCCGAAATAATCGGTTTGTCGTTTGGAGGGTGACAGCCAGGTCCATGAAGTTTCGGTACGGGTGCCTGTTTGCTCGACTTCTCCTCAAGTACTACAGTTGCATCCCTTTCATACATCTGGAATCCTTCTGTATGTTTAGATGCGTAATCAGATTGGAACGATGTATTGGGGCTTGACTATATATCGTATTGCGATATAATTATACTATGAGGAGAGGTAGAAATATCCGCGATTCAGACTACGCCGCCCTGGCGGAAGTGCGCCATCGTATCCGCCAGTTCCTTCGGGGTAGCGATGAGGCCGCCTCGGCCGCCGACCTGGAACCACAACAATATCAACTCCTCCTCGCTCTTCGTGCGCTTCCCCATCAAAGTGATGCGACGATCGGTCGATTGGCGGAACGCCTCTATCTGAAGCACCATAGTGTTGTTGGTTTGGTCGACCGCCTCGAGGAACGCGGCTGTGTCCGCCGTTATCGCAACATCCGTGACCAGCGCGAAGTACTTGTCATGTTGCTCCCGCGCGGTCGGGCGGCGTTGGAGCACGTCGTTGGGGAACGGCTGCACGAACTCCATGCAAGCGGGCAGGGACTAGTCGACTCGATCACGGCGATTTTGAAACAGAACCGCGCGGCAAAAAGCCACCGTCCGGCTTCGAGATCCGTTTCCAACAGAAAAACGACCGAAAGAAACGAACAGTCCCGCCTGCGGGTGCGAATAAGCGGAAAAGGCTAATCGAGAGTTGGGCGCGGCAAACCGTTTGCCGAAGCCACGTTCATCTGGATCACAACTTGTCGGGTTTTTGCGTCGGCAGCAAAGCATTCATTATTCGTTTGGTTCGCCAGACGCTGAAGCGCTGCTTTAGCAAACTCCAATCCGGAGACGACGGTGACCCTTTGCGGTGAGCCATTCGGCATAACTTCGAAGATTTCGTATACGCGGTACAAATGGGCTGTTCTTTCAGTGGGTAACCCCACCTGGAATCGCCTGCGAAGTCTTCCTCTCCTCGGCCAATGCCTTCTTCACATCCAGCTCGAGAATTCCCTTCTTAAGCCGCGCGCTCGCACGATGCGTGTCAATCTCCACGGGGAGCTGCAGGGAGTGGAGCAATCGAGCCGTGTGTTTTTCCGACAGGTAGCTTGTATCAGTTTTTCGTTCGGCTTGGCTTTGATGCTTACCGATGATCGTCACCCGCCGCGGTTCCAGGTCAACCTCCAATTCCTTGGGTGCAAAGTGGCGCACATCGGCAAGGACGGTCAATCCTTCAGGGGTCTCCTTAACGTCGACGCGCGTTCGTTCAAATAACTCCGACTCCGCTTCAAACCAGTTTTCGAGGTCATGTCCTCTGGCTCTCCCTTTCGCTTCAAATATCTCGTAGGCTCGTCTGGCAATTGCGTCGAGCATCTCCTTTGCCTCGACGCTCAGGCCTGTCGTCCTGATCACAATCGGCGGCTCCGCCGTTTGGTGTCTGACCACGCCTTTTTCCTGCATAGTTGCCTCCTGTTCCCCTGAAACCGGCGGGGCGCCTTAGAATCTCCTCATCAACCCACCCGCGAGCTTCGCCTTGCTGCCCTATGCTTACGGTTGCGCTCGGGGACGGTTGATTGTCTGAAGGACTGGCTGGCCTCTACGCGCGGTCACCACAGTCCCAGACGCAATTGTTGCCACGTCCCTCAGTTGCGGGACAAACCTGCGCTGGCATGTTCTGTGTGCGTTGGAATGCTTGTAACCGCGTTATACAACCAGGCAAAAATCATTCCAGCGAACGCGCCGTCGATGAACCCATCCACTGTCCCGATAACGACATTTCCAATGGTCCGTGATGCGTGAAACCAGGGATAAACGGAACTGGTCAGCTGAATGAAGTTGGTGCCGTAGTTTGCGTCTACTAGATTGATCAAACCGACGCACAGTATGGCCCCGCCCCACAGGAGCCCAGCCGCAATTGCCATAGCTCTCAGAGAGAGTCGCATTATTTAATCCTCCTTAGTCTCCGGGATGAACCATCGAATGGAATTCCCACCTCCATCTCGGGCAGCCGGCATTCCTTCGGCGCTCCAACCTTTTGACAGCCAGAGCGCCGGTCCCGGTGAACGCCAGGCTACCCGAGGGGAGAGATTCGAAAGACCTCTTCAGTTCCCCGAATTAGCCGCCCGCGCCTGCTGGACGCTGGCTGTCGGTGCTTTTGACAGCATCTCGACTTTCTTCAGCTGAGGTTCACGCCGCTGCCAGACGATCCGCGCATCAGGAGCGTCAGCCGGATAGATTTTCGCGGATTGCTGACCGGTGGGTTCCAGGACAAGGTCGGCGCGGCGGTTGAAGGCAAGCCAGGTGATCTTCTTGTCCTTAACCATCCACTTGGCTGGCTTTGGATTATTCTTGGCGAGGAGCGTTTCCGCCATCTTTTGATCGAGTTGCTTATCTTTTCCTTCGGCGCCGATCTTGATCTCGTCGGCTGGAATTCCCTTGGAGACCAAGTAGTCCCGGATGAGGGCAGCTCGGCGCTCACTAAGTGCAGTGTTGTACTTGCGCGAGCCACGCACGTCGGCATATCCAATGACTACCAGGCTGGCGTTGTGTTCGTACAGGCCGAAGTTTTTGAATTGCGTCGCGATATTGTCGAGAGTCATCTTCTCCTCTGTCAGAAGACCGACTTTCGGATGGTGTTTCGTGGGGTAGGCCGTGGGATAGAAAACACTGAGCAAAGTTGTTGAGGGCGGCGGATCGATGGAACCTACGACACGCAGGGTTGCCGTTTTGGTGGTCTGCCCGCCACAGGCATTTGTAGCGGTAAATGTGAAGGTCCGGGTTTCGTAGACCGGCCCCATACTCGTCTGCTTGGGATCGGCAATCACCGTCCGGCTCCCGCTAATCGCATTACTGTCGAAAGGCTCTATCCTGGCCGAATTCGCGTTGGAAGCAGACCAGTCAACCGTGGCCGTATCTTGCTCCACTACTTTGTCGCCAATTTTGTGGTAACGGATCTCCGGCTGACTGAGGGCAACAGTGGCCATCGGGGTCGCGTCAACGTGCACCGTCACACTCTGCGTTGCTTCGCCTCCCGGACCCTTCGCGGTCAGCACATACGTGGTGTCATGCGTGGGTGTCACACTCCGATCCCCGCGATCGGGCACTTGTCCGATCCCAGCGATAGAAGCGTCCGCGGCGTCGGTGGATTTCCAAGCAATGTCCGTTGCCTGCCCGCAACTCAAATTGGTGGCCTGCGCGTTCAACTGGGCGGAAACAGGAGCAACCGGCACCGTCGCGCTGGCAATTCCCGCGTGGAATCGAGGCTGCAGCGGCATGGTCAAACCTTCCTTCCAGTCCTTGGTTTTCATCGCGCCATTGCGGTCAAGATAGACTGTGACCTGTTGTCCAGCCTTGGCGGTCACCGGCCCTGACCATATGGTGTTCCCTTCGTGAGTCACTGTGACCTGATAAGTTCCCGGCTTCACCAAAAGCCGCTGGTGCCAAATCCAGTTCCAATCGAATTCGTCGACATGGCCGACGAAATAGGCAGGCGTCTGGCCATTCAGCAGAACTGCGGCTCGGGGATCTCCCTTGAATTCGATGTCGGCGAATGGTCCCGAAACAACGTCACCCGAGGATTGCAGGTTGACGCGCAAATCGGTGGTTTCACCCGCGCCTACGTGGACGTCTTGCGTCTTGGACATGTAACCATAGTTGTAGACGCCCACGTTGTGGTCGCCAGCGGCTAATTCAATAATCTGACTACCATCGCGGATGGCTTTGCCATCTACGAAGACGTAGGCTTGTTTAGGATCGACGTGGATTTTCAATTTGCCCGTCTCCTGCGAAGACTGCGCGAAGGCGGGGACCGCACATAAATAACTGATGGCCGAGAACAAAGTCGAGATAACGAAAGATTTCGTTCGCATTTATAGAATCTCCTTCCTGGGATTGATTCCGGCTTGGGTGTGAATCATTTGTCTCTGGCTTCAATGGCGGGGCCAGGAAGAGCAAGTGTTCCCTGGCCCCGCTTCGGCTCGCCTCCCTTGGCCGTGGTCGGCCATCCCAGCGGGGAGGCGCGTTTGCAGCCTCAACATATCGTGATGCGATATATCTGTCAAGGGTTGTGCGAGTATGTGTATCGTATTGCGATACATCGCTACGACAGGAGCCAACCGTTACCATCCAGCATGCGTCTATTTGTCTATAGAGGCGCAGTTGCTGACCTGGAAATCCAAATGGTATTGCGAAACAGTCTTTGGCCGGCCGATTCGCCTCTACCGAAAGCCGCGCGACTTCGCGGCACCCTTGGAGGGAATTTCATGAAATTCATACCGTGCATCTCAATCGCACTTCTAATGTCCGGCGCCGCGCCCATGCAGGCCGCGGGACCGCGTCGACAGAATTCGCATTCAAAACAGTTTGCGGACTGTTTGGACGAATTCTCCCCATGTGATCGGTCAGCTCTGAATGTGCAGGAACTACAAGAGGTGCGACGGGTCACTCAGGACCGCAATTTCTTGGATTGTTTCAGCGGATTCTCCGATTGCGACAAAAAGCAATTAAATGCCCAACAGCAACTTGAGGTTGCCCGGCAAAAACGCGATCAAAACCTACAGAATTGCATGGACGGCATCGGTGAGTGCAATCTGCCCGAACTCAACGACCAGGACCGCCAACAGGTCGCACAGTCGGCGCGGGTGCGAAACTTCCAGACTTGCCTGGACGGAGCAGGCGAGTGCGACACGACTCAACTCACAGTCAATCAAAAACAGCAGGTGGAGAACGCCAACCACGACCGTAATCTGCAGAGTTGTCTGGAAGGGTTGGGTCAGTGCGATCAGGCAAAATTTAGCAGCCAGGAACAGCAGGACGTCGCGCGGGCGAACCAGGACCGAAACCTCCGAGAATGCCTCGATGGGTCGGACGAGTGCGATCGCGGTCGTCTGACGGCCATGGAACAGCGAGAGATGGCCGCTCTGAACGGGGACAGAAAGTTGCAGAACTAAGCGCAAGAATGATCTTCCCTTAGAGAACCTTGCTGCGGGCTCCGAACCTTCGAACAGTGGGCCTCATCTTATATCGTAGTACGATATACGCTCCAATTACACAGACAACCATATCGTAACACGATACATCGTATTGATTGGACGCGTGAAACAGCGAGTTTTCGCCGCAGTGCAATGGCAATAGTCTTCACACAAATCGATAGCGTTTACCCTAATCACGCCTGAGCACACCGCGGTTGTGCCCCTGTTTCCACCGAGAGTGTTGAAGGGGCCTATGAATAGCAGCGGATTGACGGTTCTTCTAGTTGGGAAGGGTGCACGAAATTCTCCGGTCCTACAGAACCACCTTGAAAAGCGCGGTTGCAACGTCTGTTTCGCAACTTCGCAAGAAGAGGCCATCGAACTCTTTCACCTCCGTCGATTTGACATGGTCCTCAGCGAGTTCACGCTTGCCGACGGGACTGCCTACCAACTCATTCCTCCGCTTCTTGGCACCAACACGACGATGTTTTTCTCCAATGCAGTCGAAGATGGCTGCTGGTGGATGACTGCCGTTTTCGACGGGCAGGACCTATCGGCTGACCCGGGAATGCGTCCTGGCCAATTCACACGCCGGCTTGACCAAATTCTGTCTGACAAGCTTTCCAAAAATAAGAATCAGCCGCCGAGCAAACCTACGGGCGGAGTTACAAGCCATGCGGAATCCTGACCGAAAGGGAATCCTGTGGATCGTTTTGCTTTGGCTTGCGTCCGTGGGCATCTTTCTGTTTGGAGTGCTGGCTCATGCTCAGGCTCCCCCAAGAGACGATCAGCCCAACCACGGGGGGATGAGACGAGTTGCCATCGAGGGCACTGTCCGGCACGTCTTGCGACACGCTTGCACTTCTGTCCTCCTCTCCTCACGAAAAGAAAAGGCCTTGCACACCCTTTGCACGACTACCGAAGTCGTTCTCGCGACCGGGAACGGGCTTGTCAACGTTCGTCTTGGACCGACGAAATTCATCCGTGAGAACCATTTCTTCTTCGTCGACGGCGACCGGCTTCGTGTTATCGGATTCCAGGGTGCGAATCAAGGCCGCGCGACCGTCGTATCGGAAGAGATCATCAAGTCGAAACGCGCGTTGACCTTCCGGGATCCACATGGACGTCCTCTCTGGAGCCATAGTGCAATAGCCGACGGGCTCTATGAACCAGTGATCACGCAGAAACACAATCAGGCCCAAGGAAAAGACGAGATGACCCAGTTAAACCTCCACGCTGGAAGTGCTGTTGCGACGAATTTGAGATTCCAGAAATCAGAAAAGGAGAAGGAACATGAAAAGTAGTAACTCGGACCCCCAGCCGTATAACCTCATAGCACCTCAACCCGGCACAAAACCAGGCCTCGGGCGCTCGGGAATGATCGTGATCACAATCCTGGCGATGCTTGTATTGGGACTCTTCGTTGTCGCGTTTGTCCCACAAGACGGGAACAGCGCTACGGCTGCAAGCAAGGTTCCCCTTAGGATTGGCAAGAATCCTTCCGCTGTCAACCTTGCGGAGTTCAAAAACGGATACGCTCCTGTAATTGATCCCGCTTTGCCGCCAGTGGTCAATATTTCCTCGACCAAAATGGTAAAACAGCAAGACAACTTCCCCGGCTTCTTCTTCGATGATCCATTTTTTCGCCAGTTTTTTGGAGACCAGTTCAAGCAGCAGACTGCCAGACCACAGGCGGAGCGAGAGTACAGTCTTGGCTCCGGCGTGATTGTGAATCCCGATGGGTACATTCTGACCAACAATCATGTCGTGTCGGGGGCATCGGATATAGAAGTTTTCACACAAGACAAGAAAAAATTCCAGGCAAAACTCATTGGTGCGGACCCTCGAACCGATGTGGCCGTGCTCAAGATCGATGCCACGCGACTCCCATCACTAACCCTGGGAGATTCTTCAAACCTAAAAGTAGGTGACGTTGTGTTTGCCATCGGCGATCCCTTCGGCGTCGGAGAAACCGCCACTATGGGAATCGTAAGCGCCACGGGGCGCGGCTTAGGCGGCGCCATAGAACACTATGAAGATTTCATTCAGACGGACGCCGCAATCAATCCGGGCAATTCCGGCGGCGCGCTTCTCGATCTGCACGGGGACCTGGTCGGGATCAACACCGCCTTCGTCACTGGAGGGAGCGGTGGCAATCAGGGAGTCGGCTTTGCGATTCCAATCGATAAGGCCCGCAATGTAATAGAACAAATTGTGGATCACGGAAAAGTCGTTCGCGGTCACTTGGGTGTGGCGATCCAGAGCGTGGACGCCGACATGGCAAAAGCCTTCGGTCTCACTCAAGGTGGCGGTGCGTTGGTTGCGGACGTAACTCCGGGAAGCCCTGCGGCGAAGGCGGGGATTGAACGAGGCGACGTCATACTCGAATTGAACGGCAAGACAGTAAATGAACCTGACGACTAAGCTTGCACATAGCTCAGACGGCGCCGGGCTCAACTGTTCATCTGAAGATTTCACGCAACGGGCAGACGCGGGATATCAGCGTCACGCTCGATGAGCTTTCCGAAACCACTGCGGCTTCCACGAGCGGAGATAGTGGCACCGCCGCGCTACAAGGCGTCCAAGTGCAAAACCTCACGCCTGCTATCGCACGCGACCTCGGGATCTCCAAAAACGCACCAGGGGTGGTTATCACGTCTGTGGACCCATCCAGCGCCGCGGCAGCGGCTAGCTTGCAGCAGGGCGACGTCGTTCAGGAAGTGAATCGCAAGCCAGTCCACGATGTTGCCGAATACGACAGAGCTCTGGCTGAAGTTCATGGTCAATCGATCTTGCTGCTGATCAGCAGAGGCCAGGCCACGCGCTTCGTGGTCGTTCAGCCGAACTGAAGCTCGAAGATTGCCAGCCCTTCTTCACCAGGGTCTGCGAGAGGATTCCAGAGGGCTTCAAGACCTAAAATTTTCCCGGAGGGCTACGGTCTTTTAGAGAAATTTAGGAAAGTGGGTGATAGCTACGCCGAGACGGCAAATCTGGATTCTCGATTGAGGCTATTGCAACTTCACAGACTTTGTCTTGCTTTTACAGGGGGGGGCCAAGATGCCGAAATTCGATGTTCAATTGAATGAAGCGTGGTGGGCGCTTCGCGTTGGCCTCGGCGGAGGGCTGATCGTTGCAGGTGCGGACAAATTCTTCAATCTGCTCACGGATTGGAGCATGTACCTAAGCGCACTTGCCACGAGAATCGTCCCTGTGAAGGGAGTCACGTTTATGCATGCCGTAGGCATCATCGAGATTCTTCTTGGTGCCCTGCTGCTTACACGCTGGACACGAATCGCCAGCGTGGCGGTGATCTTCTGGCTGGCGGCGATCGTGGCGAATTTGACGATCACTGGGATGTTCTATGATCTCGCGATGCGCGACACAGAACTCGCCATTGGTGCGTTTGCGCTGTTCCAGCTTACGGTTGTGCGCGAAAAGAGTTTGAGGGCCAGCTCACAAAATGAAAGTTCTCATCCGGCAGTTGGCGGATGAAATCCAAGGACCAAATCGGAGGAAAGTATGCGTTTATTGCCGCTGATTCTGCTGTGTTCTTTCTTTACCCTGCCTACGCTTGCCGCACCCGAAACTTTCAAAAACGTCTCGGTGATCGACGTCAACTGTCACACCAAATTCGCTAAGGACCCCGATGCCCACGCGCGGGCATGCGCCCTCACGTGCAGTGCCAGTGGTTATGGCATCTTCACGCAGGACGGCAAGTACCTGAAATTCGACAGGAAGGGGAATGACGAGATTCTCTCCGAGCTAAAGGCGTCGGATAGGAAGGATCACCTCCGTGTGGACGTTGCGGGCGACGTTGAAGGTGACATGCTGAAGGTTACCTCAGTCAAGTTGCTCTGACCGGTCAGGAGCGGTGCGCCCTGCAATTGCACGCGACCTCTGAATCTCTGCAAATACCCCTGGGGTGGTTATCACCCTCCGTGGACCCATGCCTCTTGCTCGTTTATTTGCTAGGTGCCGGGGGATCGAAATCGTGTTCCAATCTAAATCTAGTAAGTCCTGAATCGCCAAGGCATAGCGCCATTGCCCCTTACCTTTTGGTTAGGCACTACCATTTCTGATTTGCAGACCAGCTTCGCCTCCTTGTTTAGACCCCGGTCTGCCGACCCACATCACGCGGCACAACACCGTATTAGAGGTATGCTCGTCCAAAATGAGCTCGACAAATTGTCCTCGTGTAAGGCGGGAGGCCCCTCCTATCTTGAAACCGTCCTGCAAGGTATCGAGGACCAGGCATGGAATCCTCTGTGCTTGCCGACCATGCTTAACAATCAGACTGGCGCGCTTTTTTAGGGCTGTTCGCTTCAGTCGTCGGCGCTCAGGTATGGATCGGCTGGGCATTGCTCTCCTTGTGGGTTCACAGACAGTATCGCTGAACCGACGTGCCCATGCCCCTTGGTCAGAATCTAGTTGAAACTGTTGAGTTCAATTCGGCGATGAGGCGCTTCCGACGAATGGCAATATAAATATTCAATTACCCGGTCGACCACGTCCAGAGCGCTTTTTCCGTAAAACTTCTTACCGTCTCGCTCCTTTGATGCGGGCACCTGAATGCGAAATCTTCCAGGCCAAGGCGGCGAACCCCAGACCAACTCTTGTACACGGAGATAATGTTTTTTTGCGCCGACGAAGTATGTATATCTGTCTTCTTTAATTAGATAAGCCATCGACGCCTCCCCCAAAGTCAGCACTTCTTTGATAAGGAAGGCCGATGAGCGAACACCATAGTGTCCGGGGTACTCACCGGCCCAGTAGGGTATGACTAAGTATGCGTTATATCGTAATACGATGCAATTTATTTCGGGGAGTGCCGAACATAGTGAGAAAAGAAATCGGTCGAGACCGGATGAAGTGAATACTACGCCCACCCCTGCTTTTGCCCAATCCCTGCCTCCCGGCGATTCAGTCGGCGGGCAAGCTCTCCGGCATGTCCGGCGAGGATAGGAATGAGCCTAAGTTCTTCGCACTACACAGTCAAACAGCAAAATGAGGAAGCCAAAGGGATGAAGGTGTCACCGATGCGTGAGGTTGAACACAAAAAGAAATCGATCCCGCCTTTGAGCCAATCACGACACGGCGATATGGCATGTGAAACCCTCTACGTTCGCAAGCATGTCAAGGGCGCAAGGTTGGGGGAATCCGAGCCTGCTGCACGGGGGATAGAAATCCACGAAGTTCTGGCGTCCTACCTCAACCACCTTGTTAGCGCTAGGCGCGCCACGGACCTCGAAGTGTTCGACGCCTTGGTCAGAGGTGCTGGCACCGAAGCACGCGAAGTCCTGGAGAAGTTTCGGGACAATCACGCGTTTGACCCGGAGAAGATCCTTGCCACGGAACTGCACATTGCGCTCGACCAAAACTTCCTTCCGATCCAGCATCCGGGAGATGCCTCGCAAACAGCAGAGTACGAGGGGACACTCGACCTGGTGATGTTGCATTCCCTCGCGGAGGCTGAGATTGACGATTGGAAGAGCTACTTCCAGATCATCGACGCGGACACATTCCAATCGAAGTTCTATCCACTCCTCCTGATGTGTCTCAATCCATCCCTGGAGCGCGTGAAATTCGTTCTTGAGTTCGTCCGATATGGGGTCTCTCGCTTCGTCGAATACACACGGAAGGACCTACCCTGGCTCAAGGAGTTAGCACAGAGGGAACGGGCACGCCAAGGGAAGCTCCATGAGTGGGTTTCCATCGGAGATCGAGAATTGAAAGCATCGCCGGGGAGGCACTGCACTTGGTGTCCGCTCATATTGAATGGTTGCCCTGTGGCAGAGACCAATCCCTACAGCCAAATAACGGCCGAAGAACGGCTGCGGTTTGCACTCTGGCTGCAGGAAGCCGAAAAACAAAATACGAGAGTGCTTAGGGATCTCATGGTGGAGCGAGGTCCGATCCGCTGTCGAGACGATAACCAGAGCGAATACGTTGCTGACTTCGTGCCAACGGAGAAGAGGT
>WNGG01005376.1_pt1 | contig 19037 bp, 20 predicted proteins | sample 5400661 | NCBI WGS metagenome assembly WNGG01 (sample SAMN13153372, study PRJNA577476) | soil metagenome | isolation source: 100 cm soil or saprolite under Garry oak tree replicate 1 | place: USA:California | collected 2016-06-15
GGCGGCTCTACTGGTCACGCGTCGAACTTCATCTTCCCCGTCGACCACTCGAAGGAGATGACGACGCTCACGAAAGAGAGCGCCCGCCAGTACGTCGAGCTCGGGCTGGCCACGGTCAGCGGCGGCGTCGAGGTGGCACGGACGAAGGCGCGGATGGAAGAGCTGAATCGGCGCATGTCCTCGGCGCTCTCCTGGGGCGAGGAGGGATGCGAGCTGCTGACGCCCGAGCAGGTGCTCGAAAAGGTGCCGTTCGTCAACACGGACGTCATCCTCGGCGGCTTCTACACGCCCGACGTCTCCGTTGTCGACCCACTGCGCGCCGGCACGCTGATGCGCGAGTACGCGCAGGAACGCGGTGCGAGCGTGTTCGCGAGCACCGAGGTCACCGGCATCGACGTCGAGAACAACCGCGTGCGCCGCGTCCACACCGACAAGGGCTCGATCGACGCCGAGTACGTGTTCGTCGCGTGCGGGATCTGGAGCCCGCGCATCGCGCGCATGGCGGGCGCGACCATCCCGCTGACGCCGGCTGTGCACCAGATGATCAGCGTCGGCCCGATCCCGCTCTTCGAAGAGACGCCCGGCGAGATCTCCTTCCCGATCGTGCGCGATGTGGACACGAACATGTACGAGCGCCAGAACGGAAGCGACATGGAGGTCGGCTCGTACGCCCATCGGCCGATCCTCTTCGACCCCGACGAGATCCCATCGATCGAGGAGTCCGCGCTCTCGCCGACGGAGCTCCCGTTCACGTCCGAAGATTTCGATCCGCAGCTCGAGCAGGCACTCGAGCTCTTCCCGGAGATCCTCACCGTCGAGGGCGCGGGTATCCGGCACGCGATCAACGGGCTGCTGTCGCTCACTCCCGACGGGATGCCGCTCCTGGGAGAGACGGAGGTCAAGAACCTGTGGTCCGTCGCCGCGATCTGGATCAAGGAGGCCCCGGGAATCGCGAAGGCCGTCGCCGAATGGGCGGTGGAAGGCGCGCCGGAGACGGATCTGCACACGGCCGACGTCGCGCGCTTCTACCCGCACCAGCGCACGAAACGCCACGTCGATGCACGCTCCTCGGAGGGCTACAACCGCACCTACGGGATCGTGCACCCGATGGAGCAGTGGTTGTCGAACCGCGAAGTGCGGTTGAGCCCGTTCTACGCGCGCGAGCGCGAGCTCGGTGCGGTCTTCTACGAGACCGCCGGCTGGGAGCGGCCGTGGTGGTACGCGTCGAACGAGCCGCTGCTCGAGGAGTACGGAGACCGTGTGATGCCGCGCGAGGCGGAATGGGAGTCGCGCTGGTGGTCGCCGATCATCAACGCCGAGCATCTCGCGATGCGCGACCGCGCGGCGATGATCGACATCTCGGCGTTCGCCGTCTTCGACGTCGTCGGCGCGGGCGCGCTCGACTACCTGCAACGACTGGCGGTGGCCGAGATGGACGTTGCCGTCGGACGAGTCGTCTACACGTCGATCCTCGACCAACATGGCGGCTTCAAGGCCGACCTCACGATCATGCGGCTCGGCGACGACTTCTTCCGCGTCGTCACCGGCGGCATGGACGGTCCGCGCGACCGGAAGTGGTTCGAGGACCATCTGCCCGCCGACGGCTCCGCAGCGCTCGACGACGTGACCTCCGCGTGGTGCACCCTCGGCCTCTGGGGCCCGCGTGCGCGCGACGTCCTGGAAGCGACCACGAGCGCCGACGTCTCGCACGAGGGCTTTCCGTTCTTGCGCTGCCGCTGGATCGACGTCGGGCCGGTGCGCGCGCTCGCCTCGCGCATCTCCTACGTCGGCGAGCTCGGCTGGGAGCTGTACGCCCCGATGGAGCAGGGCGCCGCGCTGTGGGACACGATCTGGGAGGCGGGACAGCCGTTCGGAGTCGTCCCCTCGGGGATCGGCGTCTACGGCACGACCGGCCGGATCGAAAAGGGCTACCGGCTGTACGGCGCGGAACTGGAGACGGAGTACAACGTCGTCGAGGCCGACATGCAGCGGCCGAAGGTGAAGGACGCCGACTTCATCGGCAAGGAGGCGCACCTGCGCCACCGGAACGAGGAGCCGGCGGCGATTCTCTCCACACTCACCGTCGACGACAACACATCGCCCTCGAACGGGAAGAAGCGCTACATGCTCGGGCGCGAGCCGATCCTCACGGCGGACGGCGCGCGGATCGTCGACCGCAAGGGACGAGGTTCCTACGTGACCAGTGCGGGCTCCGGGCCTTCCGTGAGTAAGCACGTGCTCCTCGCATACCTGCCGCCCGAGCATGCGGAGGAGGGCAACAAGCTGCTCGTCCAGTACATGGGCGACCGCTATCCCGTCACCGTCGCGGTCAAGGGCAGCCGCTCGCTCTTCGATCCGGAGAACACGCGGGTACGCAGTTGAACGTCCTCGTGTGCGTGAAGCGCGTTCCCGAGACGGGGGCACGCATCACGCTCACGGGCGACGCGCAGGCGATCGACACGAGTCTGCTCGGTTTCACGATCTCGCCACACGAGGAGTGCGCCGTCGAGGAAGCGCTGAGGATCGTGGGGGACCGCGGCGGCTCGACGACGGTGCTGACACTGGGACCGCCAGCCGCGGCCGAGCAGCTACAGAACGCCATGGCGATGGGCGTGCAGAACGCGGTGCTGCTCGAGACGGACGGGAGCGACTGGAACGCGGAGGCGACGGCCGCAGCACTCGTAGAGGCGATCCGCGCGCAACCCGAGCCGTTCGACGTGCTCCTGTTCGGTAACGAGGCGGCGGACACCGGGGACTACCAGGTGGGCGTGCGCGTCGCGCATGCGCTGGGGCTGCCGTGCGTCACCGGCATCAAGGGCATCGCGATCGAGAACGGGAAGCTGACGGCGCGGCGCGAGTCGGGTGGCGGCTGGGAGATCTTCGAGCTGCCGCTGCCGGCGGTCGTCACGGTGAAGGAAGGGATCAACCTGCCGCGCTACGCGTCGCTGCCTGGGCGGTTGCGCGCGAAGAAGACACCGATCGCGCGGATCGAGCCACAGCCGCGCGCGAGCGCGCTGGAGACGATCAGGCTCGTCGTCCCGCCGGAGCAGGAGACCCACGTCGAAATCCTCGCCGGCGGCGCCGACGCGGCGCCGCGCGTCGTCGAGGTGCTGCGCGAGCTCGGACTTTTCTGGTGATCCTCTGCCTCGTCGACGGCGACCCGGTCTCGCTCGAAGCGCTGACGTTCGCACGCGGGCTCGGTGACGTCGAGGCTCTGATCTTCGAGGAGACGGACATCGACGGCTACACCGCGCACGCGCGCCGCGTCGTGCACCCGCGGCTCGGCGACTACGCGCCCGAGGCGTGGGCGCAGGCGATCGTCGAGCTCGAGCCGGAGGTCGTGGTCGCCCCGGGCACCGACCGCGGGCACGAGGTGCTGGCCCACGTCGCGGCACGGCTGGGAGTCCCACTGGCCGCGAATGTCGTCGCGGCTGCAACCGACGGCGACGCCTTGCAGCTCACGCGCCAGCGCTGGGGCGGCAGCCTGCTGGAAGAGGCCCGCCTCACCGGAACGCCGAAGCTGCTCACGGTCGCCGCGCATGCGGTCGTGGCGCAGCCTGCCGGCGTCACGACCACGACGGAGGAGTTCACCCCGTCACTCGCAGACGAGCACTTCGTTGTGCGGGTGTCAGGTCGTGAGCAGCCGACTGCCTGCACCGTCCGGCTCGATACCGCGCGCGTCGTCGTCGGCGGCGGCCGCGGCGTCGGCAGCAAGGAGGGGTTCGAGCTGCTCGAGGAGCTCGCGAACCTGCTCGGAGGTGCGGTCGGCGGCTCGCGCGTCGTCACCAACCTCGGCTGGAGACCACATTCCGACCAGGTCGGACAGACGGGGGCGCGGATCGCGCCCGACCTCTACATCGCGTGTGGCATCAGCGGTGCGATCCAGCACATCGTCGGCTGCAAGGGCGCCAAGCGGACCCTTGTGATCAACAAGGACGAGAGCGCACCGATCGTTGCGCGCGCCGATTGGGCTGTGATCGGAGACCTCCACGAGATCGTCCCAGCGATCGTCGCGGAGCTCCGGAAGAACGGCACGTAGCTTCAGGTCGACGCTGACGCCCCGGACCTCCTCGCAAGAACGGCGATTACTGCGAGCGTGAACACGGCGGCCGCAACGCCCGCGGCCTCCTGCCCGATCCCACCTCGTCTTTCCGAGGTGATCAAGAGCAACAGTCCTCCCACCATGGCCGTGGCCAGACCAGCCGCGACGAGCAGGGCAACCCGACGGACTACCACCTGCCCCTCGCTGCGCCAGCTCCTGCGCTCGATCGACCAGAAGGACAACTCGGCCGCGATGAAGAACGCCGCCGCCACGATCGGTGCACGCGCGTCGACCGTACCCGGTCGCAGGCTGAGAAAGACGGCGTAAGCCGCACCGACTCCGACGAAGCCCACGGGCAGAAGCGTCGCCCAACGGCTCACGAGGGCGAGCGCGGTAACAAAGAGGCCGATGACGGCGAGCGCTGCCACGGCCGCACCCAGTCGGTCGCCGGCTAACAGCGAGTACGCGCCGACAGCGCCGAGGAGCGCGAGGGCTACCAGCCCCGTGGCTACACGCGTGCGGTTCTTGCCTGACGGCGAAATGTCTCCACCTCCTCCATCGCGACCGCGAGTGACGAGTCGTCGTTCCAGACTGCGACGGGAACGCCCGCCCGCTCGAAGCGACCACGGACCGCATCGCGGCGCAACTGCCAAAGCCGGTGCGCGATGTCCTGCACCTCTCCCCGCTTCGGGACCACGAACGCGAGGGGCGAGATCTCGATGACAATCAGGTCGAAGCCGCGAGCCTGGAGGTCGAGTAACGCGCTTGCGGCCCGGTCGTCCAGCAATGGAGTGAGCGCGAGGACGACGGCTTGCGGGGGAAGGGTGCGCCGCGGAACCACGACGAGGTTCGGCCAGGCGTGGCTGAGAATGATCTGGGTGTCGAGCATCGCATCCACGATCCGGTACAGCTGGCGTGCCCCCGAAGCCGGCAGTAGCCAGTTGAGCATCCCGCCGAAGCTCACAAAGCCGACCCGGTCGCGCTGCCGGAGATAGCGCGCCGCAAGGCTTGCCGCCGCCCGCAGCGCGGGATCGAGCGTGCTTCGCTCGCCGCGGCGCGCCTCTGCGAACACGTCCAGGAAAATCACCACGTCGGCATTGCGTTCGGCGTGATGGTCGTTGACCCAGAGCTCACCGCGACGAGCTGTCGCACGCCAATTCACGTGCCGTACCCGATCTCCCGCGACAAACTGACGGATGTCGGCAAACTCGATCCCCTCCGCCTTCTGCCGCGCGACGTGGTTTCCGGAGAAGACCTGTGTCTCAGAGGGCCTGAGCAGGGTGCGCACCGCCTCCTCGGTCGGGTAGACCTTCAGCGGCTGACGTGCGTCGATTGCGACCTCGTGCCGGAACATCCCGAAGTGATCGTTGGTACGCAGGTGAATGCGGCCGACGCGGAATGCGCCCCACCGGTTACACCGAAGGCGCAACGGCAGTAGGCGTTCTTCTCCTTCGACGAGACGGAGAGTGCTCGGATTGCTCCCTTCTTCGACCTCGAGCCCTGCCGGCAGCTCGAGGAGCACGTCGACACGCTCCACCCCGTCACCCTGCGCAAACCGGATCAAGACGTCGAGCAGCTCGCCCTCAAGCGCCCGTTCGCGGTCGAGCTCGACCTCGACCTCGATGCGCGGCGTGCGCACTTGCAGCGCGCTGACTGCCACGACCACGGCAAAAGGCGCGGCAAGCAGGACCAGCTCCGGCAGGCGCAGCGCAAGCGCGGCCAGCAGGCCGAGTGCCGCCAGTCCGGCGTACCCGCCTACCTTCGGCGATGGGGAACGCGTCATCCCGAGCGCGTGGGCAGATCCTCTGCGGCCGGCGCCGGAACCGTCTCGAGCGACTCAAGCACCACATCTTCGGGACGCACTCTCTGCACCCAGAGCTCCGGTTTCAGAATGAGACGGTGCGAGAGAGCAGGTACGGCGACGGCCTTCACGTCTTCCGGCGTCACGAAGTCCCTCCCAGCGAGCGCCGCCTTGGCGCGAGAGAGCTTCAGGATCGCGAGGGAGCCGCGCGGGCTCGCACCCACCTGCACGCGTTGACTGGTCCGCGTCGAGGAAACGATGTCCACGATGTAAGACCCGATCGGCTCGGACACGTGCACTTGCTCGATCGACGCTTGCATCTCCAGGAGCCCGTTCCGGTCTGTAACCGCATCGAGACTGACCTCATCGGCCCCGCGCTCGAGCCTTCGTTCCAGTAGCGCCCACTCGTCGACACGAGTCGGATACCCGACGCCGATCCGCAGAATGAACCGGTCGAGCTGTGCTTCCGGCAGCGGATAGGTCCCTTCGTACTCGATCGGGTTCTGGGTCGCGATCACGAGGAACGGCCGCTCGAGCGGGTTCGTCTGCCCCTCGATCGTGACCTGCCGCTCCTGCATCGCCTCGAGCAGGGCCGCCTGCGTCTTCGGGGGCGCACGGTTGATCTCGTCACCGAGCAGCAAGTTGGTGAAGATCGGGCCGGGACGAAACTCGAAGTCGCCCGTTCGCTGGTTGAAGACCGACGAGCCGGTGACGTCGGAAGGCATCAGGTCGGGGGTGAACTGAACTCGCCCGAAGTCCATCGCGAAGACCTGGGCAAACGACCTCGCAATCAGCGTCTTCCCAAGACCTGGGAAGTCCTCTACAAGCACATGGCCGTCGGCAAGAAAGCCGAGCAGCACGAGCTCGAGCGCTTCACGCTTCCCGACGACCGCCCGCTCGACCTCTTCGATGATCCGATCGCCGCGTGTCCCAATCTCTCCGACCGTCAGCATCCTCAGATCCTTTCCAGTTCTTCGACGACCTTACTGAGCTGTGCCGCCGGCAGGCCCGGTGCAAGTCGATCGCTTGGAGGCGGCCGGCCCGGACGCACCAGTTCCCAGGCCTCGACTCCGATCAGCTCGCGCGCGCGCTCGTGTTCTCGGTCGAGGTCGACACCGAACCGCATCGACAAGCGGTGGGCGGCGATCTCACGGAGGATCGGACGCAGACGTGCGTGCAGATGGAAGGTGCTTGCCACGGACTGCTGCACGTCGTGCACGAGGCTGAGCTCGCCGGAATCGGATGGGTAGCGGCGGCTCATGTCGCCAAGGGCTCGATCGAAGTCCGATGCCCCTGTTGCCGGTCCTCTTTCGCTCGTCGTCCGAACGAGTGCCAGCAGCAAGACGCCGCCGATGCCAAGGAGGTAGACGTCGAGCAGGGCGTCCCGAAGTCCCGAAAACGCGAAGGCTGCGACTCCGACCGCGGCGCTGAAGACGAGGCCGGCCTTGAGGGCGCGGCGGACGATCCAGCTCATTGGGCGCCTGCCCAATGAGCGAGGGAAGGGGCATCGGGGGAAACCGTGAGGGTTCCCCTCCTGTTCTCCTCAGCCCACGCGGCGATCTCAGCGGCGCGGGGGCTGAGGCGATACCTAAAGAAGGGAGCTCGTGAGGGAAACATGGTTTCCCTCACGGGAGCGAGCCGAAGGCGAGCGACGTTCATGCCGCAAGCTCCTGTCTCAGCTCCAGATCTTCCTTGACCGCGACGAGAGACTCGATCGCTTGCTCCTTCATGGCTTCGTCAATCGCGTGAGGACTGAACTTCGCGTATTCGAACAGCTCCGTCAGCGATCGCACAGAGCTCTCGCGGACCTGCAACAGGCGTAAGACCCGCCCTAGATATTCGTACGGCACCTCGGCACTACCCCGCGCGAGACCATGCGAGGCGAGGATCCGCTCCATGTTCGCGTAGGCCGCAATAACGGCTCGACGGGCATCGCGCTCCGCTCGGAGATCGTCGACGGTGCTTCCAATTGCCCGCGCCAGCTCTTCTTCCACGCTCTCCTCAGGGGTCCCCGGCTCTGGTCGACGGTCGCGTCTGACCATGACCCAAACACCCCCGAGCAGAACGAGCGCGCCCAGCCCGAGCGCAACCGGCCACTGGAAGTGTGCATGCCGCGCGGGCAACGCCTTCAAGGGGCGTAGCCCGCGTGTATGTGTCTGGCCTTGCTGCGCTTGCTGTTTCTGAAGCCGCTCGCGAAAGTGTCCGTGCGTGATCACCAAGTAGCCAATCCCCGTGAACAGGGCCATGAACACGAGGATGATGCAGTAGTTCCGCAGCCAGTGAGAGCCCGGATCCTGCCACCCATGGCGCCGGCGGAACACCGTGAGCAGCACTCCGACGATCACGACCGCGTATGTGATCGTCATCAGGGTCACCCAGCTGTCCTGAAGGGTGTTGGGCACCGGACGCGCAGCCAAGTGACCATGTCGCGTCGGTCGACCGCCGCTGGCGGCGAGCGAGACGAGGACCAAGAGGCCGAGGATCAGAAGCGCGAGAGCACCGGCCCTGATCGCCCCACCAGGCGACTTCTCGCTCTGCCGCTCCACAGTTGGAGGAAAGCCTACGGAAGCGGTCAGGCCTCCGCCGAAAATCTGAGACTCAGGTGTCTCGGCGGACGAGGAGAACACCCGCGACGGCGAGCGCAGCCGCCGCGTAGCCGCAAAAGAGCGCGAAACCTGTCCAGGGCGCGAGATGATTGCCTCCGGTCACGGACATGACGGCTTCACCGGCGGCCAGGGGAAGGTACGGAGAGGCCGCATCGTTCCAGCTCGCCGGCAAGACGTTCATCAACGGCGGCAGCACGAACATGATCGCCACAAAGGTCGCGATCCCGCCGGCCGTGTTGCGGACGATCGCGCCGAGTCCGAGCCCGAACAGACCCACAACCGTCAGGTAGAGCGCGGCGCCGAAGAGTGCACGCGCGACGCCGGGGTCGGTGAAAGCCGCGTTGATGTGATGCCTCGACAGGATCGACTGGCCGACCAAGAACGCGACCAGGACCGCAGGAATCATCAGCGCGGCCGTGACGAGCCCGTAGACCAGAGCCTTTGCCCACAGGACCGGCAACCGCTTCGGCACCGCGGTCATCGAAGCGCGGATCATCCCCGTTGAATATTCAGCAGTGATGACGAGGATGCCGAGAATTCCGATCGCAAGCTGCGCGAGCTGAACGCCGACGAGGTTGACCTCGAGTGGATGGAAGTCCGCCCGCTCTTGGAGGCTCATGCTCGGGTAGTGGTGTGCGACAACGGCACAGGCAAACGCTGCGAGGCCGATCGTGAACAGCACTGCCGCGATGAGTGAATACCGAGTCGAGCGAACGGAGCGCAACTTCGTCCACTCCGACAGAGCCACGCGCGCCTGCGTCACCCGACCCGCATGCGGCAGGCGCGGAACCGAGGGAAGGTGCGCGACGCTGCTCACGCAACCACCTCGTCTCGCTCGGAGGTCGCCTCGCCGGTCCTGAATTCCACGTCGTCGCGTGTGAGATCCATGAAGGCCTCCTCGAGCGAAGCCTGTTGAAGCGTCAGTTCGTGAATTGCGAACCCGTGCTCGGCGGCTGCGTCGCCGATTTGCTCGGCTGTCAATCCGTCCACGTCCAGGACACCCGGCTCGACCGCTTCAACCATGACGTCGGGGCCGACAAGAAGCCCTCGGAGCTCGGACGCCTGCGGCGAACGCACGCGGACGATGTTCTTCGACGCCTTGCGCACGAACTCGTCGACACTCAGGTCCGCAATGAGCCGGCCACGGCCGATCACGATCAGATGATCTGCGGTCAATGCCATCTCGCTCATCAGATGCGACGAAACGAACACCGTGCGCCCCTCGGCCGCGAGACCCTTCAAGAGGTTTCGGATCCAATGAATTCCCTCGGGGTCGAGGCCGTTCACCGGCTCGTCCAGCGTCAACGTATGCGGATCCCCGAGCAACGCCGTTGCGATCCCGAGCCGCTGACTCATTCCCAGCGAGAAAGTCCCGGCGCGCTTCTTCGCGACGTCCTGCAAGCCGACCAGGTCGATCAACTCCCCAATCCGGCGCTTCGGAATCCCGTGCGTTTGCGCAAGCGCGAGCAGGTGGTTGTACGCCGTACGTCCCGTGTGCACCGAGCGCGCCTCGAGCAAAGCACCCACCTCGTGCAGCGGCGCTACGTGGTCGCGATAAAGCTTCCCATTCACGGTCACGGTGCCGGCCGTTGGGCGATCCAACCCGAGAATCAGGCGCATCGTCGTCGACTTCCCCGACCCGTTTGGACCGAGGAACCCGGTTACGACGCCCGGTTCGACACGGAATGTCAAGCCGTCGACGGCGCGCTTGTCGCCGTAATCCTTCGTGAGATTCTGCGCCTCGATCACGGAGGGCCACGCTAGCAACGGCGTCGGTTAAGCGGAGATAAAGCCGTGCCGGCCTCCAATCGTCGGCCGTCCTTGCCGTCTGCGTGGAAGTTCCCGTGGGTATCGTCGTTCGGGAGCGACTTCAACTTCAACTTCGACTTCGACTTCGCGTTCGCATCGGAGGACGGCATCGTCTACCAGACGTACGCGCGCACCGCGCCCGACCGCTTCCTGCTCGCTCCCTACTACTACCAACTGCTCGACCAGATCCCGAACGGACGTGACGCCGACTTCCCGCTACGCCGCCACGACGAGTACTAGGTACAACGAAAAGCACGGTGTCCGACACCTGCCGAGGAGTCGTCACGCCGCACCGCAAACGTGACTGGGGACAATGGGTGACACTCTCGTCACAGTGTCTGACCCCATGACGTGGCAGGAGTAGGCATGTGCGTTCATGCCGGCACCACGGCTGTTCAGGAGGACGAAGATGGCCAGGAGGAAGCGCCGAAGATGACACCCGAGGAGATCGCGCAGCGCGAGCTGCATCAGCAGTGGGTGCGCGAGCGGATCGAGTACCACGAAGCGAAGGCGCGTGAGGAAGAGTCGCGCGTGCGCGACCAGAAGTAACCGCTACCCGGCTGGCAGCGCCCGACGTTGCTAGGGCTTCACGAGCGAGGCGAGCCGCTCGATGCCTTCGTCGATATCCGCTTCATCGACGAGGCTGAAGGACAGCCGCACGTTGTTGCCGCCGCGGTCGTCTGGGAAGAACAGCGAACCCGGGACGATGGCGACGCCACGCTCGACCGCACGCCTCGCAAGATCGCCGGCATCTCGCCCGTCCGGCAGTGTCAACCACGAGAAGAAGCCGCCCTTGGGAAATGTCCAGCGCGTGTCCACCGGCATGCAACGCTCGAGCGCCGTCAGCATCCGCTCGCACTTCCGCCGGTACAGCGATCGCGACTGCGCGAGCTGCTCGTCGGCCCAGCCGCGGCGGACGTATTCCTCGAAGAGCCGCTGTCCGAGCGCACCCGCGCACTGGTCCGTGTTCTGCTTCGCCGAAACAAGCTGCGTCGACACCTCGGCCGGACCAACCGCCCAGCCGAGCCGCACACCGGGGAACAACGTCTTCGACGTCGTGCCCGCCTGCAAGACCACGTCGGGGTCAAGGCTCCAGAGACTCGGTTCAGCTTCGTCGTCGAACCCGAGCTCACGGTAGGCAACGTCCTCGACGATCAGGAAGCCGTGACGGCGCGCGAGCTCGACCAGCAGCTCGCGCCGCTCGCGAGAGAGGCTGACTCCCGCCGGATTCTGATGGTCGGGGATGGCGTAGACGAGCTTTGGGCGCAGCCCGTCAGCGAGGCGCCGCTCCAGCTCGTCGACCTCGAGCCCGTGCTCGTCCATTGCGATGGCGACGACCTCAGCCTCGAAGCTCCGGAACGCCTGGATCGCGCCAAGGTAGGTCGGGCCCTCAACGACCACCACGTCGCCGCGGTCGAGGAACGACTTGCCGACGAGCTCCAGCGCTTCGATCGCGCCGCTCGTGATCACCAGCTCGTCCTCGGCCGGGCGGCGGCCCTGCAGCGTGTGCAGTCTGCCTGCAATCGCGTCGAGCAGTCCGGCCAGCCCTCGCGTTGGCGCATACTGGAATGCGGCCGACTCGCCCCCGGCGGCGAACTCCTCGAGCAGTGCGGAGGCGCGCTCACGCGGGAACGTCAGCGGGTCGGGGAAACCACCGGCGAACGAGATCAAGTCCGGCCGGCCCAGGAATCCGAGGACAGCGGCGATCCCTTCACTGACGTCCCCGCGAGTCCGCTCAGCAAAGAGCCGATCCCAGCGAGGCGCCTCGCGCGCTACTGCCATGTGACCCAATATAGAAGAGTGGGCTCGACCGGCCTTTAGCAGACGAGAGGAGAGAAGTCGTGAACAGTGCCAGGGCAACCCTGTACCGCTGGGAGGACTTGCCGAAAGAGCAGCTCAAGCCGGACCTCGAAAGGCGCCTCATCTCCACGGAGCGGCTGATGCTGGCGCACGTCTACCTCGAAAAGGGTTGTATCGTCCCGAAGCACTCGCACGAGAACGAGCAGCTGACCTACATCCTCGAGGGTGTCCTCCGTTTCTTTCTCGGCGACGACGAGTCGGAGGTCGTAGACGTCGCCGCCGGCGAGGTCCTCCATCTTCCTTCGCACCTACCGCACAAAGCAGAGGCGCTAGAGACGACGCTCGACGTCGACATCTTCTGCCCACCACGGCAGGACTGGCTCGACGGGTCCGACGACTATCTGCGTCAGAGTCACAGCAAGACCTGACACGAGGAGTGACGCCGCCGCCGCCGGCGCCACTCTTCGCGATGTGCTCCGGAACTAGCCGCGGGCGAGTTGCCCGCGAATCTCCCCAGCCGGGTTCCTCGTGGTGTGGACGTTCACATACAGCAGGTGCTTCTTGAAAGCCGAGAGCAGTGCGGGGGTCACATTTGCCGTGCCGGTCACGCCGCTCGTGCATGGGGCGCAGAGCGGGACGACGACGTCACCCGCCTTTCCCTTCGCGGCCTTGTGAATGTGCGCGGCCGTCGCCGACCCCGTCAGCTTGGCGAAGGTCAGCTTCCACCTGAGCGTCGTGCCGCTGAGAGTCGCCTTGAACAACCCATGTGCCGCGGGGTGCTTAACGACTTGCTTCGGCACCTCCTGCCCGGACGACAGCGCGGCCGTCCAGACCGTCTTTTGGCTCGCGGCGAGCGAGAGCGCGGCCAGGGCCAAGGTGCAAACGGCGCCGGCAGCAATCAATGTTACGAGTTTCCTCACGGACTCCTCCTCCTTCTGGGCTTGTCTGCCCCTCGTTGCGGTAGTGCAATACGGGTATTCGTTGAAACTGCGTCGCCGGTTTGCGGATGCCGGCAAGACGCCGAAGGCACCGTTTCCGGCACCTTCGGCAGGGCAGGGCAGACTTACTGATCAGAGTACGCCGCCGGATGACGAGCTTGTCGGCGCCTACGCCACGAACTCGTTCTGAGGCTCCCCCGTCTCGATCGGGTTGTTGATCGGATCCTGGCTCCATTCGAACCAGCCACCGTCGTAGACGGCGGCCTGCGGCCAACCCATTAGGTAGGCATAGAACCAGGTCTCGCTTGCGCGCCAGCCGGTCCCGCAGTAGAAGGCGACCCGCTTGTCGGCGGTGATGCCGACCTCTTCCCAGATGGACGCGATCTCCGGGTAGGCGCGCATCGTGTTGTCCACGTTGCGGTAGTGCTGCATGTGGTAGGCGTCCGAGCCACAGTTGCCCCAGACGTCGCCGGCGATCCGGCCGGCCGGGTCGATGTAGTTGTAGCCGCTGACCTTGCCAATGTGCTCGTTCCAGGTCCGGACGCTGACGAGAGCGGCATGCTCCCGGTCGGCAAGGATCTGCTTCGCCTCGTCGATGTCGACGATGATCTCCGGGCGTAACGGAATCTGGACACCGAACGACAAGACCGGCGTGGGCTCGCGGGCGACCGTCTCGAGCGGATAGCCCGCCTGGACCCACCAGTCGTAACCGCCGTCGAGCAGACGGACGTCGTCGACGCCCGAGTAGCGCAAGATCATCGCCGCGCGGCTGGCTGCGATCTGCCCGGCCCGTCGTCCCGGCCACTTCTCGTTGGCGTCGCCTTCGGTGTCGCGGCCATAGAGGACGACCGTGGTGTCGCGGGTGATTCCGAGCGAGCGCAGGGCCTGCTCGAGCTCCTCCGGAGAGCGGCGGTTCCAGTCGTGCGAACTCTCGAGCCGGTTGGTGTCGAGATACAGGGCTCCGGGGATGTGACCTTCCTCGTACTCCTCGGGGACGCCGAAATTGACATGGAAGAGGAGGAACGGGCCGGCAGGCGCGGCCTCCGGCCGGCCGCCGTCGAGCACCTGTCGAAGCCATTCGGTGTGGACGAGCTTCTCGTAGTTGGGGAGACGCTCGACCGGCAGGGTGTCATCGGCCGCCCACTCGGCCCATCCCTGGTCGTAGGTTCGGACGCCCACATGGCCGAGGTCGGTCAGCCTGGTCCTCACCGCCGAGACGTCGTCGGCATCATCGCCGTAGAGGACAACCTCGCGGCTGGGAACAATGTCTTTCGAGTCCAGGCGCATGGGAACGCGACGGCTCCCGGAATGTGACCCCCTCGAGCCTCTCCGCCTGCGCGCCACCCGTTGTAGGCGGGCAGCGCCCGGACGTCCACGATCGTGAGGTCGGGGTCGTCGAGTCGTGATCGGAGCTCGTCCGCGGAGATGGTTGCAGCATCGTTCTGGGACGACATTCGACCTAGTTTACAAACGAGCGGCGGCCCGGCCTCTGGGGCAGGGCCGCCGCTGGAACTCCCTTACAGTCCGTTCGCCTTCAGGAACTTGGCCGCGACGTCCGCGGGATTCTGCTTGCTGATCTGCGTAGCTTTGTTCATGGCGAGGATCGCGGGCGTCGTCAGCTTTGCGCTGACTTTGTTCAGGATCCCCATCACCTGTGATGTCGCGACGTCTTGCTTGACGATCACCGCGACGTTCTGAACGCCGAAGATCAACTTCGGATCCTTCAGCACCACGTACTTCCCGCTCGCCAGCTGTGCGTCGGTCGAGAAGACGTTGATGGCGAAGACCTTCTTCTGGTCGAGCGCACGATAGGTGAGGCCGATGGCGAGGCTCAGGAACTTGAGCTTCGTCAGCCCGTAGACGTGCTTCATCCCGAGGAAGCCCTCTTCGCGGTTCTTGAACTCGGGTCGAGCCCCGATAGAGAAGTTCTTCGGCCGCTGCGACGAGTTCTGCAACCGCTTGAGGTCGAAAAGGGTCTTCAGGTGGTACTTCGTCGCATCTGCCTTGCGCACCGCGATCGCGTCAACGTCGTAGAACGGCGTTGGATTCGAAAGAGCGAAGCCGTCACCGGCCAGCAACCTCTTGGCCAGCTGCCACCAAGCCTTCGCAGTCTTCGGCAGCGTCTTTTGGTGATACGCCGTCTGGACGATCTCACCGACGTACTCCGGATAGGCGTTGATCTTGCCGCTTCGCAACGCCGCCTGGATGACCTCGGTGCTGCCGATGTTCTCGTGGTAATCCACTTTGATCCCTTGGTGCTCCAGCGCCTGCTTGTAGAGCTGGCCGAGCACGAACTCCTCCGTGAAGTCCTTCGTGCCGAGGCTGATCGTCGTCGCGGCCCCGGATCTTGGCGCCGAGACGTGCGCGTTCGCCGAGGACCCGAGCGACGCCACGAACAGCACGACGGCCGCAACGACCAGCGTCCGCCGGCGGATCAGTTTCACCATCTTCTTCTCCTCTCGATCCGGTCTTATCTCAACCCTCTCATGTCGTGACGGCCTCGGCTACCCCAGTCGAGACGTCCAGCTCGATCATCTCGATCCCTCGCCGCCGGAGCCCGCGCGGAGTCACCGCCCACTGCAACAGGCCGAACGCGAAGCTGGCTGCAAAAGCGAGTACCGCCACGGCAATCGATGCGGCGATCACTCCCTTCAGGAAATAGCTCGCCTGATTGACGATGATGTCGCCGAGACCGCCGCCACCGACGACTCCGCCGAGGGTCGCGGTCGCCACCACGTACACCGCGGCAGTCTTGATCCCGGCGAAGATAAGCGGCAGCGCCAGCGGCAACTCGATCTTGAGCACGATCTGGTGAGGCCGCATTCCCATCCCGCGGGCCGCCTCGATCGCATCCGGGTCGACGCCGTCCACGCCGACATACGCGTTCGTCAGCATGAGCGGGAACGCGAGGATGACGAGAGCGAAGACGACGTTCGTGGTGCCGATACCGAAGACGCCGAGGCCGATCGCGATCACGGCGAGACTCGGCAGCGCTCGGCCGATGTTCGCGAGGTTGATCGCAAGGAACGATCCACGGTGCAGATGACCGAGCCAGACGCCGAGCGGGATCGCGATCAGGAGCGCGATCCCCATCGCCTCGCCGCTGATGACGAGGTGCTCGACTATCTTCGTCCACATCAGGCTCGGGTTGTCGTACATGAATCGGAACGCGTCGACGAACGTGCTTGGGCGGAAGGAGTCGTAGCCGAGGATCACGTCGCCCTCCGCGCGCGCACCCACGGCGTCAACGCCCACTGCAACGCGACGAGCGCGGAGTCAGCGGCGAGGGCAAGCGCTACCGCGAGCGCACCGGTGGCGACGAACTCGGTCGTGAAGTCGGTTTGCAGCCCGTTGAAAATCGGCTGCCCCAGGCCGAGCGGCGTGATGTAGGCGGCAACGGTGGCGAGACTTATGGTCGTGACGACCGCGATCCGGATACCAGCGGAGATCGCGGGAAACGCGAGCGGGAGCTCGACCCGGAAGAGCACCTGACGCCGCGTCAGCCCCATCCCCCGCGCCGCCTCCAACACATCTTGGGGCACACCCTGCAGACCGGCGAGAATGTTGCGAAAGAGGATCAGCAGCGTGTAGCCCACCAGCCCGATCTCGATCGTCAGCATCGTCAGCCCCGTGAACGGGACGAGCAGCTGGAAGAGCGCAAGACTCGGAATCGTGTACAGAAACGCCGAGAAAGCACCGAACGGGCCCTCGAACCAGTGCTTCCGGTGCGCGAGCAGCGCAGCCAGGAACGCGATTGCAAACCCGATCCCCACCGCAATGGCCGTCATCTCGAGATGCTCGAGCAGGCGAGGCTGGAGGATGTCGCCCCAGTGGCCCTTGACCCAGTCCCAGCAGAAGGTTCCGTTCTGGGCGATACACCCGTGCGCGCCACCCTGAGGCCCGCCGTAGTTGGGGATCACGGGCGGCGGAGCGGAAGCAGCAGAAGTGAAGATCATCGTTCCTGCCGCCCTTCCGGCGCGAGCAGCGCCGCCACATGCTCGACCGAGCAAAGCCCGGACACTCTTCCCTCGTCGACGACCGCGAGCTCGCGCCGGCCTTCCTCGAGCATCAGCGCGAGAGCATCGCGCAACGTCGTCGACGCGGCGACGGTGGGATAAAGCGAGTCGTCGCCGTTGGGAACGGCAAGCAGCTCGATGTCGGAGAGTCGCCTCAGGGCGAGGCGTTTGAGACTGCGGTCCGCACCCACGAAGCGGGCCACGAACTCGTCCGCGGGGTTGGCGAGGATGGCATCCGGCGTGTCGTACTGCGCGAGGATGCCGCCCTCGCGCAGGATGGCGATCCGGTCCCCCATCTTGATCGCCTCGTCGATGTCATGGGTGACGAAGATGACTGTCTTTCGGATCTCGGCGTGCAGGCGGAGGAACTCCTGTTGCAGCCGTTCACGCGTGATCGGATCCAGTGCTCCGAAGGGCTCGTCCATCAGCATGACGGCCGGATCCGCGGCCATCGCCCGGGCCAGTCCGACACGCTGCTGCTGCCCGCCCGATAGCTGTCTGGGGTACCGATCGGGATCGTGAACCGAGTCCAGCCCGACGAGCTCGAGCAACTCGCGCACCCTGGCGTTGATCCTCGACTTTGACCAGCCCAGGAGTCGCGGGACGGTTGCAATGTTGTCGGCGATGCTCATGTGCGGGAACAGTCCGACGTGCCGATCCGGCGGCGGAGCTCGATCACCTCAAGGCTGCGGACGCTCTGGCCGTCCATCAGGATGTCGCCCTCGGTGATCTCGATCAGACGGTTGACCATCTTCATCGCCGTCGTCTTGCCGCCGCCCGAAGGGCCGACGAGCACGCAGATCTCTCCCGCCGGGATGCGCAAAGAGAGGTTGTCGACGGCAGGAGCGCTCCGCCCGGGGTAGCGCTTCGTGACGTCGCGGAAGACAATTTCCGCGGCTGAGCTCTCCGCCTGATGCCCTTCTGAGCCCATTTCCAGCGAGTCTAGGCCCCGCGGCCGGGCGTCACAACGGCCGTCAGAGCTCTTCCGCGAACGCCAGATTCTCCTTCTTGAGGCTCTCGTCGGTTCCGAAGAAGGCGTGCTTGGACATGTCCGCCGAGTAGCGGCTTGCCGGCGGTGTGCGCCCCAGCGCCTCGGCCAGGCTCCGGACGAGGTGCGGAGCGCCGCCGCAACAGAGCCCCAGGTAGCTGACGCCCGCCTGCCGCGCGGCCCTGGCGAACTCCGCGATCTCGTAGCGGTTGCAGGTGAACGGATCGAGCGCCGTTGGGAAAGGCATCTGGCCCGGAAGGGCCTTGGGATCCCGAAGTGACTGGAACGTCGGTTCATGCTCGTGCGTGCGATACGGAACGGGCAGCGCTGCGACGTGGCAGGAGACTGCCTCCCTGATCTCCTTGAGGAGCGGCAGCATCGTGGCCGGGCCGCGCATGCAGTTGAGGCCGACGACGTCGGCACCTGCGTCTTCCAGCCGCCGGAATGCATCTCCGAGCGTCCAGCCTTCCCGCGTCACGGCATGCTGGTGTATTCCGAGCGTGATGACGGCGGGCAGACCTGCCTCCTTGATTGCCCGGAGTGCGGCGAGGGCTTCCTCGGCGTGCGAGAACGTCTCCCCGATGACGAAATCGACCCCTGCCTCGACCGCCCAGCCCACCTGCTCCTCGAACATCGCACGCGCGGCGTTCTGCGACGCGTCGTCCTCCGCGAAGACGTTCGTGTTGCAGATGTCTCCCGCGACCAGCGCATCGTTCTCGGCAGCAACCTCCTTGGCGATCGCGAGCGCCTGCCGGTTGAGCTCCTCGAGGAGGTCCTCCTTGCCGACCAGGCGCATCTTTTCGCGGTGGGCGTAATACGTGAAGGCCGGAACGACGTCCGAACCGGCGTGGACGAAATCTCGGTGCAATTGCGCCACGACCTCGGGATGGTCGAGGACCGCCTCGGGCACGAACGGGCCCGCTTGCACGTAGCCACGCCGCTCGAGCTCGAAGAGATAGCCCTCGGCGCAGATCACCGGGCCTCGCCCGAGCCGTTCGCGCAGACGACCGTTGTCGACGGAAGTCGCACTCATCACG
>WNGG01003016.1_pt1 | contig 19033 bp, 12 predicted proteins | sample 5400661 | NCBI WGS metagenome assembly WNGG01 (sample SAMN13153372, study PRJNA577476) | soil metagenome | isolation source: 100 cm soil or saprolite under Garry oak tree replicate 1 | place: USA:California | collected 2016-06-15
AATCTATGCCTACGGGCACGATTTCGGCAACGCCGAGACCTGCGGCGTGCTGTTTGACCGTGGCGTTCAGCGTGCCATCACGATGCCCAGCGCAACCTCACTCGGCAGGCTTTACGACCTCGTCCAGATGCGCAGTGCGCTCAGTGAAAGTTACGCGGGCAACTCTCCTGAGGCGCTCAGGCGCGGAGAATATGTGCTGGAGTACAACAGCAACGAGCTGTTCGTTGGCAACCTCGCCCTGAAACAATCGAGGACGGCAACAACAGCCCTCGGTGACATCAGCCGCTACTACAGCCCTCGCTCGCTGCACCTGCTCCTTGCCGCATCGGCATCGACCATCTCGCAGCCGGAGTACCAGATCGATGTGGTGACCGGCCTCCCCGTCGAGACCTTCGCCAATGCCGAGATCCGCAAGAAGGTCAAGGCCGCGCTCGAAGGTGAGCACCGCTTCGCCCTGAACGGTGTACGACGGCTTGCCATCGTGCGCGTCATGAAAGTGATCATGGAAGGCGCGGGAGCCGTCATCGCCTACGGCTCAGCTGAGGACATCACACAGGGGTGTATCGACATCGGCGGGCGTACCACCGATCTCTTTGTCGCCGAAGGGCAGAGCCCGATCCTGCACCTGTGTAAGGGGAAAGAGGTGGGCGTGGAAACCGTCGCCGACCTTTTGAGCAATCGCTTCCAAACTCGCTACCAGCGGCCGCTCAAACCGAGCGAGACGCGTGAGATTCTGCACGCACACGTGAACAGGCGCACGTACAGGCCGGTTTCCGTGAACGGTCGCACCATCCCTGAAGGCGAGATACGCCAGTCCGTGGAAAATGCGCTGGCGAGCATTGGCAGTGATGTCGCCAGCTTTGTCAGCACCACCTGGAACACTTCGGAATCCGGTGCGGTCGGCAGCGACATCGGTATGATCATCCTGGTTGGGGGCGGTGCCTACTACTTTGCAGACGCCATGCGCTCCCGCATCCCACACCTGGTCATCCCACAGCAACCCGAGCTTGCGAACGCCATCGGCTACGCGGCCCTGGCGGAGCAACTCCAACAACGCGTTCGGTCAATCGCATAAGGGGAGAGGTAGCGGCAACATGGCAAGAGATAGGCAGAAGAACGCCTACTTCACGGTCGGCCTTCCTCTTCAGTCAGAGACCTATCGAGCGCTCAAGGCGGACTCGGAAGAGACAGGGGTTTCGATCCCGCAACTGCTCGCGGTCCGCATCGCCGACTGGTACAAGTTCAGAGCGAGCATTGGACCCGATTCCATTCAGACTATCAAACTCACTGGAAACGCTGAGCAACCAGAACCCCCTCTGACGAGGAAGAGCGATCTCCACTCACGAGCGTCGGCGGCGGCGGCAGCGTGGGGAGGGGATGAGGACGATTAGAAATGAAAAGAGAGGCAGGTATGACCACGATTTCTATTGCGACCGCCTGGACGGAGCAAGAGCCGCATAAGACCGCACTAGAGGCATTGCAACGGTTGAACTGGTCGGTCTTCCCTCTTGCACTGGACAAGCGCCCGCCACTGACAGGTGGAACCCATCCTGATGGGGCACCAAAGCGACTGAGCTGGAAGCCCTATCAGACTCGGCGAGCCTCATACGAAGAAGTGATGGACTGGCACAGGAGATACCATCCGAGTGCCTTTGCCGTCATCACAGGCCGCATCAGCGGCATTCTCATTCTCGACTTTGATGGCGACGCTGGGAAGGCGACCCTCGATGCATTGAGGGTACTTCCACATGTGCAGACCGGATCAGGCGGGTATCATGTCTATTTCCGGTATCCTGGCTGGCACGTTCCCACACTGAATAGTAAGTCAAAGCGCCCACTTGGCCAGCGTTGGCCGGGCCTGGATATCCGGGCAGATGGTGGCTATGGGGCATTCTGTGGGCGGAACGCGAATGGTCAATACACCTGGCTGCGTGATCCGGTGCCAGAAGAGGTCGATCTCCTGCCCGAAGCGCTCCGTGACTTGCTTGGACTTCTGCATGATCCACAGGAAGAAGGAGGACGCACCTCATCTCGTGAACCGGGTGAGGAAAACACACCATCGCCTGCCCAATGCCAGACACAGCAGAACTCGAAAGACCTCAGAGAGGTGCTGGTAGAGCGTGCGTTGAGCATGATCGGCCCGGCCATGGGACGCAATGATGTTGGGTTCTGGCTGGCCTGTCAACTTCGAGATACTGGGTACTCGAAGGCGGAGGGAGAGAGGGCTCTCCTTCACTATGCCCACCGGGTTCCACCGCTGAATGGCAAAGGTCAGCATGACGCATATACGGAAGAGGAGGCGTTAGCAAGCGTTGCCAGCGCCTACAGCAAACCGGCACGAGATGGATGGGGGATGTCCGGGGCACGGCAAACCTCTGCCAACGGTAGGGGTGGAGGGGCTGGTCAGAGCAGCACGGGAACAGAGGTACGAGATGAAGCATCCGATGGCTTGCCAGACATCATTGTCGGCGGTGATCAACTGCGCGATATGACCGATCAGGCGATAGAGGCCCTGATGCGTATTGAACGTCGTAGTCCCACGCTATTCTTGCAGTCGGCGCGCATGGTGAGAGTGGGACACAACGAAATGAAACGCCCGATTGTGACCCAGATGGGTGTCGCGGAGGTCAAAGAAGTACTGACTCACTCGGCGAACTATTACCGCCTGAAGAGAGCATCAGGGGCAGATGGCGAGTACGAACAGATCCCTGTCTCACCACCACGAGAAATAGCCGAGCAGATCCTGGCACGCCAGGCCCAAAAACCGTACCTGCCGTTTCCTCCTCTTGAGGTGATTGTAGAGATACCGGTGATCCGGCCCGATGGCACCATTCTCGACCAGCCCGGATATGATGCCAGAACGCGCCTGTACTACGCGCCTCGAGCGGGGATGGAGGGCTGCAAGATCTCTCCGCTCCCCTCCTCTGCGGAGAGAGAAGCTGCCCTGGCGCTGATTCTCGAGACGATCGGCGAGTTCCCCTACGTCGATGAGGCCGACCTGGCAAATGCGCTGGCACTCCTGCTCACGCCATTCCTGCGCCCAGCGATCAAGCGCCACGTCCCACTTGCCCTGCTGGATGCACCGAAACCGGGCACAGGGAAAGGATTATTCTCAGACGTGGTATCGATCATCGCCACCGGCACAAATTCAGCGGTGCTCACCATGTCCGATAGCGAGGAGGAGCTGCAGAAGTCGATCACGTCCTTGCTCATTGAGGGTGCGACGGTTATCACGATCGATAATGTCGCCGGGCGGCTTCAATCGAAACACCTGGAAGCGGTATTGACGGCTGATCTGTGGCGCGGGCGCATTTTGGGCCAATCAAAAATGGTGCTGGTTCCGCAGCGGGCGACCTGGCTGGCCACCGGCAACAACATCAAACTTGGCGGCGACCTGGCCCGGCGCTGCTATCGGATCAGACTCGACCCGCACGTATCCAAACCCTGGATGCGCAGTGGGTTTACCCATGAGGATCTGGCCGGGTGGGTGACGGATCAGAGAGGGGCGTTAATCGGTGCACTGCTGACGCTGGCACGTGCATGGTTTGCGGCAGGCCAACCGCTCGCTGCCGGACTGCCATCGCTGGGGACCTTTACCAGCTGGGTCAAAACGGTCGGTTCAATCCTCGCCTATGCGGGGGTGCATGGGTTCCTGGCGAATCAAGAAAGGCTCTATGAAGAGATCGACGAAGAGAGTTCCCAATGGGAGGCCTTCCTCGAGGCCTGGCTCGACCTGTTCGGTACAGGATGGGTCAAGATAGCCGATATCATCGCCTCGATGGATGAAACGGGTGTGGAAAATATTGCGGGGAGTTGCGATACACCCCCCGCAAATGTTCTCTTAGAAACGCTCCCTGAAACCCTGCAAATTACCCTCAAAGAGAAACCACATACGTTTAAGATCCGGCTTGGGAAAGCCCTTGAAAAGCGGGTTGATACCTGTTTCGGCGATGACAACCTTCGTCTCGAACGAGGAAAAGATGAGCATAGTAAGGTGAGTCTTTGGCGTGTGGTTGCGGGGAGTGCGGGGAGTTATTCCTACGCTACGCGTGTGAAAAAAGTCACTCCCACATCATCAGGGGATGAGAACAATAAGGGCGATAATGGTGGGATGGACTCCCCGCACTCCCCGCAGGAGACTCCTGGTCATGTGATGCGCAATGGCTCTACAAGGGTCTCCAATTCTCTTTCGCCAGGCGCAGGAGGGAAGCCTTTTGCGGGGAGTGCGAATGAGTCCCCCGCGGGCGACAGCAGGGAAAGGGAGAAATTCGAGTTATGACTGCAACGAAGTTACTCAACGACCTCCAGCGTTTGGGTGTAGATGTGACCGCTAACGGGGACAAACTCATAGTGAATGCGCCCAGAGGCATGCTGACCCCTCAAATGCTATCAAGCAGAGCAGAGCAGAAAGAGGCATTGTTAGGGCTGCTTTCTGCTCGCTTGGGATGTCCCAATGTTGATGAGATGGAGGAAAAGGAAGCGCGATGGCCTTTTCGACCAGGTGAACCCCCTGAGCCATATAAGCGATTTATCGCGGCGCGTAAGCGTTTAGGGGTTCCGTACAACGTCCCGCTCAGAGTTATCTCCCCAAAGGGGAAAGGGAATTTATGGCAAGTGTGGAGAACCCGTATTGGCGTGGTCCTGGACAGTGATCCGAACAAACGGGTCACCTTTTTTGAGCAAGCTGCAGAGATAGAAGCGATCCAACCACTCGAAGAGATGTTAACGGAAGTACCTGAGTACATGCGGTGAAGAGAGGGGAGTTGCGATGTAGCCTCACCTATTGCTTGTGAGGAATTTTTATGGCACTCATAGCATACTGAAGAAAGGAATTTGACCATGGCGAAACAACGTGGACACGGCGAAGGTTCCGTTTACCACCGCAAGGATGGCAGATGGGCGGCCAGCATCACTCTGGAAGGGCGCAAGCGGAAGACGTTCTACGGCAAGACGCGTAAGGAAGTGCAAGAACAATTAAAGATCGCCTTACGTGACCAGCAGCAGGGGATGCTGGTCACAGGCCCACAGCAGACGGTGAAGGCATACCTTGAGCATTGGCTCGAGGAGGTCCATAAGCCGACGATCCACATGAGCAGCTACATCAAGTACCGTAGGATCCTGAACAGGTACATTTTCCCCTCGCTTGGACACATCCAGATGCAAAAGCTCATACCACAGCATGTCCAGGCCCTCTACGCGCAGAAGCTGAAGGAGGGGCTTGCTGCCGAGACCATTCGTGGTATTCACAGAATGCTTCATAAGGCATTAGATGACGCAGTCCGTTGGAACCTCGTCCCGCGCAACGTCTGTGATGCCGTCACACAACCCCGCCCCACGCGGTACGAAATCAGGCCGTTGACCGGAGAGCAGGCCCAACTCTTACTAGAGAAGGCCCGAGGAAGTCGCCTGGAGACAATCCTCATTGTGGCACTGACCACCGGGATACGACGGGGAGAATTGCTAGCTCTCCAGTGGCAAGATATTAACTTTGACGAAGGAAGCCTGCACGTTTGTCGCACTATGAACCGCATTGAGGGAAAGGGAATTATGGTGTCTGAGCCGAAGACGGCGAAGAGCAGGCGCAAGATCATGCTCCCTCACCTCGTCATTGAAGCGCTCAAGCAGCACCGCGTCCGGCAGTTAGAAGCGCGGCTGAAAGCCGGTGCCGCATGGAAGGAGCGCGATCTGGTGTTCTGCAATGCCTCTGGCAACTTTCTTGATCCCGCCAATGTCCTCCGCATGTTCGGCAAACTGCTCAGGGATGCTGGCCTCCCCCACATGCGCTTCCACGATCTCAGGCACAGCGCTGCGACCATCCTCCTGACGATGGGCGTCCACCCCAAGATTGTCCAGGAGCTCCTGGGGCACAGTCAAATCGGCATGACGATGGATACCTATTCCCATGTCTTGCCCTCGATGCAAAAGGAGGCCATGAGCCGGTGGGATGACTGGTTTCGAGAGCAATCGTGAACCCTTGTCAATAGGGGCGAGGCGATTGCCGTACCTTCAACGTCTGAGTCTCCCCGGTCTGTGCGACACGGGAGTTCTGGGTTGGCATCCACTCTCACCACCCTACGATGGAGCTTGGTGGAGGGTCTGCCAGACTTCTGGGTCGATGGACTCTGCCCCTCATACAAATCCGGGGTTCCAAGACGCTGTCTTCTCTTTCGTCCATTGCCTTGCCACAAGTGGGGGAGGAGTTCTCTTGCACAACCCACGCCCGACTCTGGGCGCTATTGGGGATGAACCCAACTGCAAGAGCGGCTCGGATGTTTCACCGGTTAGGGCAGGTGTACCATATACATGTACCAATGTCAAGCGTTTTGGCTTCGGGAGCCGAAAGAGATGATCGGGGTGGGAGACGGATGCGCGTGCTTCTCGCACAAGACAAGAAGGCCTCATGCCGCCACTTGTCTTTCCCACACCCAATGTGTGCAAGAGGCGCTTTCACCGCCCGCGAGCACTCGCTGGGGCTTTCCCGCACCAGTTCTTTAAGTATGCTGGCTGTGGCGGAAGTTTCACTTGCGAAAGGCGCGTCGCCAAGGCCCTGCGCGATATAGTGTATTTGGAGTGAGCCCAGAGCAGGCAGCAGCCGACTTGCTCCGGATAGCGCGAACTGGTCAAAAGTCGACAATGGGAGCAGGCCGCGGAATTGGAAGCGATGCATCGGCGCTAGTCTTTACGCCTCACCCACCCTATAAGGAGAGCATCAGAGCCTGGCCTATCGCCTGCGACTCTTGTTGACTTCCTCGCTGGAATCTCTGGTATCGCTTGACGCGCTACCGCTGCTGTAAGGGACCCAAAGGGGAAACCCTTGATGGCACCAACAAAGCCTGTGAGTGTGCCATCGGCTGGTGGATCAAAGAGCGCGATCGCATCGTGCGGGCAGACCTCGGGCCGGAGAATGCGGTGATGGAAGACATTTTCGCGGACATGACCAGCTGATGTGCTGAACCATGCACTGGCCCTTCAGGATAGGAGAGTGCTCCATGCCGCCTACATTTCCTATAGCCGTCGCTCTGTATTTCCACGCCATTTTATGATAGGATGAGTATTGGTAGGGGAGTGGGAGTTATCTATTCCCGCTCCCGTATTGCGGACGTCTGCTTTGCGAGGGGAATAGCTCTGGCAAACTGACCGGCGACTTCTCTTGGGCAGTTGCAGGGTCAGGTGGCGCTCTTGTTCTCGCGTTATTCGCGGACCACAAGAGCGGAGATTGCGAGTGTTTCTTGCGAGCGGGGTGAAGGGATCTTTCGCGAAAACTTGGTGGAGTGAATGCCATTGCCTTGCCCACTTAATCGCCGGTGCCACGCTCATCATCGGCCGTGGACTGTGCCTGATCAGTGGGCCATATGGGCTGAGCCAAGGACTGTTCCACATGTGATGAGGCACTGGGCCAGCTTCTTCTATTCAGTTAGAAAGGACGAAGCGCGATTTGCAACCGGCTGTTGAAACGATCACATGGATAGAATAAAGAGCGAAGAAAAAGCCCAAGAACGAATGGCGCACCCTCTCATTCCATCAGTCGCTGGAGAACGTGATGAAAGTTGATATTGCGATTATCACTATTCGTGAGGATGAATTTACCGCTGTGCGGAGTCGTTTTCAGACAACACGGCAGCGAATACCTGGTGGGCGCACCTACCTGATAGGCGAAGTCAAGACACACGATGGGCAAACGTACACCATCGCCATTGCGCGGTGCAGTGATCAGGGAACTGACGCATCTCAAAGGCTGGCCCACTCCATTATCCATCATCTCGATCCACAGCTCATTCTTGTGGTGGGGATTGCCGGTGGCATACCTCATGATGAGTTTACTCTGGGTGATGTGGTTGTCTCTACCCGCATTGTGAATCCCAATGTTGATGCATGGCTTGCCGATGGCACTATAGACTACATGATGAGAGGTGGTCCACCACATCCAGTGGTTGAGGAAATCGTTAGTCTGTTACCGGGTGAGCCTCAATTGGCAGGCTGGACAGATTCTATTCGACTCGAGCGACCTCGTCTGGATCCCGAGCAGGCGGATATTAAAGGGGACGAGGGATGGCGTGAGAGGGTGCGTAAATCCCTCGCTTGGCATTTTGGCGAAGAGCAAAATCGGGGCCGATCTCCCACATTCACGATAGGGCCTATTCTTTCGAGTAACCATCTCATAAAAGACCCTGTCAGGCTCGGGGAGATCCTCAAGACACATCGAGCTGTTTTAGCTGTGGAAATGGAAGCTGCCGGTGTGTATGAAGCCGCATACGGAACACCTCACTATCCGGTTCTGGCGATTCGTGGCATCAGTGATATCGTTGGGCTTCAACGGGATAGAAGGTGGACGGCATATGCCTGTCAGACAGCAGCAGCATTTACGTATGCCTTCATTATGACGACTCCAATTGACCTGCGGAAACCCCTTGATTTCTTCACCGAGACAGCCAGCATCTATGACCCGGCTATCCCTTCCCAATTTCCCAATCCACAGGACTTCGTTGGTCGCGATGAGTTGCTAGCTCAACTCAAGCACCGTTTGCTGAGCAGCCAAAGCGTCGTAATAACGGCTCTCAGAGGTCTCCCGGGCGTGGGCAAGACTGCCTTGGCGATAGAACTTACTCATACACCTGAGATACAAAAGTACTTCCATGACGGAATACTGTGGGCAGGTGTTGGACGGGATCCGAATATCCGGGAAACGCTGACCCGGTGGGGGAAACTGCTGGGCTTGAGTGGGGCGGAGATGGCAAAGCTCTCAGGAGAGAAGGAGTGGGCGCTGGCTCTTCGCACAGCAATTGGGAAGCGTCGTCTCCTTTTAGTCATCGATGATGTTTGGAAACTGGAAGATGCCTTAGCTTTCCGGTTCGCTGGCCCTTCCTGCCAATATCTCATCACCACGCGTTTTCGTTCCATTGCGACCTCTTTCGGAAGAGAGGAGGAAGTGCAGGTGCCGGAACTAAACGAAGATAATAGCATCACGTTGCTTGGGCGATTCGTTCCACAACTCGTTAAGCAGGATCTGCAAGGCGCACGAGAGCTAGTACGCGCCGTGGGTGGGCTCCCTTTGGCACTCAGACTGATGGGAAGATATCTCCTCGACCACGATTGCCATGTAGCTACAGCACTAGAAAAGCTGCGTCAAGTAGAGGAGCGCCTGCGCTTGTCGGAGACCTTGGGAGAGCTGGATCGTCACCCTAGCATTCCCGGTGCCACCATTTCATTACAAGCGGCGATTGAAGTCAGTGATGAGGACTTGAGGGATGACACCGCTCGCCAAGCCTTGCGGGCCTATTCAGTTTTTCCTTCCAAGCCGAATACCTTCTCTGAAGAGGCTGCTCTCGCCGTTGCTGCAACCTCTGCCGATGTTTTTGATTATCTCGTCAGTACAGGACTTGTCGAGATCAGTAGTAAGGATGTCTCTTCCAAGCAGAATCGTTATACGATGCATCAAACTATTGCTGACTATGCGAAGGTAAGACGCACTGAAGGAACTGTCGAAAAACGTATAGCTGATTATTTTGCTCAGTATGTTGATACTACCAGCAAGGTCTCCGAGTGGGCACTGAACATCGATGAGGCTAACATTAACGAAGCTCTGAGGCTAGCACACAACCGAGCTTATGACAAGTTAGTCGTAAAACTTTGCATGGGTATGCGAAATTTCTGGCGCAATGGTGGACGCAGGGATGCAAGTCTACGTTACCTCCCCTGGGGGATACAGGCGGCAAAAGAGATTGCAAAGGCAACACAACAACGCGAAGATTATTTAACTGAGGCAGATCTAACATATACTTATGGACAAGTACTTTTCCAAACCGGCAACCCAGGGGCAGATCAGGCCTACAGAGACAGCCTAGCCATCTATCAGAAAATAGGTGAACAGGAAAAAGAGGGAATGATTCTCTCGGCTCTAGGGAGGCATAGCCTCTCCAGAGGACAGATGAAGGAAGCTGAAGATTACTGCCAACGAGCGTTGAAAGTTCACCGTGCGATAGGGAGTGAACTTCAAATGGGGGTGGATCTCTCTTCTCTGGCACAGATTGCCATTGACTGTGGACATCTGGAGAAGGCTGACAGGTACCTCCAGCAAGCGGCTCCCACCCGTCTGCAAGGACGAGGAAGACGAATAGACTGTATAGAATTGGGCCGGATCGCCATAGCCCGCAAAAACCTGGAAGAAGCCGAAAGTTACTTCCAAGAAGCACTGGAGATCAGCCAAAACCGAGCGGGTAAGGAGATGGAGATGGATCGACGCGGCGAGGCTGCATCCTTCAATTGGTTGGGCTTGGTTGCTTTAGATCGCGGTCAGCTGGAAGAGGCCAAAACACTGCTCCAGAAAGCGTTAGGAATTCACCGGGAAGTGCAAGACCTGGAAGGAGAGGCTCAAGCACTCTTCCGATTCGCACTGCTCGCAGAGATCCAAGGTGACCTAGAGAGCGCGGAGAAAAAGTACGAAGAAAGCCTGAAAATCTTCCGCTCAGCACAGCTTGACCGACTCATCCCGAACACGCTCTTGGAGTTCGGTCGCTTCCTCGTCGAGCAGCGACGTAACCGAGAGGCGGGTTGTTCAATGCTCTTGCAAGCAGCGCAGCTTTATGCACAGATGGGTATACACTCTGCTAAGCTGGATCTCCCTAGCGAACAGAAAGCACAGAGAGTTGCCCAGCGATTAGGCTGTAGCAACCAAGAGCCTACGCCTACATTCTCCAAAGGAATTTATGGACAATAAAACATATTCTCCACCACATCCTCATGCTACCCCTTTGGAAGTTCTAAAGGGTTTTGTTTCAAAACCAATTGAGACCATATCTAATAAACCCGATTCTAAAGGCCACATAGTTAAGGTTTCTTTGGTTAAGGAAGGCTCTGGCATCATCGGGTTAGAGAATGCAGCAGACAATCAAGAATGGGCAGGCATATTTAATCATATTTTAAAAACGGCACGGGTAGCAACCTTTCTGGGAGAACAACTGCGTGAAAAGGGGGAAGTAGTCGTCCCTGACTGCATTTTGAATACGATCTTAGTCTCTCATGCAGGTCGAAGACAATATGATGAGGCAACTTGGTATCCTTCGGTAGTACCTAATGCTCATGAGAAAGTCGAAGCGGGCGATACTGCGATTACTCTCGAACTGCTTTCTAATGCACGCATTTCCCCTACTATAGTCGAAAATGTCAAAGCGCATGGTGTTGGTGATGCATATCCAATTACCCAGATGGATACCTGGGAGAAAATACTTCCTTCTTATGCTGACTTTCGAGTTTCACAGCATGTAATATCCCTTCAGGAGCGCTTTGACGATCTTGAAAGGAGAGGAGTGGCTACTGGTAGATTCACCCGAGATCATCTAAAAGCATTGAAAGAATGGGCTTTTCAGACGGAGAGAAGCATTTTCTCGAAGCTTCAGATAAAACCAGAACACATTACCGATAATAATCCTTCTACTCCTTGGTGGGAAAGGTATTTAAGGCGTCTCTACATAAATGACGCAGAGAAAGAGATTTTTGCCAATATTTCACAGTTTTTTCAAGAATTAGAAAAGGAAGAAACAAATATGGCAGAGTTTAATAGAGATTTTTTAGATTCATGGTGGGGAAAATATGTAAGGGATTTATACGAAGCCCAGAGAGGCATCCCATACCAACAAACGAATAAAAAGGGACGTAACAAAGCTGTTGGCATTGAAAGAGCGATAGGATTTTTCGGAAAGCTAGACTCTCAGTCAGCATTTTAGAGTGAGATCATCATATTATAGAAAGAGCAGAAAATTGAATTAAGACTTTAGCGGTACAAATGGCTGTCCCAGGAACGAATCCTTGCCATAGGCCATCTACGCGACCTCGGGGTGCAGCAACCGTCAGCTCGGATGGGAGCCTTCACCAATTCGTATCTTTTCATCTGGCTCACATGCTTGTTGCAGCGACTGGCCGAAAGTTCTTATAGCTACACATGCGACTTTTCGTGTCGCACCAAAATCATCCCTTCCCAACACTCGTACAGGCGCATCGGAAGGGGAGGGAAAGTAGGTACCTTTAGGAAACAGGACTAGGATCCTAGCGAAAAGAGCTCAGAGCGAACTGCTTTTCTAAAAATTTGTCCAATGAGGACCAGGATACATACTCATCCTCCCTTGTCACTCTGCCAACACTGATAGTACCGGAATAACTCGAGAGTCCAGTGCTCTCCTGGCAGCCGTCGCTCTGGATAAAATGGGTGGAGAGGTTGGTTGAAAGCAGTCAGGGAATACATTAGGTCGGCAGCGCTCGAATGCATTTTTATGCCGTGATCCTCTGTAGACGCGTTCGGATCGCTTCGCCCAGTTGTCGCGTGGTCGCCTTCCCACCCAGGTCTGGTGTGCGGGCCTCTCCTTCTGCCAGCACCTCCTCGATGGCGCGCATCAGCGTGGCAGCTGCCTCCTGCTCGCCGAGATGGTCGAGCAGGAGCTGCCCTGACCAGATCGAGGCGATGGGGTTGGCGATGCCCTTGCCGGCAATGTCCGGCGCAGAGCCGTGAATGGCCTGAAAGAGGCTGGGGTAGCGCCGCTGCGGGTTAAGGTTCGCGCTGGGAGCCAGTCCCAGACTGCCGGAGATGGCGGCACCCAGGTCGGTGAGGATGTCGCCAAAGAGGTTGGAGGCCACGATGACGTCTAGGCTCTCTGGCCTGGAGACGAAGCGGGCGGCCAACGAGTCGACGAGCTGTTGCTCGTGCGTTATGTCAGGGTAGTCATCTGCTACCTGGGTGAACACCTCGTCCCAGAAAACCATGCTGTACTGCAGACTATTGGATTTCGTGGCGCTGGTCACCTGCTTACGCCCGTGCTGACGGGCGTACTCGAAGGCGTAGCGGATGATGCGCTCGGTGCCAGCGCGAGTGAAGACCATCGACTGGATGGCCACCTCTTCCCCCATCCCCTGATGCACGCGCCCGCCCACGCCGGCATACTCGCCCTCGGTGTTCTCGCGGATGCAGACCATATCGATCTCGGCGGGACCCTTGCCGACCAGGGGACTCTGGACGCCTGGTAGCAGGCGCATAGGCCGCAGATTGACGTACTGGTCGAACCCCTGGCGGATCGGGAGTAACAGGCCCCACAGCGTCAGGTGGTCCGGGACCCGCGGGTCGCCAACGGGACCGAGCAAGATGCCAGCAAAGCCTCTCCGCTCCAGCAACGTCAACCCATCTTTGGGCATCAACGCGCCCTCGCGCAGGTAGCGCTCGCTGCCCCAGTCGAAGTGCTGCGTCTCCAGACGGAAGCCGCCGTGCAGCTCGGCAAGGGCCTCCAGCGTCTGGACACTTTCCGTGATGACCTCTGACCCAATGCCATCGCCCGGCAGGACCGCGATCTGATAGTGGCGCATGGTTCTCCCTCCCTGTTCGTCCAACGAGCAGCGCTCTCACCGCATCTGGCTCCTGTCATTCGTGATGAAGCCGATGGCGCGCGCCGCAACGTTCTCTCGCGCGGTGAGCGTTCTCCAATCACTATTTTACGGCGCTTTTGCTCGCAGGACAAGCAGTCTCCGCTCCATGATGCCCATGCTCAAAAATTTTCATATAGTCATAAAGCTATGAGATCTGACCCCTCACCTGAGGGGGGAGGCGGGCAGTATGCGTCTCTGTATTATACCGGTACTTTGTTGATTTGGGAATTTTGCTCGATCTAAGGCAACCGCCCTATGTTATCTCTGACCTCATGGAGCCAGGCATCATCAGCCATCTGAAAACGAGCAAGGATACAGTGTTTTCCCGAGTCCACGAACTACCGGTAGTGCTGCGTTCGTTAAATCCGCTAGCAACAAAAACGCTATATAAAACTGCATAAGCTAGCTCTAGAGGCCGACCCGTTTTGTTACTGCATTTAAGGAACGCAGCAGTAGTTATCCTAGACAAATGATCTTTTCGGACGAAAACGAATGACAGGCCGTATGAGACAATACACCTCCCAGCTCATGCAGGTGAGGTGACCCTGAGTACTCCTCACCATCCTCGATGGTTTGCCCATACAGGCACCCGTTTGTCTCTACGGAACGTCTGCCCTCTCTAAGGAGTGGCACCATGTTCCTTCAGCAAGTCCAGCAGCCATTGTTCATCGTGGGTGGGCACCCCTGCTTTCTGCGCCTTGGTCAGCTTTGAGCCAGGGTCTTCGCCGACGATGAGGTGGGAAAGCTGTTTGCTGACGCCGGTGGCGATGGAGCCGCCAAGCTGCGTGATGGCTGCTTCGGCCACGGGGCGTGTCATGCTGGTGAGCCGCCCGGTAAGCAGGAAGCTCTGTCCGGTCAGCGGGCCTGTGACGGTGTCCTGCACATCCTGCATGTTGACCCCGGCCTGGCGCAGGCGTTCGATGAGGGCGCGATTCTTTTCGTCTTGCAGCCAGCTATACAGGCTCTGGGCAACCTTGGGACCGATGCCCGGTACCTTGACGATCTCGTCCGAGCTTGCGCTTAGCAAGCGGTCTATGTCGGGGAAGGCGCCGGTTAAGAGCTGCGCCGTCTTCACCCCTACGTAGCGGATGTTGAGCGCGAAGAGCAGGCACCACAAGGGCCGGTACTTGCTGGTTTCGATGGCCTTGAGCATGTTGTCGGCGCTTTTCTGCTGGATGCCGTCCAGCGCCAGCAGTTGGTCGCGCGTGAGTCTGTAGAAGTCGGCGACATTCTTGACATAGCCCGCCTCCACCAGTTGCTCGCACATCTTCTCGCCGATCGTCTCCATGTCCATGACCATCATGTAGTGAATGACGCTTTCCAGGTTGCGCGCCGGGCACGCTTCGTTTGGGCAGTAGGCCATGGCCTGATCGGGGACGCGCGCGATGGGGGTGTTGCAGAGCGGGCAACGCTCCGGCAGGTGGTAGACTTCCTCTGTCCCGCTGCGGCGCTCAACGATAGGCTTCACCACCTGGGGGATGACCTCGCCCGCGCGCTCCACCAGCACCCAGTCGCCGACGCGCAGGTCTTTGCGCTGGATGTCGCCCTCGTTATGCAGGGTGGAGCGTGACACCACCACCCCGCGAATGTTGACGGGTTCGAGTAGCGCCCAGGGGTTGACGGAGCCGGTACGGCCAATGTTCACGCGGATATCCAGGAGTTTGGTGGCGACCTGAATGGGGGGATATTTGAAGGCGATGGCCCAGCGCGGGTCCCGCCCCACGGTGCCCAGCTCTTCCTGCTGCGCCAGATCGTTGATCTTCATCACCACGCCATCGATCTCATAGGGAAGATGAAAGCGTTCCTGCTCCCATTTTTGGCAGTAGTCCAGGACCTCGTCGAGCGTGTGTGCCAGTTGAATGTGGGGATTGACTGGAAACCCCCACTCGCGGATCAGTTCCAGTGCCTTCCATTGACTGCTCACGTTCATGCCGTTGATGTAGCCAATCTGGTAGCCGAAGAAGTCGAGCGCGCGCGTCGCCGTGATGCGCGAGTCTTTCTGGCGCAGCGAACCGGCGGCGGAGTTGCGCGGGTTGGCGAACAGCCGGGTCCCGCTCATCTGCTCGTTTAACTTCTCAAAGCTCCTGGTGGTCATGTATACCTCACCACGCACCTCGACCCTGTCAGGCATATGCTCACCGAGGAGCTTCTGTGGGATGCTGCGGATGGTACGCACGTTGGGCGTCCAGTCCTCGCCGATCAGTCCGTCGCCGCGTGTGGCGCCGACCGTGAGCCGACCACGTTCGTAGGAGAGCGCCATGGCCAGCCCGTCGATTTTGAGTTCGCAGACGTAGGCGAAGGCCGCGTTGGGCAGGATATTCTGCGCGCGCCGGTGCCAGGCGCGCAGTTCCTCTTCGCTGCGGGCGTTGGCCAGACTCAGCATGGGGGCAGGGTGACGGTGCTGCGGCACATCCTGGACGGGAGCCGCGCCACCTCCCCCGACGCGCTGCGTGGGCGAGTCTGGGGACTGCAGTTCCGGGTGTTCCCCCTCGATGCGCTGCAGCTCCAGCATGAGCTGGTCGTACTCGGCATCGGAAAGCCGTGGGTTGTCCTCGACATAGTACTGGTAAGCTGCTTCTTCGATGCGATGCCGTAAGTCGGCGACGTGGGCCGCGAGGCGCTCTTCCTCGCTCCCCCCCGCCAGGTCAAGTTGAGCAGCTGGCGTATGTTGTGTATCGGTCATAGCAACGTGCTCCTGGTCTTGTTCCGTTCGATGTTTGCCGTCTGAGGCGCAGGTGTGAACGGAGGGGTGCGTCGCCCCTCTGCCTCTCGTATCATACTATTCTTTTGCGCGTTCTTGTAATGGAACGGGACCCACGCCGGTCTTGTGCGCCGGTGGCTCTTCCTCTTTTGCGTTCCCCGGGAATATGGTATAGTCTTCCTGCGAAGACATCATGGTAGGAGGAGAAGCGGGCGATGTTATCTGAGAGCGTTCAAAGTATCTGTTGGCGTTGTAAAGCGGTCAAAGATCCAACCTGGGCATTTTGTCCGCACTGTGCGGCCCGCTTACTAGATCAAAGGAAACCATCCCCACCCAATCCGTCGCGTGATATCTTGTTTCTATATGATACCTATTCATTCAGTTGGTATAATCGTCAGGCCAGCATGGTTGCGTTGTACGAAGCGATCGCCACGATTGAGCATTTCTACGACCCGAGAGTTCAGGGACCGTTTCATTTGGAGGTAGAGCCATCCTGTGCGCAGAGCATGCTGCGTGCGAAGATCTTCGCGGAATATGTCGCACAGCTTGAAGCGTTTGGAGGGCTTTGCTTGGCGATCGCCAGACGGAACAAGCAGAGTATCATGTGGACCTATCTCAACGCTGAACCGCAAGATATTGCGCAATTGTATGATCAACTCTCCACCATAGGCCCTCAACCATTAGAGAAGTTGCTGAAGTTGCCACCAAGGTCCAAGGTTGAGAAGGCCATCGCAACTGGTCACATGAGAGCCATTCCTGGCTTGCCGGAGGGCGTCGATTCACCGAAATTGGAGCATGTAAAGTACGATTATGAGGAGCATAGCCAGAACATTGTCGCGGTGGCAGATATCTATCGGAAAAGCGAAAACGTGCGTATCTATAACAAGATCAAGCATACCTTCCCCATGATCTACGGGCGTGATTGGCTCAATCCTCCTCTTGACCCCGAGTATGTCGCCTTCGCTCTTGATGATGCAGGCGTCTTTGCACGCCTCCCGATGAGCGAAGAAGAAACGGTGAAAGAAATCAGCAGCGCCTTTTCAGTCATGACTATGGGCCTCGAACTGATGGCGCTATACCTGTCTCTCTACCGATTGGGGGTACTGTAACCAGTATGGCTCTGTATGGAGAGGGTTTTGCCCATTAGGGGTTATGCAGGGACCGACCCAAAGCGTGCAATTCGGGGAAGTCGTTCCCATTTTGAAGCAATAGGAAATTGAAATTATGGCGAACCAACCATTCCAGCGCGATCTATGGAAAACACGTGAAGAGGCACTAGCAGCTCTGGAAGGTCCTCTTCTGCAAGAGGCTGCAATTCTTCAAGATGCGTTTGCTCTGATGGACGAGTGTATCGCCCGACTCCTCACCCGAGACACGAAATATACCAGAGTCTGTGCCATCACCATGATCAAGGCACGTAACCTTGAACTCGGTTGTTACAGTCTCGCTCTCGATGGGTTGGCTCAAGAGGGAGGCGCGCTCTTCAGACCTGTGGTTGAGACCATGGAACTCCTCATTTACTTTTGGAAGGATCCAGCACGCGTGGATGAGGCCATTGAAGGGAATTTACCACCAGCGGGAAAGATTGCTCAAAAGATCGAGGGGAATCTCAAGGGACTGAGAGATTTTCTCAACAGCCATGCCTCGCACTTTTCCTTTACCTACGAGTCATTGCAACACATCGCCGATCTCCAGAATCTCGACTGGAAAGTCACACAGCCCCACAACGACAATGTGCTGCGACAGAACCTCCTCTTTATCTTTCTCACGCTTCTCTACATCGTCAAAATGGGAGCGTGTTGCCTTTCCATGGAGGATCCGCTCACCCCTGCATTTGCAGACTCGATTGACACTGCACAAGAAAAAGGGTTCAGGGTTTTCAATGTCGGGCCAAATACACTATGAATAGCAGCGCCCACATACGTGTGGGAACGATTGACTCCCACCACCTGGATCTCCTGTGTGGGGGATTTCTTGCACACTGCTTGCCGCGCAGCTACGCACAGAAAGGGATTTTTAAATGGCCCTGTAGAGGCATAAGACGCAGCGCCGCCTCTACCCGATGTGATTGACACTCAGGCGCCCACGCGCCAAGACGAGCTTGAGCCGGCGCTGTGGATCGGTGAGCACGGCAATGTCTTGCAGCGGGTCTCCATCGACGACGAGCAGGTCTGCATACGCGCCAGGCGCCACCACGCCCACCTGCCCCTCCATACGTAGCAAGCGCGCCGCAACCGTCGTCGTCGAGCGCAGGATATCGGCTGGCGGCTGCACCTCGCGGCGCAGCTTGAATTCATTGAGTTGATCCTCATGCATGCCGCCCAGCAGGTCAGTCCCATATACCATCGGAATATTCGCCCGGTGCGCTAGCTCAAGCGCATGCAAACCCGAATCCAGGACATCGAACACTTTCCGGTGGCTATGCTCAGGCAGCCCAAACTCGCGTCCATGAGCGGCAAGGGCCGAATAGGTCGCTAGCGTAGGGACATAAAATGCTCCGCTCTCTTTGAAAAGCGGGAGGCTGCTTTCATCCATGAGGTTGCCGTGCTCGATACTGCGCACTCCACACTCGAGGCCGCGATTGATCGCCCGTGATGTATAGGCATGCCCGGCGACGTAGAGGTTAGCCGCCTCGGCTTCTTCGACGGCGGCGCGGATCTCCTCACGTGAGAACTGGACCGAATCCACGCGGTCCGTCGGAGAGGCTACTCCACCGCTCAGCATGAGCTTGATGTGATAGGCGCCGCGCCGAATCTCCTCCCGGGCCACACGGCGCACTCCATCCACACCATCGCAGATCACTCCAGGGGTCGGACAGCAGGGGCAGAGGTCGATGGTCTGTCTGCCGCGACTACGCCAATCACCATGCCCGCCGGTCTGTGAGAGCGCTCTGCCGCCAAAGATGAGGCGCGGTCCCTCCAGATAGCC